>Ga0302347_1000481_pt1 | contig 62986 bp, 57 predicted proteins | sample PhyWR1_FD_202178 | JGI IMG/M metagenome (GOLD analysis project Ga0302347, IMG submission 202178) | Leaf surface microbial communities from wheat plants in UC Gill Tract Community Farm, Albany, California, United States - DLSL W.R1 (v2)... | ecosystem: Host-associated > Plants > Phyllosphere >... | reverse complement strand
ACTGCTGAGGAGAATATTTGTGAGCGAACTCATTCGAGTACCTGACATCGGCAGCGGCGACGGTGAAGTCATCGAGCTGTTTGTAAAAGTCGGCGACCGTATCGAAGCCGATCAGAGCATCCTGACGCTGGAATCGGACAAGGCGAGCATGGAAATCCCTGCTCCCAAAGCCGGTATCGTCAAAAGCCTGAAGATCAAGCTGGGCGACCGCCTGAAAGAAGGCGACGAACTGCTGGAACTGGAAGTCGAGGGCGCCGCTGCGGCGCCTGAAGCAGCCGCTCCTGCCGCTGCCCCGGCCGCGGCAGAAAAGCCTGCTGCCGCCCCTGTTGCCGAGGCCCCTGCGGCCCCGGCTGCACCTGCCGCTGCCACCATCCAGGACATTCACGTCCCGGATATCGGCTCGTCGGGCAAAGCCAAGATCATCGAAGTCCTGGTCAAGGTCGGCGATACCGTTGAGGCTGATCAATCCTTGATCACCCTCGAATCCGACAAGGCCAGCATGGAAATTCCATCGCCAGCCGCCGGTGTGGTTGAGAGCATTGCGGTCAAGCTGGATGACGAAGTCGGCACTGGCGACTTTATCCTCAAGCTCAAGGTTCAAGGCGCTGCTGCACCAGCTGCTCCTGCTCAAGCCGCTGCTGCTCCAGCACCGGCCAAAGCTGAAGCAGCGGCTGCTGCCCCTGCGCCAGCCGCGAAAACCGAGGCAGCCCCTGCTCCGGCCGCCGCGCCTGCGCCAAAGGGTGGCAAAGTTCACGCCGGCCCTGCCGTGCGTCAACTGGCCCGTGAATTCGGCGTCGAGCTGAGCGCGGTCAGCCCAAGCGGCCCGCACGGCCGTGTGATCAAGGAAGACGTGCAGGCTTACGTCAAAACCATGATGCAGAAGGCCAAGGAAGCTCCGGCCGCCGGTGCAACCGGTGGTGCTGGCATTCCGCCGATCCCTGCAGTCGACTTCAGCCGTTTCGGTGAAGTTGAAGAAGTGGCCATGACCCGCCTGATGCAAATCGGCGCGTCGAGCCTGCACCGCAGCTGGCTGAACATCCCGCACGTGACCCAGTTTGACCAGGCTGACATCACCGAGCTGGAAGCCTTCCGCGTCGCGCAGAAAGCCGTCGCAGAAAAAGCCGGTGTGAAACTGACCGTACTGCCTCTGCTGCTCAAGTCCTGCGCGCACCTGCTCAAGGAAATGCCGGACTTCAACAGTTCGCTGGCGCCAAGCGGCAAAGCGATAATCCGCAAGAAGTACGTCAACATCGGCTTCGCCGTAGACACCCCGGATGGCCTGCTGGTGCCTGTGATCAAGAACGTTGATCAGAAGAGCCTGCTGCAACTGGCAGCGGAAGCGGCTGCACTGGCTGCCAAGGCCCGTGACAAGAAGCTCACCGCAGACGACATGCAAGGCGCGTGCTTCACCATTTCCAGCCTCGGTCACATTGGCGGTACCGGCTTCACGCCGATCGTCAACGCACCGGAAGTGGCGATCCTCGGCGTTTCCAAGGCAACCATCCAGCCAGTCTGGGACGGCAAAGCCTTCCAGCCGAAACTGATGCTGCCGCTGTCGTTGTCCTACGATCACCGTGTGATCAACGGCGCTGCTGCTGCACGCTTCACCCAGCGTCTGAGCCAGTTGCTGGGCGACATCCGCACTATCCTGCTGTAAGCCACGCCCCGGCCTTCTTCACTGAAGGCCGGGGTAGCGCACTGTTTTCCGAGCGCCACGCTCGTACCTCAACCCCGCCATTTGGCGGGGCTTTTTTTTGCCTGCGTGTTTAAAACTCCCACACCCCCTGTCCCACCCGCACTACAACCCGCGCTGATTCCGGGAATGGGTCACCTCCCCCCCTCACTTCTACGGTTAAGAAAAGGACTTTAACCACGCGATTTGATCGCCAAACATCAGAAAGGATTTCGATGTGAACAGACCGAGCGTTGGCCCCATCCTGGGTTATACCACCACCCATAACGCGCGTATTTTTGTGCGCGGCGCCCCTGACAAAAACAACGCAGTCTTCGCCGGCATCCGCCATCGCAAGGCTGGCCAAAACCAGTGGTCAGCGGGCATGTACGCAAGGCTGAGCCCTGAATTCGACATGACCGATGTCCTCGTCCTGAGCGAGCTAAGCGCCGATACCCGCTACGAATACCAGGCCGGCTGGTTCACCACCACCCGCCACGACCACACCCCCGCAACCGTCAACCAGCTACCGCTCAAGTGGCCTGATAACACATACAGCTTCAAGACCGCGCCCAACACCTCCAACCGCACACACCGCTATGTTGTCGGGTCGTGCCGCTATCTGCGCCTCACCGGCGGTATCCCTTCAGCCCCGGAACTGGGGGACGAAATTTTTAGCGCCATCAGCGCCCTGAACCGCCAGCACCCTCTGGATGCGGTGGTCATGACCGGTGATCAAGTGTATGTCGACGACTTGAATGTCCTGTTGCCTGACCGCGAGTTCGCCGCCATCAGCAAAAAATACCTGACCGCGTTCTCCCAGCCCTATATCCGCAACCTGATGTCAGGTACGCCGACTTACATGATTCTCGACGACCACGAAATCGAAGATAACTGGCCTGCCAACCGGGGCAGCGGCGACCAGGTGCTCTACAACAACGCCATGACCGCTTACGAGATTTATCAATGCAGCCACGGCCCGGCCCACGATTTGCTACCCAACGGGCGCATCAACCGCGACCTGAGCCGCTACTGGTACTGGTTTGCCGATGGCGATATCGACTGGTTTGTCATGGACTGCCGCACTGAACGCATCCTCTCCGGCTCCAGCAAAAACATGATTGGCACCCAACAGGAATACGCGCTGCTCAAATGGCTGATCAACAGCACGGCCAGGGTGAAATTTATCGTCAGCAGCGTGCTGTTCATGCCCGATCAGAAACACGGCGCTGATGCCTGGAAAGCATTCGCGGCGCAGCGCAACCGGATCCTTGAGACCATTCGCTCCAACGCCATAAAAAACGTGGTGTTCGTTTCCGGCGATATTCATGGTTCCCTCACCTGCCGGCTGAACCACAACAAAAACCCGGAGTTTGTCGTACACAGCGTGGTGTCCTCTCCGCTGTGCAACAGCAAAATGCTGCCTTATGCCAGCGTCAGCGACCTGATCGTCAACGCCCCCCTGTCCAGGGTCGGCACCGGCACTTATTCACTCCAGCTCACCAGCCGCGTGGTGGGCGAAGACAACTTCGCCTGCCTGACTGTTGAAGGCCAGCAGCTCAAGGTTGATTTTCACAATAAAAAGGGCCGGATCATCGAGTCCGCTAGCATTGCACTCAGATAAGCACAAAACCTTGTCGGCCGGCCTGCAGAAATCTGCCGGCCGGCCGATAAGTCCTTATGGCACTTGGCCTTTATGTTCACTTGTCAGCACCGCGAGCATGATGCAACCTTGCCGTATCCCACAGGAATAGGGTGACAGCCCGTGCGCAATCCGCATTTGTGAAGCGAGTGCCCTAATGAAAAGCCAACCCGATGCTGCCCCGCGTATGGCAGCCGAGGTCGTGACCCAGCTCCCCGTGCCTTCCAGGCTCGGCATGCTGCGTTTCGAACGGCTTAATGAAGCCAGCTGGGCCATGCTCTACCTCGACCCGCATTGCGAACGCCAATTCGGCATCTGCGCAGCACAACTGTGTGCGCTGGTCGGCTCGCCCTACGCCAGCCTGATGGAGCCACAGGCACGCTATCGCCTGCACGATGCAATCGAGCACCAACTGCGTACCAGTCATCACTACGTGGTGCATTACACCCTGCACACAGCGCTTGGCCCGCTGAAGCTGATGGAACTGGGCGAAGCCTACAAAAAGCACAACCGTCACTTTCTGCGCGGTTATCTGCTGGCCATTGAAGACAGCACTGACAACTCGCTGCCAGCCCCGGTGGCCGAACTCGAAACCCAGAACAGCCGCCTGCAGATTGCCCTGGCGCTCAACCAGCGCACCCAGCAGGACCAACTCCAGCACCTGGAGCGCGTACGTGCCCAGCAGGACTTGATCCTGCGTCTGGCCCGCCACAGGTACAGCCAGCACAACTCGCTGCAAGAAGCCGCCGAGCTGATCACTCGCAGCGCCTGCGATATTTATCAGATCGACGGCGCCAGCCTGTGGAACCTCGATGGCAACCAGCTGTTGCCGGTTTCCGCATTCCAGCGCGAAACCCAGGCCTATATTGCCCAGGATATCTTCGACGCCAGCCTGTTCCCCGACTACCTCGAAGCCCTGCACACCAGCCGTTCCATTGACGCCCAGAACGCCAGCCGCGACCCGCGCACCCGCGAACTGGTAGCCAGCCTGGGCCGACACGAAGCCAACGCCATGCTCGATGCGGGCATTCGCATCGACGGCCAGGTCGTCGGCGTGCTGTGCCTGGAACAGGTCGGCAAAACCCGGGCCTGGCAGGCAGATGAAATCGCCTTTGCCGGTGAACTGGCCGACCAGTTCGCCCAGGTCATCAACAACCACAACCGGCGTACCGCAATCAGCGCCCTGCACCTGTTTCAGCGGGCAGTCGAGCAAAGCGCCAACGCCTTTTTGCTGGTCAACTGCGACGGCGTGGTGGAGTACGCAAACCCCAGTTTTACCGCCATCACCCAATACAGCACCGAAGAAGTCCGGGGCCACAAGCTGTCCGAACTGCCTGCACTGGAAAACCTCAGCGATCTGCTCTTCGACGCACACTCCAGCCTCAGCAAAGGCAATAGCTGGCAAGGAGAATTCAAGAGTCGGCGTAAAAACCTGGAACCCTACTGGGGCCAGATGTCGATCTCCAAGGTTTATGGCGACAACCGGGAGCTGACCCACTACATCGGCATTTACGAAGACATCACCGAAGCCAAGCTGGCACAACAGCGCATCGAACGCCTCGCCTACACCGACAACCTGACCAATCTGGGCAATCGCCCGGCCTTTATCCGCAACCTCGACGAACGTTTCGCCCGCAACAGCAACACCCCGGTGTGTCTGCTGCTGGTGGATATCGACAATTTCAAGCGGATCAACGACAGCCTCGGCCACCAGACCGGCGACAAGCTGTTGATCAGCCTGGCCCGCCGCCTGCGCAACAGCCTGAACGCCTGCGATGGCTTGGCGCGCTTTGCCAGTAACGAGTTTGCGGTTTTGCTGGACGACATTGATTTGGTCAACGGCCAGCAAATCGCCAGCCAGTTGCTGATGACCCTCGACAAGCCGATGTTTGTCGACAACCAGCTGATCAGCGTCACGGGCTCCGTCGGGGTGGCCTGTGCGCCCTTGCACGGTCGCGACCCACAAACCCTGATGCGCAACGCCGGCCTGGCGCTGCACAAGGCCAAGGCCTGCGGCAAGCACCAGGTACAGGTGTTTACCGAGGCCCTGAACGCCGAGGCCAGCTACAAGCTGTTTGTCGAAAACAACCTGCGCCGCGCCTTGACCCAGAACGAACTGGAAGTGTTCTACCAGCCCAAGCTGTGCCTGCGCAGCGGGCGACTGTTGGGCATGGAAGCGCTGTTACGCTGGAACCACCCCAAGAATGGCATGATCCGCCCTGACCAGTTTATCAGCGTGGCTGAAGAAACCGGGCTGATCATCCCCATCGGCAAATGGGTCGCCCGCCAGGCGTGCCGCATGAGCAAGCAACTGAGTCTGGCCGGGCTGGGCCACCTGCAAGTAGCAATCAACGTGTCACCCAAGCAGTTTTCCGACCCGGATCTGGTGGCCTCCATTGCCAGCATTCTCAAAGAAGAACAACTGCCCGCCGCGCTGCTGGAGCTTGAGTTAACTGAAGGCTTGCTGCTCGAAGCCACCGACGACACCCGCCTGCAGCTCGACCAACTGAAAAAGCTCGGCCTGACCCTGGCCATGGATGACTTCGGCACAGGTTACTCATCGCTCAGCTACTTGAAAAAATTCCCGATCGACATCATCAAGATCGACCGTAGCTTTATCAAAGACATCCCCGACAACCAGAACGACATGGAAATCACCTCAGCGGTGATCGCCATGGCCCACAACCTCAAGCTCAAAGTGGTTGCCGAGGGCATAGAAACCGCTGCACAGTTGGCCTTCCTGCGCCGCCACCGCTGTGACGTGGGCCAAGGCTATCTGTTCGACCGCCCTATTCCTGGCAGCGAACTGATAGAAAAGCTCAAACGCTATCCCCGTGGCCCCCTGGGCTAACAGCGCTGTAACATAGCGCGTCTGACTTCCTACACTCTGACAGAGGACTTGAACAATGGTCTTGCGCTCGGAAATCCTGGTGAATAAAAACGTGCTACCCACTAAAGAACAGGCCCTGCCGGGCCGCGACACCCATGTACAGCTGCCAGAAACCCACTACGTAACTGGCCAGCCGCTATTGGGCCCATTCCCGACGAATGTGGACTTTGCGATTTTTGGCCTGGGCTGCTTTTGGGGCGCAGAACGCAAGTTCTGGGAACGCGAAGGCGTGGTCAGCACCGTGGTCGGTTATGCCGGCGGCTACACGCCGAACCCGACTTACGAAGAAGTCTGCTCGGGCCTGACCGGCCATACCGAAGTGGTACTGGTGGTATACGAGCCAGAAGTAGTCAGCTACAAGCAACTGCTGGCCATGTTCTGGGAACTGCACAACCCGACCCAGGGCATGCGCCAGGGTAATGACATCGGCACCCAGTATCGTTCGGTGATCTACTGCACCACGCCTGAGCAGCTTGAGCAGGCACTGGAAAGCAAGAAGGTGTTCCAGGCTGAACTGGACAAGGCTGGCTTGGGTACTATTACCACCGAAATCGACCAGGCACCTACGGTGTACTTCGCCGAGGCGTACCACCAACAATACCTGGCGAAAAACCCGCAGGGTTATTGCGGTATCGGCGGCACCGGCGTGACCTGCCCGATTTGATGTAACACAACATATATGTGGGAGCGGGCTTGCTCGCGATTGGATGGATGCGGACTATCTGAAACACCGTGTCGCTCCTATCGCGAGCAAGCCCGCTCCCACATTCGTTTCAGCTTTTACTCAGCAATCAACCATTCCATCTGCCAGCCACCCTGGGTTTGCCCCAGTTTCTTGGCCAGCCACGGCAGCAGTTCGCGCAATTCTTCTTCCAGACCCCAAGGCGGGTTGGCAATGGCCAGGCCCGAGCCATTGAGGCTGTTAGGCGTGTCCAGCGGATGAACGAACAACTCCACCTGCAACAACTTTGGTGCGCCTGAGCCCGCCAGGTCCTGATAAAAACGACGCAGCTGACGCTTGTCCTTGATCGGGTACCAGATCGCTACAACGGTCTGACGCATACGGCTAATCGCATCTTTCAGCGATTCGGCGCAGCGCTTCATTTCATCGAGCTTTTCAAATGGCGGATCGATCAGCATCAGGCCACGCTTTTCAGCCACCGGCAGCAATGCACGCGGCACATGCCAGCCTTCGCCCAAATGCACGGCTACGCGGCGATCGCCCTTCATGTTGTCCTTGAGCAACACACCGTCTTCGGGGTGTTTTTCGTTCAGCAACACGCGATCCTGGGAGCGGGTCAAGCGCCGCGCCCACTCAGGCGACCCCGGGTAATAGCGCAATTCGCCATCCGGGTTCATCTTGTGCAGCACTTGCATGTAATCATCGGTGATCGCTGGCAGGTCTTTCTGCCCCCACAACCGCGCGATACCTTCCAGATACTCGCCCGTACGGTTGGCCTGATCGCCCTTGAGGTCGTACAAACCAATACCGGCGTGGGTATCGAGGTAGGCAAAGGGCTGCTCTTTGCGCGACATCAGGGCGATGAGGCGGGTCAAGACGATATGTTTGAAAACGTCGGCGTGGTTGCCGGCGTGGAAGGCGTGACGATAGTTCATGGTTGCTCCTGCGCAGGGGGCTAAGTTTACCCTGCGCAGCGAGCCGCGTCAGGCCTTAAGCCTGAAGCCGCGCCGGACGGCAGTCAAATGTACTGAGGCTGCAAGATCAGCTGCTGCACTGTGGGAGCATCACCTTGGCGGGCCATCGAAAAACGATGATCCGCATCTGCGATTAATACGTTGCCGTCCAGAACCTCAACGCGAAGCGCGTACATGTGTATGTCATGCCCCACATGTTGATCATCAAGGTGAAACATAAAATCCCATGGCTCTTTAATCGCCGTGGGCTCACTGATCAAGCCCAGTTGCTTGAGGCCACCGTCAACTTTCACGCCATTAAGCTGAATGGTCCAGACGTATTGGCTCTGGAACTGGAAAGGAATGTCACGAAGTGAGATCTCACCTTTTATTGTTTTACCGCCCATAGAAAAGCTCCTTTACAAGGCGTCCGAAAGCGAACACTGACGCAAGACTAGCCTCTCTTTAACGCCCTGAAACACGCCCAGACCTTTCCCAACAAACACCCAGCTCATTCATGCAATGGGCTCTGAAAACGCTTACAGCTTTAGCGGACACCCAATAAAAACGGCCCGCCCCCATAAAGGAGCGAGCCGTAATTTTCTCTGCAATTTAGCGAGCCAGAGCTCAGCCCAATCAGCTGTTCTGCTGGAAATCTTTCTCGGCAGCGTCGAAACGCTCGATCATCTTCTTACTTGGGCCTTGACCCATGCCGCTGACCACCAAAATGGCGATGCTGGCGAAGATGAAGCCCGGAATGATTTCGTACAGACCGAACAGTGCGAATTGCTTCCACACGATCACGGTAATGGCACCGACCAGGATGCCGGCCAACGCGCCATTGCGGGTCATGCCTTTCCACAGCACCGAGATCAGTACTACCGGGCCGAACGCAGCGCCGAAGCCTGCCCATGCGTAGCTCACCAGACCCAGAACACGGTTCTCAGGGTTTGCAGCCAGGGCGATGGCGATCAGGGCAACCACCAGCACCATGATCCGGCCAACCCATACCAGTTCCAGCTGGGAAGCGTTTTTACGCAGGAAGGATTTGTAGAAGTCTTCCGTCAGGGCACTTGAGCACACCAGCAACTGGCAGCTCAAGGTGCTCATTACTGCAGCCAGAATGGCCGAAAGCAGTACACCGGCAATCCATGGGTTGAACAGCAACTTGGCCAGCTCGATGAAAACACGCTCAGGGTTTTCGGTCACAGGACCGGCTACTTCCGGGTGTGCCGAGAAGTAAGCGATACCGAAGAAGCCCACAGCCACGGTACCGGCCAGGCACAGGATCATCCAGGTCATGGAGATACGGCGTGCCTTGGCGATCGACTTGACCGAGTCGGCAGCCATGAAACGCGCCAGGATGTGCGGCTGGCCGAAGTAACCCAGGCCCCAGCCCATCAGCGAGATAATACCGATAAAGGACGTGCCCTTGAGCATGTCGAAGTTGCTCGGGTCCTGGGCTTCGATGGCCAGGAACGTGGTGTCCACGCCGCCAGTGGCCAGCAGCACGATGATTGGCGTAAGGATCAACGCGAAGATCATCAGGGTGGCCTGAACGGTGTCAGTCCAGCTCACGGCAAGGAAGCCACCGATAAAGGTGTAGGCGATGGTCGCAGCAGCACCGGCCCACAGGGCTGTTTCGTACGACATGCCGAAGGTACTTTCGAACAGACGGGCACCAGCCACGATGCCGGAAGCGCAGTAGATGGTGAAGAACACCAGAATCACGATGGCCGAGATGATCCGCAGCAAACCGCTTGTGTCTTCGAAACGGCTGGAGAAGTAATCCGGCAGGGTCAGCGCATCACCGTTGTGCTCGGTCTGCACCCGCAGGCGACCGGCAACAAACAACCAGTTCAGATAAGCACCGGTCACCAGACCGATGGCGATCCAGCTTTCCGACAGACCGGACATGTAGATCGCGCCCGGCAAGCCCATCAGCAGCCAGCCGCTCATGTCGGAGGCGCCAGCGGACAATGCAGTTACAACGCTGCCCAGGCTGCGGCCACCGAGAATATAGTCAGAAAGGTTGTTGGTGGAGCGATAGGCCATCAGACCGATCAGCACCATTGCTGCGATATAGATCACGAACGTGATCAGGGTTGGGTTACTTACACTCATTGATAAAGCCCTGGCATTGTTTTTATGTTTAGCGGCGGTCTGGCCGTACGCTCACAAACGTCCTGTTTGAGACGATTAACCTTGCCGCGCATTTATGACTGAGGTTCCCCAGGAAATCCATCAGCCGATGAACCAATCTTTGTAGGAGGTTGCACCTTGGGCGCGAATGCTATGCAACAAAGCAAATCAGGTGCAACCAGTTTCTGCCACACCAGTTGCACCTTGTCGCCTTTTCGTCTCAATTCCGGGTTTTTGCTCCTTTTCGGAGCAAAGACACTGCAAAACCAACGAAAAAGCACCAAGCTAGAGCGCTAGCCCCATCCTGTCCTAAAATTACTGACGAAGCGTCGAACAATCCGCAAAAAAACGGGTTGCACTAGGTTGCACCTCTTTCAGCGCAGCGCTAATCTTGCCGCCAGCTGCTGCCGCGCAAATGCGGCACCCATGAGGATAAAAAAATGGCTACCACCACCCTTGGGGTCAAACTCGATGACCCAACCCGCGAGCGCCTCAAGGCCGCCGCGACCTCGATTGATCGCACGCCACACTGGCTGATCAAACAGGCAATCTTCAATTACCTGGAAAAACTCGAGGGTGGTGCAACCCTTACCGAGCTGAGCGGTATCCCTGGTAACACCAGCGATGACGCCGACGACGTGCAAGCTGATCACGCCCATCAGTGCTTCCTGGAGTTTGCAGAAAGCATCCTGCCGCAGTCCGTACTGCGTGCCGCGATCACCTCCGCTTACCGTCGCCCGGAACCCGAAGTGGTGCCGATGCTGCTGGAGCAGGCACGCCTGCCAGCCCCGATGGCCGAAGCCACGCAAGCCCTGGCGGCCTCGATTGCCGAAAAACTGCGTAATCAGAAGAGCGCCGGTGGCCGCGCCGGTATCGTGCAAGGCCTGCTGCAAGAATTCTCCCTGTCGTCCCAAGAAGGCGTGGCACTGATGTGCCTGGCCGAAGCGCTGCTGCGTATCCCGGACAAAGGCACCCGTGACGCCCTGATCCGCGACAAGATCAGCACCGGTAACTGGCACCCGCACTTGGGCAACAGCCCGTCGCTGTTCGTCAACGCCGCGACCTGGGGCCTGTTGCTCACCGGCAAGCTGGTGTCCACGCACAACGAAGCAGGCCTGACCTCTTCCCTGAGCCGCATCATCGGCAAAAGCGGCGAGCCGATGATCCGCAAGGGCGTCGACATGGCCATGCGCCTGATGGGCGAGCAGTTTGTAACCGGCGAAACCATCGCCGAAGCCCTGGCCAACGCCACGCGTTTTGAAGCCAAGGGCTTCCGTTATTCCTACGACATGCTCGGCGAAGCGGCACTGACCGAACATGACGCGCAAAAATACCTGGCGTCTTACGAGCAAGCCATCCACTCGATCGGCAAAGCCTCCCACGGCCGCGGCATTTACGAAGGCCCGGGCATTTCCATCAAACTGTCGGCCCTGCACCCGCGCTACAGCCGCGCCCAGTACGAGCGCGTGATGGACGAGCTGTACCCGCGCCTGCTGTCGCTGACGTTGCTGGCCAAGCAATATGACATCGGCCTGAACATTGACGCCGAAGAAGCTGACCGCCTTGAAATCTCCCTCGATCTGCTTGAGCGTCTGTGCTTCGAGCCGCAACTGGCCGGCTGGAACGGCATCGGTTTCGTGATCCAGGCTTACCAGAAGCGTTGCCCGTACGTGATCGACTACGTGATCGACCTGGCTCGCCGCAGCCGTCATCGCCTGATGATCCGCCTGGTGAAAGGCGCGTACTGGGACAGCGAAATCAAGCGTGCCCAGGTTGAAGGCCTGGAAGGCTATCCGGTGTACACCCGCAAGGTGTACACCGACGTGTCCTACATCGCTTGCGCGAAAAAGCTGCTGGCCGTGCCAGAAGCCATCTACCCGCAATTCGCTACCCACAACGCGCAAACCCTGTCGGCCATTTATCATATCGCCGGTCAGAACTACTACCCGGGCCAGTACGAGTTCCAATGCCTGCATGGCATGGGTGAACCCCTGTACGAGCAGGTTGTAGGCAAGATTTCCGAAGGTAAACTAAACCGTCCGTGCCGTGTGTACGCCCCGGTTGGCACCCACGAGACATTGCTGGCCTACCTGGTGCGTCGCCTGCTGGAAAACGGCGCGAACACCTCGTTCGTCAACCGCATCGCCGACCACACCATCGCGATCCACCAGTTGGTGGCCGACCCGGTGAGCCAGATCGAGCAGATGGCTACAACGGAAGGCGGCTTCGGCTTGCCGCACCCGCGTATCCCGCTGCCGCGTGACCTGTATGGCAGCGAACGCGCCAACTCCAGCGGCATCGACATGTCCAACGAACACCGTTTGGCGTCGCTGTCCTGTGCCTTGCTGGCCACTGCCCACAACGACTGGAAAGCCGCGCCGATGCTCGGCTGCGATTCCAGCAGCGAAACCCCGGCAGCGGTGCTCAACCCGGCCGATCTGCGTGATGTGGTCGGTCATGTACAAGAAGCCACCGTTGCAGACGCCGACAACGCCATCCTGTGCGCCCTGAGCGCTGCACCGATCTGGCAGGCCACCCCGCCCGCCGAACGTGCTGCGATCCTGGAACGTGCCGCCGACCTGATGGAAGGCGAGATCCAGCCACTGATGGGCCTGCTGGCCCGTGAAGCTGGCAAGACCTTCGCCAACGCCATCGCCGAAGTGCGTGAAGCGGTCGACTTCCTGCGTTATTACGCGGTACAGGCCCGCAACGACTTCACCAACGATGCCCACCGCCCCCTGGGCCCGGTGGTCTGCATCAGCCCGTGGAACTTCCCGTTGGCCATCTTCAGTGGCCAGGTCGCTGCGGCACTGGCCGCCGGTAACCCGGTACTGGCCAAGCCTGCGGAACAAACTCCGCTGGTGGCGGCACAGGCTGTACGCATTCTGCTCGAAGCCGGTATCCCGCAAGGCGTGGTGCAATTGCTGCCGGGCCGTGGCGAAACCGTGGGTGCCCGTCTGGTCGGCGACGATCGGGTCAAGGGCGTGATGTTCACAGGTTCCACCGAAGTTGCCCGCCTGCTGCAACGCAACATTGCCGGGCGCCTGGATGCTCAGGGCCGTCCAATCCCGCTGATCGCCGAAACCGGCGGCCAGAACGCCATGATCGTTGACTCCTCGGCGCTGACCGAACAAGTGGTTATCGACGTGGTGTCCTCGGCCTTCGACAGCGCCGGTCAGCGTTGCTCTGCCCTGCGCGTACTGTGCTTGCAGGAAGACTCGGCAGACCGCGTCATCGAAATGCTCAAAGGTGCCATGGCCGAATCGCGCATGGGCAACCCTGAGCGTCTCAACGTAGACATTGGCCCGGTGATCGACGCCGAAGCCAAGGCCGGGATCGAGCAACATATCCAGGGCATGCGTGACAAAGGCCGCACTGTTTACCAGATGGCCATTGCCGATATCGAAGAATGCAAACGCGGCACCTTCGTCATGCCGACCCTGATCGAACTGGAAAGCTTCGACGAGCTGGAACGTGAAATCTTCGGGCCAGTACTGCACGTGGTGCGCTACAAGCGTAAAGACATCGACCAATTGATCGCACAGATCAACGCTTCGGGTTACGGCCTGACGCTGGGCGTGCATACCCGTATCGACGAGACCATCGCCAAGGTGGTCAACAACGTCAACGCCGGTAACGTCTACGTCAACCGCAACATCGTCGGTGCCGTGGTCGGCGTACAACCGTTCGGCGGCGAAGGCCTGTCGGGTACTGGCCCGAAAGCCGGTGGCCCGCTGTACCTGTACCGCCTGCTGTCGACCCGACCAGGCAATGCGATCGAGCAATCGTTCGCCAAGGTCGACGCCATTAGCGCACCGGACACCCAGGCCCGCGAAGCCATGAGCAAACCGCTCAGCGCCCTGCAAGCCTGGGCCACCAGCAACCAGCAAGCGGCGCTGGCCGAACTGTGCAGCGAGTACGCCGCGCATTCGCAAAGCGGCATCACCCGCCTGCTCAACGGCCCGACCGGCGAACGCAACAGCTACGCCATCCTGCCGCGCGAACACGTGCTGTGCCTGGCGGAAGTTGAAAGCGACCTGCTGACCCAGCTGGCTGCCGTTCTGGCCGTGGGCAGCTCGGCGGTACTGCCGCAAAGCGAACTGGCCAAGGCCCTGTTGGCCCGTCTGCCAAAAGAGGTGCAGGCACGCATCACGCTGGTGGCCGACTGGACCAAGGACGAAGTGATCTTCGACGCCGTCCTGCACCACGGCGACTGCGACCAGCTGCGCGATGTATGCCAGCAAGTGGCCCAGCGCGCAGGCGCCATCGTTGGCGTGCAGGGTCTGTCCCAGGGCGAAACCAATATCGCCCTGGAACGCCTGGTGATCGAGCGCGCACTGAGCGTCAACACCGCTGCGGCTGGTGGTAACGCGAGCCTGATGACCATCGGTTGATGGCTTGAGCGGGCAATAAAAAACCGGGCACCCGAAAGGGTTGCCCGGTTTTTTTACGCCAGCAAATCAGCCTTCCAACATGAAGAACACATAAGCAATGACCGTCATATACAACACACCCATCATCATCCAGACAATATTGCTGCAACTGAACGCATTGTTATGACTGCCAAGCGGGTCTCCCGCCAATGTATTGATAGCTCGCTGAGCCTCTACAAACATGGCGCAGCAACTGGCAATCAGCGCGGTGTTGGCAATAAACACAAATGCCAGATCCGAAGGCCGGGTAAGAGACGTGGTGACCAGCACCGACAGCATGACCAGCAACATGATCAACAACCCGCGGGTTTGCGGTTGCCAGAAATAGGAGCGCCCGGTCTTGTCCAGACCACTCTGCACCTTGTCAAACAGGGGCAGGATAAAAAACGGCCAGAGCGCCGCACGTAACAACGGTGCGATCGGCGAACCGGTTAGCGCTTTGCAGGACGCCCAATTGCGATATGACCAGTAAAAAATGTACCCGCCTGCCGTAAGCGCATACAGCATCACAAACTTGGTGACAGATACGACGTACAGCTTGATTCGTTCGTCATCAGACCGCGAAGTTGCCTTCGGTTGCCTGTTGCCAGCCTCGGTTGCAGGGTTCATAGCATGTCCATGCAGAGTGGGAGGCCGCAGTAGACACAATTTGCCCAATATAAAAATGCAGTAAAAATCCCATTTCTCTGTAAGAAAGGACTTTCGAGCTTTCTACGCACATCCAAACACGCCCATGGCGTAATTCATTCAAAACCTTTTTGACAGCCCGCCAATAACGCAGGTTAGAATCGATGGCACGCAGACTGCATGCAGGCTCTGCGCCCTGTCTTTTGAGTTTCCTGGAGTACTGCCTTTGAATGCGACGACCATCAACAGCCTGTTCTTGATCGGCGCGTTGCTGGTAGGTGCAAGCATCCTGGTAAGTTCTCTGTCTTCGCGCCTGGGCATCCCGATTCTGGTCATCATCCTTGCGGTAGGCATGACAGCGGGTGTCGATGGCGGCGGCATTATTTTTGACAATTACCCCACAGCCTATCTGGTGGGCAACCTCGCCCTGGCGGTGATTTTGCTCGACGGCGGCTTGCGCACCCGAGTCTCAAGTTTTCGTGTGGCGTTATGGCCCGCATTATCGCTGGCCACGGTGGGGGTAATGATCACCACCGGGCTGACTGGCCTGATGGCCGCCTGGCTGTTCAATCTCAACCTGATCCAGGGCCTGCTGATCGGCGCCATTGTCGGTTCTACCGATGCCGCAGCAGTGTTCTCGCTGCTGGGCGGCAAGGGCCTGAACGAGCGGGTTTCGGCCAGCCTTGAGATCGAGTCCGGGAGCAACGACCCGATGGCGGTGTTCCTCACCGTCACCCTGATCGACATGCTCGCCAGCGGCGAAACCGGCCTGCACTGGAGCCTGCTGCTCAACCTGGCGCGTGAATTCGCCATCGGCGGCGCAGTCGGGCTGGCGGGCGGCTGGCTGATGCTGCAAATGGTCAACCGGATCAACCTGGCCAACGGCCTGTACCCGATTCTGGTGATTGCAGGCGGGCTGGTGGTCTTCTCCCTGACCAACGCCCTGCACGGCAGTGGCTTCCTCGCGGTTTACCTGTGCGGCCTGGTGATCGGCAACAGCCCGATCCGCAGTCGTCACGGCATTTTGCATATGCTCGACGGCATGGCCTGGCTGGCACAGATCGGCATGTTCCTGGTGCTGGGTTTGCTGGTGACGCCACACGACCTGCTGCCTATCGCCATTCCTGCCCTGGCGCTGGCCCTGTGGATGATCCTGTTCGCCCGCCCGTTGTCGGTGATGGTCGGCCTGCTGCCCTTCAAGGCCTTCCACGGCCGTGAAAAAGCCTTTATCTCGTGGGTCGGCCTGCGCGGCGCGGTGCCGATCATTCTCGCAGTATTCCCGCTGATGGCCGGGCTGCCCAATGCGCAGCTGTACTTCAACCTGGCGTTTTTTATCGTACTGGTATCCCTTCTGGTGCAAGGTACCAGCCTGCCGTGGGTGGCCAAGCTGCTCAAAGTGACGGTACCGCCGGATCTGGCCCCCGTGTCCCGCTCAGCCCTTGAGGTGCATGTCACCAGCGAGTGGGAACTGTTTGTTTACCGCCTTGACGCACAAAACTGGTGCATCGGTGCGGCCCTGCGCGAACTGAAAATGCCCGACGGCACCCGTATCGCAGCCCTGTTTCGCGACAAGAAACTGCTCCACCCGTCGGGTAGCACCACGCTTGAAGTCGGCGACCTGCTCTGCGTCATCGGCCACGAACATGACTTGCCGGCCCTGGGCAAACTGTTCAGCCAGCCCCCGAGCCGCGGTCTGGACCTGCGCTTCTTCGGCGACTTCGTGCTCGAAGGCGACGCCCAGCTGGGTGCTGTAGCGGCTTTGTACGGTCTGAAGCTGGAGGGCATCGACCCCGACACTTCCCTCAGCAGCTTTATTGCCCACAAGGTCGGTGGTGCACCGGTGGTCGGCGACCAAGTGGAGTGGAATAACACCATTTGGACCGTTGCCGTGATGGAAGGGAACAAGATCGCCAAAGTGGGCGTCAGATTCCCCGAAGGAAGTGCACCGGGTCCCGGGCTGTTCCTCTAAACTCCAACTTTCTGACTCTTGTCTGACCGGTATCTATGCCTACTCTGCGCACGTTCATCGCAACCGTCCTGCTCGGCCTGAGCCTTTGCGTCGGCACGCTCCAGGCGGCCGAGCCACCTACCGCAGAAGCGGTACAGCAAAGTCTGGACAAAATTGCCGACCGCAAGCTGCCGGACGCTGATCAAAAAGCCCTGCAAGCCGTACTCCAGCAGACCTTAACCCTGCTCGACAGCAAAGCCGATTACGAACAGCGCCTGAACGACGTCAAGCAACAGATCAGCAATGCCCCGCGCCAAACCGGTGAAAACCAGCGCGAACTGGCAAAAATCAAGGCCAGCAAAGCTGTTCCCGTGGCCCAGCGCTACCGTGACCTTTCCGTGCCACAGCTGGAGCAACTGCTAGCTGAACGCACCACGCAACAAGGTGAGCTGCAAAAAGCCCTGGCCATTGCCAACAGTCAGAGTATTGCCGCACAGACGCGCCCGGAGCGTGCTCAGGCCGAAATCAGCAACAGCCAGACACGCATCCAGCAGATAAGCAACATTCTGAAAACCGGGCGCGACAATGGAAAATTGCTCACCCCCGATCAGCGCAACCAGCTCAATGCTGAAACCGCCTCGCTCACCGCATTGATTGCCCTGCGTCGTCAGGAACTGGCCGGTAACAGCCTGCTGCAAGACCTGAGCGGCAGCCAGCACGACCTGCTGCTGGAAAAGACCACCCGCCAGGATCAGGAAATCCAGGAACTTCAGACCCTGATCAACCAGAAGCGTCTGGCCCAGTCCCAGCAGACCGTGACCGAGCAATCCCTTGAGGCTAAAAAGTCGGGCAGCAGCAGCTTGCTGGCGACCGAAAGCGCGATTAACCTCAAGCTCTCCGACTACCTGCTACGCAGCACCGACCGCCTCAACGAAGTCACCCAGCAGAACCTGGAAACCAAGCAACAACTGGATAACCTCACCCAAAGCGATCAGGCGCTTGATGAGCAAATCAACGTGCTCAAGGGCAGTTTGTTGCTGTCCAAGATTCTCTATAAGCAGAAGCAAGCCCTGCCGCGCCTGCAGAAAATGGACAAGAATCTGGCAGATGAAATCGCCGATATCCGTCTGTATCAATTTGAGATCAATCAGCAGCGCGAGCTGATCAGCAACCCGACTACCTACGTCGACAACCTGCTGTCGACCCAGCCCGCCGATCAAGTCACCCCGCAACTGCGTAAAACCCTGCTCGAACTGGTCAACACCCGCAGCGACCTGCTGGACCGTCTGAACCGCGAGCTAAGTTCGGTGCTCAACGAGTCCATCACCCTACAACTGAACCAGAAGCAACTGCTCAGCACCGCGCAAAGCCTGCGTGCCACGCTGGACGAGCAAATGTTCTGGATCCCCAGCAACAAGCCACTGGACCTGGAATGGCTGGAAACCGCCCCGCGCCAACTGGTACAGCAAATCACCACCCTGCCCTGGGGCTCCAGCGTAACCGAGCTGGCAGAAGGCCTGGTGCAACGGCCACTCTTGTTCCTGCCGTTTTTGCTGGTGGTGGCGGCCTTGTTATGGAAGCGCAGATACCTCTACAGCAAACTGAACAAAATCCATCAGGACATTGGCCACTTCAAACGTGACAGCCAATGGCACACGCCGCTGGCGATCCTGATCAATATCCTGCTGGCCATGCCCCTGTCTCTTGCACTGGCCCTGTGTGGCTACGCCTTGCAGACCGATGCCCGCGGCATGAACGCCAATACGGGAGCGGCGCTGGTCCAGATGGCCGAAGCCTGGCTGGTGTTCTACACCGCTTACCGGATCCTGGCGCCGGGTGGCGTGGCTGAGCTGCATTTCCGCTGGGAAAAACCGCTGGTCGCGTTCCTGCAGAACTGGATTCGCAAGCTCGGCTTTGTGGTGCTGGCCCTGGTCGCCGTGGTGGCCTTTGCCGAACAGCAACCCGCGGCGCTGGCAGAAGATGTGCTGGGTATTCTTGTCGTACTCAGCTGCTATGCCGCCATGGCCTGGTTGCTTTGCCGCCTGCTGCTCAACGACTTCGAGACCGCGACCAAAGCCTATCGCCTGCGCAAATTGCTCGGCTTTGCCTTTGCCCTGCTACCGCTGGCACTGTTTGTTGCCGTATGTTTTGGCTACTACTACACCGCACTCAAGCTCAGCGACCGCCTGATCAACACCCTCTACCTGCTAATGCTCTGGCTGGTGGTCGAAGCAGCCTTCGTACGCGGCCTGGCGGTCGCAGCGCGGCGCCTGGCGTACCAGCGCGCACTGGCCAAACGCCAAGCTGCCAAGGAGGCAGGCGAAGGCAACGATATCGTCATCGAAGAGCCAACCCTGGACATCGAACAGGTCAACCAACAGTCCCTGCGCCTGATCCGTCTGGCCCTGCTGGCGGGCTTTATCGGCATTCTGTATTGGGTATGGGCCGACTTGATCTCGGTATTCTCCTACCTCGATAACATCACCCTGTACGAATACACCAGCGGCAGCGGTGCCAATATGAGCATGGTGCCCATCAGCATCGGCGACGTGGTCGGTGCCCTGGTCATTATCGGTATCAGCATCGCGCTGGCGCGCAACCTGCCCGGGCTGCTGGAAGTGCTGGTGCTGTCGCGGCTCGACCTGGGCCAGGGCAGCGCCTACGCCACCACTACCCTGCTGACCTATGTGATCATCGGTGTAGGCTTTGTCTCCACCCTGTCGACACTGGGCGTGAGCTGGGACAAGTTGCAATGGCTGGTGGCCGCGCTGTCGGTGGGCCTGGGCTTCGGCATGCAGGAGATCTTCGCCAACTTTATTTCCGGGATCATGATCCTGTTCGAGCGCCCGGTACGCATTGGCGACACCATTACTATCGGCAACCTGTCGGGCACGGTGAGCAAGATCCGCATCCGTGCGACCACCATCACCGACTTCGACCGCAAGGACATCATTGTCCCGAACAAAACCTTTATCACCGGACAACTGATCAACTGGTCGCTGACCGATACCATTACCCGCGTCACCCTCAAGTTGGGGGTCGACTACGGCTCCGACCTGGACCTGGTGAAAAGCCTGCTGCTCAAGGCTGCGCAAGAGAATCCGCGGGTACTCAAAGACCCTGAGCCCCATGTGTACTTTCTCAACTTCGGCGCCAGCACCCTGGACCACGAGCTGCGCATGCACGTACGCGACCTGGGCGACCGTAACCCGGTGATCGACGAAGTTAACCGCTTTATCAACCGCGAGTTCAAGAACCACCACATCAACATCTCGTTCCAGCAGATGGAGGTGTACCTCAAGAACTTGCAGGGGCAGGAATACAAACTGGTACCTGTTGGCCCAGAAGTGCCGCCCGAGCCAGCGCCTGCGCCGCAAAAGCCGCAGTTGGGCAAGCTCGACTGACCCCCACCATTAGAAAATATTTACTGGAGACGGTCATTGAAAGCCCTCGACGAACTGACTTTTGATAACCGCTTCGCCCGGCTGGGTGATGCGTTTTCGACCCATGTACTGCCCGACCCCATCGACGCGCCGCGTGTGGTGGTCGCCAGCGATGCCGCCCTGGCCCTGCTTGACCTAGACCCCGCCGTCACCCAGGACCCGGCTTTCGCCCAGCTGTTTGGCGGCCACACCCTGTGGGCTAACGCCGAACCCCGCGCCATGGTCTATTCCGGCCATCAGTTCGGCTCCTACAACCCGCAATTGGGCGATGGCCGCGGGTTGCTGCTGGGTGAGGTGTATAACGACGCGGGCGAACATTGGGACTTGCACCTCAAGGGCGCCGGCATGACCCCTTACTCGCGCATGGGCGATGGGCGGGCCGTATTGCGCTCATCGATCCGCGAGTTTCTCGCCTCCGAGACCCTGCATGCCCTGGGCATTCCCAGCAGCCGCGCCCTGTGCGTGATTGGCTCCGACACTCCGGTGTGGCGCGAAACCCAGGAGCGCGCCGCCATGGTCCTGCGCCTGGCACAGAGCCATGTACGCTTCGGGCATTTCGAATACTTCTATTACACCAAGCGCCCTGAGCAGCAAAAGCAATTGGGCGAGCACGTACTGGCGATGCATTTTGCCGAGTGCCTGGAGCAGCCCGAGCCGTATCTGGCCATGTTCCGCGAGATCGTCGAGCGCAACGCCGAACTGATTGCCAAATGGCAGGCCTACGGCTTTTGCCACGGTGTGATGAACACCGACAACATGTCCATCCTGGGCATCACCTTCGACTTCGGCCCGTTCGCGTTTCTCGACGACTTTGATGCCAACTTTATCTGCAACCACTCCGACCACGAAGGGCGTTACTCCTTCAGCAACCAGGTGCCCATCGGCCAGTGGAACCTCAGTGCACTGGCCCAGGCGTTAACACCGTTTATCAGCGTTGAAGCCCTGCGCGAAACCCTGGGATTGTTTTTGCCGCTGTACCAGGCGCATTACACCGACCTGATGCGTCGTCGCTTGGGCCTGACCACTGCCGAAGACGCTGATCAACAATTGATCGAAACATTGCTGCAACGCATGCAGGGCAGCAGCATCGACTACACCTTGTTCTTCCGTCGCCTGGGGGACTTGCCAGCCGCGCAGGCTGTGGCGCAGTTGCGTGAAGAGTTTGTCGACCTCAAGGGCTTCGATGATTGGGCGGCGCAGTATGTAGCCCGGGTGGCGCGCGACGGCGTGGGCGATGAAAGCGCCCGCGGCGAGCGCATGCACGCGGTCAACCCGCTGTATATCCTGCGCAACTACCTGGCCCAAAAGGCCATCGATGCGGCCGAAGCCGGGGATTACAGCGAAGTGCAGCGTCTGCACAAAGTACTGACCCAGCCGTTTACCGAGCAAGCGGGCATGCAGGCTTATGCCGAACGCCCACCGGAATGGGGCAAGCATCTGGAGATCAGTTGTTCGTCGTAAAGCAGCCACTGCATATTTCAAGATTTGCCTGAAACCCACTGTAATGTGGGAGCGGGCTTGCTCGCTATGGGATCACTGCGGTCATACAGACTAACCGCGTCGGTCCCATCGCGAGCAAGCCCGCTCCCACAGGGATTGAGGCTAGATCCCGATTGACCCTCGCCCCACCTGCCCCTATCCTCGCCATCGTCACGACACATTCGTGACCGGATTTGACGGTCCGCATCATAAAAGAAGAACCAGCGATGCCAATCGCTGTGTTTACGCCTGTCTGTGCCCGTTATGGCAGCTGTGCGTGGGGCACTTTCGAGTGCGCCGGGTTTCTTCTTTTAACCGGTCCGTCAACCCGCGCACAGTTGCCACCCAATTCGTTTGACGGCGAACGGTGACAACTCCAAAACCTAAAAGGAGTTACACAATGCCCAATCTCTCCACCCAACCCCCAACCCCATTCGGCCACAGCTTTAGCGGTGAAACCCTGTTCACTGTAAACCCCGGTATCCCGATCAAGCTTGCGCTGGAACTGGCCGGCCAATTGCTCGGCAGCGCCACCGTGCTCTGCGCCGAAAGCCAGGTCGCCAGCCCACAAACCAGCCACAGCCTGACGTTTGCCAGCCTGCAACTTGTTGAAATGAGCAAAGGGCTGATCGATGCCACCCTCGACAGCGTGGCGCTGGCCGATGAACCTCAGATAAACATATCCACAGGCACTTTGAAGTAATCGGCCAGCCAGCGGATTTGCCGCACATTAAGCTGGCGTTTGCCGCTGAGGATTTCAGACACCACCGACTGGGTACCCACACCCGGTAAATCGCTCTGGGTCAGGCTGTGCTCTTGCATCACCGAGCGCAGTACTTCCACACCGCTAACCTTGGGCATCGGCCGATGCTCAAGGTCATAGGCTTCAACCCAGTCGCCGATGATGTCCACCAGGCTCATCAAGGGGTGGCTTTCATCGTCGCCGATCAGGTCAGTCAGTTGATCAAGGGCTGCAACCAGCTCGTCGTAATCTGCTTCGGTTTTTGGTTTGCGCAGCAGCGGCGCCACGAAATGCCAGTGCTCTGCCGCCTGTTCGATCATTGCATTCATTGTGCTTACTCCTTCCATTTGCCCTTGTCATAGTCACGGTGATCCAGCACATGACGTATGTAGAGGCGCTGTACCCGATAACGCACCAGGGCAATCAGCCGCAGTTTGTTACCTCCAATATTGAAAACGTGAAACGACCCGACCTTGTCGGTTGCGGGGAAAAACGACCTGAGCTGGGCAAAGTCTTCAGGGTTGAGAACTTTGATCTTGCGGTACCACTCCTCAAGAGCGCCCGCCGATTGCGGCCATTGTTCTTTCGCTTCCCAAATACGCTTGACTGTTATCACTCGCATGCAACTTCCCTATCGCATCTTGCTATGGAGGTTAAGCCAGAGCTCAATCGATCGCAATGTGCGATAAAGCCCCTCTGACCAATGGTACTGCCGTTGTCTCGCTTCAAAGCCTAGATAAAGGGCTGCGCAAAGGGATTGGTACTGTGTGAGCAAATACGTCACCAGAACGCCCGCATAACCAAATCGCATAACAACCTGCCCAAACAGTCTTAGACGAACTAACCCGCCCTGATTATCGTGACGCCCGCGCGGCGGCTCTGGCCGGCCCGATACCTCATACGAGATTCGCTGCATAAAGGAAGACCCATGTCCTGGGACTCGCTGCCCCTGCTGTTTGTTGCCGCTTTGCTGGTCTGGTTGTTGGTGTCGTTTGTGCGCGAGAAGTGGAGCGCCGATGTGGTGGCCGCCATTGCTGTCGCCGCCCTGTTGGTGACACAAATCCTCACCCCTCATGAAGTGTTGAGCGTGCTCAGCAACTCGGCTCCGGCAACCATCGCGTGCATGTTTGTGCTCTCGGCCGCGCTGGAGCGCACCGGCTGCATTGATGCATTGGGCAACTGGCTGGGCAATCTGGTGGGCGATCAACCGCTGCGGGTGCTCGGTGGGTTGATGATCACTGCATTGGTGATCTCGGCGTTTTTGAACAACACCCCGGTGGTAGCCATTTTGACGCCAGTGGCAATTGCACTGGCCAAGCGTGCCCACAGCTCGCCCTCCAAGCTGCTGATTCCGTTGTCTTACGCCACGGTGCTGGGCGGGATGCTGACCATGATCGGCACCTCGACCAATATTCTCGTGGACGGGGTGGCGCGCAAAGCCGGGCTGGCGCCGTTCGGTATGTTCGAAATCACTCAGGCCGGGCTGATGTTTGCCGCCGTAGGCTTTGTGTACCTGATGATTTTCAGCAACCGCCTGCTCCCCGATCGCGACAGCCTGTCCAAGCAGTTGCGTCCGGGGTTGACCCGCACCTTTATGAGCGAATTGCTGGTACCCCACGATTCGCCCGTGATCGGCAAGACTCTGGCCGAAGCCAATCTCAACGGTGGTAGCGGCCTGCAAGTACTGAAGATCTTCCGCGAGGAGCAAGAGCTCTCCACCCCGGAATCTTCCACCCAACTGCGCAGCGGTGACCGTCTGGTGCTGCACGGGCAAGTACAGAATGTGGTCGAGCTGCGCGAAAGTGGCGTGCTGGCTTTTAACCGTGGCGATGCATTCGAAACCATCAGCAACCACGACGTGATCCTCGCCGAGGCCATCGTGGGCCGCAACTCGCGCTATAGCCATCGGCCCATGCGCGACCTCGACCTGACGGCGCGTTACGGCATTGCAGTACTCGCGGTGCATCGGCAGGACGAAAACATCCAGGGCAACCTTGATGACCTGCACCTGCAGTTTGGCGATGTGATCCTGGTTGAAGGTACCCCTTCACAAATTCGCCGTTTTGCCGAAAATGGCGACCTGATCAGCCTCAATACTGTACTGGAGCGCGCTTATCGTCGCGACAAGGCGCCGATTGCGATCATTGCCACACTCGCGGTGATGATCCTGGCAGCACTGGAAGTCATGCCCATCGAAGGCCTGGCTCTGATCGCCGCCGTTACCGTGGTCGCCACCCGCTGCCTGGATGTGCAGGACGCTTATAAAGCGGTGGACTGGAAAATCCTCAGCCTGATTTTCGGCATGTTGGCCATCAGCATTGCCATGGACAAGGTTGGCCTGATCAATCTGGTAGTCAATCAGACCATGGCCGCGCTGCCCCACGCCGGGCCACTGTTGATGCTGGGGTTTATCTATTTGCTGACCAGCATCCTCACCGAGATCCTCTCCAACAATGCCGTGGCGGTGTTGCTGACCCCGATTGCCATTGGCGTGGCGCAGCAGTTGGGTGTCGACCCGCGGCCATTTGTGGTGGCCGTCATGTTCGCGGCCAGCGCCAGCTTCGCCACGCCGATCGGTTACCAGACCAACACTTTTGTATATAACGCCGGCGGATATAAATTCAGCGACTTTATGCGCATCGGCATCCCGCTGAATGTACTGATGCTGATTGTGGCCATGTTCGTTATCCCGTGGATCTGGCCACTGACGCCGGTGGCGGTTTGAGGGATTGTCTGCTGAACTGCACGGTCACGTGAAAGACCTTTGTTGGAGTTACCCTGATGACCGAACCGCTGCTGATTCCCTGCCCCCACTGCAACGGCCTTAACCGCATCCCCGCCGAGCGCATCGGCGAACACCCCAAATGCGGGCGCTGCAAAAACCCGGTGCTGCAGGCCTCGCCCTTCGAATTGAAGCAAACCGACTACGCCAGCCAGATCAAAGGTGATCTGCCGCTATTGGTCGATGTGTGGGCCGAGTGGTGCGGGCCGTGCAAGGCTTTTGCCCCGGTGTTTGAGCAGGCCGCCAGCCAACTGCTGGGCAAGTGCCGCCTGGCCAAGCTCGACAGCGAGGCCAACCAGCAACTGGCCGGGCAACTGGGCATTCGCTCGATTCCCAGCCTGATCCTGTTTAAGAACGGCCGAGAAATGGCTCGCCAGAGCGGGGCGCTGCCTTTGCAGCAACTGACTGCCTGGCTGCGCAGCCAGGGTATTGGTGCTTAAGCGTTCTGATCCAGATAGTCGTGCAAGTCCACGAACTGCTGGGTCAGCTTGTGCCGCGGGTCGAAGTGGATCAAGGGCTGTGAAGCCTGATGCGACTCGCGCATGCGCACGGAACTGCTCAGATACATCGGCAGCACCGGCAAGCCCTCGGCGATCAGTTCATTGAGCATTTGCTGCGGCAAGCTGGCCCGGGCCTGAAACTGATTGACCACAATGCCTTCAACCAGCAGATCTTCGTTGTGGTCTTCTCTAAGGTCATCGATTTCAGACAGGAGGCCGTACAGCGCCTGCCGGGAAAAACTGTCGCAGTCGAACGGGATCAGCACGCGATCACAGGCGATCAATGCCGATACCGCGTAAAAGTTCAGTGCAGGTGGGGTGTCGACATAAATGCGGTCGTAGTCTTCAGCCAGTTCATCCAGCAACTTACGCAGCTTGTTGATCTTGTGTTTGGCTTCAAGTTTGGGCTGCAAATCGGCCAGTTCGCTGGTAGCAGTAATAACGTGCAGGTTTTCGAAGGGAGTTTCGTAAATATCGACCCTATTTTTCTTCGAGCCAACCCCGGCTGACAGGCTGTGTTTGAAGAAATCGGCAATCCCCATCGGGATATCGTCACCCGTGAGGCCGGTCAGATATTGAGTAGAGTTGGCCTGGGCATCCAGATCTACCAACAACGTGCGATACCCCTCGCTGGCACTGACCGCAGCCAGGTTACACGCGATGCTGGACTTGCCCACACCGCCTTTCTGGTTAAACACCACGCGACGCATTTCAAAACCTCCGTGTACCAATGAGTAACCGAGTGTAGATGGCCTTTGCGCGGCTTAGCTACCTTGCAACGAAATGAACTACAGCCATTGGGCGCTTAGCCCAGAAAACTAATAAACACATCTCACACATAAAGTGCATTGGTCCTATTTTTTTCAAAGATCAGACAAAACATACTCCAAATGTAAGCAAAATTTGCTACGAACCAACTGCACCGGGATAATGTCGCCATTCTGTATCAAGTGCGGCGTCGATCGATGCCCACTGTCGCATCAAGGAAGCCTGCAAAGGCGGGATGAAACTCCAGTGATCAATTTCAATATCGCCGCGTGGCGTGCCTGGGCTCCGGGCCTCGACAGCGTGGCCGATTGGCAGGCCTGGAGCCAGTGCCCTTGCGTACTCGCGCCCAGCAGTGCCGCGCCCGATGTCTCGTTTTTGCCCGCCATGCAACGCCGCCGCCTCAGCCGTCTGGCGCGCATGGCCTTCAGCGTCGGCTGGCCACTGGCCGAAGGCCATGAAGTACTGCCGCTGGTGTTTGCTTCGCGTCACGGTGAAACCCCGCGCACGTTCGATATCCTCAGCGACCTGGCTGCCAACCAACCCTTGTCCCCCACGCAGTTCAGCCTCTCGGTGCACAACGCGGTAATTGGTCTGTGGTCGATCATGCGCGGCGAAACCAGCGAAATGACTGCAATTGCTGCCGCCGGAGATGGCCTGGAGCACGGCCTGATCGAAGCCTGCGCCTTACTCAATGAGGGTGCGCCCGCCGTGTTGCTGATCATCACTGAAGAGCAACCGCCCGAGGCCTATGCACGCTGGATAGATGACGTGCCCTTCCCTTACGCCGTGGGCTTGCTGCTGACCCCCGGCAAGCAATGGCAGGTGTCGCTGACAACCGGCAGCCGGGATGCCGAAAAAGCGCCGTGGCCTCATACCCTGAACCTGTTGCGCCATCTGTTCGATGAACAGTTGTCATTCCAACACACCTGGAAAAACCGCGTGTGGAACTGGCAACGCAGCCTGTGAGCGCCCGCCGTGATGCCTATGCCTGGCGCTTGATCGCCACGGCCATCAGCTTTGCTCTGTTTGGCCTCGGCTGCCTGTGCCTGCGGCTGGTGATTTTCCCGGTGCTCAGTTGCCTGCCGGGCGACGCCGTTCGTCAGCGCGAGCGCGCACGCTTAACCGTGAGCCGTCTGTTCTGGCTGTTTACTCGCACCATGGCGCGCATGGGCGTGCTGACCTATGACGTACAAGGTGCCGAACGGCTCGGACGCCCCGGGCAGATGATCATCGCCAACCACCCGTCGCTTATCGATGTGGTTTTTTTGATCGGCCTGGTGAGAAACGCCAATTGCGTGGTCAAACAAAGCCTTTGGCAAAATCCGTTTACCCGTAGCCCCGTGCGTGCCGCGCAATACATCAGCAATGATGGCAGCGTCGACATGCTCGATAACGCCGCGGGCGCGCTGCAGCAAGGCCAGACCCTGGTAATTTTCCCGGAAGGCACACGAACCCAACCGGGTCAGGCACCCGCCTTTCATCGCGGGGCCGCCGCGATAGCCCTGCGGGGTGCGAAGATCCTCACCCCGGTGGTGATCAAAGTCAGCCCCACCACGCTGACCAAGGCCGACCCCTGGTACCGCATACCCGATCGGCGCGTGCACTTCAGTTTCCGGGTCGGTGCCGATATAGACCCACACACCTTTGCTGCGCTTGGCCCGCCGCCTAAAGCCTCGCGCCTGCTCAATGACTTCGTGCATGACTATTTTATTAAGGAGCTCGCCACAGATGAGCGATCTGAAAACCGACATTAAACAGCTGATCATCGATGCCCTGGGCCTCGAAGACATCAGCGTCAGCGACATTGGCGACGAACAAACCCTGTTTGGCGATGGCCTGGGGCTGGACTCGGTCGACGCACTGGAGCTGGGCCTGGCGATTCAAAAGACCTACGGCATCAAAATAGACGCCGACGCCAAAGACACGCGCAATCACTTTTCCAACGTGGCCAGCCTTGCGGCTTTTGTCACGGCCAAACAGGCAGCCTGAGACCGAACCATGCAAACCCGTGACGATATTTTCAACACCCTGCGTGACGCTCTGGTCGAACTCTTCGAGCTGGAGCCTGAGCGCGTGACCCTGGATGCCAACCTGTATCAGGACCTGGAAATCGACAGCATCGACGCGGTCGACCTGATCGACCATATCAAGCGCAAAACCGGCAAGCGTATCGCCGCAGAAGAATTCAAATCGGTGCGCACCGTCAATGACGTGGTCGAGGCGGTTTACCGCCTGGTTCACACTGACGCATGAGTCGACTGATTGGCCTTGGCCTGCTGCTGGCTGGCCTGCTGTACCCCTTTGCGGTGTATTTCGGCATGGCCCATTTCGCCCCGTGGCAGTTCGCCCTGCTGCTGGGCAGCCTGTGGCTGGCCCGCGCCCTAACGGGCGAGCGGCGCCCCGGCGGCGTGTGGATGGCCGTGGTTGCACTGGTGTTCTGCACTTTGCTGGCACTGTTCAACAGCCCGGCATTGTTGCGCTGGTACCCGGTGCTGATCAGCACGTTCATGCTCAGCCTGTTTGGCCTGAGCCTGAAGTTCGGGCCGCCGATGATCGAGCGTCTGGCCCGCTTGCGCGAGCCGGTGCTGCCCGACATCGCCATTCATTACACGCGACAGGTGACCAAGGTCTGGTGCCTGTTTTTCATGCTCAACGGGTTGGTCGCCGCCGCTCTGACGCTGTGGGCACCGCTGAGCTGGTGGACGTTGTACAACGGCCTGATCGCCTACGGGCTGATGGGGCTGCTGTTTGCCATTGAATGGCTGATACGACAAAAGGTAAGAGGCCGGGAATGAATTGGATAAAACTTGAGCAGTTATTGCTCAAGGGGCACACAGAACGCCGGGTCACGGTTGATCCCGAGCTGAACCACGCCAGCCTTCGCGAACAGGCCCTGCGCCTGGCGGGTGGCTTGCAGCAACGTGGCGTGCAGCACATTGCCGTGCACCTTGAAGACGCTGCCGAACTGGCCGTGGCGTTGCTCGGTGCGTGGCGGGCCGGGGTCAGCGTACTGCTGCCCGCCGACCTGCAAGCGCAAACCCGCCAGCGCTGGGATGATCAGGTTGATCTGTGGATAACTCAAAGCGACGAGTTGCAAGCCTTGTTCGCCGACGCGCTGCCTGCAGCAGAGCTTGACCTGGACCTGTGCCGGCTTAGCCTGTGCACCTCCGGCTCCAGCGGCGAGCCCAAGCGCATCGACAAAAGCTTGCGGCAGATGGCCAACGAAGTTCAGGCACTGGAACAGCTGTGGGGTGCCGAACTGGGCGAGGCCTGCATCATCGCCAGCGTGGCCGCCCAGCATATTTATGGCTTGTTGTTCCGCGTGCTGTGGCCCCTCTGTGCGGGCCGCAGTTTTGTGCGCAAGCAACTGGCATTCCCTGAAGACATGCAACGGGCCAGCCGCGAGCACCCGTCGTTCGCCTGGGTCGCCAGCCCCGCCCTGCTGAAACGCATGGCCGACAACCTCGACTGGCCCGCTCTAAGCAAGGTCAGCCGAGTATTTTCTTCGGGCGGTGCCCTGCCTGGCGAAGCCGCGCAAGCGTTGTTTGAGCGCTTGGGCCAGTGGCCAAGCGAAATCCTCGGCAGTTCGGAAACCGGGGGTATCGCGTGGCGCCAGGGCCCGACCCTGTGGCAGCCCTTTGCCGATGTGCACTTGAGCCAAAGTGCTGACGGCGCCCTGATTATCGCTTCGGCGTACTTGCCCGCAGGCCATATAGAACACACTGCCGATGCGGCCCGCATTGAAGCCGACGGCCGTTTTGAGCTGCTCGGACGCCTGGACCGCATCATCAAGCTGGAAGAAAAGCGCATCTCCCTGCCCATGCTCGAGCAGGCGCTGGTCAAGCACGACTGGGTGGCCGAAGCCCGTTTGGGCGTGGTCAGCGAAGGCCGTGCCTCGCTCGGCGCCTTGCTGGTGCTCAGTGACAGCGGCCTGTTTGCCCTGCGCGAACAGGGCCGTCGTGCCCTGACCCAAACCCTGCGCCAGCACTTGATCCAGCACTGCGAAGCCCTGGCCTTGCCGCGCCGCTGGCGGTTGCTGCGCCAGTTGCCGCTCAACAGCCAGGGCAAGCTGCCGCAGGCGCAGGTCGATGCATTGCTGCTGGCACCCCGGCCGAAAACACCCGAAGTGCTGAGCCAGAGCGAAGTGGACGGCCAATGGACACTTAACCTGTCGATACCGCCGGATCTGGCGTACTTCAGCGGCCACTTCCCCAAAACCCCGGTGCTGCCGGGAGTGGTGCAAGTGGATTGGGCAATGGTCCTAGGGCAGAAATTACTCGACTTGCCGCCGCGCTTTGCCGGGATGGAAGTGCTCAAGTTCCAGCAACTGGTGCGCCCCGGCGACGCTATTGAGCTGACCCTGCGCTTTGATCCTGAGCGCAGCAAGCTGCACTTCGCGTACCGTAACACCATGGCGCCGTGCTCCAGTGGCCGTATCGTGCTGGAGCCAGCCCATGCATAACCCCTGCGCCGTGATCCCGGTCTACAACCACGAAACGGCCGTGCCTGCGGTGGTCGATGCCCTGCTCGCTGCCGGTTTGCCCTGCGTACTGGTCGACGATGCCAGCAGCTGCGCATGCAGTGCTGTGCTAGAACAACTTGCCCAAGGCGAAAACATTTTCCTCATTCGCCTTGCCGTCAATCAGGGCAAGGGCGGGGCCGTCATGGCCGGATTACGTGAAGCCTCGCGCCTGGGCTTTACCCACGCCCTGCAAGTGGACGCCGACGGCCAGCATGATCTGCGCGACGTAGCCACATTCATGCAGGTCTCCAGACTCAACCCCGAAGCGCTGGTGTGCGGCTATCCACAGTACGACGCCAGCGTGCCCAAGGGCCGTTTGTATGCGCGTTACCTGACCCATGTGTGGGTGTGGATCAACAGCCTGTCGCTGCAAATTCCCGATTCGATGTGCGGCTTTCGGGTCTACCCGCTGGCACCGACACTGGCGCTGATCAACTCGGTCAAACTGGGCAAACGCATGGACTTCGACCCCGAAATCCTGGTGCGCCTGGCCTGGCGCAACCAGCCTATGCGCTGGCTGCCGACCAAAGTTCACTACCCCCAGGACGGCCTGTCGCACTTTCGCCTGTTCCACGACAATGCACTGATTTCCGGCATGCACACCAAGCTGTTTTTCGGCATGTTGCTGCGTTTTCCGAGCATCCTCTGGAGGCGCTGGCGAGCATGAGCGAACCGCAACAGCATTGGGCTGACCACAAGGAGCGCGGCAGTTTCCGGCTGATGAAGCTCACCGCTTTTGGTGTCAAGCTACTGGGCCGACGCCTGCTCAGCCCGGTGCTCTACGCCATCGTGCTGTACTTCTTCCTGTTCGGTGGTCGCGCCCGGCGCAGTATCTGGCAATACCAGCAGCGCCTGGCCGACTGGAGCGGGCAAAAGCACTTACGCCCCACCCGCTGGCGGGTGTTCGGGCAGTTCATGGCGTTTGCCGATGCCCTGCTCGACAAGCTCGACGTATGGAACGGCCGCCTCAAGATCGAAGACATCGAAATCGTCGACCCCGCTCTGCTGCGCGATCAACTGCGCGGCGAGCGCGGTCAGATGCTGGTGGGCGCACACCTGGGCAATCTGGAAGTGTGCCGGGCGCTGGCAGAACTGGGCGAACAGGTGACCATGAACGTGCTGGTGCATACCAAGCACGCCGAACACTTCAATCGCCTGCTGGGCGAAGCCAGGGCCAGCCATTTGCGTCTGATCCAGGTCAGCGAGCTCAACCCGGCCGTTATGCTGCAACTCAATCAGCGTCTGGAAAACGGCGAGTGGCTGGCGATTGCCGGTGACCGTGTGCCACTGCATGGCGGGCGCAATGTCGTGGTCGATTTCCTCGGCCATCCGGCACCGTTCCCGCAAGGCCCGTGGCTGCTGGCCGGGCTGCTCAAGTGCCCGGTCAACCTGATGTTTTGCCTCAAGCAGGCGGGCCGCTACCGAGTCATCCTCGAACCCTTCACCGAGGCCATACTCTGGCGGCGCAGCGACCGCGAACAAGTGATTGCCCACTGGGCCGGCCGCTACGCCGATCGACTGGGGCATTACTGCCTCAAAGCGCCGCAACAATGGTTCAACTTTTACCCATTCTGGAAGACCGATGACGACCCAACACCATGAGCCAGTAACCTTCGGCCAAACGCCATTGCGCATTGAAGACGTGCTGGCCCTGGCCAATCGTCAGGCGCCGACCCGCCTGCAGGACGATGCCGACTACCGCGAGCGGATCACCAAAGGCGCCCGTTTTCTCGACTCGCTGCTGGACAAGGAAGGCGTGATCTACGGTGTGACCACCGGTTACGGCGACTCGTGCGTGGTGGCGGTGCCGCTGGAGCACGTTGAAGCCCTGCCCCGCCACCTCTACACCTTTCACGGCTGCGGGCTGGGCAAGCTGCTGGATGCCCAGGCCACCCGCGCCGTACTCGCGGCACGCTTGCAGTCACTGTGCCACGGCGTGTCCGGGGTGCGTATTGAATTGCTGGAGCGTTTGCAGGCCTTCATCGCCCACGACATCTTGCCGCTGATCCCCGAAGAAGGCTCGGTAGGCGCCAGTGGCGACCTGACCCCTTTGTCCTATGTGGCCGCAACCCTGTCGGGTGAGCGCGAAGTGCTGTTCAAGGGCGAGCGCCGCTTCTCGGCCGACGTACACCGTGAGCTGGGCTGGAACCCGCTGGTCCTGCGGCCCAAGGAAGCGCTGGCGTTGATGAACGGCACCGCCGTGATGACCGGCCTCGCGTGTCTGGCCTATGCCCGCGCCGATTACCTGCTCAAGCTCGCCACGCGCATCACTGCGCTCAATGTGGTGGCGCTGCAAGGCAACCCCGAGCACTTTGACGAGCGCCTGTTTGCCGCCAAACCGCATCCGGGGCAAATGCAGGTCGCCGCATGGATTCGCCAGGACCTGGCCATCGACGCCCCGACCGCGCCGCTGCATCGCCTGCAAGACCGCTACTCGCTGCGCTGCGCCCCTCATGTGCTCGGCGTATTGGCTGACAGCCTGAACTGGTTGCGTTCGTTTATCGAGATCGAACTCAACAGCGCCAACGACAACCCGATCATCGACGCCGAAGAAGAGCGTGTGCTGCATGGCGGGCACTTCTACGGCGGGCATATCGCTTTCGCCATGGACAGCCTCAAGACCTTGGTCGCCAACGTCGCCGACCTGCTCGACCGCCAGCTCGCACTGCTGGTGGACGTGCGTTACAACCACGGTTTGCCGAGCAACCTATCGGGTGCAACCGCCGAGCGGGCGATGCTCAACCACGGTTTCAAAGCGGTACAGATCGGCACCAGCGCCTGGACTGCCGAGGCGTTGAAAAACACCATGCCGGCCAGCGTGTTTTCGCGCTCCACCGAATGCCATAACCAGGACAAGGTAAGCATGGGCACCATCGCCGCCCGCGATGCGATCCGCGTGCTGGAACTGACCGAACAGGTCGCCGCAGCCACCCTGCTGGCGGCCAATCAGGGCGTATGGTTGCGCAGCCGCGCCGCAGACGCCCGCACGCTGCCACCGGCACTGGCACATATGCATGCCGAATTGGCCAAGGACTTCCCGCCAGTAGTCGAAGACCGCGCCCTGGAAGCCGAACTGCGCTTGTGCCTGAGCCGTATTGCCCAACAACACTGGAGGCTGCATGCGTAGCAAAGGGGTTCTGCACGTTGATACTGAAGTGTTGGTGCCGTTTTTCGACATCGACACCATGCACGTGGTGTGGCACGGCCATTACGTCAAATACCTCGAAGTGGCGCGCTGTGCGCTGCTCGACCATATCGACCACAACTACACCCAGATGCTCGATGCGGGCTATGCCTGGCCGGTGATCGACATGCAGCTGCGCTATGTGCGCGGCGCGACCTTTGGCCAGCGTATCAATGTGCGCGCCAGCCTGGTGGAGTGGGAAAACCGCCTGAAGATCAATTATCTGATTACTGATCTGGCCACCGGTGAGCGCCTCACCCGGGCCGTAACGGTGCAGGTCGCGGTGGAGATCGCCAGCAAGGAGATGCAGTTGGTGTCTCCAAGGTGCTTTACCCAAGCGGTTGAGCGGGTGCTGGTATGAACGCTCCCACAATGGGTTTCGTAATCTTGCTCGGGTTCACCCCTCTGGCCCACGCCTTCGACCTGCAACAGTTGAGTGAGCAACTGGCCAAGCCTCAGGTAATCCACGGTGATTTCATCCAGGAAAAACACCTGCGCGCCCTGCCCAGACCCCTGACCAGCACCGGTACCTTTGTGCTGGCCAAGGACCACGGCCTGCTCTGGCAGCTGAAAACCCCGCTGCAACAGGATTACCGCATTACCGCCCAGGGCATTGCCCGACGCGACGGCACGCACTGGCAAATGCTCCCCGGCAAAAGCGCCGGCGCCGAGCAAAACCGTCTGTTCCTCGCCGTTCTGCAAGGCGACAGCAGCGGTCTGCAGCGCGATTTTGACCTGCAACTGCAAGGCGAACCCGAGCACTGGAAACTGACCTTGACCCCGCGTTCACTGTTACTCAAGCAAGTATTCAAGCAGATCAATATCGATGGCGGCGAACTGGTGCAGCGCATCGAGCTGCAAGAAACCCAGGGCGACAGCACCCTGTTGAAGATGAATAACAGCGTCAGCAATCAACCCTTGAGCGACGCGGAGCAGCACGACTTTGCGCAGTGAACGCTGGTTGCCCCGTGGCTTTCTGATCCTGCTGCTGGCCGTGCTCGCGCTCGCCGGTTGGCAATGGCGCCACGGCGCACCGCTATCGGCCAACCTGATGGAACTGGTGCCCGGAGACTCGCCAGACGCACTGGAGCTGAGCGCCGAACAGCGCATGCAAGAACCCCTGAACCGCGAAATGCTGGTGCTGGTGGGCAGCGCCGAGCGCCAGCAAGCCATCGCCACCGCCGAGCAACTTGGCCAGCAATGGCAAGCCAGCGGTCTGTTTGAAAAGGTCCAATGGAACCTCCAGGCCGACCTCCCGACCCTGCGCGAACAACTGCTGCGCGGGCGCCTGGCGATGCTCTCGACAGCCGATCGCACACAACTGATCGAACACCCCGACGCCTTTATCCAGCAGCGCGTACAGGCGCTGTTCGATCCCTTCACCGGCTTCAGCCTGGTGCCCAGCCAGGATGACTGGCTGGGCCTCACCGGGCGCATCCAGAACAGCCAGCCGCAACGCGGCGCGCTGCAACTGGATATTGGCAGCGGCGCCCTGATCGCCGATGCCGACGGCAAAAGCTGGGTGCTGCTGCGCGCCCGCACCCAGGGCAATGCCTTCGACATGAAGCTGCCGTTGCGGGTTGCCGACCTGCTTGAGCGCAGCCGCGAGCAAGCCGCCAACAACGATGTGCAATTGCTCGCCGCCAGCGGCTTGCTCTACGCCGCCAGCGGGCAACAGCAAGCCAGCCGCGAGATCACCTGGGTTGGCGGTGGCGCCACAATCGGCATTCTGTTGTTACTGCTGCTGGCGTTTCGGCGCTGGCGGGTACTGCTGGCATTCGTGCCCGTGCTGGTCGGCATGCTGTTTGGCGCCGTGGCCTGCGTCGCGTTCTTTGGCAGCATGCATGTGATGACATTGGTGCTGGGTTCGAGCCTGATCGGCGTAGCAGTGGATTATCCGCTGCATTACCTGTCCAAAAGCTGGAGCCTGAAACCCTGGCGCAGCTGGCCCGCCTTGCGCCTGACCTTGCCCGGACTGAGCCTGAGCCTGGCCACCAGTTGCATCGGTTATCTGGCCCTGGCCTTTACCCCGTTTCCGGCGCTCACTCAAATCGCCATTTTCTCTGCAGCCGGTTTGATCGGCGCTTACCTGAGCGCCGTCTGCCTGCTGCCCGCGTTGCTCAAAGGCGTGGAGCTGCGCCCTGCGCAATGGCCGCTACGTGTTGCGCAAACCCTGCTCAACGTGCGTGAAGCACTGCTGAACAAAGTCCCCACTCCTGTGCTGCTGGCGTTGTTACTGGCGTTTTGCGCAGCCGGTTTATGGCAACTGACCAGCAAAAACGATATCCGCCAGTGGGTCGGCGCCCCGCCGCAATTGCTGGCCGAAGCACAGGCCATTGCACGGATTACCGGCTACCAACCCACCAGCCAGTTCTTTCTGGTACGCGCCGCCAACCAACAGCAACTGCTCGAACGCCAGGCAGCCCTGAGCGAGCGTCTGGATCAACTGGTGCATATGGGTAAGTTGCAAGGCTATATGGCGCTCAACCAACTGGTCAGCCAGCCCGGCGAACAGCAGCAACTGCGTGCCGCATTGACGAAGTTGGCGCAACACTGGCAACCGCTGCTGGAACTGGGCGTGCCCGAGGCCGCACTGCAGACCGAACTGGCACAACTGCAAGCCTTGCCCGAGCAGCATATCGATGACGCGCTCAATGGTCCGCTGGCCGAACCCTGGCGCACACTCTGGCTGGGTAAAAACGCCGAAGGCGTGGCAGCCATAGTCAGCCTGCAAGGCTTGAGCAGTGCCAGCCTGCTGCGGGTACAGGCGCAAGACCTGCCAGGGGTACAACTGGTGGACCGCCTGGGCGATTTGAATAACGTATTTGCCGCCACGCAAATCAGCGCCGCCGAACTGAAGCTGCTGTCCTGTGCCCTGATCGTGTTGCTGCTGATCGCCCCCTTCGGCTTTGGCGGCGCGCTGCGCATCGTCGCCCTGCCGCTGTTGGCAGCACTGTGCAGCCTTGCCAGCCTAGGCTGGCTGGGCCAGCCGTTGACACTGTTCAGCCTGTTCGGCCTGCTGCTGGTGACGGCCATCAGCGTCGATTACGCAATTCTGATGCGCGAGCAGATCGGCGGCGCCGCCGTCAGCCTGCTCGGCACCTTGCTGGCGGCGCTGACCACTTGGCTATCGTTCGGCCTGTTGGCCGTGTCGAGCACGCCTGCGGTCAGCAACTTCGGCCTGTCGGTCAGCCTGGGGCTGGCGTTCAGCTTTATCCTCGCACCCTGGGCAGGCAAGCAGGAGCACCGCCCATGATGATCGCCGTGTTCTGGCTGCTGACCCTGGCCCTGTTTGCCGTGGCGACCCGGCTGGGTCGCCATTTTGGCCTGATCCCGATTGTCAGCCAGTTACTGCTGGCATCTATCGGCCTGCCCCTGCTGATGCTGTTCTGGATCGAGCCGCACTGGCAGCTCAGCGGCGCGCAACTGGTCGCACCAGTATGGCTAAAAAGCCTGTACAGCCTGAGTTTTGCTCTGTTGCTGGGAACTATTTTGAGTGACGTGATCGACCTGCGCCTTGATCGACAGAACGTAAAAATCGCCCTGCCCAGCTTTGTCGTGCCCTTTGCTTGCGGACTGGCCTGCGCCCTGTGGCTGCTGCCCGAGCAACCCTGGCTGAGTTCGCTGGCCGTGGGCCTGGTCTTCGCCATTACCGCGATCCCCGTACTGTACCTGTACTTGCGCCATATCGATTACCCGCCTGCTGCTACCCGGCGCCTGGTGCAAAGCGCGATCCTGATCGACCTGACCTGCTGGAGCCTGTTTGGCCTGGCCCAAGGCAGCCTCGACCTCAACAGCCTGCTGCTGCCCATCGCCGGGGCCTTGTTGCCATTGCTGCTGCGTGCCCTGCGCATTCGCCAGCCGCTGTGCTACAGCCTGAGCTTTTTCGCGCTGCTGGTAGTGGCCGAGCATTACCGCTTGAATGCGCTGATTTTCGGTGTCGGCTACCTGATGTGCATGGCGTGGCTCAAGGTCGCGTGGGTGATGCCGTTAAAAGCCCTGTGGCTCGGGCGCCTGCAAACCCACCTGGCGGTGCCGCTGATCCTGGCTTTCGGCATTGTGCAGATCGATATACACAGTGCCTTGAGCGAAATCAGCGTGCTACAACTGGCCGCACTGTTGCTGCTGCCAATGGCCAGCAAACTGCTGGGCAACTGGCTCGGTTTGAGCTGGGCCACGCCGTCGTTTGCCGGCGCCAGCAAATGGCGTGAAAGCCTGTTACTGAATATTCGCGGGTTGAGCGAGATCGTGTTTCTCAACCTGCTGCTGCAACAACAGCTCATCAGCCCGGCGTTGTACTTCGCGCTGATGCTGATGGGCCTGATCGCCACGCTGCTACCGGCGCTGGCGGGCATGAACAAACCCCCTTTGAAGTCGGCTGTAGTCCCCGGCAAGGAGCCTCTGTGTCAGTAGTAGAAATGGAATATCGTCAGGTTGTGGTCATTGGTGCCGGGCCGTCTGGCGCCATCGCCTCGGCCTTGCTCAAACGCCAGGGCCACGATGTGTTGATCATCGAGCGCCAGCACTTCCCGCGCTTTTCCATTGGCGAAAGCCTGCTGTCCCATTGCATCGACTTCATCGAAGAAGCAGGCATGCTGGACGCAGTGCAAGCCGCCGGTTTCCAGCTGAAAAACGGCGCGGCCTTCGCCTGGGGTGAGCAGTACAGCGCCTTCGATTTTGGTGACACCTTCAGCAACGGCAAGCCCACCACCTTTCAGGTGCAGCGCGCTGATTTCGACAAGCTGCTGGCCGATCAGGCTGCCTTGCAGGGCGTTGAAATCCGCTACGGCGAAACCGTGATCGCCACCGATGTACAGCGGGCCAAACCGGTGCTTGAAGTTGAGCGCGAAGACGGCAGCCGCTATCAGGTCGAAACCGACTTTATCCTCGACGCCAGCGGCTATGGCCGTGTGCTGCCGCGCTTGCTCGACCTGGAAGCACCGTCGAATTTCCCGGTGCGCCAGGCGGTATTTACCCACGTTGAAGACCGTTTTGATTGCGACGACTTTGATCGCAATAAAATCCTCATCACCACCCACCCGACCCGACGCGATATCTGGTTCTGGAGCATCCCGTTCAGTACTGGCCGCTGCTCGGTAGGCGTGGTCGCGGCAGCGGAGCATTTTGCGGGTCGCAGCGAAAACCTCGACGAATGCCTGCGCAGCTTTATCGACGAAACCCCGAGCCTGCAGCGCGTGCTGGCCAATGCCCAGTGGGACACCCCGGCGCGCACCATCGGCGGTTACTCGGCTAACGTCAAAACCCTGCACGGCCCGGGCTTTGCGCTGCTGGGCAATGCCGCCGAGTTCCTCGATCCGGTGTTCTCCTCGGGCGTGACCATCGCCATGCGCTCGGCCAGCATGGCCGCGGGCCTGCTGCACCGGCAGTTGCAAGGCGAGGCCGTGGACTGGCAAAGCGAATTTGCCGAGCCGCTCAAACGCGGGGTCGACACTTTCCGTTGCTACGTCGAAGGCTGGTACGCCGGAACCTTCCAGGACGTCATCTTCCACCCTGACAGCTCGCCGCAGATCCGGCGCATGATCAGCTCGATTCTGGCGGGCTATGCCTGGGACGAAAACAACCCGTTTGTCAGCGAAGCCAAGCGCCGTTTGCGCATGCTGTCGGACATCTGCGCCACGGAGCCGGCATGAAACCTCTGAGCGATACCTACGTTGAAGAAACCCGACTGGGCTTCTGGTTCTTGCGCAGCCATACCTGGCAGCACCATGTGCTGCGGGTGGCGATCAATGACCTGCGCGGCCTGTTCAGTGAGGCGCTGCCGTCAGCGCCGGTGATTCTGGACGCCGGTTGTGGCCAGGGCAAATCGTTCCAGTACCTGCACAAAACCTTCGCCCCCAAGCGCCTGATCGGCCTGGACGCCGACCCGTTGAGCCTGCAACTGAGCGGCGAAGAGGCACAGCGTCAGGGCATAGACATCGAACTGATCGGCAGCGACTGCGCCGAGCTGAATATCCCTGACGCCAGCGTCGATATCCTGTTCTGCCACCAGACCTTCCACCATCTGGTACAACAGGACCGGGCGCTGGCCGAGTTCTACCGGGTACTTAAGCCGGGCGGTTACTTGCTGTTTGCCGAGTCCACCGAAGCCTATATCGACACCTGGGTGATTCGCTGGCTGTTCCGCCACCCCATGCACGTGCAAAAAAGCGCAGAGCAATACCTGGAAATGATCCACGACCAGGGTTTTGAATTTGAAGCGCAGAACGTGTCATACCCCTACCTGTGGTGGAGCCGCTCCAAGGACTTCGGCTTGCTGGAGCGCTTTGGCCTGCTCAAACCCAAACCGGCAGGGCAACGCGAAGAAACCTTGGTCAATGTGGTGGCGCGCAAGCCCCTGCAAGGCACCCAGCAATGATCAACAGGATTGCTAGACTTTGGGTATGCCTGCTCCTGCTGTTAAGCGGCTGCACCAGCTTGCCGCTGCCCAGGCACACGCCAACCCTGGCCCTGCCCATGCAGTTGCATATCCTGCGCCAGCAAGCTGATCAGCGTCAGGACTGGTTGCTGGTGATCCAGCAAGAGGACGCCGGGCTGCGCTGGTCGCTGATGGACCCGCTGGGCATTCCACAGGCACGCCAACTGCTGCAAGACGGCAGCTGGCATGCCGACGGTCTGTTACCGCCCAATCCAGAAGCCCGTGAGCTGTTCGCCGCGTTATTGTTTGCCTTAACACCTGCACCTGAACTGACGAATAATTATCCACAGGCAAAAACAGCGCCTGACCTGCGAATGCTGGGCCAGCGCTGGCAAGTGAGCTACCAGCAACCGCTGGTATTTCGCATCGATTTGAAGGGCGGTTTGCATTACATCGTCAGCCCCCTGGAGTCTGCCCCATGACGGCTTACCTCAATGCCCTTGGCGTGGTTTGCGCACTGGGCCGTGGCCCCGATGAAGTGGCACGCAAGCTGTTTGCCGGTGACTGCTCAGGCATGCAGCCACACAGCGGCTGGGTGGCCGAGCGCTCAGTGACCATCGGTGCAGTCACGGGCGACCTGGCAGCAATCCCCGCAGCACTCGCACAACAAAGCAGCCGCAACAACCAGTTGCTGCTTGAAGCGGCTTTACAGATCCAGGACGAAATCGAACAGGCGATTCAGACCTTCGGCCGCGAGCGCATTGCCGTGGTGCTGGGCACCAGCACCTCGGGCATCGACGAAGCCAGCCGTGGCATCGCCCACTACCTGCAACATCAGCAGTTCCCCGGTGACTACATCTATCAGCAACAAGAGCTGAGCGCACCGGCCACCTTCCTGGCGGACTGGCTGAAAATCAGCGGCCCGACCTATGTGATTTCCACCGCCTGCACCTCCAGCGCCCGCGCCCTGATGAGCGCTCAGCGCCTGCTGGACATGAACCTGTGCGACGTGGTGCTGTGCGGCGGTGTCGATACCCTGTGCAAGCTCACGCTCAACGGATTTTCTGCGCTCGAAGCGGTGTCCGATGAACGCTGCAACCCGTTTTCGGTCAACCGTCACGGCATCAATATCGGCGAAGCGGCGGTGCTGTTCGTGATGAGCAGGCAGCCCGCCAGCGACCACGGCATCGCCTTGCTCGGCGCGGGTGCAAGCAGTGATGCCCACCATATTTCTGCCCCGGAACCCACAGGGCGTGGCGCCGCCCAAGCGATGCACAAGGCCCTGAGCCGCGCGGGGTTACCGGCGGACCAGATCGGCTATCTGAACTTGCATGGCACTGCCACCCAACACAACGACGCGATGGAAAGCCACGCCGTGGCACAGGTGTTCCCCCACGGCGTGCCCTGCTCCTCGACCAAACCCATGACCGGCCATACCCTGGGTGCGGCAGGCGCACTGGAAGCCGCCTTTTGCTGGCTGAGCCTGACCCGCGACAATGCCCTGGCGCCCCACCTCTGGGACGGCCAGCACGACCCGGCGTTGCCCGCACTCAACTGGGTAACGCCCGGCCAGACCCTGGCCCCGACCTCTCAACGCTGCCTGATGAGCAACTCGTTTGCCTTCGGCGGTAATAACGTCAGCCTGATAATCGGAGACGCCCCATGATTGATTGGCCGCTCGCCGAACTGCTGCCCCACGCTGGCGACATGATCCTGATCGATCAGGTGCTGGCGTTTGATCAAGAACAAATCCAGACCCGCCTCAGCGTGCGCCCTGGCGGCCTGTTCAACCGCGAAGACGGCAGCCTGCCAGCCTGGCTCGGAATTGAACTGATGGCCCAGAGCGTAGCCGCCTACGCTGGGTGCCACGCCCGTCTGCAAGGCCGTCCCGTGGAGCTGGGCTTTTTGCTTGGCACACGCAAATTCGAATGCAATGTCGAACACTTCCCGGCGGGCGCCGAGCTGCATATCCACGCCCTGCGCTCGCTGGAAGACGACAACGGCATGGGCGTGTTCGAGTGCCACCTCACCGGCCCCGGAATCCATGCCAGCGCCCGCCTGAACGTGTTCCGGCCGCCCCAGGCTGAAAACTACCTTGCTCAAACATCCCAGGAGACCCGCCATGACTGAGTCCATTTTGGTCACAGGCTCCAGCCGTGGCATCGGCCGCGCCATTGCCCTGCGCCTGGCCCAAGCCGGTTTTGATCTGGTGCTGCATTGCCGCAGTGGGCGCAGCGAAGCCGATGCCGTCATGGCCGAAGTCCAGGCCCTGGGCCGTAGCGCCCGGGTGCTGCAATTCGATGTCTCAGACCGTGCTTGCAGCAAAGAAATACTGGAAGCCGACGTTGAAACCCACGGCGCCTATTACGGCGTGGTGCTTAACGCCGGCCTGACGCGCGATGGCGCCTTTCCGGCCCTGAGTGAAGACGACTGGGACGTGGTGATGCGCACCAACCTCGACGGTTTCTACAACGTCCTGCACCCGGTGATGATGCCCATGATCCGCCGCCGCCAGGCCGGGCGCATTGTGTGCATCACCTCGGTCTCGGGCCTGATCGGCAACCGCGGCCAAGTCAATTACAGTGCCTCCAAAGCCGGTTTGATCGGCGCCGCCAAGGCACTGGCGATTGAGCTGGGCAAACGCAAAATCACCGTCAACTGTGTGGCACCGGGGCTGATCGACACTGCCATGCTCGACGAAAACGTACCTGTAGAAGAACTGATGAAAATGATCCCCGCCCAACGCATGGGCACTCCGGAAGAAGTCGCTGGCGCAGTCAACTTTTTGATGTCGGCTGAAGCCGGTTACATCACCCGTCAGGTCCTGGCGGTCAACGGAGGCCTGTGCTGATGAAGCGCGTTGTCGTCACCGGCATGGCCGGTATCACCTCATTGGGCAGTGACTGGGCCAGCATCGAAGCCAACTTCGTCGCCGGGCGCAGCGGCATCCGGCGCATGGACGAGTGGGACCGTTTTACTGAACTCAATACCCGACTGGCCGGGCCCATTGATGATTTTGCAGTGCCCAAACACTGGACCCGCAAGCAACTGCGCAGCATGGGCCGCGTCTCGCGCCTGGCCGTGGGTGCCGCAGAACTGGCGTTGCAGGATGCCGGTTTGCTGGGCAACCCGATCATCCGTGACGGGCGTATGGGCGTGGCCTGCGGCTCATCCACCGGCAGCACCGACGAGATCAAGGCCTTCGGCAATATGCTGCTCAACTCGGTAGCTGATGGCCTCAATGCCAACAGCTACGTACGCATGATGCCCCACACCACTGCAGCCAATATCAGCATCTTCTTTGGCCTCACCGGGCGCCTGATCCCCACCTCCAGCGCCTGCACCAGCGGCAGCCAGGGCATCGGCTATGCCTACGAGTCGATCAAGTTCGGTCGCTTGCCGCTGATGCTCGCAGGCGGTGCAGAAGAACTGTGCCCCACCGAAGCCATGGTGTTCGACGCCCTCTATGCCACCAGCCTGAAAAACGACGCCCCCCACACCAGCCCGCGCCCCTATGACAGCGGCCGCGACGGCCTGGTGATCGGCGAAGGCGGCGGCATGCTGGTGCTCGAAGAACTGGAACACGCACTGGCCCGTGGCGCTCATATCCACGCCGAAATCGTTGGCTTTGGCAGCAATGCCGACGGCCAGCACACCACCCGCCCGGAAGTCAGCACCATGCGCCGGGCGATGGAACTGGCACTGCAAGACGCCGGGCTGACCGCTGATGCCATCGGCTATGTGAATGGCCACGGCACCGCCACGGAACAGGGCGATATTGCGGAGACCCTGGCCACCAGCGAACTGTTTGGCAAACACATGCCCATCAGCTCGCAGAAGAGTTTTTTTGGCCACACCCTGGGCGCCTGTGGCGCGCTGGAATCCTGGTTCAGCATCGAGATGATGAACCGCGACCGCTATGTGCCCACCCACAACCTGGATAACGTCGACCCGCGCTGCGGCGAACTGGATTACCTGCGCGACGAATTTCGCGTGATGCACAACGACTACGTGATGAACAACAACTTTGCCTTTGGCGGGGTCAACACGGCGTTGATCTTCCGTCGTTGGTCGTAACCGCTCTGGAAACCACACAATGAATTATTTTTTGCGAGCTACCCTGATTGCCTTGGCGTTGCTGACCACGGTGTCGTGCAGCAGCAAGCGCATGCTCACCCCGGATCGTACGCTGCATGCCTCGATCCAGACCGACCGTGCACAGATGCAGCAAGCCATCGTCAAAACCCTGGTAGCGCGTGGCTGGACGGTGCAAAAAATCACCCCCCAACTGGTGCAGGCGCAAATTACCGTGCGCGGCCAGTACCACGCCGAAATCGACATTCCGTACAGCGCCAATCATTACCAAATTGTCTACCGCACCAGCAGCGGGCTGGACTACGAGAACGGCAAGATCCACAAGAACTACATCCGCTGGGTGCGCCTGCTGGACAAGGGCATCGTGGGTGAATTGAAAGACAACCAGAACGAGCGCACCGCCCGGCTATTGTCGGAGTCAGCGCTGGTAAAACCGTTGTAACACTGCATTTTAATGGTCAAGGAGACTACCCCCATGCACTTCAAAACCCTGGCTGCTGCCACCACGCTGCTGCTCTGCACCCTGCCAGCCGTGAGTCAGGCCCGTGATACTGCGCTGTACCTGCCGTTTGAGCAGGTCGTGAGTGAAGCCATCAGCACCGGCAAGATCGACGGCAGCGTCAAGTTCTACCTGGCGGGCAACACCCCGAGCGGCAAAGTCTCGGTACTCAGCCCCGGCGCCGTGACCAACAAGAAGACCAATGCGTTTAACAAGACCGATAACGAAGCCTGCTCATGGGCGCTGCAATCAGCGTTGATTACCTTGCATGATGCCGCGAAAAAAGTCGGCGCCAATGCGGTGACTGATATCGCCAGCTTCTACAAGCGCAACGAACGCAAAGACCCGAAAACCTACGAGTGCCACGCCGGGGCGGTGATTGCAGGGGTAGCGTTGAAGGGGGATTTGTCGAAGGTGAATTGAAAGCCGCTGTAATGGCTGACCCCCAGACATGACAAAGGCGCCTTTCGGCGCCTTATTCACAAACAGACGGGCTTGTCATCGCACTGTGTCTGTCCGGCTCTGCGATGGCTGGTTGCCCAGGATCCTCAGAGTCTCGCAAGCCCCTTTCGGGAACGGAGTGAGTATTACGCTCTCCAAAAATTTTGGCAACCTTGCCCTTGCCCATCCATCGTCCGGAATATCTGAATTACAGCCCGAGAGCGCAGCGAACAGCGGCTTTGATGGCGATAAACTGATCTGTTTCAAGTTGTGAAACAACATAGATACGACGCCCTTGTCTGTCTCGCGTTTTTATTCGATCGAGCCGGGCAAGGCTGACAGTTGCCAGCATGTCACATTTAGCCCAGCACAACGGGCTTGCTCCCTGCAGATGACTCTGCAGTTCAAGATGATGCCCCAGCAAGGACTGTGGCTCTGTTGTACTTAACGGGATGACCGTCACCAACTGTTTATTGGTTCGGTGCTTACGCACAACTACAACGGGCCGCACCTTGATCATTTCAGGTACTTCGTAGCCCCTGAAATCACAAATAAGCACGCTGCCTTCTTTCGGTTGATAAAGGAGAGACATTCGTGGAGCCCGAAACAAAAAAGCAATTCTGCGCAGCTTTACTGTGAAGATTCCAAGCTTGTTGTATGACTGCGAATGTCCTTTTTTGATCCGGCATCAACGCCAGCAGGCCGTATCCCTTTCCTTCGCAGGACGATTCCTAGAGAATCCTTGGGCCTTGCGCCTGTCTCTTTCGATCGCTAGCCTCCGGTACGTCATCCCCAATGGGTGACCGGACGTGCAAGTCCGTTGGATATAGCGCTGTCGCGCCAACCCGGTTTATGGCGGTTGTGCGTGGGAGACTTTTGAGTCTGCCGAGTTCTATATCCTCGGTCTTGCACACCCGCGTACAGCTGCCACCCTCTTTGTGTGCAAGCAAATGGTGAAAGCTCCCAACTTGATATGGAAAGCTAACCATGACTCACACACCCGAATACGAACAACACGTCGAACACACCGAGGAACTGCTGCGTTGTGCCATCGCCACGGCCTACGCATCGGCCGATAACCTGCACGGCCTTAACCGTGATGTAGCACTGGCGGTGGTGCATTTGCTTGGGCAGATAAAAACATCTGTGGATAAGTTATTGGCCCGATAAAACGCGATCGCAATGGTGGGAGCGGGCTTGCTCGCGATGGCATCGACGCGGTATGCCTGATTAACCGCGGCGCCTGCAGCGCGAGTGACTCGTTAATATGACTGTGAATGATCTATTTTTTGGCCCCGTATCAACGCCAGCAGGCCGCATCCCTTTCCTTCGCAGGACGATTCCTAGAGAATCCTTGGGCCTTGCGCCTGTCTCTTTCGATCGCTAGCCTCCGGTACGTCATCCCCAATGGGTGACCGGACGTGCAAGTCCGAATCGAGTAAGAAACTTGGATTATCACCGCCAAATAACCCAATTTTATGGCGGCTGTACGTGGGAGGTCTTCGGGCCTGCCGGAACTGCGTTCCTCTCGACCGGTCTTGCACACCCGCGTACAGCTGCCACCCTCTTTGGGTGCAAGCAAATGGTGAAAGCTCTTATTAAATAAGAGTAAATAAACCATGACTCACACAAACGATCACGAACAAACCCTCGAACACACCGAAGAGCTGCTGCGTTGCGCCATTGCCACGGCGTATGCGTCGGCCGATAACTTGCACGGCCTTAACCGCGATGTGGCGCTGGCGGTGGTGCATTTGCTTGGGCAGGTCAAAACATCTGTGGATAAGTTATTGGCCCGTTGATTGGCGCCAAGGGTCAAATCCAGCCCTCACCCAACCCTCTCCCTGTGGGAGAGGGCTTAATGGCCGAGAGCAATACTGCCATCGGCGCTCTGCCGATAAATTGTATAAGGCAAAAACAGCGTATCAAGTACGCCTGAGGGTATGGAGTCAATAATAGGGATTGGAAACAACAATGGCGAGGCAAGGTCCTTTACTACGGTGTCAGCTGGGCCATGCAGAATACACAAATTGTAAAACACACCGCTGTAAACCCGAGGAAGAGAATCACAGTATGTGCCCCACTTCTTGAGATTGCTGCGCGTTACTTCATCCCCACGCAGCACAGTATTAATAGTTCCACACCCCGAGACTGATACAGCCAGCGCGATTGAAAAAATGTAACGAGTCGTTTTCATAATTAAGTTCCACCTCGAGCGAGGAGGCTAACTTAACGCCAACTTTGCATAACTTTCGAACATTACCCGGCATACTTTTGTAAGAAACCAATACGTATGCGCAACCGCATGAAAGGCACAGCTCTTGCTACGCCCTAACAGTTTTACGCGTCAGCAAATCCGCAAACGCATTCGCCATCGGCGAGTTGCTGCCTTTGCGCTGCACCAGCCACACGGCGGTGTTGGCGTCCGGGTCAAGCAGCGGCCGGTACACCACGCCCTTAATGCGCATATGCTGGAACGACGCCGGTAGCACCGACACGCCCAAGCCCGCCGAGACCAGCCCGATAATGGTCATGGCCTCCCCCGCCTCCTGCGAGATATGCGGGCTGAACCCCGCCTCCCGCGCCAGGCTCAGAAACTGCGCATACAAGCCGCTGCCATAACTGCGCGGGAAGAACACAAACGGCTCGTCCGCCAACGCCGCCAACTGCAAACCGTCCTCGCTGCCTTCAGCCAATGGGTGATCAGTACGGATCACCGCCACCAGCGGCTCTCGAAACAACTCCACCACGCTCAACGACTCAGGCAACACCAACGGACGCATGATCCCGACTTCAATACTTTCATCCACCAACCCTTCTGCCACATCACGGCTGCTCATTTCCTTGAGGTTCAAATGCACCGCCGGGAACGCCTGACGAAATGCAAAAATCGCCTGGGGAATACTGGAGTTAAACGGCGCCGATGAGGTGAAGCCGATCTTCAATTCGCCCAGTTCTCCCAATTGCGCACGCCGTGCCACATCGGCGGCCTTGTCGACCTGAGCCAGTACTAATCTGGCCTCTTCCAGAAACAATCGTCCCGCTTCGCTGAGTTCAACACGGCGGTTGGTGCGATCAAACAACCTCGCTCCCAATTCCTGCTCCAGTGCCTGTATTTGCTGGCTCAGCGGCGGTTGCGAGATGCCCAGCAACTGGGCGGCGCGGCCAAAGTGCAGCTCTTCGGCGACGGCAATGAAGTAGCGCAAATGGCGCAGTTCCATACAACCTCCATTAGGTCGTAAAACCTATCAAACAGGTCGAACAATATATTGGAAAGAATCGTTAGCCGCCTATATTCTTTTGCCATTGCCGTTCGGCTTTACGCTTTTTTGAGGTCCCCCGTGAAAACTGCTGCTGCACCCCTGGCCCACGAAATCCCGCCTTCGGCGCTGGATGATGTTGTCGCGCAACTCAATGACGTATTTATCGAAAAAGGCACGCCGATGTTTATGCGCACGGTGCTGGCCTTGTTCTCGGGGGGCTTTGCGACCTTTGCGCTGTTGTACTGTGTGCAGCCGATGATGCCGGTGTTGTCCCATGAGTACGGGATCAATGCGGCGCAGAGCAGCCTGATTCTGTCGGTGGCCACAGCGATGCTGGCTATCGGTCTGCTGATTACCGGGCCAATTTCCGATGCCTTCGGGCGCAAGCCGGTGATGGTATTTGCACTGTTTTCGGCTGCGGCTTTTACCTTGCTCAGCGCAATGATGCCGACTTGGGAAGGAGTGCTGGTGACCCGGGCGCTGGTGGGTTTGTCCCTCAGCGGTCTGGCCGCAGTGGCGATGACCTATTTGAGTGAAGAGATCCATCCGCAGCACATCGGCCTGGCCATGGGCTTGTATATCGGCGGCAACGCCATTGGTGGCATGAGCGGGCGTTTGATCAGCGGTGTGTTGATCGACTTTGTCAGCTGGCACACGGCGATGCTGGTGATCGGTGGCCTGGCACTGGCGGCGGCCATGGTGTTTGTGAAGATCCTGCCCGAATCGCGCAACTTCCGCCCACGGGCCATGAACCCGCGCAGCCTGCTCGATGGCTTCACCATGCACTTTCGCGATGCCGGTTTGCCGTGGCTGTTTCTTGAGGGCTTCCTGCTGATGGGCAGCTTTGTAACGCTGTTCAACTACATCGGTTATCGCCTGCTGGCCGACCCGTACAACATGAATCAGGCCGTGGTGGGCTTGCTGTCGATCGTCTATCTGTCGGGTATCTACAGCTCGGCGCAAATCGGCGCGCTAGCGGACAAGCTGGGGCGGCGTAAAGTGTTGTGGGCGGTGATTGTGCTGATGCTGGTGGGCATAGCGCTGACCATGCTCGAACCCATCGCCTTCGTGGTGATTGGCATGTTGCTGTTCACCTTCGGCTTCTTCGGCGCGCATTCGGTAGCCAGCAGCTGGATTGGCCGGCGCGCCACCAAGGCCAAGGGGCAGGCCTCGTCGTTGTACCTGTTCAGTTATTACGCAGGTTCCAGCGTGGCCGGGACCTTGGGCGGGGTGTTCTGGCACTTGGCGGGCTGGAATGGTATCGGCCTGTTTATCGGTGGTTTGCTGGTGATCGCGCTGTTGGTGGCATTGCACCTGGCCAGATTGCCGGTGCTGGCGGGCAATAGCAAAAAACCGTGATCAGGCTCAGAGCCTTGCCGGGCTATTGATCACTAACCGGGCTTCAAGGTGTTGCTCGCGTTTTTCCAGGACCAGGCTCTGGAATGACGCGCCATCCTGTTCAACCCCGTCAAGCCAGGTCAGTAAAGCACCCGCCTCACCGCTCAAGGTGAGGCGTATCACCTCGGCTTGCACTTCAAATTGTTGTACATCAAGCCCCACGCTGGCGGCGCCTTCGCTAAGGCGCGTGGTCAGCGGCTGTTCGAACGTTTTAAGGGCTTGCACGGGCTCGGCTCGCTGCAACTCGCCCGCTTCAGCCAGGCGCTTGAGATAGAGCGTTTGCGCGCCCTGCAGACGCTGCTGTGCCGGTTGCCACAGACCATAGAAGCCAAGGACGATCAGCAAAAAAAACACCAGAGTCCCGCACAACTGACGCTCCCTGAGTGCCAGTTGGCGCCAACGATCAGATAGACGAGCCTTCACAGAACATCCTCCAGTGTCAGTATTGCGTGTACCCGATTGCCCTGCTGGCTGGCATTGCTCAGTGTGATTGCCAGCGCACCCTGCTCGCCACGCGCTCGCAACTGCTCAAGCTCGGCAAAGCTGCTGGCCGTGATGTTCAAGGCCCAACCGGTGCCGGCGCGCCACTCCATGCGCTGCACCTCAACACTGCTGGCACCCACCACTTGCTCGGTCAATTGGTGCAGACGCTGCAAATGGCCAGCGCTTGCTACCGAACCTTGCTGCATGGCTTTTAGTTGCGCCGACAGATCGACGATGCGGGTTTGCTCCGGGTACAGGGCTTTGAATCGCTGCTCACTTTGGGCATATAGCTGCGCTGCCTGATGTTCCAGATAATCGCTGCGCAGGTGACTGAAACCCGGCGCCAACGCCAACGCAAGCAGCAGCGCAACACTGACCCCGCGCCAGGGCAGGTGCCGTGTTGTAAGGCGAAACTCACCTTGCAGCAGGTTGATGGCCGAACTCGTGGTGCAGCTCAGGTGCTGCTCAACAGACTCTCGATGCCATGCCATTTGCGCAGGCAACCTGGCCTTGATCACCTCAAGGGTATGGGGTGGCACCGCGAGGCGTGCATCCAGTGCCGCGCCGATAATCCAGCGCTCGTCCCACCAGGCTGCGCAGGGCTGATCACCGGTCAGCAAATCTGCATCTGCATGCGCATTGATAATGTTCAAACCCGAGGCGCGAAGATGTGCCAAGACGTCCTTGAGCCACTGCTTACGGATGATCAGCAACGGGTAGCGCTGCTGATCATCTTTGGCCCCAACAGCCAGGTGCAAATGTTCAAGGTCATCAGCCAGTTGGTCTTCGATTGCATAGGCCAAGGCTTGCACTGTGGGTGTACGGCGGCCCGGCCACGGCTCGGTGAGCAGCCAGCTGCACACTTGCATGGGCAATATCAGGTTGACTGCGCGCCCTTGAAGCGCTTCACAGGCCTGACTCAAGCAAGTGTTGTGCAACACAAGATCAGCGTGCCAGAAACTCACGCAGGCATTGCTCAAATCGGCTTCACCGCCTTGAGGGGCACTAAGGTAGAGCCAGCTGTTCATCAAGAGGACTCGCTGTGTGTGGGGGTTAAAAAGCGCCGCTGCAAAAGACGCCACTGGCCGGTTTGCGGATCACGGGCCACATCACTTTCAAGGCGTAAACGACTTAGCCCCAAACGCACCTCGGTGCTGATGCGCAGCCAGCGGCTGTTGATGCCCAGGCCCTGGTTATTGATGCCCAAGCCAATCAGCGCCGGGGTGAAGGTGAAGTCCTGAATGCTCGCATAGCCCTGAAGGGGCCGTGCGGCGACCAGGCGCTTGGCAAGTTGCGGGGTAACTCCCTCCAGAGTTGCCAATAGCGTGTCGGAGGCTGTGTTGATGTTGAGTACGGCGTCATTGCCCAGCAGAACAATCCACGGCTGCATGCGCGTGTACCAGTGAGCATCGATGCCCGGCACCTTGCGCAACTGGCTGATATCACCCAAGTTCAACCCTTGTAGTACTTTTGCCTCTACCGGTGTCACTCCGAGCACATTTTGTAGACGCAACCAGCGCTGGCTCATGACCCCCTCGGCTGAATCGCTGGCGAACAAAGGGGTGATATTGAAACGCCCGGCCAGGTCCTCGATGTGCACTTCAAGCTGGCCATTGTCGAGCTGCATCGGCGGCTGTCCCTTGGCCCACGCTTGCCCCGGAGCCAACGGGCTTTGGGGATCACCAACCACCTCACGTAGATGATCAAGCGCCCAGGCTTCACCGGCAAAACCTGACTGACGCAGTTGCAACTGGTGGATCTGCTGGGCACTGCTGTGCAGGGCCAGCCGCTGACCACGCAACATGCCAGCGGTAATCAGCAGCGCAAGGCTGGTGACCAGCAATACGGTAATCAGTGCCACGCCTTGCTGGGATCGGGGCATCACGCGCCCTCCGGTAACAACAGGACGCGACGAATGTGCTCAAAACGGCCCACAGACAACTGCACTTCCAACGCTCTTGGGCCGATTTCAGGGGCCGCCTTGCCGGCAGGCCAGTCACTGCGCCAGCCGGTTTTATCCTCAAACAAACGCCAGCTTAAACTGCGCACGTCACTGAGCAGTTTTTGCTTTTGCACCTGTGCGCTGTCCTGCTCGCGGCTGTAACGCCAGAGCACGCCATTTTCGAGTGTGTAGCTGATATCTTGCAGCTCACTGCGTGGCTGCCCCAACGGGTTACGCCAATTGCCACGACGTATGTTGAGTTCGTTTTGGGACAGCGCCAGCCCCGGTAATTTGACCGAGATTTGCACCTGAAGCACATCACGCTCGATAAGTGCGACAGCCCGCTGCAAACTGCGCAACGCCTGTTCATGGGCGCTGCTGGCACGCTCGGTGCGCACCACCCCATCAAACAGGCGCCAGCAACCGATGCCCAATAGCGCAAATATCGCAATGGCAATCACCAGTTCCAGCAGGGTAAACCCGGTTTGAGGTTTAGTCATGGCGAGCCTTTATCCAATGGGTAAGGCTGTGAACAGGCTGCTCGCTATCCCCCAGGCTGACACTCAGCTCGACCCGATAAAGACTGGTTTTAGACTCACGCACGATGCGCTGGCTCAAGCGCCAGTCCCGTTGCGCAAAACGCGACGTTTGCGAGCGTTGACCAAGGGTCAAGGGAGCCAGGCCAAGTTGCAATTCGCTGAGTTGGTTGTCGGCCAGCCACGCGGCAAACAGCCGGTTTTCAACACGGGCGCTTTGCTGCAGGACAAATTGACTGGCTGACAGCAATGCAGCTGACAGAGTGGCGAACACGGCAAGGGCGACCATGATCTCCAGCAACGTAAAGCCTCTTTCAGCTTTCATTGGGCACCTGCGGTATCACGATAAACGGCTCTGCCAGACCATCACTTTCAATGCTCAACCAGCGTTGCGCCGGGCTGTCGAAGTGCAATCTGAAAGCGGTACTTTCATCACTGCTCAACCACAAAAGTTGTGGCGTTTCCACACGCCCGGCCAGGGGTTGATCGCGACCCTCAAGGGTTAATCCCAGCACCAGCCCGTGAGGCAATTGCACGCGCGCCTCGACAGGTTGCCAGCGGCCATCTTCAAGGCGCATCAGCTGATAAGCATCGGGCTGCAGTTGCACCCCATATTCCTGCACGTCGAGCACCGCCCTCTCGCGGATCCCGAGCATCAAGCGCAGCAATAAATCAGCTTCCTGACGGGCATGGCGGGCCGTGTTGTCACCCAGACTGATGTGCACCATCGAAGCGAGTACGCCGATAAGCACGATGACCACCATCAACTCGATCAAGGTGAAACCTGCCGCGTCACGACGCATATATCAGGGCGCCCAATTGCCGATATCGGCACCATGCCCTTCACCACCGGGTACACCGTCCGAACCCAGGGAATACAGGTCAAAACCGGCCGAATGAGGTCCTGGGCTGAGGTACTGATAGGCTGTGCCCCAAGGATCAACCGGCAGGCTTTTCAAGTAGCCCTGAGGGTTCCAGTTTTTAACCACGGGGGTACCTGTCGGGCGCTTGATCAGCGCTTGCAGCCCCTGTTGCGTCGAGGGGTAGGTGAACGTGTCCAGGCGATACATTTCAAGGGCAGTGGAAATGGCTTGAATATCGGTACGGGCCGCCGTGACTTTGGCCTGATCCGGGCGACTCATAAACTGCGGCACCACAATGGCGCCCAGCACGCCAATGATCACTACCACCACCATGATTTCGATCAGGGTGAAACCGTGTTGAGAGGATCTTGAGGGTGTTTTCATCGGTCAATTCACCAGTTGGTTGAGGCTAAGAATTGGCAGCAGGATGGCCAGGACGATCAGCAGAACAACACCGCCCATCAGCACCAACATGAAGGGTTCGAAAAGGCTCACCACCAGGGCAATGCGCGCTGCCAGGGCTTTTTCCTGCTGCTCGGCGGCTCGCGCCAGCATGCTGTCCAGCTCACCGGCACGCTCGCCACTGGCAATCAGATGCAGCATCATTGGCGGGATATCTGCGCTGCGCTCCAACCCGCGGGCCAGCGTGCCGCCCTCGCGTACCGAGCGGGCGACATCGAGCATGCGCTGGCGAATGGCGAGGTTGGTAATAACCGTGGTGGCGATTTGCAGCGCGTCAACCAAGGGCACTGCACTCTTGCCGAGAATCGCCAGGGTGCTGGCAAAGCGTGCCGCCTCCATCGCCCGCAGCACCTTGCCCAGCAGCGGCAAGTTGAGCAAAACCCCATGCCAGCGCAGCTTCAAGAGGGGCTGGTGCAAGACCCAGCGCGCCGCACCGAAACAGGCAATCATCAGCATCAGCAATACCCAGCCCCAGGTTCGCAGGCCATTGCTCAGGGCAATCATGGCCTGGGTTAAAAAGGGCAAGGCCTGACCACTGTTGATAAAGATTTTCACCACGTCGGGCACCACATAACCAAGCAAAAAACCGACGATGGCCAGCGAAGCAAACATTAGGATCAGCGGGTACACCATGGCCAACTGGATCTTCTGGCGCGACTGTTGGCGCGCTTCGGTGTAGTCGGCCAACTCCTCAAGCACCTGACCCAGATAACCGCTGCGCTCCCCAGCAGCCACGCTGGCGCGAAACAGTTCAGGGAACGCCCGGGGAAAAGCTGACAGCGCCGTGGCCAGTGCATGACCTTCGATCACACGGCTGCGTACTGCCGCCAACAGGCTGCTGAGCAGACGTTTCTCACTTTGCGCCGCCACTGCGCCCAAGGCTTCTTCAAGGGGCAAACCGGCCTGGATCAACGTCGACAACTGGCGCGTCAACAAGGCCAGGTCTGTCACCCCGAGCCGGGTGCCGGACTGGGCGTGGCGAACCCCCGGGTTGCCACTTTTGGCGACGCTCAGGAGGGTGGGTCGCAAGCCCCGTTCACGCAGTAGCTGACGTGCATGACGCGCACTGTCTGCCTCTTGCTGGCCACGGCAATGACGGCCGTTGGCATCCTGGGCGCGATAGTTGAAGGTCGGCATTTTCAGTCCTCCTGCGTCACGCGAAGCAGCTCATCGATGCTGGTCAGCCCTTCAAGCACCAAGCGCTGGCCGTCCTGAAACAGGCCTGGAGCACTTTTTCGTGCCTCATGCAGCAACAACGGCTCACTGGCCCCCTGGTGAATCAAACCTGCCAAGGCCGGAGTGATGCTGACCAGTTCATAGATTCCAGTGCGCCCGCGATAACCCTGCTGGCAATGCTGGCAGCCGTTGGCGCGGAACAGGGTCGGTACAGGGTGCGCGGCAATCCCGAGGCGGACGCAGGCCGCCGGATCGGCGCTGTAGGGGATTTTGCAATCGGGGCACAGCGTGCGCAGCAAGCGCTGGGCCAGCACCCCTACCAGTGACGATGCCAGCAAGTAAGCATCGACCCCCATATCGACCAGACGTGTCACCGCTCCCACAGCGCTGTTGGTATGCAAAGTCGACAACACCAGGTGCCCGGTAAGCGATGCTTGCACGGCAATTTCGGCAGTTTCCCGGTCGCGAATTTCGCCGACCATGACCACGTCCGGGTCCTGACGCAGAATCGCCCGCAGCCCACGGGCGAATGTCATGTCCACCTTGGTGTTGACCGGGGTCTGGCCGATGCCCGGCAGGTGGTACTCCACCGGATCTTCGACAGTCAGGATGTTGCGGGTTTGATCATTCAGATGGCTGAGTGCGGCATACAGGCTGGTGGTCTTGCCAGAGCCGGTAGGTCCGGTGACCAGAAAAATGCCATGGGGGCGCACCAGTATCTGTTCAAAGCGGCTCAGGGTTTTGGCTGGCATGCCCAGCCGCTGGAGGTCCAACCTGCCAGCCTGCTTGTCGAGCAAGCGCATTACCACCCGCTCGCCGTGGGCCGAAGGCAAGGTCGAGACCCGCACATCAACCTCATGCCCGGCCAGCCGCAAGCTGATGCGGCCATCCTGTGGCACGCGTTTTTCGGCAATATCCAGGCGTGCCATAACCTTGATCCGCGACACCAGCAAATTGGCCAGCTCGCGTTTGGGCCGCAGTACTTCACGCAGTTGACCGTCAATGCGCATGCGTACGGACAAATAATGCTCGAACGTTTCCAGGTGCACATCCGACGCTTTCTCACGCATGGCTTCACGCAGCAGGGCATTGATCAACCGGATGATGGGCGCATCCCCTTCCTGCTCGAGCAAGTCCTCCGTTTGCGGTACCTGCTCGGCCAGGCTCATCAGGTCGAGCTCCTCGTCCAGGCCTTGCGCCACTTGCTCGGCAGCACTTTGCCCGGCGCTGTAGGTGCTGGTCAGCAGCTCGCCAAAACGCTCGTCCGTCACTTGTTGCACAACCCCTTGCACACCTAGCCAGCGCCAGGCTTCAGCCAGGGCGGTCAAGGGCGTGTCGTGACGGATCAGTACACAGACGGGCGAAGAAGCGCTGTCCAGCAGCACACCAAAACGGCGGGCAAAGCTGAAAGGCAAGCGTAGGGGCACCAGGCTCACGGGCGACCTTGCCCGGACTTTTGCGACTTACCGTCAAACATCTGATGCGGATCGTTGGGCAACTGCTTCACATCGGAGCCCCTGGATACAGGCTGGCTCATGTCCCGCAAGCTGTTGTAGCGATGTTTACTGATCTCACGGATATCGTTCTTGCTGCGCACGATGGTCGGACGCAGGAACACCATCAGATTGGTTTTGGCGCGAGTATCCTTGCTCCAGCGAAACAGGGCGCCCAGGTACGGGATACTGCGCAGTAATGGCACGCCGCTAACTTGCGTACGCACACTGTCCTTGATCAAACCGCCAATCACGATGATTTCACCGTCCTCAGCAAGGATGGTGCTTTTGAGCGAGCGCTTGTTGGTGATCAGATCGGTGGAATCGATCCCTTGCAACGTAGGTGCAATCTCGGAGTTCTCCTGCTCGACCTCCAACCGCAAAGAGCTGCCGTCGTTGATATACGGCTTGATCTTGAGGCTGATACCGATGTCCTGGCGTGTGACGGTGGTGAACGGTTTTTGTGATTTATCGGAGCCGCCGTCATAGGAACCGGTCTTGAAGGGCACGTTTTGCCCCACCAGGATCTCGGCCTGCTGGTTATCCAGCGTCAACAGACTGGGAGTGGACAGAACGTTGTTATTGGTATTGCTGGCCAATGCCGATATCAGGGCATTAAAGCGATCACCTCCGACTTTCAAAACCGCGCCTTCTGGCAGGTTGGAGTCCTTTTTCGACAGCGCCCCCATCAGAATGCCAGAGCCGGGAAAGGTGATCGCACCCTGCCCGCTGCCTTTGCTCATGTTCCACTGCACACCCAGCATGTCGGAGATATCACCGGATATTTCCACAATGGCCGCATGGATCAGCACTTGCGAACGCGGCTGGTCCAGTTGACGCACAATGTTTTCCAATGTGCGAACCTGTGCGGGGTCAGCCATCACTACCAGAGCATTCTGGCTCTCATCCGCGGCCACCTTGACCTCGCGAGCCGAAGCCGTTTGAGCCGCGCCACCCGCTGCACTCTCTTGTTTCATGCCTTGGCCTACGGTTTCCAGAACTTGCGCCAGCTGCTTTGCATCGCTGTGACGCAGGCGAATGACACGCGAGTTTTCAGGCTGGCTCCTGGCGGGTGTATCCAGTGTGCGCGCCAGTTGGCTCAGGCGTTGACGCACCGCCTCACTGCCCAGAATGATCAAACGATTTGCAGAGGGATCTGCAATCACCTGGCGGCTCGGCTCAGCCTCTTTTTTGCCCAGGGATTTTTCCATCACTTGGGCAATGTCACTGGCCAGGCCATGACGCAGATTCACGACCGAATGACCGTGGCGTGAGCCTGCGTCCAGTTGGCGTACGATTTCGGCTATACGTTGTGTATTGGCAGCGGTGTCGGTGATCACCAGGGCATTGGCCGAGGCGGAGGGGCCGATATAGCCATTGCTCGATACCAGCGGCCGTAAAAGCCCTGCCAGGTCGGCGGCCGCGCTGGTATTGAGTTCCATGACCCGGGTGGTAAAGCTCTGAGCCTGTGCATCAAGCCGGCCAGCCTTGGTTTTAGCTTCGGACGCAGGGAGGATCAATAAGCGATCACCCTCATCGATGATGGAGAACCCGTTGGCATCCAGCACTGAATAAAACAGTCGGCGCACACCTTCCCGGTTAAGGGGTTCTTCGGAAATAACGGTGATACGCCCTTCCACCCGGGGGTCGAGCACCACGGTAGTACCGAGTACCGATGACATTTCCTGTACCACGTCGCGCAGTTGCGCATCCTTCATCGCCAACCGCCAGAACTGCCCATTGGCCAGCCCAAGGGTTGACCACAAAAGTGCGCAAATTACGATGCCTTGATGCATACGGCCGCCGATGCCGAACCGGTTGGGTCTATTCATGATGATTCTCTAAGGTTGTTCGGCAATGGGCCGCAGATGAAGGGAAGCTGCCTGAGTCTTTTGCAGGGATGAGTTGGCAACTGGCAACAGGTACTGTGCTGCAGGCTTGAGCGCCAGGCGTTCTTCGCGGCCATTGCGCCAAAGCACCACATGGGACACTTCGACCCGGCGTAAAACGCTGCCACCGGGCAAACGCTCGCCCACGGTGTAAAACCTTGCTTGCTCGCCGTCATCCAGCAACGCGTGTGACTGCCCCTGGCTGGAGACAAAACTGGCGCGCAGTTCCAGCGGCTCAGCACTTCGTATAAGTGCTGAGCCCGCAGAGAGCCCCAGTACAGCCGCTATTGAGTCCGGATTGAAACTGGCGGGAGCTTGCGCAGGGTTTGTCTGCACAGGCGTAAAAACCGGCACCTCAACAGACTGACGAAACAGCCATTCCTGCCAGGCCAGACAGGCCCCACAGGCGATCAGAAGCACTGTAGAAACAACCCATAGGTAGCGTGAAACCGCGACTGTTAAAATATTCATAACTGTTTCATCTATGAGCTCTACAGTTGCCGGCAAAAATCCCAACAGTTAAAAAACTCGAACTAAGCACCAAAAAACAACGCCAAACACCATAAGGCAAACACTGAAAACCAATAATAAATAGCAGCCCAACTGCATGCAGTTGCAAGGCATCAATAAATTTAAAATAACCACTAAGAATCAACAACAAACCGTAATTCTACTTAAATAATTATGTATTAATGTAGGAAAAGTCCTAGCAAACTGTAGCTGCATACCCATTCACTAAAGCCAGATAGATCTGGTGGTTTAATTGCTTAATTTTTCAATTGTTCAATTTTATATACGAGAAATGGCGTACTGAAACCTGCTTGTTATTTAAGCCAAACCAAAAACGCCCGGCATAAGCCGGGCGTTCGGGACAAGCCTTAAAAATTTTAAACGTGATACTGCCCGGAGAACTCATGCACGGCGCTGATAAAAGCACCCGCGTGTTCGGGTTTCACTTCCGGGGTGATGCCATGGCCCAGGTTGAACACATGGCCCGAACCGTTGCCGTAACTGGCGAGGATGCGCTTGACCTCGGTACGGATCGCTTCCGGGTTGGCATAGAGCACGGTCGGGTCCATGTTGCCTTGCAGCGCAACCTTGTTGCCGACACGACGACGGGCTTCGCCCAGGTCGCAGGTCCAGTCCAGGCCCAAGGCATCAGCACCGGCGTCGGCAATGCTTTCCAGCCACAGGCCGCCGTTTTTGGTGAACAGGATGACCGGCACTTTGCGGCCTTCGTGCTCGCGGATCAGGCCGCTGACGATTTTGCGCATATAGGCCAGGGAGAACTCCTGGTACGCCGCAGACGACAGGTTGCCGCCCCACGTGTCGAAGATCTGCACCGCTTGCGCACCGGCGAGGATCTGGCCGTTGAGGTACGAAGTAACCGACTGCGCCAGCTTGTCGAGGAGCAAGTGCATGGCTTGCGGGGTGTCGTAGAGCATGGCCTTGGTTTTGCGGAAGTCCTTGGACGAGCCACCTTCAACCATATAAGTGGCCAGGGTCCACGGGCTGCCGGAGAAGCCGATCAACGGCACGCGACCGTTCAGTTCCTTGCGGATGGTGCTGACGGCGTTCATCACGTAGCCGAGGTCTTTTTGCGGATCAGGGATCGGCAGCGCTTCAATGTCGGCCAGGGTGCTGACGACTTTTTTGAAACGTGGACCTTCGCCAGTTTCGAAGTACAGGCCCTGACCCATGGCATCGGGGATGGTCAGGATATCGGAGAACAGGATGGCCGCATCCAGCTGCGGGAAGCGGTCCAGAGGCTGCATGGTGACTTCACATGCGAATTCGGCATTCTTGCACAAGCTCATGAAATCGCCGGCCTTGGCGCGGCTGGCGCGGTACTCCGGCAGGTAGCGACCGGCCTGACGCATCATCCATACCGGCGTTACGTCTACGGGTTGCTTGAGCAAAGCGCGAAGGAAACGGTCATTCTTGAGAACAGTCATGTCAGCATCCGGAAAAAAAGTGGGGGCATTTTCTCAGAGACGGACGTAAAAGGCACGGCAAGAGCCGTGCCTTTTATCTATCGGGGCGATTTGTCGCGCCGTAACAGCGTATTCAGCAACACCACGAAACAACTGTGGGGCGAGCTTGCTCGCGATGAGGGCTTCGCATTCAACATCTCGGCTGACTGATCTACCGCAATCGCGAGCAAGTCCGCTCCCACAGGTTGAACGCACTCCAGTTTTGGGAAGTGATCAGACGCCCAGATAATCCATGATCCCTTCAGCCGCAGTGCGGCCTTCGAAGATCGCGGTCACCACCAGGTCAGAACCGCGCACCATGTCACCACCGGCAAAAATCTTCGGGTGGCTGGTCTGGTGCTTGAACTGCGACTGCTCAGGCGCAATCACGCGGCCCTGGCTGTCAGTCTGGATCTCGAACTGGTCAAACCACGAGGCCGGGCTCGGGCGGAAACCAAAGGCGATGATCACGGCGTCTGCCGCGATGATCTCTTCAGAACCCGGGATTGGCTCGGGGCTGCGACGGCCACGGGCATCCGGCTCACCAAGACGAGTCTCGACCACCTTCACGCCTTCAACCTTGCCCTCACCGACAATGGCGATCGGCTGACGGTTGTAGAGGAACTTAACCCCTTCTTCCTTGGCGTTTTTCACCTCTTTGCGCGAACCCGGCATGTTGGCTTCGTCACGACGATAAGCACAGGTCACCGATTTGGCGCCCTGACGAATCGAAGTACGGTTGCAGTCCATCGCCGTGTCGCCACCACCCAGCACCACAATCTTTTTGCCCTTCATGTCGACGAAATCTTCCGGCGACTTTTCAAAGCCCAGGTTGCGGTTGACGTTGGCAATCAGGAAATCCAGCGCATCGTGCACGCCCGGCAGGTCTTCACCGGCAAAACCACCTTTCATGTAGGTGTAGGTGCCCATACCCATAAATACCGCGTCGTATTCGGCCAGCAGCTGTTCCATGCTGATGTCTTTACCGATTTCGGTATTGAGGCGGAACTCGATACCCATGCCGGTAAAGACTTCGCGACGATGGCTCAGTACGGTCTTTTCCAGCTTGAACTCCGGAATGCCGAAGGTCAGCAGACCGCCGATTTCCGGGTTCTTGTCGAACACCACCGGGGTCACGCCGCCCCGCACCAGCACGTCGGCACAGCCCAGACCCGCAGGGCCTGCGCCGATAATTGCCACACGCTTGCCGGTAGGCACCACTTTGGACATGTCCGGGCGCCAGCCCATGGCGAACGCTGTGTCGGTGATGTACTTCTCCACCGAACCGATGGTCACTGCACCAAAACCGTCGTTAAGGGTGCAGGCACCCTCGCAGAGGCGGTCTTGCGGGCACACCCGGCCACAAACTTCGGGCAGAGTGTTGGTCTGGTGCGACAGCTCGGCAGCGGCGAGGATATTGCCCTCGGCCACCAGCTTGAGCCAGTTGGGAATGAAGTTATGCACAGGGCATTTCCATTCACAGTACGGATTGCCGCAACCCAGGCAGCGGTGGGCCTGCTCGGCCGACTGCTGGGGTTTGAAGGGTTCGTAGATTTCCACAAACTCTTTTTTGCGTTGACGTAACAGTTTCTTCTTCGGATCTTTGCGCCCGACATCGATGAACTGGAAGTCGTTACTCAGACGTTCAGCCATGGTTAAAACCTCATCAAACTTTTCAGGCGCATATC
>Ga0302347_1000477_pt1 | contig 63339 bp, 61 predicted proteins | sample PhyWR1_FD_202178 | JGI IMG/M metagenome (GOLD analysis project Ga0302347, IMG submission 202178) | Leaf surface microbial communities from wheat plants in UC Gill Tract Community Farm, Albany, California, United States - DLSL W.R1 (v2)... | ecosystem: Host-associated > Plants > Phyllosphere >... | reverse complement strand
GCAAAATATTAAGCGTAGTCGGGATTCTTGTGATCCACGCTTTGCCTTGTGGCTTGCCAGCCGGCTCGCGTAATTCGTCTACAATACTCAAATACATCGGGTCGCCAATTACAGGCACTTCGCCGCCGTTCCAGATTCTGCCTGTATTCATAAAGAATTGTATGGCATCTTCAAAACCAGGTTTTATGGTAACAATTACTCTTGTCATACCTGCTTGTAGGAAGTTTTAGGCACAAAAAAAGCCGCAACTCCGAAAGTTGCGACTTTTTAACATTAAGAAGCATATTTTTTTCAATCCAACACAATTCCACTTCTGGCATATTGTTTTTCACCATCTACGGTTACTTCTTTTAAATCACATGCTAGACCTTGTTTTTTATTTATAATCAATGTGTCTACATCAAAATTATAAATTTTGACTGTTTTTTTTTCACATTTAACAAATAAGGTGTCCTTCGAGGATTTCTTTACAATTAAATCAAAACTGAATAAAAAATATTTATCATATAAACTCTGTTTGTAATTTATTTTTTTTTTGTTAAAAAAAATTTCTGTTTTTTGAGGTGTAAAATACTTCGAACTTAATTCCACCTCAGTCACTGTCCCATTTTTTTGACAATCACAAATGAATTTTTCGTCTTTCTTTTCTTGCTCTCTCAAGCCTAGATAAATGTAGAAAGCTATCGGAGCTACAATTACAACTGTTAAAATTAAAATGATTTTCTTTTTCATACTTATTTTACTTTTATATATCCATAATAGTTCATCATAAAATGATTTCTTGTAATTGGTTTTTTAAGAAAACCTTTGTTCAGGTTTGAGACATCGTTACCAGCCTTGTCTTTTACTATATCTCTTCTATCGAATGGGTTAGTACCATAAGAATAGGCTAAAAAATCAACCAAATATTCTAGCTGTCCACTTTGATTTAAGATTTCAAATTCTCCATTAATATCACCTTCTAAAACAATCCAATGATAATCAGCACTTTCAAAATCAAAGTTATTATTAATTAAATCCGAATCCACCATTAGTATTAAACGGTACCCATTTGCTATCTGCTTATTAATATCTGCTATAATATTTGTAATATCTTCCTGATTATAATGCAATCTTTTAATAAAATTTTCTGATCCGACCTCTCCAACTTCTCCATATCCTAGAAATTCTTTTGAAAGCATTCTCATTGGTTTAGGCCAGTTTATTGCTTCGATGTTCTCATCTCCGCCTTTATATGATGGGTTTTCTGTATTTCTTAAACCTGCCAAAGTAATGTAATCTACAATTGGCATGTTTCCCGTCTTTTCAGGAAGTCCAAATGGATTAATTTTTTTCTCCAATAATACTTTAGCTGGTTTTACAGTATAATTATTATAAGTCGCTTCTCCTTTCCTAAACAGATCTCTGCAGAATTTTTTATATCCATCATAATCCTCTTTGGCAAAGAGATAAAAAAGACAAGCCATCCCGCAAAGGGACGTTCCGCTTTGATCTATTCTCCAAGGCTCTATCCGAGCTCCCAATTCCTTTTCAAAAAGCATTTGATCAAACCATCTGAACCTATTATGTTTCCAAATCTTTAAAACTGCACTGTTTTTTTTATCCTTTATATATGCACGAATATACAAATATCTCCCACATGAATCCAGTTCTTTCATCTGTACTGTTATTCTCTCTCCTCTTGCACTTATTGGCAAATTAACGATTTCTCCTGTATCTGCATCTGTATAGGTAACTTCCCAATTGATAGACGTTAATTCTTTGGCTCTTTTCCCTATATATTCAGCCACCTCAAAAGTATAATTTTTGCCATAGATCATACCTTTTTGAGTTTTTATTTTTTTATTATCATTAGAACTTCCATCTTCTAATGGAGTTGTTATTTTTATGCTTTTTACTTCGTAAATTTCATTGATGCCATTTTTTTCACCACTTAATCCTAATGACTTCGCTCTTGACAAACCTAATGCTTTTACTGCTTCCATTTTTTTTAATTTTAAAGTTAAAATTGAAAAATAAGCGGTGCTTTTACACACCGCCATTTTTTAGAAATTTTATTTTTGTGATAAGGTTGTAGGCTTCGTACTCCCTGTCAAAACCACATCTTTCGGTTTTCCAAAAGCACTTGACGTTTCCACTTCGGATGGCACTTCAAAATCCTTGGGGTTCTCATTGGAGATTGGTAATGCGTCAACGACTTCCAATCCGATTGATCTGGCTTGCAAAATATTAAGCGTAGTCGGGATTCTTGTGATCCACGCTTTGCCTTGTGGCTTGCCAGCCGGCTCGCGTAATTCGTCTACAATACTCAAATACATCGGGTCGCCAATTACAGGCACTTCGCCGCCATTCCAGATTCTGCCTGTATTCATGAAGAATTGTATGGCATCCTCAAAACCTGGCTTCACGGTTACGATCACGCGTCCCATACCTGCCTGAAGGAAGTTTCGGAACAACGGGTCTACGCTTTCCGTAATGTACATCTCCTGCCAGTTCTTTCTCTCTGCCCAGTAATACGGATAGAAGGTGTAATCCATAATGGTCCATTCCATTGCCTGCTCCATAAACTTCACCAGGGCTGCGTAAGAATCCAGATCTGCATCCAGCATCACCTGGAAGTTGTCCATTCTGGTGCCGTCTGTAGATTGGCGACCCATCACTGTAAGGTAATCCTGCAACAGATAGGCAATACAGTTGTGCTTCAGCACCACTTCTTCCATATCGCGGTAGAAGTTTTGGGTTTTGTCTGTCTGCTCTGCCTCCTGCTCTTCTTTTATCTTTTGGAAGTCTGCCTCGGCTTGTGTGTAGGCAGCGATGATATTGTCGAACTGGAGTTGTTTCCAAGAATTAATATAAGTGTCGGAGAGTCCGCAGACAAAATCAAATGTGACATTGAAAGAGTCTACGCCAAAGCCCTGATATTTAAAAGCAAAACTGTTTTCTATATTGATGTCATTTACCGTATAGCTGCTATCTATAGAACTGCCTCCTACATAGGCAAGATACATATCACCACCTTTGAAGTTACTTACTTTCATTGTCCCATGTTCGTATCCATAATAAACTGTAACAGATTTCATGGCATAATTTTCCGGGATATTTAAGGTTTTAAATCTTTGGCTCTCATCCTCATCCAGCTTGAACCATTCATAATCGATATGTTGATTAAGGGTTTTCACCGGAGTTTCCGTTAGCTTCACGTTATATACATCTGCCCAATGCTGCAAAACAGTTTCATCTACACCGGCATTTGCCATTTTCCACTGGTCTGTTGCTTTTCTCGGGTCTTGTGGTGCAGTCAGGATTTCTCCTGCATTCGCCAATCTGTGCAGACGAGCTGGCTCGGGGATCATAAACTCAAACATCATCCGCTTGCCATAGTTGTAGATCTGGTTTTTCATTTTCTTGTCTACCCATCTGTAGACGCCTGAGATATGCTCTTTGCCGTCTCTGTTATCGAACTCGTGGATGTTTTCTTCCACAAACTCGTTGGTAATTTTTCTTACTCTCTCTTCGGAGATTTTGGAAACAATCCTGTCCAATGCTCTGTTGGTCACTTCCTGAGAGTTTTCTACGGCTTGTCTAGTCGCTGTTTCTTTGGACGTATGACTTGCATAACTGCCACCTACTTCAAAACGTCCGTACAGCTTTGTATCTTTACTCCAATTGGCATGGGACTGGATATCTCTGTCTTCCTGCAAAACTTTGGAAACTTCGCTCTGCATTTCGTTTCTGGTAGCTGTAGTGGTATCAGAAATATGTTCTGTTTCTGTAGAAGTACTCTCTGTCTGGGTATCTTCTGTTTTTACAGATTTGGTAGAGGATTTGTGTCTCAACTCACTTGCCATGACATTTTCGATATTGGAAACTTCCCCAGGAACGTAAGCATGCACGGATTGTTCTACTTTAAGATAATCTGCAATACCCAGTCTTCGCACTCCAAAACGTTTTGGTATAAATGTGTTTGCCGATGCCACATCTGAATATTTTGCAGCTACTTTTCCTCCGGATGTAAAATCAAAAATACCTGTATAGCTTTGGTTATTTATTACCTCATCAAATTCTAAAACTGCTTCTTTTCCATTGTCAAAATAGAGTTCTATTTTTACCGAAGAAATATTTATAAACTGGTTGAGCAATGTTGCCGGTAATGTAATTTTACCATCCACTACTGGCAAATTGCTAAGTGTCTGTTCTTTCTCTGTTCCATCTGCTACTGCTATTACTTTTGCATAGGCAAGAGACCAGGAATCATTTTCTACTTCAAAGCTAAACGTCAGAAAACTATTTTGAGCAGCGATTGAAGCTTTGTAGTACGCCATTAAGCTATATCCTCCCGGAGTAGTTGAAGTATTTTTAGAAATCGGAACCAATACACCGCCTATTTTTACATATTGTTGTTTTGGCATTTCTACAACTGATAAAGCAATCTTGGATTGGGCAGAGATTTCTTCATCTACTTTTGCAAATATTTCCTGATAAGAAAGGTAATCTTCTGATAATACGACTGCTGTATCATGAATTTTCATTTCTGTATCCGAAATGATGTTCGAATTCTCTGTAATTCTATTTACCAAACTACTTTTAATTGCCTCGGCATCATATTCTGTAAATAATTCCAGAAACAGATTAAATGAATCTGCATTTAATTTTGACTGCAGATCAGGAAAATTGATTTCATTTTTGTAAGTGAATTCAAATTTTGGAACATCTGCCAATTCTAATTGTCTGTAGGCCGATTTCTTTGCTGTCTCTACTGTGTTTGCATCAAACGTTGCTTCCAGCTGATCCACAATTTCATCATTACTTATAATGATTGGATGTACTTCTCTTTGGTAATTTGCCAGTGCATTTTCGTAGGATTTGTGATATGATTTGCTGTAAGATTTTTGCAGTTTTTCCAGTTCTTTTTTCAGGTTCTGAAGCATTGCCTTTTTCAACAAAGCATTTGTAACCAGCAGGTTTTTATCAGCATTTACTTTCAATCTGCTTTCCTGAATTACGGACATTGATTTTGGGGCAATTGCCTGGTGAACTCTATTTTGGTTTTGCGCAGAAATCTGATCATCGCTGCCAATTTCTGTTCTCTCAACTGTAAAAAGCTGATCCTGCTCATCCTCTATGGACGCCTCCTCTACAAAAAGTTTGGCAGGCAAAACCACTTTTGCATTTCTGGCCAGTTCGGATGTGGATTCGTCAGAGTATCTATAATAATGGACTGCTTTCAAAGTTTGGATAATGGCTTCCTTTACATAGAAATCTTTTTGGGTAACTACCTGATAGATCAAGTTGTTCCAAAGTTTTGATAAGTCGATTTCCGGATAGGAGCCTGTCAAATCTAAAGTTTCATTTTTTGCCAAAGATTTTCCCAACTTATAATATTTGGGACTAAAATCCTCTACATCCTTTTCTTTTTCGAAGGCTCCTGCTTCAAAACCAAAAGCCACTTGTTCCAGTATTTGAAACTTCGTCGGATTCCCTGTCCAGGCTTCTATAGCCGTGTCAAATTCCCCTTTGATGTTTCGTGGTCTTGTAATAAAACCTATATTATTTTTGGATTCTGCAAGCTGCGGATTTCTAAGGCTTACAAAACGGAAAAGCGTTTGTGTTGCAGGGTTTGTAATTGCTTTTTGGTTTTGATCTACGGGAAGGATTTCTTCCGGGTTTGTGTTGTCTAGTGTTGTCATTTTTGCTGTTGTTTTAATTGTTGTTTGTTGATAATTTGTTTGTTTTTTAGGTAGTCACGAATTTTATTTCCACAAAATTTTAAGCATAATATTGGCTGTCCGAGATGTTTTATTTTTCGGATATATTGAAATCTCAATAAATTTTATGCTTTTTTACTGGTGTCTTTTCCTTGTTGCCTTCCTGGTCAAAGATAAATTGAGAAGGCGACAAAAGGTGTCGTGTTAAAATTTAGTTTTTAATATTTCGCTATCATTATCCATTTTGTACCTGTACTTTTTAATTTTACAGAAGAGCCTGATGGTAAATTATAAGTATTTGTAGTTCCTATTGATTCTGAAGCATTTCCTTGTAAGGTGATGATCCCTGTACTTTCATTTACAAACTCCAATTCTCTCCCAGCTCTTCCTGCTGTTGCCAATAATGCCTGGGTAAAAGAGGATGTCCCTGTGATATGAATGGTATAATCTACATCTGTCAAAGTTGTGGCTGCTGAAATATTTCTGTAATTTGTAGATAGGGATCCTGCAATCTGCAATGTAGAATTGGGTGAAGTTACATTAGTACCGATACCAATATTACCATTTAGTCCATAAATCCAATTGCCGATATTTAACTGGTTAGATAATGTTGCAGAAGGCGCATTAACAGAACCTATGATTATGTTATTAGAACCTGTTGTAATATTAGCAGCTGAATTATATCCAATACCAATATTGGAAGTTCCTGTTGTGTTTCCGTAAAGTGCCATTGCACCAATTGCTGTATTATTATTTACAGTTTGAGCATTATAAAGAGACCTCTCACCAACTGCTGTATTATTAGATCCAGTTGTGTTTTTATAAGAAGCATTAAGTCCTACTCCTGTATTTCGGTTGCCAGTGGTATTATAATATAAAGCACTGCCGCAAGCTACATTTCTTTGTCCCGTGGTATTATACGCCAATGATGCCGATCCAATTGCAGTATTCCAGATCCCTGTTGTATTTTGCCACAAAGTATAATCCCCAAGTGCTGCGTTATAATTCCCAATAGTATTAAATTGAAGAGCGCAAGAACCTATCCCTGTATTGCTGATTCCTTTCGTATTTGATAATAATGTGCTGTTCCCTAGTGCTGTATTGTCAGAAGTTATCGTTGGAGTATCGCCATTTCCTCTACCAATTCTTACTCCGTTAATTGTTTTATCAACACCTCCAAGCTCTTGAAGAGCGATATTATTAACGATTCCTGATTGGGTAGAAGATGCAGGTATATTGGATTTATTATCTACATATTTTTTTTGTACAAAATCAAAATCCTGAATATTTGGGGTAAAATCCATATTTCCAATAATTCCTCTTGATGACGTTTCTGCCGGCAGACCTCCTTCAATTCCTAATGAAGAGATTAGTATATCACTATTACGTTCCAAATTATCATATTCGGGTGGAATGCAGATATAACTAAAGTCTTTTCCATTTCTGCCGATATAAAAAGGACCTCCATTGGCCTGAGCTGTAAAATTCACGGCATCCGATATTTCAATATTTCCTTTTACAGGCTTTCCTTCAACAGTACCTGTAAGCGGAATATAATCCAAAGTGGATAAATCCGGTGTTTCGAATATCTCAATATATTTACTGCCAGTCCATCTGTATACCTTATTCGTATTCAAAGTAAAATATATTTTACCACCCTCTCCATCCACAGGAAAGTCCTCTGTTTTTTCAAACTCCAATACATCGTCTACATAGCTGGGCAACTGGTCGCTGGGGATTTTACCGTTTATTAAATCTGCTTTTATCGATAAATCTATATCAACTCTATTTGCCGGTATGATATCTTCCGGATCTTCTTTGTGCCAATAGGAATCCATCCAGTCATAAAAATCCTGTTGTGTAGGTGTGTCATTTGTTTCAAAAAATTGTTTTAGTTCTTGTTTTGTTTTCATCTTTGTTTGTTTAGTTGTTAATAAATTCTGTTTTAAAACCTTAAGAATTTTAATAGGACCAATTCCACCAAATTTTCTAAAGTGTGCTGCATTTTCATAATGTTAAATTTTTAAAGTGTTAATCATTGTTTTTCTGTGGTTTTTTCTGTGGTACTTTCCATTTTAATATTTTGTGATTAGGCACTATATTTCCTGATCAGCTTTTTTATGGCTGACATTACAGATAAGTTTAAAGGGATTTGATTAAATAATTAAGGCCTTATTTATAATCCAAAAGTAATTGGTGCTGACGCCAAAACTTGACGTGATAAATTTTATTTTTAATAATTAGGTAATATTATCGCTTGGTTTTCATAAATAAAATGAAAATCATTCTTTAGATTGAATTTCCTTTGCTTCGCTCAGTTCATTATACTCCGACTCGCTGATGAAAACCACTTCTTTAATTGTTGACAATATTTGTCCTGATTCTAATGCGCCGAAAGTTATTATCTGGTTATCGGAAATGACTTTGTAATACTTTCCGTTTGATTCTGTGTAGTTCATATTTGTGTGTTTTTAAATGATTCCGCCATCTGTGATGATCCACTGTTTGGCTACCAAGCTATTTTTCGCAGCTATTCCTGCTGATGTATGTTTGATTGTTCCCATTCCCAATGGTACTCCTGTTTGTCCCGCTTTATCAAGTTCTATCAAAAGTTTGTCGTAATTGGCGGCATCATAATTTGAAGATGTTTTCCCTGTCATAAAGGAAGTCATATCACTTACCTTGGACCAATCCAGCAATGTACTTACATTCTTATTAAACTCTGTGCATCCTTTGAAAAGCTCACTTACATTGGTTACATTAGGTGTATTTAAAATTGGCATAACATTTAGAGTTGAGCATCCATAAAAAAAACCGGACAAATTGGTAGCTTTAGGAGCATTAAATGTAATCCTACTGTTTAATGATATACATCCCTGGAAATTCTGAACGGCATATAGGACATTAGGTGCATTCAAAACACAAGATTGATTAAGGCTTATACATCCTTCAAAAAATCTCGCAAAAGTGCCATTAATTAAAATATTATCTAGCACTTTAAATCTCGTAATATTTACACAATTCAAAAAATTCCGCTCTCCATTACTTAAAAAGGCAGGAATAGGATCCGCTTCGCTGACGTCCAGATTTATACAGTTTGCAAAGCAGGCTCTGCTATTATTAAACTTACCCCAATTCAATATTTTCAGAAGTTTGTGGGTTTCATTTTGATAAGATTCGTAACGAAGACCCAATTGCAGTGTTCCTGCACTTTTGGGTTTATAAAAATTCAAAGTATATACGCCCGGAGAAGAATACGTATGTGGTATTTTTGCTTCAGCCTTCGATCTTATTCTAGAAAATTGTCCGTCGCCCCAATCGACCAGAAAATTAATATAACCATCCAAAGTATCATTATTTTGAGGAAATAAAAATTCATTAGCTGCAGATCCTCCTGTTTTCGTATTTCTCGTATCAATTACAATGGTAAAAGGATCACTCCAATCATACCTATTGCCAAAAGCGAAATTGTCTATTACATTTCTCATAACAATTATACAGGTATTAATCCACCATTAAGTCTGTACGTTGTAGGATTAAATTTATACATTGTACACATTCCATTATCTTTCAATATTTTTCCGAAAGGTGAGCTAAAGCTGGCGCCTGCGCCTTCTACGAAAGTTGCAGAAACATTTCCAATAGTATCAAAGACACAATTGAAATCTGATCTCAAAGTATTAGGAACTGTAATGGATGCTCCGGCGGTAATTCGTACGATCGAGTTATGGAAGCTGTCGTCCAGTGTTGTATTTGCAGAAATTGTTTTATAAACCTGGTCTGCCGGAAGTTTTTCATCCTTATGCCAGTAGGAATCCATCCATTCGTAGAAATGTTCCTGCGTGGGTGTGTCTCCCTTTTCAAATAATAATTTTAAGTCTGCTTTTGTTTTCATAATTTTTAAAGTGTTAATAATTAATATGTTCATTATAATCCTCCCGGAAGAAGTTCTCGATCTCGTCCAGATCATATTCGTAATCCAGGTCGGTATTCTCAATATCTTCCCATTCTATACTGTATTCCGGGGAAAGATTTTCTGCTGTTCTTTCTGTGGTATTTTCCATTTTAATATTTTGTGATTAGGCAATAGATTTCCTGATCAGCTTTTTACGGCTGATATTAGTGGTGATTTTAGTAAGTGATTTGATTAAATAATTAAGGCCTTAATTATAATCCAAAAGTAATGGGTGCTGACGCCAAAACTTGACGTGATACATTTTATTTTTCATTTTTCAGCATTTGTGTTTTCTCTTTTTAACGGTAAGCCAAAGGTATTTTCCGGAGGCGCCAAAACGCGTCGTGTTAAATTTTATTTTTAATTAATTTGTCGGCGATCTGTTTCAGAACTTCATCGTTTTCTTCTACATAGCACAAGCCGGCTTGTATCAGCGCTTCCAGGTTTTTCTTTTTCACATTGTCCATTTCCGGAGACGCGGTTTTGAGCGACGGATTGATCCTGTAATAATTCTGCTGGTTGCGTTTCCCAAGCGTCATAAACATCTGGCTGAGCTGATAATCTACCGTTTCAGCGTTCGCAGAGAGCAGAATATCGATGATAGGACCTACCCAAGCGAGTTTTCCAATGTTTTTGTATTTTTTGATAGGATAGGTTTTCATCTCCGTTCCGGTTCCTATGGAGACGATCATCATGTCATTCACGGAAGGATAATTTGGTTTGAAGGGATTATTGAAGAACGTTGCAAAAGGCGTTTTCCTTGCCTCTGCATAAGCGCACAAAGCCGGATTATTGGCAAACATTCCGCCATCGATCAGGCTGAAAAACTGGCCGTATTTCGATTTGATCTGAACCGGCGCAAAATAAGTGGGCGCCGCAGAAGTAGCCCTGCAAATATCCTTCACCAAAAAATTCTGCTGGCTTTGTTGCGCATTTACTGTGTTGAAAAGTTTGGCCTTTCTGTTCTCGATATCATAGCTGGTGATGAGCGATGGTTTTATAAAATCCTTCAACTCCAGATCTCCGAAAAAATCTCTGAGCTGTCTTTCCAGATTGTCCTGGGATATTTTTTCACTGAATAATCCAAACGGATTGACAAGGCTCTCCCAAAGAGAAACGTTGAAAATATCTTCGCCCTTTTCGGTATAAAGTTCAAATGCTTTTTTGATGGAATATTTGGCCTTTCTGTTGTCATCCGGAAACAGTAACACTGCGGCAAGAATGCCACCGGTACTGCTGCCTGCAATCATATCAAAGTAATCTCCCAGCTTGGCATCGGGATGGTCTTTCTGCTGCAAAAGCTCTTCCAGATAGCGGAGAATGATGCAGGAAATAATCCCTCTGATCCCGCCGCCGTCTAAAGAAAGTATGGTAATCTTTTTCATTTTTCTTTTGTTTTAATTGGTTGTGATTTGATATGACAAAAGTAAATGCGGGTGGCGACAGAACTCGTCGTAATAAAATAGATTTTAGAAAATTACATAGCCTTCTTTGTCTTTGGGAAGTTTGACTAGCGCTCTCCACGAAACTTTTAGTTCTGACGTGGCTCTGGCGATTTTTTTCTTTTCGAAATGAGGAAGGTCTTTAAAAGTCTTCCAGTTTCCGCCCCATTCCCAGCCATGTTTTGCGAAGATTTTCACACATTCATACCAGTCAGCAATTTTATCGTTATCCCAATCTTTCGCCGTATCCCAGCTTGCGGTTTTGCCATCGATAATCAAGCACATATCGACTGCCAGCCCGTAGTTGTGGATGCTTTGGCCGGCTTTGGCATTAGTCACTTTCTTACCGGCTTTTGTCCTGCCGATAGCATATAGCTGAGCTTGCTCATCAAAGGTTCTGAGACCCTGTGTAATTCTGATTTTTGCTTTCCCGGTAAGTGCAGCATCGCATTCGGCTATTATCTTTTTCACCTCATCTCTTACAATGGGATGGAGTTTGTCTGTTCTTTTCTGTGTAATAGTATCCATTATTTTATCTTTAGTAAAACAAATTTAGCACAGTAAAACGACAGAAGATGTCGTATAAAAAATTAATTTTTGGGCAAAAAAAAACCGTAGAAATTGCTTTCTACGGTTTTGTATTATTTTACAGGTAATGATTACTCTGCAGAAGTTTCTTCCGCTGGCGCATCTGCTCCACCTTCTGTTACTTCTTCATCCTCATCATCGCCACCTGCAGCAGCATTTTTACTAGCATTTCTAGACATTTTCACAGCAACAACTACTGCATTGTCCGGGTGCATAAATGTATACTTGTCGCTTTTAAGACTTTCAACATAAAGTTTGTTTCCGATTTTAAGCGGCGTGATATCCACAACGATTTCGTCTGGCAAGTTGGCAGGAATCGCTTTTACTTTTAGTTTTCTGTAAGTCTGTCTTAGAACACCACCGGCAACAACACCTTTGGAACGACCTGTAACTCTTACAGGAACTTCCATTACTACTGGCTTGTCCTCGCTTAGTTGATAAAAATCAGCGTGAAGGATTTTGTCTGTCAGTGGGTGAAATTGAATATCCTGAAGAACAGCAGGAATTGTTTGTCCGTCAACCTCGATAGATACCGTGTGTGCCTCAGGAGTATATACCAAACCTTTGAAAGATCTTTCCTCTGCGGAAAAATTCAATGGTTCTGCACCTCCGTAAACAACACAAGGGACTAATTCAGCATCACGTAAAGCTTTAGTAGACTTTTTGCCCACGCTTTCTCTTTTTGTACCTTGAATTGTAATTGATTTCATTTTGTATGAATTATTTTAAGGGTGCAAAGATATTAATTTTTTTTAAATAATAAACTTATCACTGATGGATTTGTGCTCGTGCACCATTTTCATCACATCAGCAAAAAGATCTGCGCAGGAAAGTACTCTGATTTTAGAAGACAATCCCTGTTTCAAAGGGATAGAATCTGTTACGATCACTTCCAGCAATTGAGAATTCTCTATATTGTCGTAAGCTTTTCCGGACAGTACGCCGTGCGTAGCCATTGCTCTTACGGATCTTGCTCCTTTTTCCATCAGGATATCTGCAGCTTTGCAAAGTGTTCCCGCTGTGTCTATCATATCATCTATCAAGATGACGTTTTTGTCTGTCACATCCCCAATCAGGAACATTTCTTCTATGACATTTGCTTTTTTTCTTTCCTTATAAGCGATTACAACGTCTGCTCCCAGGTGGCCTGCATAGTTCTTCGCTCTTTTGGCACCGCCCATATCCGGTGATGCAATGGTAAGATTTTCCAGATTTAGATTTCTGATGTAATCCACAAAAATAGTGGAAGCATAGAGGTGATCTACAGGAATTTCAAAGAAACCCTGGATCTGATCTGCGTGGAGATCCATCGTCATAATCCTAGTTGCACCGGCCGCTGTAAGAAGATTAGCTACCAGTTTGGCACCTATCGGAGCTCTGGGTTTGTCCTTTCTGTCCTGTCTTGCCAGGCCATAATAAGGGATCACAACCGTGATGTTTTTGGCAGAAGCTCTTTTCGCAGCGTCTATCATTAATAATAATTCCAGAAGATTATCCGCTGGCGGAAAGGTAGATGCAATAAGGAAAACACGCGCTCCTCTCACAGACTGCTCCAATACCGGCTCGAATTCTCCGTCACTGAAATGTTGAAAATTAATGATTCCAAGTTGCTGCCCATAGCTCTGGGCAATCTTTTCTGCCAACTCGTGGCTCGTCCTTGTTGAAAATAGGTAACTGGCTTGATGATCTGACATTCTTTCTTTACTTTTTTGCAAATTTAAAAAATAATAAAAAACTATTAAAGTCGATTTTCGATTAATAGCCAAAAAAAACCAAAACATTTCTGTTTTGGTTTTTTAGTCTTAACAATATTCTTCGAAAGCTGCCTGAAGATTCGCAGCAATTGCGCCTGCAGGATTTCCTTCAATGTGGTGTCTTTCCAACATATGCACCAATTCTCCGTCCTTGAAAAGTGCCACACACGGCGAGCTTGGAGGGAATGGCGCCAGAAGTCTTCTGGCTTCTGCAACTGCATCGCCGTCAAAACCTGCGAATGCTGTTACAAGGTGATCGGGCTTCTTCTCGCCTGTCAAAGAGTACAAAACGCCTGGTCTTGCTGCGCCTGCTGCACATCCGCAAACCGAATTGATTACCAAAAGTGTTGTCCCTTCCTGTTTAAGTGCTGTGTCTACTTCTGCTGGTGTTGTAAGGTCCTGAAAACCTTTATCTGTAAGTTCTGCCTTCATTGGCAATACTAAATCTGCTGGATACATAATTGATTTTGTTTAAAGTTTAACGTTCAAAGTTTCGTTTGAGTTGCAAATTTAATCAATATTATTTTGCCTTGCTCATCTTTAATTCTATTAAAATCATTCCGAAAATCTATTGCGCCATTTTGGCTTATTATCACTGGATCCAATATAATAAAAAAACCCAAAATCCTGAGACTTTGGGTTCAAATCAATTCGATATGCATATTTTGTATATCCTAGATAATGAATGATAATTTATAAGTGATGAATGAAAAAATCAATTATCGCTTACCAACTATCATTTATGATTTTAGGCAAGTAACTTTTTCACCATTTTGGAAATGCTCTTTCCGTCAGATTTTCCGGCTAATGCTTTAGAAGCAACGCCCATTACTTTTCCTAAATCTTTGATGCTTGCTGCGCCGGTTTCAGAAATGATGTTCTTGATTTCTGATTCCAGTTCTTCTGCAGAAAGCTGTTGTGGAAGAAACTTCTCAATCACTTTGGACTGCGCTTCTTCTACTTCGGCAAGATCTGTTCTTCCCTGAGCCGTAAACTGGTCGTAGGAATCTTTTCTTTGCTTAATCATTCTTTGCAAAATTGCAATTTCCTGTTCGGCTGAAACTTCCGCTCCTATAGCTTCTGTTTTCAGCAATAATATTTGCGCTTTCACAGCACGGAGAGAATCCAGAGCAACTCTGTCTTTCTCTCTCATTGCAGTTTTTATCGCGTCGTTTATGGTGATTTCTAAACTCATAGTTTTTTTGCTTTTGGCGAATAGCTGTTGGCTGTTGGCTTTTAAAATTGCATTCCAATTGGAAAGCTAAAAGCTAATTGCCCAAAGCCATTCGCAATTTAATCTACATCTTTATTAAGGAAACGGTTTTCTCTCAGCTGCATACTTCCGTTGTGATCAGACAGAAAAGTATTAATATTCTGGTCGGAAGCGTTGGAGCCGTCAATGATAATGTTCTTTCTTTTGAAAGCAGGCACTGTCTCGAAGACATTCTCATTGTCCAGCTGCTGGTATCGGGAATTGAATTCCTTTAATTTATTCCTTCTGTCCATCGCTTTTGAGGCCTCCGGTGTTTTGTTGAAAAATGTAAAACCGCTTTCTGTTTCCTGCACCGGTTCCTGTTTTTTCTCCTCAACGACTTCTTTCTTAGTTTCAGAATTAAAAGAAAATCTTTCGGAAGCAGCTTCTACAGTTTTTTCCTCTGCAACTTCTTCTTCTGCCACATTGAGCGGAGTCGGAATGTCTGCAGCAACTTGTTTTTCTATAACCGGAAATTCTTCTTCTGTTGAAGATTCATTGATTGTAAAAGTTACTTCTACGGGTTTTTCTGTTTCTTCAGTTTTAAAAGATGCTTTCGGCTTGTCCTCTACTTCGAAAGTGAAAGATTGCGCCTCCAGATCAAAATCCTCGTGGTGATCATCTTCCTCGAAAGTGAAAAGATTGTACTCGTTTTTTCCTTCGTTTACCTGATTATAATCGTTGGAATAATCTGTAATTTCTTCATTATCAATAATCTGGGTTTCAGTCATCGATTCTTCCACCAGGCTTTCTGCTAATGCATTATTGGGAAAATTAGTCGTCCCGAAATCGTCATCATCGTCTAGACGAAAAAAGTTTTTCCCACCTTCTGATGGCTGGTTCTGCTGCTCTGTCAGTTTACTTTTGAACGGGGATTCTCTGTTTCTGGAAAAAGAATTTGGTCTGTCCTCAAGTGTATATTTAATAGTCTCGGTGGTGCCTGTGTGCTTTTTGTCATCATTGGAAAATCCTGTTGCGATTACCAAAACGCTCACCGCATCGCCCAATTCTTCGTCTGTTCCGACTCCGAAAATGATGTCAGCAGTGTGTCCGGCTTCTTTCTGGATATGGTCCATAATAACGCCGATCTCGTCCATCGTCACCTCAGAAACACCGCTTCTGATCAACAGAAGAACGTTTTTAGCACCTGTAATCTTGTTGTCATTCAATAATGGAGAATCCAGGGCTTTTCTAACTGCTTCTTCCGCTTTTTTCTCGCCTGTTGCTACACCCGTAGACATCAATGCTGTCCCGGAATTGGCAAGTACAGATTTGGCATCACGGAAATCGATATTAACATCGAAATAACCTGTGATAACTTCTGCCATTCCTTTTGCAGCGTTGGTCAAAACTTCATCCGCTTTTGAGAATCCAGATTTGAAACCGAGATTTCCAAACTGCTGTCGTAGCTTATCATTATTGATAACAATCAGGGAATCTACATTATTTCTAAGTTTGTCCAAGCCCAATTCTGCCTGATCCAACCTTCTTTTTCCTTCAAAACTAAAAGGTACGGTTACGATTCCCACAGTCAGGATTCCCATTTCCTTTGCTACTTTTGCAATCACAGGAGCTGCGCCGGTTCCCGTTCCACCGCCCATTCCGGCAGTGATGAAAACCATCTTGGTATTCTGTCCCATTGCCGCTTTGATTTCATCGATGCTTTCGATAGCTGCTTTTTCTCCTACTTCAGGATCAGCGCCTGCGCCCAGACCTTCGGTGATAGAAACGCCCAGTTGTACTTTGTTGGAAACAGGATTGTTGTCCAATGTCTGTGCGTCTGTATTGCAGATTACGAAATCTACGCCGTAGATCCCTTTTTCGTACATATGTTTCAAAGCGTTGTTACCGCCACCTCCTACACCAATGACTTTGATGATGGAAGAATTCCCTTTTGGCAGGTCAAAGGAAAAACCCTGTGTGTTTGTTATATTGTCCATAATGGTATGTTTTTTTATAATTGATGATTGATAAGTGATAAGTGATGAATCATTGGCTTCGCCGAATCTTCGATTTCATCTTTTATCAATTATCATTTATGTTTTTGTTACTCTTCTACTTCCTCAAAGAATTTTTTCACTTTGTCCAGAATTGACTGTCCGAAAGTCGGTCGGTTTTTCTTCACTTCAGCTTTTTGCTTGGCAATCTCGACTATATCATTCTGTACCTGAGGCGTCTGGATTTCCTGACTCTGATTCTGAACCACATTTTCAATCTGAGGCTTCAGTTCTTCAATAATTTCTTCCTCTGTCACCAGCGATTTTTTGTCCCGGATTTTCAGACTTTCCATTAATAAACCGATGGACGTTGCAAATTCCGGGCCTCGTAGATATTGATTCTTGTCGTTCGCCACATATTCATTGGCAAACCCGATTCTGCTGTCAAAACCAGTCGTATAGTTAGCTAGCTGACGAAGGTTTCTCAAATTGGAACCACCACCTGTCAAAACGATTCCGGCGATCAGCTTTTTCTTTTGTTCAAATGCGCCGTATGCTTTCAGTTCTGTATTCACCATTTCAAGAATCTCTTCCACTCTTGCATTGATGATCTGAGCCAAAACTTTGAGCGAAATCTCCTTGTCCGGACGGCCGTGCAGTCCTGGAATGGTCACGTAAGTACTGTCTTTTTCCAGTTCAGGGACAGATGATCCGAATTTCACTTTCAGCTGCTCTGCATGTTTTTCTATAATAGAGCATCCTTCCTTAATATCGTCTGTAATTATCCCGCCTCCGTAAGGAATCACGCAGGTATGACGGATGATATTGTCTTTGAAAATCGCAATATCCGTAGTTCCACCACCGATATCTACGATGGCAACGCCAGCTTCTTTTTCTTCTTTTGTAAGAACGGCTTCAGATGATGCTAAAGGTTCAAGCGTTAAAGCTTCCATCTCCAGACCGGCTTCACGAACGCATCTTGCGATGTTTCTGATAGAACCCATTTGTCCCACAACAACATGGAAATTAGCCTCCAGCCTTTTGCCGTGCATCCCGACTGGTTCCTGGATTTCGCCTTCGGAATCCACTTTATAATCCTGAGGTAAAACGTGGATGATTTCTTCACCCGGCAGCATCACCAGCTTCTTCACCTGGTCTTTTAGTTTCTCGATATCTTCCTCCGTAATGTACTGGTCCGGATGGTCTCTCATAATATAATCCGAGTGCTGCAGAGAGCGGATATGTTTGCCCGCAATCCCTACTGTCACCTTATGAATAGGCACGCCTGCGCTGGATTGCGCTTCTGCCACTGCGGACTTGATAGAGTTGATAGTTTGGGAAATATTATTGACAATCCCTTTGTGAACGCCCAGACTTTTCGCCTTTCCAACGCCCAGAATTTCAATTTTTCCGTGAGCGTTTCGTCTTCCGACAATGGCGACAATCTTCGTTGTCCCAATGTCCAGACCTACTGAATACTCTTGATTTTCCATTATATGCTCGATTTGATTTTTACTTTTTAACGCAAAGTCTGCAAAGCTTTTTTGATTTCCTGAAACGCTTTTTCGCAAATACGCTACACTCAGCTAAGACTTTTATATTCAATTTTATTCTACAACTACTTTGGCTTTTTTCTTCTTATCACTTGTTTTGGAAGTGGTTTCTTTTTTCTTGACAGCAGCTTTTTTCGTTTCGGTTTTCTTCTCTACTTTTTTAGGTTTTGAAGTTTCCTTTTTCGGTTCCGGCTTTCTGACTGTCTTTTTCGGTTCCGGCTTCTTGTCCGGTATTTCTTTTTTTACCGGAACTGTTGCCAAATTCGCCTGATCTTCCGGTTTTTTGATTTCAATTTTTGGTGCATTTTTGAGGATGCTGTCGTTTTCTTTGAAATAAGGATTCAGCGTTGTTACGATCTGATTATCATATTTCAGTGATATTTTCTTGTACTTCTCCGGGCTTTGATCTACCAGATATTTCTCCACAAAGGTTTTGAAGCCTCTTACCTTTAAATCGATGTTATCAAGGTCTCCGATTTCCACTTTGTAGTTTCCATCGCTGGTTAAAAGATTGTAATTGTCCTTTTCCTTTGTGATGCCGATGAAATATCTTTTGCTGAAATCATCCTTATCTATTTTTTCTACCAGCTCACTCAGCTTGCCATATTCGGAGGCTTTTACATCGCCCATAACCAGCATACTCGCTAACGAGAAGTTTTTTGAAATCGGGAACTCAACGCCTTTCTTATCGACGTAGAAGTCTTTTCCGTCCTTATTCAATCTGAAAGCAGGAACTCTTTGTTTGATATCAACATTGAGGTTTCCATTCAGATTCAGATAAACATTGGCACTGTCTACAAAAGGAATCAGATTGATTTTCTTCTCCAGTTCCGGAATATCGATATCGCCGATTTTTCTCGTCGGGTTGTACTGTTTAACCAGTTCTTTGATGTCTTTTTCATCCACAAAATAAACCGGTGTTTTGCTTTGGTTCATATTGATAGACACGTTTTCCATCTTGGCATTGTTGAAACGCTTCAGTGAGAAACTGAGCAGAAATCCAAAAAGGATCACTGTTACAAGTATCTTCAATATTCTCCACTTATTTTTCATTCTTATTTCGGTTTTAACGCTTTTGCGCTAAGTTTTTTCTTTAATTATTTTACTTTAGCCAATCGGTTTTTATCAAATTCTTTCACTGTCTTTAGCATATAATTGAAATTCTCTTTCAACTCCGATTCATAATCCCAGTCATCCATTTCAGATTTCCCGTGGCCCAAAGACACCATATGAATTACTTTTTTATTAATCCAGAAAGTAGAACTCCATCCAATGATATCCTCTGCGTCGGACATATTCGTATAAGTTATACTTTGAACTGCAAAAATTCGCTCTTCATCTTTTAACAGAAAATAGTCTCTGTACAATTCCCACCAATTATTACTGTTTTCCTTCCACTCTCGGGAAATCTTTACAATTTCATTTCCCTTTTTTGAGTATTGATAAAGGATTGTTTTGTCCTTACCTTCTACTTCAAATTTATGTTCAATGACCTCTTTGTCTTTATCAATTGCTTCTGAATATTGATTAATATTTTCCACTACTGCCAGCACTTGTTTCGATTGCGAAAAAGCAAAACCGAAGACCAAAATGCTGATTAATATGGAAAGCTTAAATCTCATCAGATGCTCACCTTTTCAATATTTGGAAGCCATTCCACGATTCCGTCATAAAGCGTATCAATATTTCCGGCTCCGACTGTTAAAAGAATATCAAATTCCTTTTCTTTTATCAATTCAAAAGTCTCCTGTAATGTGCAGACTTTCTTGTTTTCAATTTCAATTTTGTCTGATAACCACGCTGAGGTGATTCCTTCATAATTTTCCTGAAGTTCTCTCGCAGGATAAATATCCAAAAGCAAAAGGTCATCAGATTTCTCAAGACTTCTTGCAAAATCCTCAGCAAAATCTCTCGTTCTGCTGAACAAATGCGGTTGGAAAACCACCAGCAATTTCTTCGTCGGGTAAAAGGTTTTTATGGAGCCAATCACAGCATTCAATTCTGTTGGATGGTGCGCGTAATCGTCAATATAAATTTTCCCGTTGCCGAAAATATGTTTGGTATATCTTCTTTTGATCCCTTTGAAACTGGCAATCGCCTTCTTCAAAGTTTCAAAGTCAACGCCCAGATTGCTCATAATTGCCAAGGCAACTGTTGCATTTTCAACATTGTGAATACCCGGAATTTCCCATACAAAATCATCTATTTCCACAGTCGGCGCGTGGAAATCGAAGTAGATCTTATCATGCTCCATTCTCAAATTATCTGAGTAATAATCCGCTTCCTCGTTCACCGCGTACGTCAGATGTTCTCTGCCGATTGCGATTCCTTTTCTCACAAACAACTGGTTGTCATTGGGCACCAGGGCAGCAAACTGACGAAAGCCATCTTCGATCTGAACCCTGTCGCCATAGATGTCCAAATGGTCTGCATCAATCGACGTCACCACAGCCCAATCTGGTGAAAGATTGAGGAAACTTCTGTCGTATTCATCGGCTTCAACTACGGAAAACTGGTTGCCGTTGTAATCAAAATTAGATTTGAAGTTCTCCGAAATTCCACCTAAAAATGCTGATGAAGGCAAATTCACCTCTTTGCACAAATGCGCAATCAAGGTAGAAGTTGTCGTTTTTCCGTGTGTTCCTGCAACGGCGATGCAATCTGTATTTTCGGTGATTAATCCCAAAACTTTCGCACGTTTCAAGATGACAAAACCTTGGCTGGTAAAGTAATCCAGAATCGCTAATTTTTTGATGGCCGGCGTATAAATCACCAAAGTCGATTCTTTGTCGAATGCTACGATATTTTCATCTATCACATCTTCAAACGAAATATCAATGCCTTCAAAACCGAGTTGAGCCGTCAGTTTTGTAGGTGTTTTGTCATAGCCCAAAACCGTTTTGCCGTTGGCGTGAAAAAATCTCGCAAGCGCACTCATCCCGATCCCACCGATGCCGATGAAGTAAAAGTTTTGATATTTATTTAAGATGCTCATTGTTTATTATTCTTGAAACGATATTATTTTGTCTGAGTCGAAAGCGTACGCATCTCCCTGATAGAGGAAGAATTCTGCGACGGCGTCTGCCAGACTTTCATAAGTAAAGCCGTTTGATACCCAGAAACTGTATTGGAAAAAAACCGCTACTTTCTCTTTATTATAAGATCCTTTGATCATAGGCAGATCATTCACTTTCTCAATAAACTTGTTTACATTGGCCTGACTTACCCCTTTATTCAACAGAATATTAATATTAAGAAGCAGTGATTTTTTATCATCCGAAATATCAATATACAGAGACGAATTACTGCTGTCTGTGAGCTTAAGAAAGGCTTCGTCTTTTTCGATGATTTGGTATCCCTTTTTCTCTAGAAAATCTGCCACTTTCGCGATCTTCAGATCTTTTGGCATTACCAAAGTCTGCGCTGAAAAACTAACAGCAAAAAGACAAAAAATAAAGAAGCTAAAAACTATTTTTCTCATGATTTTATAGTGCTTAATATGTGATTTACAATCTCTTCCGTTGCTTTTGGCTTTGCAAAAAACGCAAGATTGGCAGACATTTCATTTCTCACTTTCTCACTCTCACAAATCTCGGAAAGCGTGTTCCAGAATTTATCTTGCATTTCAGAATCTTTTACCATTCTGGCTGCATTTTTCTGGACCAAAGTCATCGCATTTTTGGTTTGATGATCCTCTGCCGCGAACGGAAACGGAACCAATAAAACCGGTTTTTCAGCAACCGCCAATTCGGAAATCGCAATCGCACCAGCTCTGGAAACAATCACATCTGCTGCGGAATAAACCAAAGCCATATCGGAAATGAATTCTCTGATTTGTATTTGGTTGTTAGTTTTTAGTGTTTGGTTGTCGAAAATTTCCTTAAAATCTGTTTTTCCGGTTTGCCAGATGAGTTGATAATCTTTTTCTTTTAATTTATCTAAATTGTCTTTCCAGCCGTTGTTCAAAGTTCTGGAACCGAGTGAACCGCCGACAGAGAGAATCGTTAATTTATTTTTATCTAAGCCCAATTTTTCCTTAGCCAAATCCTTATCAATCAAATCTGTGATGATGTTTTGACGGATTGGATTCCCCAGGAAATAAGTTTTCGTTCCCGAGAAAAATTTCTCCATTTCAGGATAAGCCGTAAAAACTGCTTTTGCCTTTTTGGCATTGAAAACATTGGTCTTTCCGGGCAAAGAATTCTGCTCCTGAATAAAGGTCGGAATTCCCATTTTCGCTGCGATGTACAACGCTGGTCCACTTGCAAAACCACCAGTTCCTACCGCAAAATCCGGTTTGAAATCTTTGACGATCCTCTTCGCTTTTAATAAACTTGAAATGACTTTTAATGGAAGTCCGAGATTCTTGAGAAGGTTACCTCTGTCGAATCCGGCGATGTTCAAACCTTCAATTCTGAATCCGGCCTGAGGCACTTTTTCCATCTCCATTTTTCCGTTGGCACCAATGAACAAAAACTCTGCGTCAGGAAATCTCTTTTGGATCTCCTGGGCAATCGCAACCGCCGGGAAGATGTGTCCACCAGTTCCGCCGCCGCTCAGTAATATTTTTAGTTTTTTGTTCATTTTTTTTAATTGCGTCCGGCTTTAGCCGGATGTTTCATATTTACTTTATTGGCTTTAGCCAAAATTTAATTTTCCTTTAGTTTGAAGTCGTACTTTAAAAGAAACTCTTCATATTCCTGAGAAAAGCTTTTTGTTAGATGATGTTTTTCTTGGTTAATGATATAGCTTCTAACCCTATCTACCATTGATTGTGAAACAGAAACTGCAAAATATTCATCCTGCCAAGAAAACTTCTCTTCTGTCAGATTATTCTTATTAATCCAAAATGAAGATTCTCCTTTAATTAACTGAATCACCTTCTCTAATGTCTGATCTGATGACAGCGAAACCAAACAATGACAATGGTCTGAAAATCCATTTACAACATCTATGAAAATTCTCTTCTCTTCTGCATTCTGTTTTATATGCTTCCATACTTTTACTCTTAATTCTTTTGAGTTAAGAAATGGAATTCTATTTTTTGTACTCCAAACAATGTGTATGTAAACTTTTACAAACGGCATATTAAGTTTTGGCTAAAGCCAATTTAATTTTTCTCTTCCCTGAATGGGCTAAAGCCCAATCCTATTGATAAATATTTAAGCGATATCATTTATTTCTTCCAAACTTTGTCTTTTGCCCAATCCTTCTTCATCATAAACCTGAATTCTGGAACTTACATTTAAAATAATTCCCAACTGAATATAGGTCACTAGCATCGATGTTCCTCCATAACTTATCAGCGGCAAAGGCTGACCAGTAACTGGAATCAGATTGACAGCAACGGCGATATTGACCGTCAACTGTATGAAAATCATTAATCCAATTGCTAATACGAGCAGCGATCCGAAAAACGCCGGCATTTTGCTGGCAATCATCACGATCCTGATAATCATTATCATATAAAGGCTGATGAGGACAAATGCGCCCATCCAACCATATTCTTCTACTATAATGGCGAAAATAAAATCCGAAACCGATTGTGGTAGAGTCTGTTTCAAAGCGCTTTTCCCCGGTCCTATTCCATTGAATCCACCGTGTACAATGGCCGCTTTGGCCTGCATTACCTGATAATTTTTGGCCTTGATACTCTCATCCTCTACATCTGTTGTTTTTTTGGAGTTGGTAAAGGTCTCAATACGGCTCATCCACGTATGGACACGGTTTCCCCCTAGCATATTGGTATTGAGCGCAACCAAAAGAAACATGACCACAAATACCACAGATAAAGAGATAAATCCCGCCACATACTGCCAGGCCAACTGGCCTACGATCAGGATGGCGATGGAAACCATCAGGATCATCAAAGCTGTGGATCCATTGTCTTTTGCGACCAATCCAAACACGATTAAAATTGGTCCGAAGATGTACAGAATGTTCTCTATCGGCAATCTTTCTCTTTTGATTTTCTTGGTCAAATATCTGCAGAGATAGATGATTAACATCAGATAAGCGAATGACGATGGCTGGAACGATATTGGTGTTCCCGGAATCTTGAGCCAGCGCGATGCACTTGCACCTTCGATCTTTTGGCCTGTAAACATTGTAATCAGCAGTAATCCAATGGTGAACAGCAAAAGAATGGAACTCAGTTTGCCGATATATTCATACTTTACTGTGCCTACAAAACGCATAATTCCCAGACCTATCAACACGAAAATGATATGCTTGATAACGTGACCAGTCGTCGTCCCGTTATTAACAATATATTCCAGATTCGAACTTGCGGAATAAACCGGAAATACCGAAAGAAGGGAGATCAGAATGATCACCGACCAGAGGACTTTGTCTCCTTTCAGCAGTTCGAATTTGTTGTCTGTCGTTTGTTCCATTTTATTTTGTAATTAGCTAATAGCCATTGGCTTTTCACTTTTTAATACTTCTTTCTTGAATTGATTCCCGCGGTCTTCATAACCGTTGAAGAGATCAAAACTAGCGCAGCAAGGCGATAATAAAACAACATCTCCTTTTTCTGCCAATGACTTAGACACTTCCACCGCTTGATGCATACTAGACGTATCGTAAATCTGTGTTTTTTTGTCTTTGAAAAAATCAATAATTTTCTGATTGTCAATTCCTAAGCAGACAATTGCTTTTACTTTTCTTTTAACCAGATCTTCTATTTCTGTGTAATCGTTTCCTTTATCTTTTCCGCCGACAATCCAAACGACAGGTTGTTTCATACTTTCCAAAGCGAAATATGTTGCGTTCACGTTGGTCGCTTTGCTGTCGTTGATGTATTTCACACCATTGATTTCTGTGACAGGCTCCAATCTGTGTTCTACAGCCTGAAATGTCATTAATGAGTTTCTGATACTTTGATTGCTGATTTCCAATAATTTACCGGCGATACTCGCCGCCAGGCTGTTGGCTACATTATGCTTTCCCAGAAGCGACAATTCGTCGACATTCATTGAAAAACCTTCGTTGATATTCACCACAAAATTTTCATCAATGGAAAATGCGCCTTTTTCTAATCTTTCAGTCAGTGAGAAAGGTACTTTGGTCACTTTCAGATCCAGTTTTCCCAAAAGTGATTTACTCATCTCATCATCTTTGTTGTAAATGAAAAAATTATTGGCTTCCTGATTTTCAGCAATTCTGAACTTAGCCAAAGCGTATTCTTCATAATTGTAGTTGTATTGGTCCAGATGATCCTTAGACAAATTTAGCAGCAATGAGATGTGCGGTCTGAAGTTCTGAATATCATCCAATTGAAAACTACTCACTTCCAAAACATAGTAATCGAAATTCTCTTGGGCCACCTGTTTTGCAAAACTTTTACCAATGTTTCCGCCCAATCCAACGTTGAAACCATCTTCTTTCAGAATATAATAAATCAAAGAAGTGGTGGTCGTTTTTCCGTTGCTACCAGTGATGGCAATGATTTTGGCATCTGTAAACTCAGAAGCAAACTCAATCTCGGAAGACAGCCTGATGCCTTTGGCCTGAATCTTCTGAATCATTTCTGCTTTTTTGGGAATGCCGGGACTTTTGATAATCCAGTCGGCATTCAGGATTTTTTCTTCAGAATGCAGCCCGTCTTCATAATCCACACCCAGATCATCCAGCTCTTTTTTGTAATTGTCACGGATGATTCCCATATCCGACAGAAACACGTCAAAGCCTTTGGCTTTTGCCAAATATGCTGCGCCAACACCGCTTTCTCCGCCACCAAGTATTACTACTCTCATTTGTAATTGATTAAGAGATTTAAAGAATTAGAGATTTTGTAATTTCTTAATGCCTTAATTTCTCAATTGTTTAATTTATAGTTATCTAGTTTTTAAGGTAATCAAGCAAATAATCGCCAACATTACACCTAAGATGATCATTCGGTTCACGATTTTGCTCTCGTGGAAACCTTCTTTCTGATAATGGTGGTGCAGCGGTGACATTTTGAATAATCTGTTGTTTTGGGCATATTCCAGCCCATATTTTTTCTTTCTGTATTTGAAGACCCAAACCTGGAGAATGACCGACAGAAGCTCTATCAGGAAAACGCCGCACAGAATCGGGATCAGCAATTCTTTCCTTAAAATGATAGCCAAAACGGCAATCACTCCTCCAAGCATCAAACTTCCTGTATCGCCCATAAACACCTGCGCAGGATAAGTATTGTACCAGAAAAATCCGATGACTGCTCCCACTAATGCAAGGGCAAAAATGGTGGTTTCTCCCATATGCGGCAGGAACATAATATTGAGATAATCAGCGAAAATGATGTTCCCGGAAACGTAGGCGAAAAATGCCAGAGTCAGTAGAATCACAACGCTGGTTCCGGCTGCCAGACCATCTATTCCGTCGGCAATGTTCGCACCGTTGGACACCGCAGTCACGATGAAAATCACAATCGGGATGAAAACGACCCAGGCCCATTCGTGTGCTTTTGCATCATCCATCCAGAATAAAATCCCACTGTAATCGAACTCGTTATTTTTGGTAAAAGGCACTGTAGAAACAGGGATTTTTTCCTCGTCCATAAAGTTCTGCTCGACATTATTTCTATTCACAACCGTTGAATCTGCATACTTTCTCTTCACCTCAATATCCGGGTGGAAGTACATTGTAACACCGACAATCAAGCCCAAACCAACTTGCCCGATTACCTTGAATTTTCCGCTCAATCCGTCTTTATTTTTCTTAACTTTCTTAAGATAATCATCAAGAAAACCAATCGCACCCATCCACAAAACCGAAATGATGAGAAGAACGATGTAAATATTAGTAATTCTTGTGAACAGTAAAACCGGAATGATGGTGGCCAAAATGATAATTAAACCTCCCATTGTAGGTGTTCCTTCTTTCTGCTTTTGCCCTTCCAGACCAAGATCTCTCACCAATTCTCCCATCTGTTTTTTTCTGAGGTAATTGATAATCTTTTTTCCATAAGCCATCGCAATAATCAGCGAAAATAGAACAGCCATTGCCGCACGAAATGAAATGTACTTGAACAAGTTCATTCCGGGAACGTGGAATCCGTGAGCGGTTAAGTATTCGTATAGATAATATAGCATAAATGATAGTTGATAAATGATAAATGATTTTACAAATCTGCTCCGATCTTTTTCCTGTAACTGGACATTACTTTTAGAATTTCTTCTGCTTCGTTTTTTAAATCTTTAATTAAATCTATATTATTTGTCATTTTAATTTCTTCAATAATTTCTAACCAAAATACAGTTTCATCTGCTTCTTCAACCACTATACAGATTTTGGCGTATTTTTCTTTATTTGACCTCGCTCTACACATTGCTCGATAATTTGCTGCAACAGAACTCGATGACCTAATTATTTGTTTTCGGATTACCGAGACTTTGTCCGAATACGGAAGTTCCGATAGTTCATTAATAATTGATATTGTTAATCTCTTTGTTCTTTCCGCAAAAATGCTGTTGAAATCCATCAATTATCGTTTATCAATTATCTTTTCTAATTATTTTCCCATTAATTGTAATAGTTCTCTAATCGTCTCTTTGTCATCAAAATGATGTTTCACGCCGCCAATTTCCTGATACGTTTCGTGGCCTTTTCCTGCTACGACAACTATATCTTTAGGTTCAGCAAATTTGATGGCCATTTTTATTGCTTCTCTTCTGTCCGGAATCGAAGTGTATTTGCTGAAATTCTGAGGTTGAATTCCTGCTTCGATTTCTTTGATGATTTGTGCCGGGTCTTCTGTTCTTGGATTGTCCGAAGTGATGATTGCCAACGTAGATTTCTTGGTCGCAATATTCCCCATTTCCGGACGTTTGGTTTTGTCTCTGTCGCCGCCGCAACCGAAAACGCAAATCAGTCTTTCGTTTTTTGTTCTGATTTCATTGATGCTGTCCAAAACATTTTCCAGTGCATCCGGCGTGTGAGAATAATCGACCACGAAGAAAATTCCGCCGTCAGATTTTATTGTTTCGAAACGACCATTTACACGTTTAAGCACAGAAATCGCCTGCAAAACCTCATCTTCATTCATTCCTAATTCTAAGGCAATTCCGTAAGCTAAAAGTAGATTTGAAGCGTTGAATTTCCCCGTCAATGTGGTCCAGAATTCTTTGTTATTAAAATTCAGCAACATTCCGTTGAAGTCCGCTTCCAGCACTTTTCCGTGGAAATCTGCCATTGTTTTCAATGCGAAAGTTTTCTTCTTCGCTTTTGTATTTTGAAGCATTACCGAACCGTTTTTGTCATCCGCATTTGTGATGGCAATCGCAGAATCCTCCAACTCGTCAAAAAATCTTTTCTTAGCGTAGATGTAATTCTGAAATGTTTTATGATAATCCAAATGGTCGTGCGTGATATTGGTAAATCCAGCCACTTTGAAATGCAATCCTTCAGTTCTGTTTTGAGAAATCCCATGAGAGCTGACTTCCATAAAAGCATATTCACAGCCGATCTCTACCGCTTTCGCCAACATTTGATTTAATCTGATGACATCCGGCGTTGTGTGAGTTGAAGGGATAATTTCGTCTCCGATTCTATATTCAACAGTCGAAATCAAAGCAGATTGATAACCTAAAGTTCTGAAAATATCGAACAGCAAAGTAGTCACCGTCGTTTTGCCGTTGGTTCCGGTAACGCCGATTAATTTTAATTTTTCAGAAGGATTTCCATAAAAGTTAGAAGCCAAATGTCCTAAAGCTTTTGAAGCATCTTCAACTTTGATGTAAGTAATATCTTGATTAATTTCTGAAGGCAATTCTTCACAGACAATCACTTTCGAACCTTTTTCGATTGAAGAATTGATGTAAGAATGCCCGTCGGAAACAGTTCCCTTTAATGCCACATACAAAGAATTCTCAACAACTTTTCTGCTGTCGAAAACCAATTCCGAAACTTCTTTTTCGAGAGTTCCAATCGTTTCCAAAATCTGGATTCTTTGTAATAATTCTTTTAAAATCATATATAAATAAGCTTTCGCTTTAATTTTTAATTCTGAAGTTCCAGATATATTTTCTGATTCTTCCCGATGTAAGCTCCTTCTGCCGGAAACTGTCCTTTAATTCGGCCTACACCTTTATAATCTACTCTGTAACCCATATTTTCCAATTGCGGAATGATATTTTTCCCGATCATCCCAACCACATTCGGCATGGAATCTTTTCTGACATTCAGTTTCACATTCGGAACCACCATTTTGTTGAGGTTTACTTTATGTTCTACGAGCATTTCTTTTTCAACATTAAGAGGTGTTTTGAGGAATGTTTTCCCCGCAATCTCTTTAAAAACCGGAGCCGAAACCGAACCTCCATAAAATCCCTTTGACGTATCCGGCTGATTTACAACCACAAAACAGGTGTATTTTGGATTATCAGAAGGATAAAAACCAGCGAAAGAAGCCTGATATCTCATCGGTCCCGGAAGCCAATATAAAATTCTGGCAGTTCCAGTTTTTCCTGCAATTTTTAAATTTGGTGTATAAATACTTTTTGCTGTTCCTTTCTCAACTGCTTTGGTTAAGGCGCTCGTCATCATTTGGATCGCTTTGTCTGATGCCATTTTCTTAACCATCACTTCAGGTTTTGCTTCATATAAAGTGTTTCCGTCTTTCATTATTTTGTCAATGAAAAGCGGTTTTACCATTTTGCCTTTGTTGGCAATTCCATTGTAAAAAGTAACCAACTGCAAAAGAGGAAAACTAGACGAATATCCATAAGCCAAAGATGCTAAAGTTGCCTTATTCCATCTTTTACTTGACGGCGTCTGGATGGATGGTTTAGCAATTCCAGGTAGTTCGATCTGCATTTTATCAAACATTTTCCAACGTTTGAGATGATCTATAAAAACTTCCGGTTTGTCTGCATAATGCGTAGTGATAAGCTTTGCAGCACCTACGTTACTGGATTTTGCCAAGACATCACTCACATCGTAAGTTCCGCCGCCGTGGCCGTCTGTAATCCTTTGTCCGGCGTAGTTCCAGATGCCGTTTCCGATATTGACCTTTGTATTTTCATCAATGAAACCATCATCCATAGCTGCTAAAAGAGACACTGTTTTGAAGGTAGATCCCGGTTCCTGAGCATCTTTGACGGTATAATTGTAGGCATCGACATACATTCCCGGCTCTGTTCTTCTAAGATTGACCATCGCACGGATTTTACCGCTCGCCACCTCCATCACCACCACACAACCGTGATCTGCATCAAATTTGATCAGTTGCTTTTCCAGAGCTGTATGCGCAATATCCTGAATTCTGAGATCCAAAGTGGTGTACACATCCTGTCCGTCTATCGGCTCCTGAACTTTCCAGTAATCAATCGGTTTCCATTGGGACGAATTGATTCTCTGCTCTAGTCTTTTGCCGTCAATGCCTGTCAGGAATTTGCTGAATGCGCCTTCCAGTCCCGATTTTGAAGCACCATTATCTGCACCGATAGTTCCGGAACCGATTTGAACTGTCGCCAGCTCTCTGTGAAAATTCCTCTCGACGATGAAGCCGCCTTTATTTTTTCCTTTGATGAAAATCGGAAAGTTTCTGATCCTGTCATATTCATCAAAATCAAGACCTCTTGCAAGCAGGTAGTACTGGTTGTTCTTTTTGTTCTGAGCATCCAGCTTTGCACGGAAATAGCTTCTTGGTTTATCAAACATTTTGCCCAGAGAATCCGTCAGAGCTGCAACATTATTGGTATAAATGGTGTCTCTCATAGATTTAAAATCCAGATAAACATCATAGCGCATCACAGTGGTAGCAAGGATGGAACCGTCTGATGCATAGAGATTTCCACGGGCTGCTTTTAACGTGGCCTCGCGGTAGTTTTTGCTGATATAATTATCTTCAAATTCCTGGACATTGGTATTCTGGAGGACTAATATTCTTCCTAAAAAAATCACAAACAAAACGAAGGCACCTAAAACAAAAAGGTAGCCCCACTTGAGTGCATTGGACCGTTTCTTTTCGTAATCGTTATTTTGTTTTATCATTTGTGCTGTCTAGTTTTATCAATAATTTCAGCGGATGGCTGTCCAAACTTACCAGTGAATCCTGAACCATTTCTTTTCCCAGTTCGGATTCCATTCTTATTTTTATCAGTCTGCTTTGGGCGTACGCATTTCTGGATTTGAATTCCTCAGTTTCCTCTTTCAGCTTGTTCACCCGTTCGATTTTGGTGTTGACGTGGTGATTGGTATAAATCATGACGAGCAACAATCCGAAGATGAAAAGGAAATATTTGTAATGCGCCTTTACCTCATCCCTATTAAGAAAATTCCCCTTTATGATATCCATAAAAGTGAGTCTCTTTTGTTTGTTCTGAGTCAGTTTTGCCAATTTCTATAAATGATAATTGATTAATGATAATTGATAAGCGACGAATTAAATCATTCATCATTTATCAATTATCAACTATAATTTTGTCCCTATTCTCATTTTTGCGCTTCTGGCGCGTGAGTTTTCTTCTATTTCTTTATCGTCCGGGATGATTGCTTTTGTCTTTAATAATTCAAAAGTTTTCTTGTAATTCCCATAAATATCACGTGGCGGCTCGCCTTCAAACATTCCGTTTTTCAAGAAGCGTTTTACCAATCTGTCTTCCAGAGAATGGTAAGAAATCATGACCAATCTGCCTTCAGGCTTCAAAACTTTGTACGACTGGACCAATAATTCCTTCAAAACTTCCAGTTCCTGATTCACCTCAATTCTGATCGCCTGGAAAATCTGAGCAAAAAATTTATTCTGTTTGAAAGCCGGGATGTAGCTGAAAAGTGATTTCAATTCATCCGTCGTATTGATTTTTTTGATCTTTCTGTGATGCACTATTTCTCTCGCCAGCTTTCTGGATTCTCTCAGTTCGCCGTAATTGTATAACACATTCGCCAAATCTTCCTCTTCATATTCGTTGATGATTTTCTTTGCATCAAGACCTTGCATCACATTCATTCTCATATCCAGAGGCGCGTTGCTTCTGATAGAAAATCCGCGCTCCGCCTCATCAAACTGATGGGAAGAAACACCCAAATCCGCCAAAATTCCATCAACGCCTGTCACGCCATAAGCTAGCAATGAGTTCTCCAGAAACCTGAAATTCTGATTAATTAAAGTAAATCTCGGGTCGTCTATCGCATTCTTCAAAGCATCCAAATCCTGATCGAAAGCGTACAATTTCCCTTTGTCCGAAAGTCTGCTCAGAATTTCTCTGGAATGTCCGCCACCACCGAAAGTGCAGTCCACGTAAATGCCGTCCGGGTTGGTTACCAGACCATCTACACTTTGTTTCAGCAAGACTGGATTATGATACATATTTTATTATAATTGATAAATGATGAGTGATAAATGATTCTTTTTGATTCTTCGACAGGCTCAGAATGATATTATTAATTATTCTTTTTTTACTTCTTGCTTATTCCTCGGAATCCAAGTTTCCCATAACGTCTTCTGCGAGGTTTGCGAAATCAATTTCACTGACTGCGATCACCTGTTCGTAAGATTCTTTGTCCCAAATCTCAAACAATTCGCCGGCACTTGTGATGACGATTTCCTTGCTGAGGCTGGCAAACTGCGTCAGATCTTTGCTGATCTGCAAACGGCCGACGTTGTCCATTTCAACGGTTTTCACACCAGCAGTAAACATTCTGATAAAATCCGCATTTTTTTTGATGAAACGGTTGAGTGAATTGATTTTTGCCATCAATCTGTCCCAAGGCTCCATCGGGTAAACCTCCAGGCATTTTTGAAACACCGAACGTTTGATGATAAATGGCTCATCTGCAAAATGTTCCATCTGCTTCGTAAGCGAAGCAGGCAGTTTGATGCGCCCTTTGTCATCTATTTTACACTCGTATGTTCCAATGAAGTTTTTCATTTGGAGCAAATTTATATAAATTTCTACCACATTTTACCACTTTCGCCCACAATTGTACTTAATGTTTATAACTTTTTGTTTTGAGGAGGCTCTTGGCTAATGATTTGATTTAAAATCAATTAAAGATAATTATTGCGAAATGCTTTGTGATAAAGGCTTTTCTTTGAGTGGTTTAAAAAAAATGCTCAGAAATGGCTCATTATTTAAAATCATTCTAAAGCAAAATTCAAAACCTTATATTTGTTATATGAACTACCTGAACGCACTCAACTGGCGATATTCTGTAAAAAAATTTGACGGAAACAAGATTCCGTCTGATAAATTGATTTCTATTTTGGAAGCTGGCCGATTGTCTGTCAGTTCATTAGGCCTACAGCCTTATCACCTCTTGGTGGTGGAGAATGATGAGACGATTCAGAAATTGATTCCGGCTTTTTACAATCCATCGCAAATCTCAACTTGTTCCCATTTGATTGCTTTGGTTTCGAAAACTAATATCACTAAGGAATATGTCGATAATTACTTCAGTCATATTATTAATGAACGAGGCGTGACTCTGGAGCAGCTTTCGGCATTCCGAAATAATATCAACTCGCTTCTGGAGACTCAGACCCAGAAGGAGTTGGAAAGCTGGTCGGAAAAGCAGAGTTATATCGTTCTTGGCTCCTTGATAATGGCTGCTGCACAGGAAAATATTGACACTTGTCCGATGGAAGGTTTCAGACAAGACATTTTGGAAGACGTTTTGAAAATCGATAAAGAAAGTGAGAAAATCGCCGTTGTTTTGGCTTTAGGATACAGGGCTGAGGATGATAATTTTCAAAACTTCAAAAAAGTGAGAAAACCTGCGGATAAGTTCATCAAATTTCTGTAATTTTAATTTTAAATTCAAGGAAAATGAATGCAGTCAGACAAATCGTGGAGGTGAAATACCACAAATTAAACATTGAACTTCACGAAAATTTTGACTCTGAATATGCAGAAGTAATCATTTTTGCAAAAGATGAAAGTTTTGATTGAGATTTCTGAAGAGGAAAAAGCATTGATGAGAAAGCGTCCTGCAGAATCCAAAGAGGAAGATTTTGAAGATTGGGATTCTATTAAACAAGAATTTTTAACGCAAAGTCGCCAAAATTAATTTTAATGATAATTAAATAAGTCGCCAAAATGAATCATTGATTTTCATTTGAACGAAGCTGAAAATTTGCGACTTAAAAATTTTAAACCTCTTTATAAAAGATTTCGCGCCTTTGCGATATTTTTTTTAATCACCTAAATCTGACTCCGAAAATTATCCTTCAATTTAAATTCTTATTTTTAATCTTTCAATTTCATAATATATAATGATAAAAACAGACGTTCTCGTAATTGGTTCCGGAATCTCAGGCCTTTCTTACGCCATCAAAATCTCCGAACAATTGCCAGACACCAAAATCATCATCGTGACAAAAGGCAACGAGGACGAGAGCAACACAAAATATGCGCAAGGCGGCCTGGCCGTTGTCACAGATTTTTCCAAAGACAATTTTCAAAAACACATAGATGATACTTTACGGGCCGGCGATTACATCAATGATCCGGAAATTGTAAGAATGGTGGTGGAAGAAGCACCACTCAGATTCAATGAAATTGTGGAATGGGGCGCAAAATTTGATCAGGAAAAAGGTGAATATTCACTCGGAAGAGAAGGCGGACACACAGAAAACCGAATCGTACATCACAAAGACATTACAGGTTTTGAAATCGAAAGAGCACTTTTGGAAACGGTCAACAATTCTCCGAATATCGAAATGCTGGCGCATCATTACGTCATCGATTTGATTACTCAGCATCACGTTCCCAATAAAAAATTCGAGAAAGAAAACCTCGATTGTTACGGTGCTTACGTTCTTGATGAGAAAAATAAAAAGATAAAAAAAATCACTGCAAAAATCACTTTGGTCGCTACCGGAGGCGCAGGTCACGTTTATAAAAATACGACGAATCCCATCATCGCAACCGGCGACGGAATTGCTTTTGTTCACAGAGCGCACGGCAAGGTTTCCAATATGCAGTATTATCAGTTTCATCCCACGGCGATGTATTCCAAACGGGACGGAATGTTGTTTTTGATTTCCGAAGCTTTACGTGGCGACGGTGCAAAATTGAGAACGAAATCCGGCGAACCTTTTATGCAAAAGTACGATGAACGCGAGGAGTTAGCTTCCCGTGATATTGTTGCAAGAGGAATTGATAATGAATTGAAAATCAGCGGAGACGATTACGTCGGTTTGGATTGCCGGGATATGGACAAGGAAAAATTCATCCATCACTTCCCCAATATTTATCAAAAATGCATGGATGAAGGGATCGACCCGATGAAGGAATTAATTCCCGTGGTTCCGGCTTGCCATTATTTAATGGGCGGAATTGACACCGATAAAGAAGGACAATCATCCATCAAAAATCTTTTTGCCGTTGGAGAATGTACTAATTCCGGACTTCACGGCGCCAATCGTTTGGCTTCGAATTCTTTATTGGAAGGTTTGGTTTTTGGTCACAACGCGGCGATGAAAACGGTGGAACTTTTGAAAGAAAATGATTTCAACTTCGATGACTTGAAAGCCGTTCCGGAATGGAATGAAGAGGGAATGAAAATGATGGACGAAATGGTTCTCGTGACGTACCTCAGAAAACAACTTCAGGAAATGATGAGCGATTTGGTTGCCATTGTGAGAAGCAATACGAGATTGGAATTAGCCAAGAAAAAACAGCGCGAAATCTATGAAGCTGTGACGGAACTTTATAATTACTCCATCCTTTCGCCACAACTTTCGGAATTGAGGAATCTTGTGAATGTTTCTTATTTGATTATCAAGCAATCTCTAGAAATGAAAGAAAATAAAGGCGCTTTTTATAATAAGGATTTGGCTACAAAACCTTTGTTGATTACTGAGTAATTTAGATATGCTTAAAGAAAACAATGAACAATACTTCCGTTGGATTTCAGATTTGAAACAGAGAATCCAGCAAAGTCAAATCAAAGCGGCCATTCAGGTGAATTCTGCTTTGATAGAGATGTATTGGGATTTGGGCAAGGAAATTTCGGAAAGGAGTTTTGAGAATACTTATGGTTCTGGATTTTTCAAGCAGTTGAGTAATGATTTGAAAAATGAATTTCCTGAGATTAAAGGTTTTTCCTCATCTAATTTAAGATACTTTGAAACATTCTATCAGTTTTATAATCAAGAAGATATAAATCTCCACCAAGTTGCTGGAATATTCAAAGATGAAAAAAATAACCAGACATCAAAAAGTCAACAAGTTGTTGGCGAATTCAAAGAAAATAATGAAAATATAATTCTCCACCCATTTGCTGGAAAATTCGAAAAAACTTCAAACCTCCACCAAGTTGGTGGAGAATTCATTCAAAAGCTTTTTTTAATTCCTTGGAGGCATCACGTTGAAATTTTTACGAAATGTAAAAATACCACAGAAGCTATATTTTACATTAATAAAACAATAGAAAATGGCTGGAGCAGAGCGGTTCTTCTGAATATGATTTCAGGAAATCTCTACCAATCTCAAGGAAAAGCAGTTACCAATTTCTCTAAAACATTACCAGACTACGATAGCGAACTGGTAAAACAAACATTTAAAGACCCCTATATTTTCGATTTTCTTAACATAACTGAGAATTTCAAAGAGCGGGAACTGGAGAATGCTTTGATTGATAATATTCAGAAATTCCTTATTGAATTGGGAAATGGTTTCGCATTTGTCGGGAAGCAGGTGGAAATGAAAGTTGGGAACCAAAGTTTTTTCTTAGATTTACTTTTCTATCATATTAAACTAAAAAGATACGTCGTCATCGAACTGAAATCGGGAGAATTTGAACCAGAACACGCCGGAAAACTCAATTTTTATGTAACATCTGTCGATAAACAATTGCGTGACGAGAATGACAATGCAACCGTTGGATTGATTATCTGTAAAACAAAAGACGATATCATTGCAGAATATTCTTTGACCGATTTGCACAAACCTTTGGGAATCTCTTCCTACGAATTAAGAAAGATTCTACCTGACAACTTTAAATCTTCCCTGCCGAGCATCGAAGAAATCGAAAATGAACTTAATAAAAACCTCAACACAAAATGAAAAGACCAGCATACGCAACCGATAAAGTTTTAAAAGAATTCATCACAACTGCTTTGGAAGAAGACATTCAAGACGGCGACCATTCTACACTTTCCACGATTCCAAAAGATCTGGAGCAGAAAGCGCAACTTATTGTAAAAGAAAATTGCATTCTGGCCGGAGTAGAATTGGCAGAAATTATCTTTAAGCACTTCGATAAGAATTTGAAAATTGAGGTTTTTATTAAAGATGGCGAATCTGCAAAAAAAGGCGACATCGCTTTTATCGTTACCGGAAAGGCCAGATCAATATTATCAACAGAAAGACTGGTTCTTAACTGTATGCAAAGAATGAGCGGAATCGCGACGATGACGCACGATTGGGATTCCCGATTGATCGGCACAAAAACAAAACTTCTGGACACCAGAAAAACGACACCGAATTTCCGGGTTTGTGAAAAATGGGCCGTAGCGATTGGCGGCGGAACCAACCACAGATATGGCTTGTACGATATGATTATGCTGAAGGACAATCACGTGGATTATAACGGAAGCATCACCAACGCTGTAAAAATGGCGAGAGATTATGTCAAAAAAAATAAACTGAAACTTAAGATCGAAGTTGAAACCCGAAATCTAATTGAAGTGAAAGAAGCCGTTAAATCTGGCGCTGACAGGATAATGTTTGACAATATGCCAGTAGAAATGATGGCAGAAGCAGTAAAAATCGTGAATAGCAAATCTGAGACCGAAGCAAGCGGCGGAATTACGCGTGATGTGTTAAATTCGGTGGCCAAAACTGGGGTAGATTTCATCTCAGCAGGGGCAATTACCCACTCTTCGAGCAATATCGACCTGAGTCTCAAGGCTTTAAAAATTTAACACTCTATTAACAGAACCTATCATTTTTTTTAAGACTTTTGCGGCATAAATCTTAAAGAAATGAAAATGTTATCGAAAAAACCAGTATTTGTATTAATGCTGACGATGAGTACCGCAAGTTTTTACTTCGCACAGTCTACTCAAGATACACTAAAAAACGACACTGCCATTGACGAAGTGGTATTGACAGGAGTTGCCGATATCGCTAAGGATAGAAAAACGCCTGTTGCAGTTTCTACTATTAAGGAAGCGCAGATTCAAGAAAGACTTGGAAATCAGGAATTCCCTGAAATTCTGAATACAACACCTTCAGTTTATGCAACGAAAGGCGGTGGTGGTTTTGGAGATTCAAAAATGAAAATCCGTGGTTTTGAACAGGAAAACATTGCCGTAATGGTAAATGGAATGCCTGTAAATGATATGGAAAACGGTGCCGTTTATTGGAGTAACTGGTTGGGTCTTTCCGATGTCACTTCCTTTATGCAGGTACAAAGAGGTCTAGGTTCTTCTAAACTTGCTATTGCATCTGTAGGAGGAACTGTTAACATTCAGACAAGAGCTGCCGACAAAAAGGAGGGCGCTATCGTTTCCGTTGGTGTTGGTAATGATGACTATCACAAATCTCTATTTGCTTATAATACTGGTAAATCTGAAAAAGGATGGGCAGCTTCATTCTTACTAAGCAGAACTGCCGGGTCTATGTACGCAAATGGAACTGAATTCGAAGGCTATAACTATTACTTTGCATTAGGTTACAAAAAACCAGGTGGTAAGCACGATTTCCAATTTACTATTACTGGAGCTCCACAATGGCACAACCAGAGATCAAGTTACATTCCAATTTCAAATGCTGTTTTGTACAATCCTGATAAAGACGGAACACCAAACATAAAATACAATTCGGATTGGGGTTATAGAAATGGTGAAGAATTCTCTAACAGAGTTAACTATTATCATAAGCCTGTAATGTCATTAAACTGGGACTGGAAAATGAGTGAGAAATCCACATTGAACTCAGTTTTCTATGGTTCTTTTGGTAGAGGAGGCGGTACAGGAGACTTAGGTACTGTAAAAGTAGGCAATACTACTTATAGCAATCTTAATGCTTTCCCTAGAACGCAAGACGGCCTTATTAATTACGATGGTTTATTCGCAGCAAATGCAGCCATCGATGCAAACAGTGCCGCGGCAAGAAGTACATTGGTAAGAAGATCTTCCATCAACTCCCATAACTGGTTTGGAGCCATCGTCAGTTTCAATCATAAGATCAATGATAATTTGAACTTTACAATCGGTACAGATGACCGTTACTATTACGGATATCACTATCAGGTTGTTTCTGACTTCTATGGTGCAAACGGCTACAAAGATATTACCAACCAAAATTTTAACACTACCTCAGCAACAAATGTTTTCACACCTGCACCAAGGGTGATTACCAATTCATTTAATTCAACACCAAACTGGAATCCTTTTGGAGGAAAACTAAATGACGAAAGCGATATGGTTGCGTACAATAATGACGGAGAAGTATTGTGGTATGGTGGTTTTGGTCAATTAGAATATTCTAATGACAAACTATCGGCTTATGTTCAGGGAGCGATTTCAAATCAAAGTTTCCAGAGAATTGACCACTTTATTTTAGATGGCAGAACATTACTGAACGGCCAAATCGCTGGTACAAATTACACTCAGGGCGGCACGACATTTACCGCTCAGCCAACTGCATCCAATCCTGCACTTAATACCAAAACAGGGTTTAAAGACATTTTCGGCTATAACGTAAAAGGTGGTATTAATTACAACATCGATGATCACCATAACGTTTTTGTTAACAGCGGATATTATTCCAAACAGCCATTTTTGAATGCAGTCTATCCTAATAATAAAAACTACTTAAATCCAAATCTGACTAATGAGAAAATCTTTGGTTTAGAGGCAGGATACGGATTCAGAGCTTCTTTCTTAACAGCAAATCTTAATGTTTACAGAACATCTTGGAAAGATAGATTCCTTAGAAGAGGTGGTTTACAGATTGACCTGGATGGCAATCCGGCAACTACAAACGACATCGTTACCAATGCATATGCTAATATCCAGGGTGTGGAAGAAATCCACCAAGGTATTGAATTAGAAGCAATGGCAACTGTTAACAAGTATTTATCATTTACCGCAATGGCATCTTTGGGAGATTACTTCTACAAAGGAAATGCGACAAGTAATACTTTTGACGAAAGTAACCAGCCTATCAATACGCCAGGTGCAGCAAGCGCAAGCACAACGTTGTACTTAGACAAAGTAAAAGTAGGAGGATCAGCACACAGAACATTGGCTGGAGGTTTTATTGTAAAACCAACCGACTGGGTTTCATTCGATGGTACCTATAGAGCAGTAAGCAGATTATACGCCAATATCAATCCTGTCAATTTCCAAACTGAAGCCGCTCAGAATCTTGGCTCTCTGGAATTACCAACATTCGGATTGGTTGATCTTGGTTTAACGTTTAAAATTAAACTTAATAATCCTAAGCAGTTTTTCACGTTAAGAGGTAACGTTTACAACATCTTGGACAAAGTATATATTGCTGAATCCAACACCAATAATCACATTAAACAATTGTCGGACTTTACAACAACAACTGCACCTGGTGGCGTTGTGACTACTGCGCAGCAGAAATATGATGCATACATCGGCAATTCTTCAAATTTCTATAAAGGACTGGATACTTCCAATCAGGTTTACTTCGGATACGGAAGAACTTGGGCGGCTACAATCTCCTTCAACTTCTAAAACTTTTAGATTTTAATAAACCACAAAATCCCGGCTATCTGTCGGGATTTTTTTATCTTTGTCATTCAAAAATTTGGATATGGAAATTTATAACATTCTTTTGCAGGCGCACAAAGGTTTCGCTTACCTGGAACTAGCTCTGGTAGCTGCATTTTTAATTCTTTTGCTCGTGACGATGTTCGGTTACAGCGGCAACATCTCAAAGGCGCTGAGAAAAGTGACTTTGTTTACCATGATTTTCTTTCACGTACAATTCCTAATTGGCCTCACAATGCTGATCACTACTTTTACAAAAGGTCTCGATATGTCTGCAGTGATGAAAAATGCCGACCTTAGATTCCAGTATGTGGAACATCCTTTTTCTATGCTGATAGCAGCGGTTCTAATGACCGTCATCAATAAAAAATTAAAAACTGCTGATAAATTGACCATCCGTCTGATGTCCTTAGGATTTGTAGCGATTGCACTTTTCGTATTTGCATTCCCGTGGGCCAGAGTTTTCGGAGCTTAATCCAGATCAACAAGTATCGATTATCATTAATCATTAATCCAATATAAAAAATGAAAGTAGCTGTAGTAGGCGCAACCGGAATGGTTGGACAAGTTATGCTGAGAGTTTTGGAAGAGAGAAATCTTCCTATCACCGAGTTAATTCCCGTAGCATCAGAGAGATCTGTTGGCAACAAAGTCAAGTTCAAGGACAAGGAATTCACTATTGTAAGCATGGACGACGCTATTGCAGTCAAACCCGAGATCGCCATCTTTTCTGCCGGTGGTGATACTTCATTGGAATTTGCGCCCAAGTTTGCCGAGGTTGGAACAGTTGTTATCGATAATTCTTCCGCCTGGAGAATGGATCCTACTAAGAAATTAGTCGTTCCGGAAATCAACGCCAATGTTTTGACCAAGGAAGATAAAATCATCGCAAATCCCAACTGTTCTACCATTCAATTGGTAATGGTCCTTCATCCTCTGAATATCAAATATGACATTAAAAGAGTTGTAGTCTCCACTTATCAATCCGTTACCGGAACTGGGAAAGCAGCCGTAGATCAATTAAATTCTGAAATTAAAGGCGAAAGTCCGGAGAAAGTTTATCCTTATCAGATCTTCAAAAATGCTTTGCCGCATTGCGATGTTTTCTCTGATGACGATTATACAAAAGAAGAAATCAAATTGATGAAAGAGCCTAAAAAAATTATGGGCGATGATACTTTCAATCTTACTGCAACAGCCGTAAGAGTTCCCGTACAGGGCGGACATTCCGAAAGTGTGAACATCGAATTTGAAAATGAATTTGATCTGGATGAAGTCAGAAAAATCCTTTCTGAAACATCTGGCGTCACGCTTCAGGATGATGTGAAAAACAACCACTATCCTATGCCTTTATATTCCGAAGGGAAAGATGATGTTTTTGTGGGAAGAATCAGGAGAGATCTCTCGCAGCCAAAAACGCTCAACCTCTGGATTGTGGCAGACAATCTGCGAAAAGGCGCTGCTACAAACGCAGTTCAGATCGCAGAATACTTAGTAGAACATAACTTAGTATAAACTAACAAAAATCAAAGAATCTTCGAAATCCTCGAAGATTCTTTTTTTAGCAATGGAAAAAAGCAAAGAACAGAATTCCAGCATTGCATTTCAGAAATGGATTGCGGCAGTCGGAATCATCCTTTTTATCGGTAAAATTATAGCGTGGAAAATGACGAATTCAGATTCTGTCTTTTCCGATGCTATGGAAAGTATTGTCAACATCATCAGTGCCTTCCTGGGATTATACGCCCTCTATCTCGGCGGAAAACCGAGAGATGAAAATCACCCTTACGGACACGGCAAAGTAGAGTTCGTCACCTCCGCCATCGAAGGCTCGCTCATCAGCATTGCCGGCGTAATGATTATCTATGAAGGCACCAACAGTTTGATTTCCGGAAAAATCCTTAATAAAATAGATTGGGGAATCTGGATCATCGCTGCGACAGCCATTGCCAATTATGTGTTAGGATATATTTCAATCCAAAAAGGGAAAGCGGAGAATTCTATTGTTTTGATCTCCTCTGGGAAACACTTGCAGTCCGATACTTTTTCAACATTAGGCGTGGTCGTCAGCTTAGTTTTGGTATATTTTACGAATCTGGTCTGGATAGATTCTATTGTGGCTTTGGGTTTAGGTTTTTACATCATTACAATTGGTTACAAAATCATTCGACAGTCGCTCAGTGGAATTATGGATGAAGCCGATCCCGAAATGCTCGGCCGACTGGCAGACTTCCTCAACCAAAACCGGAAACCGGAATGGATCGACGTTCATAATATGAAAATCCAGCAATTTGGCAGCAAGCTTCACATCGACGCGCACATCACTTTGCCTTGGTATTTTGAACTGAGAACCGCTCACAATGAGATGGAGGAGATGATCAAACTCATCGCCGAAAATACGGAGCGAACCGTGGAATTCAACTTCCATATGGACGACTGCAAACCGACCTCCTGCCCTATCTGCGACATAGCCGACTGCCCGGTGCGACAACACCTCCTCGTGAAAAAAGTGGAATGGACCGGCGAGAATATTTCGCAGCCGGACAAGCATACTGTAGAAAATTAATTTTCGCTGATTTTTTTTCTGTAATAAAATATCGGGACAATCAGGAGCAATGTCAGCGGCTGAATCACAAATCTTCTGATGTAAAAAGAAAACAGGTATCCAAACTGGAATTTTTCATGAATACAGAAAAGATAGATGGGGAAAACAATGATGAAGATCAGTATCATTAAAATAAAAGCCTGCTTTGTCCATTCTTTCTTCAGAAATAAAAAATGAATAATCAGAAGTGAAAATAAGGTATTGAGTCCAAATCTGAAAAGACAGGACAATATTAAATGACCCCAATGAAAATCGGGGAAGTTTGCACTATGGTCTGCAGATCTGAAAAACATTAAGAAAGGGTCGTAGAAAATTACATCTTCTAATACCCGAATGCCTATTAATCCCAGAATGCCTACTAAAATCCAAATATATCTAAGCATATTGAGAATGATCGAGGCATTGCAAAAGTGATTTGGAAATAATCATTTTACAAAAAATATAACAGATGACTAAAGCCCGTCTCGTGTGCTTATAACTTCTTACAGTTATAAAACGCAAAACAAGTTTTAATTAAAAAAAGGGGAAATCTTAGAAATCAACAGTAAATTTTGGATTCAGAAAAAGTCGGAGAGGAAGATGGAAAATCCTCCAGGATGTAATAAATTTGTTTTTCATTGTTTATGTGTGTGTTAGGATGCAAAACTACAAAATAAATGAAAAACAGAAAACTATATTTTTGCCAAAGAAAAAGTAAAGTCTGTTAAATAAAACAAAAAAAAGATAAAATCTCTTCACGCTTCGTATCGTTTTAGACTGCAAAGCGGCAGCATTCTAATTTTCTTCAGCAATATTCTTACTTCTCAGCGCAAAAAACTGAATCCAGACCAGCCAGAGTACAATCACACCGCCGTAGATGATGGCCGGAAACAGATAATCGTGACCAATCTTCTCGTACTGAGGATATTTGATGTAAATGATGTTGAGCAAAGTAATTCTGGCAACATTCAGGATATGGAGGATGACCAAACCTGCCAAAACATAAAGGAAAGTCTGCGTGCCTTTGTAAAATGCGAAAATGAAAGCTGCAAAAAGAATGGCAACGGAGATGACATTACAGCCTTCTACCATTCTGGTCGTAAATTTACCCCCGGTTTGAAACACCACACTGTGGAGTTTGAAACTGTCTACCAAAACCGTCGGGAAACCCAAAATATCCTGCACCGAGGCGACCTGCACAGCCACCCATCTTGTAAAGGGATCTACAACACTATTTTCGTAAATGTTCAGATAAAACTGATAAAGCAAAACGAAAACAATATAGAGGACTACAAATCGTAGTAAAATCTTTAGGACCGGTAAAAAATCTTTCATCGTGGCAAAATTACGATTTTTCATGCTTCAAATTTTTATTATTAATTAACTTTGTCTTATGCAGCATCACCAGCAATTTTTAGAGGCTTTTCTAGGCAAAGAAACCGATTCATTTGTCGCGCTTCCGCAAAGTGGATCGTCGCGAATCAATTACATTGCCTCTGCCGAAGGGAAAAAACATGTCGTCACCTACAATGAAAATGGTCGCGAGAATGAAGCATTTTTCTACTTTTCTGCCTTGTTTTCGGATCTAAATCTCAACACGCCGACAGTTCTTTTAATTGATGAAGAAAGGAATCTGTATGTTCAGGAATTTTTGGGAGACAAAACCCTGTCGGAGGTGATTTCTGAAGAAGGACTGTCTGATCGGGTGAAAACTCTCGTCCGGAAAAGCCTGAAGGCACTTTATGAACTTCAAATCGGTACTTTGGGAAAAGTAGATTTCAGCCACAGTTTTGAATACGAACGCTATGATGATCTGCCAATCACCCACGATCTTTATTATTTTAAGAATTTTCTGCTTGATGTTCTGGAGATTGAGTATCATAAATCGACTTTGCTGAAGGAGTTCAAAGCGATTTCAGAAATGATCCAGACGCTGGAACCGAAGACGTTGATGATCCGGGATTTCCAATCCAGAAATATTCTGGTAAATGCGGACGATGAGGTTTTCTTTATCGATTATCAGTCTGCGATGGAAGGCCCTGCTGGTTATGACGTGATTTCCTTCCTTTATCAGGCCAAAGCCAATTTCCCGGCCGACTTCAAACAAGAAATGCTGAATTACTATCTGTCGTTCTGGACGGATGATTCTGAGAGGAATGCTTTAAAGGAATCTTTTGAATGGATGCAAATGATGCGTTTTCTGCAGGTTTTGGGCGCTTACGGATTCCGTGGCCTGATCCAGAGAAAATCCCACTTTTTAGCCAGTCTTTCTCAGGGTATTGATAATATTTATGAACTGACGCAAACCTGGAATGTGATTGCACAGAATTTCCCGGAACTGTATTTTATCATTTTGAGGTTGAAAAGTGGCGAGGTTCAGTCCAGAATTGAGGAACTGATTATTGATTAAAATGCCTGTTTACCGCAAATCTATAATTTTTCCTGATTTTAATGGATCAGCTTGATCGGTCTTGAAAGTCCTAGCCCCGATTGAAGCGGCATCCTTTTTTGTTTTTGGTAGAGCCTTGAAAAGAAGGGCACATTGGTAAAACAAAAAAGATACAGCGGAAAGCGGGAAAAAGCTCCTGATAATTTGACTTGTAAGCACAAAAAAACCTCAGAATGCACTTCTGAGGTTTGTCTGAATATGATCAGTTATCTAATTATTTAATACACTTAATTGATTTTCGCGTACGACTCTTTTTGCGAATCTGAACTTCGGTCCCCAATAGTTATCGTCCAGCGATGATACCATCACACCTTTGGAAGTGGCTGCGTGGATGAATTTGATTTGCCCGTCCTCTGTCACTTCTTCTACGATCCCTACGTGTGAGATTCTTCTGCCGCCGTGAGAAAAGAAAACCAAGTCGCCTTTCTTTAGGTCTGTTCTGTCTACAGAGTCACCTTCCTGCGATTGCTGAGCGGCTACTCTTGGAAGATCCATCCCTGCTGCTGCGCCGAATACGGACAATACAAATGCAGAGCAATCTATCCCGCTTCTGGAAGTTCCCCCGTATCTGTAAGGAGTTCCAAGATAACTTTCAGCTTCGGAAAGAATGTTGTCTATTGTGTTGCTGTGTTTGATCGCATTTTCTATGGCAGATCTTTTGATGTAGTCGTTGGCATTAGCGATAGAAGCGAGAACCTGTTGTCCCTGAGTATCAGTTTTTTTTGTGACCGCTTTCAAATCGATAGATGCAAATTTGGCATCGGATTTGTATGTTTGTGTATTAGAAACCACATAGTTGGAAACGCAAGATTGAAGCGAAAAAAATGTGGCTACAAATAAGATATAAACTAGAACTCTTTTCTTCATATATATTTAATTATTTGTTAAACTTGAGTTGGTTTTTTGTGAATTGCATAGCAAATTTAGCCATATCTCTTGGAAGGGTCTGTCAAATCAAATTGCAGATCATCCAGTTTAACATAATTTAACAGTCTCTGGTAGAATGTTAAAGAAAAACAAACCGCAGAGCCTCTTCTGAGACTCTGCGGTTTTGTATTTAGTTAAGATTCTTTAACGTTTTAGAGTTTGTCTATCTCGTAAATAACAATTCTCTATATTTAGTCATTGGCCAAAGCTCGTCATCTACCATCATTTCCAACGCATCTGAGGCATCTCTGATGTTGTCAAAAAGAGGCTTTACCTTGTTGCAGTACTCCTCGGCCTGCAATTGGCTTCCTGCTGTATTCTTAGCATTTTCCTTGGCTGCCAAAAGATTATCTACACCTACTTTGATGATGGAGACATTTCCTGAAATATCGGTGATAAGGCTCAGTTGCTCCTTTGCCAAAGTCTTGAATTCTTTGTCTCCGAAGATTTCCTTCAGACCTTTAACGTTCTCGATAAGTCTGTTCTGATAATTAAGTGCCGCAGGAATAATATGGTTTCTGGCGATATCTGCCAATACTCTTGCTTCGATATCAATCACGGTAGAATATTTCTCAAGTTTGATTTCGTTTCTTGCCTCAAACTCTCTGTGGGAATAGATTCCCAACTCTTCGTAAAGGTCTACGAATTTCTGATCCAGTTCTTTTTTAAGCGCTTCCGGCGTGGTTTTCAGATTGTTGAGACCTCTTTTCTCAGCTTCAGCTGCCCAATCATCAGAATAGCCGTCACCTTCAAACATAATATTTTTTGACTGTTTGATATATTCTCTCAGTACATTGAAGATGGCTTCGTCTTTTTTAAGACCCGTTTCTATCAAAGCGTCCACTTCAGTTTTGAATGTTCTCAGCTGTTTTGCAGCGATGACGTTCATCACAGTCATTACCTCGGCACAGTTTGCAGAAGAACCTACAGCTCTGATTTCGAATTTGTTTCCTGTAAAAGCGAAAGGTGAAGTTCTGTTTCTGTCTGTATTATCCAAAAGAATTTCCGGGATTTTACCAACAACGTTAAGTTTCAGTTCTGTCTTCTCTTCCGGAGATAATTTTCCGTCGGTTACTTTTTCTAATTCTTCCAAAACTCTGAACAACTGACTTCCGATAAATGCAGAAATAATTGCCGGTGGCGCTTCATTAGCTCCCAATCTGTGATCATTGCTTGCGGAGGCGATAGATGCTCTTAATAAATCAGCATAATCGTGAACCGCTTTCAAAGTATTCACAAAGAAAGTCAGGAACTGAAGGTTTTTCTTTGGGTTTTTTCCCGGGCTCAAAAGATTGTCGCCAGTGTCAGTCGCCAAAGACCAGTTATTATGCTTTCCGCTTCCATTAACGCCGGCAAACGGTTTTTCGTGAAACAGAATATGGAAATGGTGCTTGTGAGCAATTCTCGCCATAATATCCATCAATAATGAATTGTGGTCAACTGCAACATTCGCTTCTTCAAACATTGGTGCCAACTCAAATTGATTTGGAGCTACCTCGTTGTGTCTTGTTGTTACTGGAATTCCCAACTTCATACATTCGATCTCAAGATCTTTCATAAAGTTCATCACTCTTGTAGGAATGGATCCAAAATAATGATCATCCAGCTGCTGTCCTTTTGCCGGAGAATGTCCAAGCAAAGTTTTACCTGTCAGAACCAAATCCGGACGGGACTGATACAAGGCAGTATCCACCAAAAAATATTCCTGCTCCCAACCAAGCGTTGGAGAAACTTTGGTGACGTTTTTATCAAAATAAGCTCTACAAACATCCGTCGCAGCTTCATCAACTGCATTTAACGCTCTTAATAAAGGTGCTTTATAATCTAAAGTTTCGCCCGTATAAGATATAAAGATAGAAGGAATACAAAGTGTAGTTCCCATAATGAAAGCCGGGGAAGTAGGATCCCAAGCGGTATAACCTCTAGCTTCAAAAGTATTTCTGATGCCGCCATTCGGGAAAGAAGAAGCGTCTGGCTCCTGCTGGATCAACATTCCGCCACTAAATCTCTCGATGGCTCTGCCGCCTTCTATTGGTGTAAAAAAGGAATCGTGTTTTTCTGCAGTTGCACCTGTCAAAGGCTGAAACCAGTGCGTGTAGTGTGTCACACCTTTTGACATTGCCCAGTCTTTCATAGCAACAGCTACCTGATCTGCAATGTGTCTTTGGATTTTTGTTCCTTTTTTAGAAGCTTCCATTAATAGCTGGAAAGCGTCTTTCGTAAGATATTCTCTCATTGTTTCCTCAGAGAATACGTTTTGACAAAACAATTCTGATAGTTTTGAAGGAACTTCTACGAAATTATCTCTTCTGTAATTTCTGAAAGGAAGCTCGGCTAAGGCTTTAAATCTTAATGTTGACATAAAATTTTGTTGTTTTAAACGGTGCAAATTTACAAAAAAAACAAAGCAAACAGATTTAACCCCTAAAATTTTACAGTTTAATGTGTTAAAATTAATTTAAAATCCGGAGACAACCCTATAAAATGATAAGGTGAAGCAAATACTAATTCAAAATTTGATGTTCTTTATTTATTATCAAGTATGAATAAAATTTATTATGATAAATACTTTTCTGTTTTCTGGATAAAGTTTAATTTTAAAAACGAATGCACTATTTTGAACCAACTCAATAATGCACTCACATCCAATTGATTAACGATTTAAAATAAATTTTGTAACTTCGCAGACTTTTATAAAAATTTTAATATATGGCAAATTCAAGAGCAAGAGAAACCACAGAAGCTATCGAAAGATTATATGTGTCTATGAGACACCTATTTTACAGAGGATTTTTCAAACCTTCAGGTGTTTCGGGCGAGTCATTAAGAAAACTCTTAATGGTCATCAATCCTGAAATCTACGGAAGTATGAGCATCCCCAACAAGATAGAACTGGATGGTTTACTTTATGTTCTTGACCGTCTTCCAGAAGGTATTGAGGAATGTTCTTTCATACACCTGACATCTGACGAAGGTTTTGATAAAGGAAGCTTCGAACCGATCGTTCCTAAGAAAAGACGCAGAAACTGCTACAGAATCGATGAGCATCAGATGAATATCGAAGTTCTTTTAGGCCGTTCTGAGATTTACGACATTCTAACCCACTTGACATTCTTATATCTGGAAGCCGACAAAATCAGAAATATTGGTTTTGATATGAGTCAAGATGGAAGACCGAGACGCATCTGGAAAATCATTGAAGAAGTAGCTAAAGGCGAGAAAAAACACAGCCGAAAAGAAAAAGAAGTCGCACTCATCCACCTTTCTTCTTTCCTGGGAAGGACTTTTGACGAAACTTTAAATGCTTACAACAGCTTTGGAGATGACAACAATCCGGATCGCCTTTTCAAAATCATCTATTATTTAGGACAGGTAAGTCTTACCGACTGGAAAGAGCACAGCGAGCGTGAGATTTATTTCTCATCAATCCTGCAGGAAAGAGTTGGCCATCACCTTTTTGGAGAGAAATGGGCCAATAAAATCAAGCAGATTTTGGTGGAGAACAATCTTCATATGAGACCGCTTCACATCATCAGCGCCAATATGCACTCGGTGAAAAATATGCTGTTTGCCAACGATGCTCTTAATAAAAAAGGAACGAAAGAAGTTGATTACAAACTATTTGCTGACATCAGCAATAAAAAAGATCTTCAAACCAAAGTTCTGGATCACGCCTTGAAAGAAGGTATGATTTACATCGATGACCACAGCGGAAGTAATATCGATGTTCAAATCATAGACCTTGCTAAAACAGAACTTAAGAATTCGGTTTTTGCCGGTCAGAAATATAAAGGTGACGATGTTATTTTGGTATTCGATTATGCTTTTGGAGAACAGGCTTTTGAGGTAATGGACGAACTATTAAGACCTTACGAGGTGAATGGCGAAGTTTATATGATGAAAGTGAAATCCGTTTCCATTATGGGGAAAGCGGGAATTTTAACTGGCGGGAAAGGCGACATTATGATTCCAACGGCTCACATCTTCGAAGGAACGGCAGACAATTACACGTTCGAGAATGCTTTGAAACTGGAAGATTTTGTAGACGAGGAAGTGAAAGCTTTTGAAGGACCAATGGTGACCGTTTTGGGAACATCGCTTCAGAACAAAGATATTTTGTCTTACTTTATGACGACTTCCTGGAAAGCCATCGGACTGGAAATGGAAGGTGCGCATTACCAGAAAGCCATTCAGGTAGCGAGCAAAATTCGTCATCATATTTCTCCGGATCTGTTTGTAATGTATGCTTACTATGCTTCGGATAATCCTTTGGAAACGGGAAGCACACTATCTTCCGGCGGACTTGGACTGACTGGCGTGAAACCAACTTATATGATTACTCATAAAATTATCGAGAAAATTCTTGAACAGAAATAGAATTGTAAGCCTCCAAATTGGAGGTTTTTTTTATATAAAATTCGAAACCGTATAAATAATCAATCCAACTAAACCGCCGACAATAGTTCCATTAATTCGGATAAACTGAAGGTCTTTCCCAACTTCCAGTTCCAGCTTTCGGCTGAGTTCCTTTCCTTCCCAATTTCCTACGGTTGTGCTGATTAATTCGCCGAAACCCTGTGTGTTTTTCAAAATATATTTATAGGCAGTCAACCTTACCCAGCCGTCAATCCTGTTTTGGAATTGCTCGTCATTTTTAAGGTTAAATACAAATTCGTCCAGATTTTTTTTGATGTAAGATTTCAGTTTGGAGTCCTGATTTGTTAATTCCTCGATTAATGAAGATTTCAGAGATTGCCAGATGTCATTGGAATACTGATGCAGTTTTTCACCTTGCAGAAACTCAGATTTGATGTGATCGAATTCCATTTCCCATTTTGGCTCTTCTTTCAGTTCCTTAGAAAATTCGAAAATCTTGTTCGTGATTTCTGTTCTTAAAGGATGTTTCAAATCCTCCTCCACTTCTCGGAAATAGTCGCTCAAACCTTTCGTTATTTTCTCCGAAATTTTGGAATCTACTGATTTTGGAATGAAGAAGAAACTTTCCTTTTCTACTCTTTCAGAAACCAATTGTTGATTTTCAAGAATGTAATTTTTGATCTGAGAACTAAGTCCTGTTATTAATCTTTGATGATCATTTTTATTAAGGATATATTCAATACCATTTCCGATGATGGAATTGAGTTTGATAGCATCGGCCATTTCCTCCGCTTTGGTTGTGATGAATTTTACAACCGCTTCATCATCCAGTTTATTAATGATATTAATTAAAATCGATGACAATTCGTTAATCAAAAGATTCTGATTCCGATCCTTGGAGAGCCACTCGCCGGCGTAAACCGAAACTTTTAGTTTTTGAATGTAAGGTCTGATATTTTGAGGCGAAAGAAAATTCTCTACCACGAAGTTTCCCAGATTGTCGCCGATTTTTTCTTTAGAATTCTCGATCAAATTGGTGTGCGGAATTTTTATTCCTAAAGGATAATGGAACAACGCTGTGACCGCAAACCAGTCGGCGAGCGCTCCAACCATCGCCGCTTCAGAAAATGCTCTGATGTAACCGATCCAGTGAGAATCGTCCTGTTTCTGAAGCACCGTCATCCCGATAAATGTAACCGCCATCAGCACAAACAATCCTGTAGCCAGCATTTTGTGATTCCGTAATTGCTGTTTTTTTAGTTCATCATTCATAATTATGGAAAATCGAAAATCATTCCAAACAAAACTAATCAAATTTCCACGCGTTATCCTCAAAATCAATATTTATTACTGCGTTGTGGATTTTATTTTTTTAGTTTTGTGAAAGATAAAATCTTAATGAAAAAACTTTCCCTTCTGATGACAATTCTAGTGTCATCTATCATGCTTTCGCAGACTCAGGATCTTTATGCTTTGGCAAAAGGTGAATATCTGGGCTTCAACGCCATATTTGATCAAAAAGACAACCTCTTTGGCTACGTCTCACTCTATTCGTCGGGAAAAAGCAGCGAACAGACAAAAAAGTTCGAATATGTGATCCTCGACAAAAACCTGAATCCAATTGCCAATAAGGAATTTGAGGGCGACATCACAGCAGGTAATTATCTCGGTTTTATGGATTTCCGCGGTGACATTATTCTCAGACCTTCCTCTCTGGACCGTACTTTTGTGACCAACAAAACGGTCTTCACACCTTCTTCTATGATCATCGATCTGAAGGATAATACGATCAGAAAGAAGATCTATTATGATTATGACAACGGAAATTTCAAGGAAATCACGGAACCGAAATCCTGGAAAAGCGCCAAAAAAGAAAATAAAGAAGAGAAAAAAGCCAAAGGCTACAATTATATTTCCTACGTTTCCGAAATCAAGGAAGGCGGCTACATTGCTGTGGAATATAATGATTACGGTAATTACGTCAATCAAAACAGTCTCATCAAATATGACGAAAATAAAAAAGAACTCTGGCGCTACAAATACAACGAGAGCGGCGACAAAAAAAAGAATGAAGAACTCTCACTGATCGATAAAGACGCCAAAAACCTCTTTTTCATCCTAAAGAAAACGCAGGATAAGAATAAGCAGTATTTCCTTCTTGTTTTTGATATAAAAACCGGCGAGCAGAAAGCCCTGAACAAGATCGAAGTTCTCAACAACGAGACTTTGGACTACATCACAAGCCTCTATTCATACAGCTTTGGAAATATTGATAACGATAAAACTTTTGATGACAAGATCGTCTTGCTGGGCAATCATATCACCAATAGACTGACCAAAATAGGCTACACAAGACTTACGATTGACAAAAACACTTTTGAAACAGACATCAAAGATCTGGATCATTTGGATCTTGTAAGCGAGATTCCAAAAATCAAAGAAAACGGAATGGTAGAATCCGGCTATTACCTGGAGCCGAGAGATGTTTTCTTTCTGAAAGACGGAAGTGTGGGAATGCTGCTGGAAAAATACAAACCTGAGGGCGAATACAGCGCACCGAAAACCACAGATTTGGTCTATGTTTTTACAGATAAAGATTTTAAAAAGAAAGGCGTCCGGATTTTTGATAAAGAAAAATCAAAATGGTCCAATTCCGACTATCTCTTTTCACAATATCTGAATGACGGGAAAGATGTCGTCTTCTTCTACAGAGATTACGTAAAAGATAAAGAGTCAAAGGAAAAAAACTGGAATCTGTATATCAATACGTTGATAGACGGCAACTTCAAACAAGAGATTGTTCCGATTTCTGCGAAGGACGATTTTGTAGTTTTGCCGTACGTAGGCAAAGAAGGTTACATCTTGCTGCGGGAGTTTAATAAAAAAGAAAAATACAACAAAATCCGCCTGGAACGCCTCAATTACTAAGCATAAAGCCTCATTATCAGAGGCTTTTTTTATTGTAAAATTCTGAAATATATTTTAAATCATCCAGGCTAAGGTTCCACATAAAGTTGAGAAACTGCTGATAGCTTTCCGTTTGGTTTTTGGGATCTACCCTGTCCAGATATCTGTTGAGCTTATAATTTTTCCGGGCATCATATATTTTTTCAAAATTCTTGCCCAGCCAGGATTTGTAGTAGTCAGAATCATCTTCCTGAAGAAGTTGTAATGCAGAATAGATTCCCACGCCGTAATCTTCGGACTGATAGAAGTTGGGCAGGATTTCCATCTTGGCAATTTTTTCCAGCTTACGATATTCCTCGGAAGGATTGACTGCTGCTGACGGAGTTTTTTGCTCGGGAAACTGACGGTCCAGATAAGCAGTTCTGAGATCTATTTCAGGATGCGATGCAACAGAATCCTTATCTATCTTTTCCTTATAATGTGAGTAATTGTACGTTGAGAAATCTTCTTTTTGCAGCCAGCTTTCTTTAAAAGGATGATTGGGAAGATCAAAAAACTGTCTGTACATCTCTGTTTTCAGAATTTTTGGTGAAATGGTATCGTATTTCTTCAGATTCAATAACGCTTTTTTGAATTCCGGCTTTGCGAAACCTGACTGTCTGAACAAAACATAACCCAAAGAATCTGCCTGCTGCTCGTGGACCCTTCTCTTTGCGCTGTATCTGTAAAGTTGATTTTTGAAAATAGCATAGGCCTTTTCGCCCTTATTATTTTTGACGGACAGCAATTTTTTTGCTTCCTCCTTATTGTTCTGCTGCATAGCTATTGCCTCTATCTGCAGCTTGATGTAATGTTCCAGAAAAAGATGTCCCAGCTCGTGGCAGATCACAGAAGCCAGTTGATCCTGATTGTCTACCCAATTGAAAAGTCCCATATTGACAACCAGCGTACCATCTCCCATACAGAAAGCGTTGGGCGAATTTTCCTTCGCAACCAGCACCCGAAGATTGGTGAAAACGAGTGCATTACCCGTCAGTACCCTATTGACCGTCTGAGTTAAATAATGATTGAATGGGGTGTTGAAAACAAAGTTTTTGCTCTTCACATCCTCCTGAAAAGACTTCTGATAGTCAGATAGTGTGCCGGAAAGATCTCTACCTGTTTTTCCCTGATATTTGTCTCTTTGCTTTTTATTAAAGATTTCGCTTTCCTTTTTGTAAGTCTCCAGAAAACTTTGGCGTTCGCGATAATCTGCTGTATCAATCGGCGTATAATTCTGGGCAGAAATCATACAGAAAGTGAAAACTATTAAAACCGATAAAATTTTTCTCATCAACAATATTTTGACAAAAATAATCTTTTCATCTAATCTGAATTACATAATCTATACTTTTGTAAGTAAAGTTATCTCTATGCAAAAAGCATTAAAAATTATATTACTCATCATGGCCTCCGTAATTGTTCTGATCTACATCAGCGGTTACAATTACCTTTTCAAAGGCATCAGACTGACTTATCTGAAAGGCAACATCAGCAGTAAAATAGATGACGGCGCAGATTTCCCGTCCAACACCATATCAAAAGGAAACTCCAAACCCTGGCCGATAGACACACAATACAACAAAAAGCCGCTTTCTCCCGCTTTGGAAAACCACCTGAAAAAGACAGAATCTGTTTCTTTTTTGGTGATTCAGCACGGCAAGCTTCTTCAGGAAAGATATTGGGACGGCTACAAGAAAAACACAGCCAGCAACTCCTTCTCTATGGCAAAAACAGTTTCGGTTTTGCTGTTGGGAAAAGCCATAGACGATGGCAGAATCGGCAACATCAATCAGAAATTCTCCGATTTCTATCCAGAATTTTCCGAGAAGGAATTTGGAAATAATTTAACCTTAAACCACCTGGCCTCTATGGAAGCCGGACTGGACTGGAAAGAAGATTACAAAAATCCGCTGACGCCAAACGCAGCAGCATATTACGGGTTTTCTCTCGCCGAAGTGGTATTCCAGAAAAAACTGTTGAAAAATCCCGGCGAACAGTTCCAATACCAGAGCGGCGCCACTCAACTTTTAGGTTTTGCTGTGGGACGAGCCGTTGGGATGCCGCTGGCTTCGTACGCCTCTGCAAAACTTTGGAAACCTCTCGGGATGGAGCAAAATGCGGAGTGGTCGACAGATGATCTCGGCATAGAAAAATCGTTCTGCTGCATCCAGTCCAATGCACGGGATTTTGCGAAGCTAGGATCGCTACTCCTCAATAAAGGCAAATTTGAAAATATCCCTTTGATAGATGAGAAATTTGTAGAACAGATGATCACGCCGACAGAAAAATCAAACGGCATTTACGGATTGGGAATCTGGACCAACTATGACGCCAGGATCCATCATTATTACCTCCGCGGTCTTTACGGGCAGTACGTCATTGTAGTGCCGGAATATGATATGATTATTGTAAGATTTGGAAATATCGAAGGTGCAGAAAAAGATGCAAAAGGCCGTCCTGCAGAAGTAGAATTTTATATTAATGAAGCGCTGAAGCTGGCCGAGTCAAACTAATCTGTATCATAATCCAGCAAAGCAAAAATACTGAGCATAATACTGCTTCTCAGCTTCTGCTCCGCTTCCTTCATATATTGCGCTTCGTTGGTAGCAGGGATATAAAGCTCATAGAAATTTCGGTTTCGGATCACAAATAAAGTAGAACCAATGATCATCGTCAGTACATCTTCTGACTTCGGAGCATTGTGGAAAACCCCGGAAACAATACCTTTTTTTACAATATCGTCTATCCTCGTCACACAGATCTGATAAAACTCCAGCAGATCATCTTTCACATTATCCTGAGTGCGGATTTCCTGCGTCACAAAACCGTGAAAATAACTGTATTTGAAGAGCAAAGACACAATATAATTGATGATCTCCTTCATCTGCATCTCCGGTTTGCCCTCCTTGATGGTCTGCGCAAACTCAGAAAAACTCTCCTTCGTACGCAAAACACGGTACTGATACAGGTAAGACATCATCTTTTCCTTGGAACCAAAATAGTAAGAAATCATCGCCACATTGATGTTGGCTTTTGTGCAGATATCGCGTACAGAGGTTCCGTCAAAGCCTTTTTTTGCAATCAGCTCCTCCGCAACATCCAGGATTTTTATCTGTTTATCAGTAAATTTTTTCTTCATTCGTTTCTAAGGATAGAATGTAAAATTAACATTTATTTTAATAATTACAACAGAATATTTCAACATCAGTTTTTATGGTTTATTTAAAAATTTGGGCAGCTTTATCCGTCCTCCGTTCCCGCTATTTTTTGCAAGAGCTTGTAGACTGATAAGAAATTTTGACATTCGCAAAAAATGAGCTCCACTCAGGCCGGGCTGCAGATTCGCCACCACAACCAGAATCCACATTACGAATAGATTTATCATCCCAAAAAAGCTTTAAAAACATTAATTTCCTATCTTTGATTATGGATTTTCTCGACTTTCATCACCATCAATTAGCAAAAACAGGGATTTACAATCTAAACCCAGGCGAGAAAATCTCGGATGGAAGATTTTCTGCAGGCCTTCACCCCAAAGACATCACAGAAGACTGGAAATCAGACTTTGAAAAAATCCAGAAAATATCACTTTCAGAAAACTGCCTCGCCATCGGAGAATGCGGACTAGACGGCCTGATACAGATAGATGAGGCACTCCAGAATGAAGTATTCAAAGCGCATATTTCGTGGGCAGAAGAGATCAAAAAACCCATCATCATCCATTGCGTAAGGCGGTTTTCGCAGATGCTTCACTACAAAAGCGCAAAAGTCCCATTGGTGATTCACGGTTTCAATAAAAAGGAAAACATAGCAGCAGAACTTTTGGATGCCGGCTTTCACCTCAGTTTTGGATATGCAGCATTAGAACACTTATCTTTGCAAAAAATAATTAAAGACATTCCTACAGAGAAATTATTTTTGGAGACAGACGATTCTGATTTTGACATCAGCGAACTTTACCTTAAAGTCTCGGAAATTAAAAGTATTTCTTTAGAACATTTAAAAATTCAAATGTGGGAAAATCTAGATAATATTGTTGATAATGGATAAATTTTGGCTGGAGCGCACGGAGCTTTTGATAAAGGAAGAAGGCATAGAAAAACTGCAAAATGCTAAGGTACTGGTTGTAGGTCTTGGCGGCGTAGGGTCTTTCGCAGCAGAATTCCTCGCCAGAGCAGGCATTGGGAAAATGGTCATCGTAGACGGTGATGTGGTAGATATTACGAATATCAACCGCCAGCTGCCAGCACTTCATTCTACAGTCGGCCAGCACAAAGTAGAACTTGTGGGCGACCGGCTGATGGACATCAATCCCAAACTGGATCTTACAAAACTGAATGAATTTCTGGAGCCGGAAAGAATGGCAGAACTCATCAAATCAGAACAATTCGATTACGTTCTGGACTGTATTGACTCTTTAACCCCAAAAATTGCTTTGATCATAGCCTGCCGCAGAACTAAAACCAAACTGGTATCCTCTATGGGTGCCGGCGGAAAATCTGATCCCAGCAAAGTAATGGTCCGCGACATCCATAAAACCAACAACTGCCTGCTTGCAAGACAGGTAAGAAAACGCCTGAAAAAAGAGAAAATCGACAAAGGTTTCCGTTGTGTTTTCTCCACAGAATTGCAGGACGAGGAAAGCCTGAAAATGACGGACGGCGCCAATTTCAAAAGGTCCTTTTATGGTACAATCAGCTTCATTCCTGCAATTTTCGGACTATATGCAGCGGCTGAAGTCATTAATTATTTAACCGGAAAAGAATAATTTTCTGATGAAAATAAACGGCTTTCCCTCGCACGAAAAACTGAAGAGAAAATCAGAAATCGACCATCTTTTTAAGAAAGGAAAATGGCTGACTGTAGAAAACATCCGCGTGATTCACATCAAGTCTACCGAGAGTTTTTCTGTGCCTTCGCATCGCGTTGGTGTTTCTGTGGGAAAGAAATTTTTCAAAAAAGCTGTTGACAGAAACCGCATCAAACGCCTGTTGAGAGAGGCTTACCGGCTAAACAAAACGACTTATATGGAAGCGTTTGGGGAGAAGTCTATTGTGATGATCTTCTGGGCTTCCAAAGAAATGCCCGAGCATTTTTCTGTTGTACAAAATCAGTTTCTGAATCTCTGCAAAAAGAAATCTGAAATCTAGCAGACCGTTTGATCCTTAAACAAATCTGATCTTGCATTGGTTTTATTTGTAATTTTAATCTCAAATAAAATTACAAATGTCTGATATTCTACCTTATTTACTCAGTTCCTGTATCGGGATCGGCCTGGCGGCAGCTTCCGGATTCCGTGTCTTTTTACCATTATTTGCTGTGAGTCTGGCTTCTTATCTGGGATGGATTCCGATGAGCGACAACTTCGAATGGCTGTCCGGATTACCAACACTCATCACGACCGGCGTTGCCACGGTGATTGAGATTCTTGCTTATTACATTCCTGTGATCGATAATTTTCTGGATACGCTGTCTATTCCGCTGGCAACTTTGGCGGGATCTGTCCTTTTTGCGAGCCAGTTTATAGAGCTTGGTACTTTTCCTCAATGGGCACTTGCACTGATTGCCGGTGGCGGAACTGCGGCAACGATTGCTTCAGGCTTTGCCGGAACACGGGCGGCATCAACTGCCACAACTGGCGGAATTGGAAATAATCTTGTAGCGACAACAGAAATAGCCGGCGCAGGAATTATGTCTGTACTCGCAATATTCCTTCCTGTCATTGCTTTCATCGCAGCCATCGCATTGATTGTTCTGGTTTTATTTTTCGGAAGAAAGATCTGGCGAAAGATGAAGGCTTATCATTCCGAAACTATTTGAAATAAAAAAAGACCGCTGTTGGCGGTCTTTTTTGTTTGTTTTATGAAATGTTTGTTATCTAGTAACAATAACTTTCACATTATCAATCTCCCAAGTTGCAGCAGCAGAAGTAGTAGATGTGTATTTGAAAGCAACATTTACGTTTTTACCAATATACGGTGTAAAATCAATAGGTCCTGAATTTACGAAACCATTAAACGCAGTTGTTGTATCTAAAATAGGGTTTAATTTGGTCCAAGTTGTTGTACCTACATTTCCGGTGTAATTTTCTGTAACGTAAACTTCCAGTTCGTTTCCGGCAAATCCTCTGTCGGTCTCAAAAGAGAAAGTTGCAGTTTTAGAATTTGCTAAAGAAATTGATTTTGAGATCAACCAATCTTCATTGGCTTTATTTCCGCCATTGAATCCGTTCATCGCTGCGCAAGGTCTAGGATTCCCGAAAGCAGCAATATACCAAGACTCTGCACCAGTAACGCTTACCAGAGACCAGTTGTTTGTAGTAAAGTTATTGCTTGTAAAAGTTTCTTCGAAAACCGTCGCTGGTTTTGGCAATCTTTCTTTAGTAAAATTGATATCACCAGATGCTCTGATTACATTTTGATATGCATTATTGTACTTGCTTACCACAAAGGTAATATCACCACTTTTATTAGGAATTTTAAATGCTGGTTTGAAGAATCCGTCTGTTCTTACCACTGCAGTTTTGCCTGCTAGATTTTCAATATGTCTGTCTGTATCGATAGATGTATTAGAAGCATCAACATCCATAAGGTTTTTACCTACTTCTGAATCTACAAACTGAACATCTTTAACAGTTACCAATGTATTGATATATTTATCATTAGAAATCTGATCAAGCGTTAAAACTTGGGGAACAAGTTCTACAATTTCCAGTCCGTTTCCGTTGCAAACGCCAGACATAAATCTGCCAATTACAGATCTTGGCACTCTTCCGATTGCAAAGTTCGGATCTACTGCTCCCAGTTTCATTACACCAGCATCTTTACCTAGAACCAATCCGTTAGCTTTGATTCTTATGTGCGCACCTACAGGAAAATCTGCAAAGTTGCCAGAGTTGTCAATCTCTATCTGCAGTCCAACAGTAGGATTTACTGGTTTGTCCTGAAAAGAGATTGTTTTGTAGAAGTTTCCACTTTGATCCGATGATACTACGTAACCATCAAAAATTACAGGTGCTGACTCTGGCAAATTTGGAAAAATTTTCGTTCCACTTGCTGGAGCCATCGCAATGACTTCTGCCATTGTATTAGTTGGTGCGTCAAACCTGTTGTTACAAACGATTTCTGGAGCATCCCAGTTATCATCCTGGATACAAGACACTTGGGTAGCAACTAACATTGCGGCACCAAGACTCATTTTAAAGTATTTTTTTATGTTCATTTTATTGCTTTTAAATTTATTAATTTTCTAGAATCTAACCTGTAAGTTTACGAAATAAGAACGCCCTTGTGTATACCAGTACTTAGGAGCAAAATTTGGGGTTCTACTGTTGAAATCATTTTCAAAATCAACATTTCCTTTTGTATTTCTAATTTGTTCAAATCCGCCAGTGATGTATTTTGTATTGTCCAAAATATTATTCACAGAGGCAGAAATAAGCAAATAGTATTTTCCAAAGATCCACGATTTACCAACGTTGGCATTGATAAAGCTAGATGATGGCAGTTTCTTCTGACTCATATAATAATCAATCTTCTCCTGATCCAGGGTTGTAATTGGCGTTCCGCTTGCATTACTCGTATACCACTGGTCACTTCTTGTAATAGCATTAGGATCCAGATTATTATCATCAAGATAGTTCCAGCTGGCTCCTACCCACCAATAGTGTGGATCACTGTAACGTAGTCCGGCAGAGAAGGCTTTCTGAGGTGTCCCTCCTACTTTCATCCCTTTGATATTGGTTTTTCCATAATCTACATATGGAGCGGCTACAACGTCTGAAGCGAAATAAACCGTCGGATTGTTTCTGTAAGTATAATCACCCCAGTTTGCTACACCTTGGAAAGATAGTGTTGGAAATATTTTGTAGTCTACTCCCAATTCTGCACCCATGTTTCTTTTGTTTACATTAGACATCGTCTGTACAACAAAAGCACTGGCTGTCTGATCTCCGGAAGCTGTAGTTTCATCATTATTACTTGTCGCAAGAGTAAGTCCGTCTGCAAAGAATCTCTGAACATTGGTATCATCCTCAGTATCCACAAGATATCCTGTTACTCTAAGTTTGATTCTCGGTGTAGACATCACATAACTTAAGTCATTGGCGTTGACCTTTGCATTCTTGATTCCGGGAGCCGAATATGCATTATTTCTAGGATTGATGAAGATATCTTCCAAAAATGGTGCTTGTGTAAAGTATGCGCCATTGTAAACGAAGAAATTCCTGCCATTAAGTCGGTAAACAATTTGACTTTTCAAGCCATAATTCCAGTAGTTGAAGTCTTTGCTCTGTCCCAAAGAATTATTTGGATAAAGATAATGTTGATAAAGACCTTCCCTGTTAGATGTTGAATATCCGAACAAACCACTGACGAAAACATCAAAGTTTCCGGTAGAAAACTTAAAACCAGGATTTACTTTAACATCCTGTCTCCTAAGTATATAATTGTAATTAATTCTATCACCAACGTGTTTTGCAAGATTGGTATCGTTTACATTATAAAGCCCAGACGAGCCCTGTCTGTTTGACTGCGCAAATGGATCTACTCCCAAAACGTAATCTGCACCCAGCATATCCTCAACCTCTCTGTAATATTCCGATAAGAAACGTTTAATAAAAATTTTGATTTATCTGTAAAATTATAAGTGTAGTGCGTGGCGGCATTCCATATCTTATCATTGCTTACATCATTGACAAGAAAGTATTTTGCTCTCCTTCCTGTAAGTCCGTATCTCTTTGCTAAATCGGCCTGATCCACAGCATCGTTTTGCATATTGGTGCTGTAAAGTTTATTCCAATTAAGCTGAGTAACGTCTTCATTGTTATTCTGCCAATCGCTCAATGCAGCAACACGACCTGCCTCTAAGGTAGTATATAATGCAGGATCTGTATTGTTGTGATATGCATTGTAGTCTATACTATTGGAAAAATAACTTGGTAATTTTTTGTAATAAGTAGGCGATGGATTCTGAACATTCTGCCAGTCCAATCTGGATCCGCTGTCTTTTCCAAATTGGTAAGAAACAGAGGTCCAAAGGTTTGAGTTCTTATTGATTTTAAGAAAATCCTGTAATTGGAAAATAGGCTGAAAACCTTTTCGTACTCTTTCATTTCTTTTCTCACCATCTTGCCAACCCCAATAAGAATTATAATGCACGCCTCGATAATCATAAACTTCCTGC
>Ga0302347_1000475_pt1 | contig 63534 bp, 61 predicted proteins | sample PhyWR1_FD_202178 | JGI IMG/M metagenome (GOLD analysis project Ga0302347, IMG submission 202178) | Leaf surface microbial communities from wheat plants in UC Gill Tract Community Farm, Albany, California, United States - DLSL W.R1 (v2)... | ecosystem: Host-associated > Plants > Phyllosphere >... | reverse complement strand
CCATGAACTATTCCAATGATGAATCGCCCCTGCATCCAATCGCGGCGAATTCTAACAGAAAAAGAAAACGTTTGCGTAGCGGATTTCCCACCACGTAACAAATAAAAAACGGCGATGTTAAAATTGCTAATCGCCGCGCCTACATAGGATATCCGGCCCCTGAAAGGCACAATTTTAGTGGTGATTTGGCCACCCTCCTCCTTGAGCACTGTGGCCCCTCACCATAACCCTCTCCCACAGGGAGAGGGGATCGTCCGAGTCGCGGTTAACGGTTGTGACACAATTCCGACTTTCCCGTACCTTCTCCAACAGGGAGGGGATCGTCCAAGTCACGGCTAGCGGTTGTGACACAACTCCGACTTTCCCCGAACCTTCTCCCACAGGAAGGGGAGCGTCCGAGTCGCTATGGGCTGCCGTGATACTAGTCCAGTTCCCTCTTGATATTTTACAAGAGAATAGGAAAAACTACTGGCTTATACCCTATGGATTTCGAGTTGTAGCTAGGCGCCAAGCTATCTCATCCCCAGGAGCTTACTTTTGTAAGTGACTGGGGTGAGATAGTGCAGGTAACAACGCTGCAGCTCGAAAGACGACGGGTATATCAACGCGCGCTATACGCCTTCACTTGCCCGCTCAACCCACTGATCCCATTCAGCTCCGCCAGCGAAGCCTGCAGCTTCTGCTTCGAGGCATCTGGGCCAACGTAGATGCGGGTGATCTCACCCTGCACCGGCGTGGATGGCACGGTATAAGCCCGGTGCCCAGACAGGCGCAGCGAAGCGACGATCTCATTGACCTTGGCAGCATTCTTCAACGCCCCCAACTGCACCACATAGGCCTGACCAGCCGGTGCCTTTTCTTCAACCGCAGGTTTGGTTTCAGGCTTCGGCTCTGGTTTCACTTCCGGCTTTGGTTCTACCTTTGGCGGTGTTGGCACTGGCTTAGGTTTCACTTCCACCGGCTTCACCTCTACCGGTTTAGATTCCACAGGCTTGGGTTTGGTTGGCTGAGCCGGTTTGGTTTCGATAGGTGGCGGAGCAACAACCGCAGGCTGCTGCGGTTGAGTCGTTTGATTAGCCGCCTGCTGGGCGGAAGCCTCGGCGGCGGCCTGTTGCTGCTCAACCAAAGCACCAGCCCCCTCCGGTGGAACCGAAGGTAGCGCCTGATTGGCCGGCGGGATCACGTCGATTTCATGAGCATCCCCCGGTTTGGGCACCAACGGGATCGCCGCAAACTCATCCTCATAATGCTTCTTTTTGCCGTCAAGCAGCCCCGGCAGGACAATCACTCCCAGGGCAACCAAAATCACGGTTCCAACCAGTCGATTCTGAAATTTACTTGCCACTCACACTCCCCGCCTCTCGTCTAACGCCGCCATCACGTGGGCAACAGTGTGGAAAGACCCACAGACGATCACAATATCCTGAATATCCGCGTCCTGCATAGCCTGACGCCAGGCAGTTTCGACATCGGCAAACTTGCGTGGTTCCGTTAAATACTGTGCCAGCAGCTCAACGCTGGCCCCGCGCGGGCCTTCCAGCGGCGCACAGTACCATTCGTCCACCTGTTCGCTCAGGCAGGCCAACGTACCGGCAATGTCTTTGTCCGACAGCATTCCCACCACCGCGCGAACCACACCGCCATTGCGGGGGAGTTTAGCCAACCGCCCAGCCAGATAGGCCGCAGCATGAGGGTTGTGGGCAACGTCCAGGATCAGCTGCGGGTTCTGCTGCACAATCTGAAAACGCCCTGGCAAAGCGGCCTGCTGTAGACCGGCAAAAATCGCCTTCTCGTCGATTTCCAGCGCCGAATAGTGCAGCGCAGCCAATGCCGTCGCCGCGTTCGCCAAGGGGACGTTAGGCATAGGGAGATCGGTCAGGCGTGTGCCGCCCCCTTCCCATTGCCAGCGTTCGCCCTGTTCGCTGAACGACCAAGCTTCATCACGGCGGTACAGTTGAGCGTTGAGATCTTCCGCTACCTGTCGGATGCTATGTGGCATATCCGGCTCACCAACTACGGCAGGTTTGCCGCCACGGAATATCCCCGCCTTCTCGCGGCCGATGCTTTCACGATCGTGGCCTAGCCAATCGGTGTGATCCAAGGCAATGCTGGTCACCACGGCGACGCTTGGCTCAACGATATTGGTCGCGTCCAGACGCCCCCCCAGGCCCACTTCCAGGATCACTACGTCGAGCCTGGCCTGCTTAAACAACTGTAACGCCGAAAGGGTGCCAAATTCGAAATAGGTCAGCGAGGTTTCCCCCCGGCCAGCTTCAATCGCGGCAAAGGAGCGGCTGTGTTCAGTCTCACTCAGCTCTTCACCCTGTATGCGCACCCGTTCGGTGTAACGCACCAGATGCGGTGAACTGTAAACCCCGACCCGCAGCCCGGCAGCCAGCAAAATGGCCTCTAACGTGCGGCAGGTGGTGCCTTTGCCGTTAGTACCGGCAACGGTAAATACCGTAGGAGCAGGAGTGAGAAGGTCAAGGTGTGCCGCAACGTGTTGCACACGCTCCAGGCCGAGTTCGATCGCCTGGCTATGCAGACGTTCCAGATAGTAAAGCCACGAGCTCAATGGCGACGTGGCTTGGGGAATTTGGTGGTTTTGCATGAGTCCCATCACTGACTTTGGGTTCATAAATCCGTAAGACGCATCGCCCTGACGACGTCAAAAGCGATGCTCTTCGTTTCCCGCCGCAACTTAGCCACAAAATAGCGGCGGAACCCGGCGCAGGCTTGCACCTATACCGGGTCTTTGTCTGCTCCTCAGGCGTCGGCCTGATTTTCCTGAGCGATGACCGGCGCGGCCTCATCGAAATGCGGCTGCGGCTGGTTGGTCAGCTTGGAAAGAATGCTGGCCAGGGTCTGACGCATCACCGGACGGCGCACGATCATGTCGATAGCGCCCTTTTCAATCAGGAACTCGCTGCGCTGGAAGCCCGGCGGCAGTTTTTCACGTACGGTTTGTTCGATAACCCGTGGCCCGGCAAAGCCGATCAGCGCTTTTGGCTCGGCAATGTTGATATCGCCCAGCATCGCCAGGCTGGCGGACACGCCACCCATGGTCGGATCGGTCAGTACCGAAATATACGGCAGGCCACGCTCTTGCAGCTTGGCCAACGCGGCGCTGGTTTTCGCCATCTGCATCAGCGACATCAGCGCTTCCTGCATACGCGCACCGCCACTGGCAGAGAAGCACACCAGCGGGCAGTTATCTTCCAACGCCTGTTCAACCGCACGCACAAAGCGCGCACCGACTACAGAAGACATCGAACCACCGATAAAGGCGAATTCGAAAGAGGCCGCAACGATCGGCATGCCATACAGCGTGCCCTTCATCACCACCAGCGCGTCTTTCTCGCCGGTTGCTTTCTGTGCGGCAACCAGACGATCTTTATACTTTTTGGAATCCTTGAACTTCAGAACGTCTTTCGGCTCCAGTTCGCTGCCCAGTTCCACTTCACTGCCTTCATCCAGCAAGGTATGCAGACGCATACGGGCTGACATGCGCATGTGGTGGTCGCACTTGGGGCAGACCTCAAGGTTACGCTCCAATTCGGCACGGTAAAGGACCTGACCACAGCTATCGCATTTGGTCCAGACCCCTTCAGGAATGCTCACCTTACGGGTTTGCGTAACATTGCTTTTGTTGAGAATTCGTTCAATCCAGCTCATCGATGACCTTTCTGTTTGAACCTGGCAGACACCCGTCCGCTGTTCATGCCTTAACAATCCTCCCGAAACACACCCAATGCAAAAATGCCGAGCTAAGCGCAACAGGGCGCTACCAGGGCATTGGCTTCTGGGTCGTTCGCGGGAACAGACCATAAATGTCGCTCATTAAACCATATCGGCCCGATTGTGTGGACAAAAAACTGGTCGAACCGACGGGTTAAGCGGTGTTTTTACTGTTTTTGTTGGCGGGCAGCCGCGCGTTTATGGCGCCAGATTTCAATAATGCCCGGCAGAATTGAAACCAGGATGATGCCAACAATCAACAACTTCAAGTTTTCCTGCACGATCGGCAAGTCGCCAAACAGGTAGCCAGCATAAGTGAACAGCAGCACCCAAAGTAGCGCACCAATCACGTTATAGGCAGCAAAGTGGCGATAGGACATATGCCCCATACCGGCCACGAACGGCGCAAAGGTGCGCACGATCGGCACAAATCGCGCCAGAATAATGGTTTTTCCGCCGTGTTTCTCGTAGAACTGGTGGGTCTTGTCCAGATAGCTACGACGGAAAATTTTCGAGTTCGGGTTGCTGAACAGCTTTTCGCCGAACAGCCGACCAATAGTGTAGTTGACGGCATCGCCAATCACCGCCGCAATCACCATCAACGCCACCATGGTATGCACGTTGAGATCGTTGGAAGGCAACGCGGCCAGCGCACCGGCGACAAACAGCAGAGAATCCCCCGGCAGGAACGGCGTAACCACCAGCCCGGTTTCACAAAACAGGATCAGGAACAGAATACCGTAAACCCACATACCGTATTGCGCGACCAGTTCTGCCAGGTGCACATCAATATGCAAAATAAAATCAATCAGAAACTTGATGATGTCCATAAACACTCTCAATTGACCGGGTGTCTCTCTCACCCGGCGTTGGCACCCATAAATAACGTATTAATCTGCCAGCCTGCCAGTTAATCGTCGGCTAAAAACAGCGGCCCCATCGGCGGCCGGGGTAAGGCAAACGACTCTGGATAATCAACCGCGACCAGATACAGGCCTTCAGCCCGTGCGGTTGCGGCTGCCAGGCTGCGATCTTTGAGCGCCAACAGCTCGCCCATCCAATTCTCATCCTGATTGCCACAGCCGATCTCCATCAGGCTGCCAACAATGTTGCGCACCATATGATGGACAAAGGCGTTGGCCTTTATATCTACCACGATATATTCGCCATAGCGCGAAACCTTAACGTGTTTTACGTTTCGCCACGGCGTGCGTGACTGGCATTGCACCGCCCGGAATGAGGTAAAGTCGTTTTCCCCCAGCAAAGCCTGCGCGGCACGATGCATGCGATCGGCGTCCAGCGGATGATAAAAGTGCGTCACCCCCTGCTGCAAGACCGCCGGGCGATAGCGGTGATTATAAATAATGTAGCGATAACGCCGCGCGGTGGCGCTGAAGCGAGCATGAAAATCGCTGCTGACCTCTTTGACCCAGCGTACCGCGATATCCGGCGGCAAATGGCTATTCACCCCCATCGTCCAGGCGGCGTCTTTACGCTGTGCGGCGGTTTCGAAATGCACCACCTGCCCGGTGGCATGCACCCCGGCATCGGTTCGCCCGGCGCAGAATACGCCGATCGGCACATCCGCCACCTTGCTTAACGCTTTTTCCAAGCAGGCCTGGACGCTGGTAACCTCTTGCTGACGCTGCCAGCCGTAATAACGGCTGCCGTCATACTCAATCCCCAGCGCAATTTTCAGCATTGGCTGGGTTGGCAACTCCACCTCGGACATCAGTACATCTGCTCCTGCAACAACCGTTCTGCGGTTTCGATCGCCATCAACGCGCCGCCAAAGCGCACGTTATCGGCCACCGACCAGAACTGCAGCATCTCGGGGATACCGTAATCATTGCGCAGACAGCCAATGCTCAGCATATCGCTGCCGGAAGCTTCGGTAACCTGAGTCGGATAATCGTCTTCTTCGCTCAGTTGGATATCTTCAGCCTGCTCCAGCTCGTGGCGAGCTTCTTCTGCCGCGATTGGGCGCAACGCTTCCAGATGCACCACTTGCGCGTGGCCGTAGAACACCGGCGACTGAATGCAGCTTACCGAAATCGGCACCCCTTCATCCTGCAACACCTTACGCACCTGATCGACGATTAAACGCTCTTCGCGCACGCTGCCCTGCTCATCGGTCATCAATGGTAGCAGGTTAAACGCCAACTGCTTGGCGAACACGCCCGGCTCTGCGGGGATGCCGTTCAGCAGACGCGCGCTCTGGCCAGCCAGATCGTCCACGGCAACCTTGCCACGTGCCGAAACCGACATCAGCGTGGTGACGTGCAAGCGGGAAAGCCCGGCCTGTTCGGTCAGCGGCTTAATCGCCGTCAACAGCTGGCTCACCATACTGTCGGCCACCGCTACGATATTGCGATTGCGGTAATCCGCCAGCACCTGTGGGTTAACGCCTGGCACCACCAACGGCACGTCCGGCTCAAGTGCAAAATGGCCGCTGGTGTCGATCACCAGGCAGCCCATGTTGCCCGCATCATCAGCGTATCGGGCCGCAGCTTCGCTACCGGCCACAAAAAACGCCAGTTGTGCCTGCGACCAATCGAATTCTTCTACGTTTTCCACTAGCAAAGATTTGCCGTTGAAACGCACCGTCGCACCAGCACTGCGTTCGCTGGCTAAAGGAAAGAGTTCACCCACCGGGAACTGACGTTCCTGTAGCAATTCCAGCAACGCTTCACCTACTGCGCCAGTGGCACCGAGCACAGCGATATTCCAGCCGTCAGACATTGGGTTTCTCCAGAGTATTTGATTCAAATGCAAACGGGCGATGCAGTCACCGCCCGATAAACTTTACCGCTTATTGCTTAAGGCAACCTTACGCATTGTCCTTTACAGGACGCCGAAGCCCAGTTTGTGCAGCAGTTCCGCACTAGCGCTGTCATCGCACTGCACCCGCAGTGAAGACCATTCCCGGCGTTCCTGATAATGCTTGCGCAAGCGATCGAACTCACCCGGCAGGCCGGCAACTTGCCGCAGCGGCGCATCATCGCGGCGCACATCATACACCAAGTGCATCAATCGTTTTAACTTGCCTTCGTCCAGCGGCCCATTGAGGCGGATTTCGCTGAACTCTGGCACCGGCAGCAGAGAGGCCAGCTCGATAGCTTGCGGCTGCCCCAGATGCTGGGCAAAGGCTTCAAACACCTGCGTTGTGCCGCGCGCCTTACCTTCGAGCGTGTAACCGGCGATGTGGGCGGTGCCGATATCCACCCGATCCAGCAACGGCACGCTGAGATCCGGCTCCGGCTCCCACACGTCCAGTACCGTACTCAATCGCTTACCCCGCTCCAATACGTTAAGCAACGCGGCGTTATGTACCACGGCACCCCGGCAGGCGTTGATCAGAATGCGATCGTCGGGCAAAGCATCCAGCAGATCCGCGTTGGCCAGATGCAACGATTTATACGGGCCAGTCTTGTTCAACGGGGTATGGAACGTCAGCACGTCGGCCTCTGCCACCAGCTTTTCCAACGGCCAGAATTCGCCGCTGTCCCCACGATCGGCGCGTGGTGGATCGCACAACAGCGTGCGCACGCCCATGGCTTTCAGGCGAGCATCCAGCCGGGAGCCAACATTGCCGACACCCACTATCCCAACGGTTTTATCACGCAAAGAAAAGCCATCGCGCTCCGCCAACAGCATTAATGACGAAAGCACATACTCCACCACCGCAATGGCATTACAGCCAGGGGCAGCCGAGAAACCAATCCCCGCCTGCTGCAACCACGCCTCGTCCACATGGTCGGTCCCCGCCGTAGCGGTGCCAACAAAACCGATCTTGGTGCCAGCCAACAGTTCCTGATTCACTTTGGTCACTGAGCGCACCATCAAGGCGTCGGCTCCGGCCAGTGCATCGGTTGGGATCGGGCGACCAGGCACGGCCTGTACTTCCCCCAAGCGGCTAAATAGATCCACCGCATAGGGCATATTTTCATCAACCAGTATCTTCACGTCACTCTCCGACGGGTATAGGTAAGCAGTAACTACAAAATAGTGTGCCACCGAATGGCTTGGAAACCCAAGCTTGTTATGCCCGGTGAAATAACGATGTTTTTCTTCTAAGCTTTATTGAGTTCTTTCCGATAATTATCACGCAAGGAGGCGAACCTTCACGTTAGCGACCGGCTAACGGGCAGAAACAAATCGAAAATCAAAGGCGTTAACCATGAAAAAAGCGACACTTGTTCTGGCGATCGTTGCAACACTCACAGCCGTTGGTAGCGCTCAGGCTGAAAACGTGACTACACAAGCATTAGCCACCTGGCCTGCGATAGCGGTGAAAGACTCCGCCAGCCAATTGGTCGTTACGCCCATTGGCAACCTGTATTTCCAATATGCTGAAGGCGTCAAGCGCTTCAACAGCCAGCAAGGCGTGTTCGACGTGGCTCTCGAAGGCGAAGGAACCGCAATCAAACTGACCGCCAAACTGGTTTCCAATACCCTGACTCAGCTGGGCACCTCCGGGTCTACCCTGGAAGTGGGAGTTAAACATCACGGCGCTGCGATAACAAAAACCGCTCAAACCACCCTGATTGATACTTCTGCCGGTATGTCAGGCGGTAACCTGAGTAAACTTGCCAACGCTGACAAGCAGCCTGGTCGCCACAGTGCGCAAGACCACTTCGATTTCAATATCATCGGTGCAACGGCTGATGGCACGACCCCGGTGACCGACTTCAGCACCTTACCGGCGGGCACCTGGAGTGGTGATGTGAACGTTCGGTTCGACGTAACCTGGGCAAGTTAATGTCGTATCAGGATTATCATGCTCGGCGGAAACGTTCTGGCGTGGTGCCAGCGATCTGCTGGAACATCACAATAAACGCGGAAGCCGAGCTGTAGCCCACATCTAAAGCCACATCCTGCACGGTTTTCCCCTGCTCCAGCAGGGAAAGCGCATGTAAAAAGCGCAGGCGCTGCCGCCACTCGCTAAACGACATGCCCAGTTCCTGCTGGCAACGGCGCGAAAGCGTCCGTTCGGTGGTGTACACCTTGCTGGCCCACACTGCCAATGAGGTGTTATCCGCAGGGCAACGCTCCAGCGCCTGTAACACTGGCCCCAAAAACTTATCTTGTGACGTCGGCAGATAGGTCTGTTGAACCGGGGAAATCCGCAGTTGGTCGATCAGCACCCGGCAGAGACGCAGATCCTCTTCGCTAGTGGGCTCCAGCATTTTGCGCCTAAGGCAATCTTCTACAATGACGCTGAACACCGGCGATACGTTGATCAAACAGGCCTCTTCCGGCAACCCGGCGCACAAGGATTTGGCGATATTGATGGTGCGGAACAGCACAGGTTTGCGGTTATGGCTGGAATGCTCCATCCCCGGCGGCAGCCAGACGGCAAACTCCGGTGGGGCCAAAAAACGCTGCCCGGCAATATTCAGCGCGATCACCCCGGTTTTGACGCAAATCAGCTGCCCCCAGTCGTGGCTGTGCGGTAGATATTCGGTGTCCGCATTGGTTTCTTCGCAGCGGAAAAACAGCGTGCGCGGAGCAGCGACGTCTGCGGTGGGATAATTACGGGTTTCGGCCATGGTGAAGTTGTCTTGATTTCGCGAAATGCTGTCTGATTTTGACTATATATAATAAACCGGACACGGGTAGACTAGCCAGCATGTTATTCGTTGTTGAGAATTATTATCATGAACGTGCTCTTTCCCCTGCTGGCAGTGCTGATCTGGTCGATTAACGCCGTAGTCAGTAAAGTATCGGCAACCGCCATCGATCCGGCGGCCATTTCCTTCTATCGTTGGGCATTGGCGCTGATCGTGCTCACCCCTTTCGTGTTGCCGGGAGCGCTCCGCAATTGGCCAGCCATTCGCGCCAACTGGTGGAAACTGATGATCCTCGGTCTGCTAGGGATGGTCCTGTATCAAAGCCTGGCCTATTACGCCGCGCATAGCGTCAGCGCGCTGTTTATGGGCATCCTCAATTCCCTGATCCCGCTACTGACGGTGTTAATCGGCATCTTTGTCCTGCGCGTCGCTCCCACCGTGGGTATCGCACTGGGCAGTATCCTGTCTCTGGGCGGGCTGGTGTGGCTGGTTAGCGCGGGGCAACCGGGGCTGCTGCTGCAACACGGCATCGGCAAAGGTGAACTGATGATGTTCGCCGCTTCGGCCTCCTACGCCCTATACGGCGTGTTGACCAAACGCTGGGCGATCCCGTTGCCCAACTGGCAGTCGCTGTATGTGCAGATCGTGTTTGGCGTGGTACTGCTGTTGCCGAACTTCCTGATGGCACAAGACGTGCAGCTTACCAGCCAGAACATCCCACTGGTGCTGTTTGCCGGTATTCCCGCGTCGATTGCCGCGCCGTTCCTGTGGATCCAGGGGGTAATGCGCCTGGGGGCCAACAAGGCGTCGATCTTTATGAACCTGGCACCGGTGTTCACTGCGATAATTGCGGTCCTGTTCCTGCATGAACAGTTGCATAGCTACCATCTGATTGGCGGCGGTGTTGCTCTGCTGGGGGTGATCCTGTCACAGCGCCTGCGCACGCCGTTAGGGCGTAGAAAAACTGCCGAATAATCCATTGATCTCTGAATGGGCGCAGCATGCAGCGCCTCTACATTTGGTTCCGGTTAATGATCGAATACCTAGGGTAAGACCTAAAGAGCAGAGGATCCATCCTGAGCCAGGTGAGCAGCGGCCAGACGAATTTTTTCTTTCACCATTGCGATGCTCTGTTCTTCAATGAAAGCTAATGTATTCTCGCGGTCATAAGGTAAGTGGATATTAAACTGCATATCTTCCCGACAATCATCAGCGTCATCGCGACTATGCACCGTCACTCCAACATAAAGCATATGCCCATCTTCCATGTCATATATGCCCATATGAGTTACCCTATACTCCATTATATTCATCTCCATTTTTGACATTTTAGGTACAGACTAGACGGTTATATCACCACCTGCCCATTAGAAAAAGTGACCGGGGTTAACCCGCCCGACTTATTATTGACGTATAGCCTGAACAGCCTGTTCCAACGCCGTAATATCATCGCTGGTCAACAAGGGCTGGATGCTGGAGAACGCCTCGGCGGGCAAATCGTAAATCTGCAACGCGAGTAAACGCTCGATTGTCTCCGCAGAGAACCGCCGTTTAATCATCCGGGCCGGATTACCGCCAACGATAGCGTAGGGTTCTACATCCGCAGTCACCACGCTACCGGCGGCAACTATCGCCCCTTCGCCAATCGTCACGCCAGGCATCAGCATGGCCCGCATCCCGATCCAGCAGCCGTCGCCAAGGCTGGTATCACCTTTAGGCAAATAAGACGCCTGGATGGTTTCCATAAAGGGATACAGGCTCAGCCAATCAATACGATGGGTATGATTCCCGCCCATCAGGATCACTGCTTCGGCACCAATACAGACATAATCGCCAATGTGCAACCTGTCTAGCTGCCCCAGGGGCTCCCACTGTTGGCTGACCGCATCGCCGTGCAAATAGCGCACCACGGAACGTTCAAAGCTATCATCCCAGCAATGGCTGTAATAACTGTGGGTTCCCTTGATCAGGATATTGGGGTTGGTTACCGTCTGGTGGAGTAATTCTATTTGTGACCAGTGTTTCTCAGTCATGGCTTCTTCTCTTAATTTATTGCAAGAGCCACGGAACGTAATATCAGTGGCAGCATTTTCCGTTCAAAAACACTGCCCAATCAAGCGATAAGCGCTCGTTTTAACCTTGGATTAATCATCATTTGCTGTGTGCACTCTGTTGTTTCGCGGCCGATGGTAACAAATTGGCGCAAAAAACCAAGCCTACTTGGCTTTTCTCAGCATCAACACCCCGCCCATCACCAACGCGCTACCCAGCAGCTGTAACTGGTTCATGTTTTCCCCCAACAGGAAATAGGCAATGACCGCGGTAAATACCAGTTCCAGCGACAGGATCAGGTTGGCCACCGCCAGCGGCAGGGTTTTCAGGCTGATATTGTAAAGGCCAAATCCCAGCAGCGTTGGCCCGGCGGCCAGCGTGAGCAGCAATAGCCAGCCACTCCACTGAATGCCTTGAACTCCCTGGGACAGAAACCACAGGTCCCCCGCCATACCGTGAAATGCAGCCAAAGGGAACAACGTCAGCAAGGTGTTGAACAACCATTGGTATACGGCGGAAAAACCAAATACATACAGGATGGTATTCCACACCGGGTAACGCCGCTCGCTGGCGATACGTCCGCCGAGGGTGTACAGCGTGTAACCAATGCCGGACAGCATGCCTACCATCAGCCCCAACAGATCAAAACGGCTGTTGCCCATGCTGTCGCCGTTGCTGACCAGGAAGCAGCCGCCCAGGCTGACCACAATCACCAACAACTCGCGCAGGCTGAGGCGTTCGTTGTACATCATCCAGCCCAGGAAAACGGTAAAACCGACCGAGCAATAGGTCAAAATAGTCGCCACCGAGGCGCCATTGAGCGCCACCGACAGCGTCCATAAGCTGTTAAACAACGCCAACAGCAAACCGTAACCCGCGTAGAACGGCACCTGTTCACGACGCAGATAGGCCCATTGCGGTTTGAACAGCAGCAATAACGGTAACAACACCAGGGCCACCAGGGCAGCACGCCAGAAAGCCAGCACAAACGTCGGTAGATGGTAATACTCGGTCAGCGCACGGATGATGATGGCGGTAAAGGCCAGCAGCATGGCGCTGATAATGGCGATCACGTAACCCTGGTTGGTTCCCCGCAGGATCCCTCCACTGACCACAACTGGTTCTGCAACAACACCCGACGGTAACGACATAACACCCTCAAAATTCCACCGCTTAATCATCTGGCGGAGATTTTAACGCGGCCAGATTTTGCCACCATAGCCACTTTACTACGATGTTATGCAGACCACTTTTATCGGTGCCAAGCCTTGTTACTCTGGGATATAGTGAAAATAGACTTTTATGACCGGGCCAATTTCATGCACATTCCACTGGATCGTCAGCAGGACATTCCGCTGTATCTACAGATCGAAGAAGCGCTGCGGCGCGCCATTCTTGGCGGCACCTTTGCCGATGGCGATAAATTGCCGTCAACGCGTAGCCTGGCCGCCGAGCTTTCGGTCAGCCGCATGACGGTGGAAAGTGCCTACGCCGAACTGACGGCCAAAGGATTGTTACAACAGCGGCGTGGCAGCGGTGCCTATGTCCGCCACCTGCAACCGGCCCCCATGCAGCAACGGCCAGCATCCAGCGAGCTATTCCCTGCGGATCGCTTCACCACCACGACATCGCGGCTGGACGGTTATCCGGATATTCCTTTGCCGGAGCACATCATCAACTTTGCCGCTGGCGTCGGTAGCCCCAAGGTGTTCCCGCTTGAGGCGTTCCGCAAGATCCTGTTGTCGATCCTCAGCCGTCATGCGGAAGAGGCCTTCAGCTATGGTGATTATTGTGGTTACTACCCACTGCGCGACACGCTGAGCCGGATCCTGACCGCGCAAGGTATCCCCACCCGTGCCGAACAGGTGCTGATTACCAACGGCTCGCAACATGCCATCAGCCTGATTTTCCAGACGCTATTACGCCCAGGAGATACGGTGATTGTCGAAGAGCCCACTTATGCCGAAGCTCTGGGATTACTGCGCCTACATCAGATCAACATTGTTCCAGTGCCCAGCGATCGTCACGGTATGTGCGTTGAGCAACTACCGGAGCTGATCGCCCGGCATCAGCCAAAAATGATCTACACCATCCCAAATTTCAATAACCCCACCGGGCGTTGTATGAGCGAAGTCCGCCGCAGCCGCTTGCTGGCGTTGGCGCAACAGGCCGAAATAGTGATCCTGGAGGACGATTTTGTTGGCGATCTGCGTTACAACGGTAAAAGCCTGCCGTCACTCCGTGCTATGGCTCCCGCTGGCACGGTGATCTATGTAAGTACCTTCTCCAAAATGCTGCTGCCCAGCATGCGCATCGGTTATCTGGTGGCAGACAGCGAACAGTATCTGCAATTCTCACGGCTTAAACACGTCGACAGCTTTACCAGCTCCAATCTGATCCAGCGCGCGCTGGACGCCTTTGTCACCGTTGGCAGCTACGACAAGCAGCTGCGCCGGGCGGGAAGGATGTACCGCCAGCACCGTGATGCGATGGTGGCTGCATTAAGCGAGCACCTGCCACCGGGCTGTCGGTTTGAAATCCCCGCAGGAGGGCTGTTTATCTGGCTGGAATTACCACCTGCCGTAAGCACCTCCACGTTGATGCCAATAGCCTGGCAACAGGGTGTCACCTTTGCCCGTGGCGAATGCTTTTATGTTGAGGAGCAGCACGGCGCACATGGCTTGCGGTTGAATTTTGCCGCCAATACGCCGGAGCTGATTACCGAAGGGATCGCCCGGCTTTGCCGGGCGATTGTTGAGGTTATGGGGAATTAAATGTAACTACCGCAAAATAGGGCGCAGCATGCAGCTGCCCCTACGGTCGGGTTTGTTATTTAACCATTGAGACTAAATACTGGCCCACCAGAGCCGCAGTTTCATGCCCCAATAGCTGGTCCAGCCGGTGGTGCTCTGCACCACCTTGCCTTGAGAGATCACCACGATGGTCGGCGTTACGCCAATCTGCCACTGCGCCGATAGCTTGCCCTGCTCATCGTTAACCACCGGCAGTTGCAGCTTCTTAGCCGCCAACCATTGCTCAACCTGCTGGTCATTGCCCGAACGCAGCGCCACGGTCATCACGTTACCGCCGTTTGCCACCAGCTTGGCCACGTAAGGCGTGGTAAAGCGGCAAACTCCGCACCAGCTGGCCCAGAAATAGACCAACAAAGGTTTATCCTGGCTGAGCTGCGCCAACGACACCGGTTCTCCGTCCAAGGTTTCCAGCATGTGTTGGTCAAAGGTCAAGGGAGCCAGCGGGGCCCGCCACCAGTCCATGGCGAACGTCACGCCCAGCACGAGCAACAGCAAAATCAGCAGTTCGCGCGCCCAGCGCCGCAACCTAGCCATTTTTTACCTTCGCCAATTGCTGCTTCACTAACGCTTCCAGATCCTCATAAGACACCGCGCCTGGCAGCATCTGATCGCCAATCAGGGTGGCCGGCGTTCCCTGCACGCCAAACTGTTCCGCCAACTGCATATTGGTGCGTAGCGTGGTCATACTCTGTTCAGTCGGTGCAACCTGCTTAACCCCGGTTTTATCTTGAGCAGCGGCGATGCTGGCGTTGTCATGAAAGCCTTTTTTCGCCATCAGGCGTTGATGCAACGGCCAGAACTGTTCTGGATGCTGTTCCCAAGCCGTTAACGCCACCCGCGATGAGGCGATCGAGCTTTCCCCTTTGAACGGCAGCAGCTTCACCACCAGCGCCACATCGGGATATTTGTTGACGATCTTCTCCAACATCGGATCAAACTGCTTACAGTACGGGCAGTTGTAATCGGTGAAAGCCACCAGCGTCAGCTTGGCATTCTTGGCCCCCAATCGTGGGCTGGCGGGATCGTCGAACAGGATTTTGCTATTTTTCTCAATTGCCTGGCCGATTTGCTGGTCGTTGGTTTGCTGCTGCCAGGCGTTAACCGCTTCCGCCAGAATATCCGGGTTAGAGACCAGCGTTTCGCGGATCAGCTCTTTGATCCGCACTTCCTGCTCGGCGGTGAAAGGAGCCGCAGCCCAGACCGGGGTGACAATCAGCAACAGTAACATCAGTAACTTGTTCATTATTGGTTTCCTTTGGCAGTAGACAGGGCTTGCAGAACGGCTTCGCGAGTGAGCAGCGGTGACAACACCTCGCCGTCTGGCGAGCCGGGGCCATAGATTTGGTTAAAGGGAACGGCAACGCTGCCGCGCTGTTGCAGGAAGGTCGAGATGCTTTCAGACGGGCGACTCCAGTCACCGCGCAACGCCACTACATCATCAGCGCTGAGTGCTTTTTGCACCTCGTCGCGCAGCAATACGTTGTATTTATTCGCCTTGCAGGTCACACACCAATCGGCGGTCACATCGACAAACACCCGTTTGTTGTCGGCCAACGCCTGCACAATCGCCTGTTCAGAAAGCGGTTGCCAGGCGATGTTGTCGTGTAACGGCTGTCGCCACTGGTTGGCCGTCAACGATCCCACCAGCAATGCCAAACCGCCTACCACCAGCACGCTGGCCGTCGCGATCCCCGCTGACCGGGCACCTAACCGTTGCCACACCGCCAGCAATAAACCGAGCAGCAAGATGGCACCGACAATCAGAGTCGGCCTCACGCCGATATGGTTGGTCATCAGGCTAAGCAGCCAGAGCGAAGAAACCAGCATTAGCAAGCCCAGCGCCAACCTCATCCCGTTCATCCAGCGGCCAGGACGTGGCAGGCGTAACGCCAGCGCAGGCCAGGCGGCAATCAGCAACCAGGGCAGGCTCATGCCAATTCCCAGTGCCACAAACATGCCCCAAAGCACCGGCAACGGAGCCGCCAACGCAAACGCCACCGCCGTTCCCAGGAAAGGTGCAGAGCAAGGCGTTGCCAGCAGCGTGGCAAACGCTCCCTGCCAGAAATGACCGCTCAAGCCACGCCCGTTATGGGTGGCCAGCTTGGTATTTAACGAGGAAGAGAGCTGCAGATGGAACAAGCCGAACAGATTGGCGCTGAACAACAGCGTCACCAGCACCATAAAACCGATAAACCACGGGTTTTGGAATTGGATACCCCAGCCCAGCGCGTGATTGCTCAGGCGCAACAGCGTCATCAGCAAGGCCAGCGCCATAAAGGACACCACGATCCCCAATGAAGAGGCCAGAAATTGCCAACGCACGCTACGCCGATCGCGCTGTTCGACCTGCAAGATGGAGCCTAGCTTCATCCCTAGCACCGGCAGCACACAAGGCATCAGGTTAAGAATGAAACCGCCCGCTAGCGCCATCAATACCGCTTGCCATAAGGGGAAAGCCACGGTGGAAGGTAAAGCAAGCGGCCCGCCAATGGTCAGCGTAGCCTCCTGAGCGATCCCACCGTCGCTGATAACCAACCGCAGCTGTTTACCGCGCAGATCCGGAGCTGCGTCTCCCCAACCATCACTTACGGGAATTCGCGCTTGCAGGCTCTCGCCATCACTGCTGACCGTTGCCTTGCCCAAATCGGTCCCCGCCACCGTATCAATGAACAGCTCAGGCTGCTGCCAACCTGCAGTGCGTTCGGCGCTAATCTGCAACTCACCGTTGCGATAACCGGCACGCAGGCTGTCCACCAACCCGCTGGCAATCGGCACCTGCCCCATCGCCTGAGCAAAGTCGTGATTGAACTTTGGGTCAGCCGGAGTGGTGAGATCCAGTTTGAAAGGATAGTCAGTGAGCATGCAGACATTGCTACAGGTGGATAAGGTCAGTGTCCCCGCCAGTTGCTGCGGCACAGTCCCCTTGAACACAATGGGCAGCGTTACCCGCTGCTGATAGCCCTGCGTCGAAATCCCCGCCACGTCAAAGCGCTGCGGGGTTGGCCAGAACCAGGTCGCCGCTGGCGGATTACCCTGCCAGGTGATAGCCGGCGCAATACCCCCTTCCCCTGGTGAGCGCCAGTAGGTTTTCCATCCTTTTTCGAGCTCAACAGCGAGCAACACACGGGTTTCATCCCCGTTGCTGGTGTCGGCACGCAGCCTGACTTTCGCATGATCGTTCTGCGGGCTTAGCAGCCAGCCGCTATCCGCTGCCTGTGTCGCAGGTAGCCAAAGCACTAACAGGCAAGCCAACGCCAGCCTGATGATATTCCACATAATTGTTCTCCATAAATAAATTAGTCACTCGGTTTGACGAGGGATTAACTCATTCACGGAACACGCATAATCGTAGATGCACTCTGAGGGTGGTGGGGGAAATAACGCGTACAGGAGGGTACGGCAGGCGCGGAGCGATGATCGGAGCCAGCAGGACCAGCAACATCCCCAGGCCAAACAGCACGTTTTCAAACATCACTGGTGGAGAGGCCAACAGCGATTTGGCACTCAGCTCACAGGGGGTCGTGGTGGTGGCCTCTTCATCACCGCTGGCCGAAGTTTGGCTAACGCTGACAGTGGGCAGGCCAAGAGCTAATTGCAAGGTATGCAAACCCGCCATGCGCTGGGTGAGGCACGTCAGTACCACCAGGCAAGCCAGGGTTAAAAACCATTTTGCAATCCGCTGCCGATTTATCATCACGCCCTCAATGCCGTATCTGCGCCTATCTTAGCGGCGCAAATAGGATAAGCAACGATTAGCCTGTAAAGAAATGTCTGGCAGCGGTATTGATGGCTCGAAATTACAGGTATCATAAGCGATTAAGCCTGTGCTTTTCGCCGGGTATGTCGACTTTATACACTGCGAAGGACTGGTGATATGCAACCATTAAGTGGACCTGGCGCTCCTGGCGCAGCCGATCACCCTCCGACCGCAGGCAAAATGCCCCCTGCCGACGATCAGCCGCTATCCCCAGCCCAGCGCACCCAGTTGGAAAAACTGATCGTCAAGATCATGGCCCTCAGCCCGACCAAATCCGCCGAGATCTGGGCGACGCTGCGTCATGAATTAGGGGCGGATAACCACAGCGAACTGTTGGCGCGCCATTTCCAACCGGCAGAGCAGCTACTGCAAAACCGCCTTGGCGTGGCGCAACAGAGCCATGCCAGCCGCCAACTGCTGCAACAGCTCACCGAACTGTTGCCACAAGGCAATAACCGCCAGGCGGTCAGCGACTTTATCCGCCAGCAGTTTGGCCATACAGTATTAAGCCAGTTGAGCCACCCACAGCTCCAGCAAGTGTTGAACCTGCTGCAAACCGGCGAACTGACAATCCCTCATCCGCAACAAACGGCCACCAGCGATCGTTCGCTGCTGCCTGCGGAACATCAGCACTTGCAGCTGCAAGTCACCAAGCTCAGCGCGGCTACTGGCGAGACAACGGCCAAACTCTGGCAGGCACTGTTCGATCTGGTCGGGGTAAAAATCAACGATCCGTTGCCCGCACGCCACTTCCAACTGCTCAGTCAGTTTATGCAGGTGAAATTGGCGCTCAGCCCACAAACGGCGCCGACGCTGCAAAACCTGCTGGCGGTATTGAAACAGCCAGCAGACCAGCAGGAACAGCAACAGCTCAATGACTATTGCCAGAACCGCTTTAACGGCAACCTCAATACATCGTTAACCCATGCGCAGCTAAACGACGTGATCCAGCAGCTATTTACCCACCGTCTGGACAAGGCTGGCCACGCTCCGTCGCTACACAGTGACGTCCAACAGCCACAGCCATTAGTTAACCCGCTAATCGCCGCCCTGCCGCAGCCTTTACAGTCGCTATTCAGTAAGCCTTTGGCGCTGGTTGTCGGCGTTATCGTTTTGGCATTGGTACTGTGGGCGCTGTTTTAACAGCCGCACTCCGGTGCTTTATCCCGCCCCTGCATCGTCCCCTGCTCAACACCGATGGCCACCGGATGGCCATCACGTAGCCAGAAATCCAGCCCGCCAATCAGCTCTTTGACCCGAAAACCGAGCTTGGCCAACTTGTATGCCCCCTGGGTGGAACCGTTACAGCCGATACCGTCACAGTAGGTGACATAGACCTTGTCACGATCGAGAGATGAGGTGCTGCTTTCATTCATCAAGCGATGGGGAAAGCTCAGCGCTCCAGGAATATGCCCGGCGGAGTAGAGCGCGCTGGCACGGGTATCGATCACCACAATCTCGCTGACGCCATTGCGTAAATCTTCCGCCACATCCGCCGAATCGGCGTAGAAGGCGAGCTTTGCCGTCAGATAATCCAGGCTTTGTGCCGCCGTTGCCGGGTGATAGGCTAATACCAATGAAGAGATGCTCATAATGTAACTCCAGTGCCTTAAGATTGATGACAATAGTGCCCGATTAGCCCACTAACAGCCAACCCACTAACGTAGCCCAGGCCAGGAACGGTATCGAATAGTAATGGAACTGCAGCCAGATCTGGCGTTCTCCCGCCATCCGCAGGGCGATCAGGTTCGCCAGCGATCCGATCGCCAGGCCAAATCCCCCGGCGTTTACCGCATAGGCCACCAAGGCGCTGGACGGTACATAGTTCAGCAACAAAATGGTCGCCGGTACGTTGCTGATGACTTGGGATAAAGCGATCCCCAACACATATACGCTGCCTTCCTCCAGCGAAGCAATCTGGTCAAACAGCGGCTGTAGCGCTGGCAGTTGGGTCAGCAAACCAATATTGATAAACATGGCGAGAAATACCAAGATCAGGCTCCAGTCGATCTGCAGCAGCACTTGGCGAGCCAACAGCAGAAAACCGGCAAACACCAGTAACATGCCATACAACGGCACGTCCAAATCCAGGCAGATCAGAAAGGCCACATACAGCGCGACACTGGCCAGCAACAGGCGCATTTGATAAGGATAGGGTTGGGTGTTCGGGGCTTTGACAATTTTATGTGCCGGGAAACTGAACCAGGTGACCACCAGCAGGCTCAGCATCATGATAATACCGAACGGTGCCATGCGCCCGATAAACTCCATAAAGGTCAGCGAAGACTTGCTCCACAGCAAAATGTTCTGCGGATTGCCAATCGGCGTCAGCAACGACCCGGCGTTAACCGCCAGTGCCTGGAAGATGATCAGGCGGCTTATCGGCAGTGAAGAGAGCTTTTTCAGCGTAATGGTCAACGGGATTACGATAAACAGCGCCACATCGTTGGTGAGAAACGACGACAGCACCGCAGCGGCACACACCAGAAACAGAGCCAGTGAGCGTTCACTTTGCAGGGTGTTCACGATCTGGCGGCCGATAAAATCGAAATAACCGCTCACCTCAACGCCTTTGGTCAGCAGCATCAACCCCAGCAGGGTCATGATGGTGCGCCAATCGATAAAGCCAGAGAGTACACTCAGCGACTGTGGCCCAATGGCGTACAGCAGCATCCCCATCAGCAGCAACGCATGCAGGAAGCGGTCATGCAAAAATGGCCTCAACAAACTGGTCACCGCATTTGAACTCATGGATTTACTCTTATTTTTCAAGCTAAGGCTGGAAAACGACGTTAGCCGAAGCTATTGAATTACGCCAGTAAAAAAGCACGTTGCCCTTTCCATTTATCGTATTTTGTTTTATACCCGTCGTCTTTCCCTGCTTTTAGGATTTTCCATGGCCAATTCCATTGCCAAAATGCTGCTGCTCAGTGCGGCGCTGATGCTGCTAGCCGCCTGTAACGATGCCAACACCCGCCCCCAGATCGACATCGAAGGCAAAACCATGGGGACGTTCTATAGCGTAAAGGTCAGCGGCACTATCACCGAGAGCAAACAACAATTGCAGCAGGAGATCGATGCGCTGCTGGAACAGGCCAACGACGATATTTCCACTTACCGCCCCGATTCGGTGTTATCCCGCTTCAACCAGAACACCACTGCCGAGCCACAGCCCATCCCCCGTGGAATGGCCGATATCATTCTCACCGCTCAGCGCATTGGCCGTGATACCGGGGGCGCGATGGATATCACCGTCGGCCCGTTGGTTAACCTGTGGGGTTTCGGCCCGGATAAGCGGGCCGTCAAGGTCCCCAGCCAGCAGCAGATCGATGCAGCCCGTCAGCATATTGGCTTGCAACATCTGAAACTGCTGAGCGACAGCAGAGGTGAATGGCTGCAAAAAGATCTCCCTGAGATGTATGTCGACCTCTCCACGCTGGGCGAAGGCTACGGGGTAGATCAGTTGGTCCAGTTGATGGCGCGCAAAGGCATCACCAACTATCTGGTCTCGGTGGGTGGTGCCGTTTCATCACGCGGTGTGAATGGCCAGAACAAGCCTTGGCGGGTAGCGATCCAAAAGCCAACCGATCGGGAAAATGCGGTGCAAGCGCTGGTGGATTTACAAGGCTACGGCATCAGCACTGCGGGGAGTTACCGTAACTATTTCGAACAGGATGGCCAGCGCTATTCCCATGTGATCGATCCCGTCACCGGGCGGCCTATCACCCATAAGCTGGTTTCCGTCACGGTGATTGCCCCTACGGCGCTGGAAGCCGATGGTTGGGATACCGGGTTGATGGTGCTGGGCACGGAAAAAGCGCTGAAACTGGCTGAAGAGAAAGGACTGGCGGTGTATCTGATCAGCAAAACCGATGACGGCTTCAGCGCGGTGATGACACCGCAGTTTAAGGCGTTTTTAGTGCAGTAAACCTATGCAATCCCCCCAATAGGGGGGATTACCGCTCGTTATCGGTGAATTTACTCCACTTTCTCACCGGACTTTTCATCTTTACGGTGCAGCAGCGAATACACCGCCGGGATCACCAGCATCGATAGCAATGGCGCACTCACCATGCCGCCAATCATCGGTGCAGCAATCCGCTGCATCACCTCTGAGCCAGCACCGCCACCCCACATAATCGGCAGTAAACCGGCCATAATGGTGGCCACCGTCATCACCTTCGGCCTGACTCGCAACACCGCCCCTTCGCTAATCGCCGCCATCAGTTGCTGATGACTCAACGGCTGGCCGGGCTGACGATGTTTCGTCAACGCCTGATTAAGGTACAGTACCATTATCACGCCAAACTCCGCCGCCACCCCTGCAAGTGCAATAAAGCCTACCGCCCCCGCCACCGATAGGTTGTAATCGAGCAGATACAGCAGCCAGACCCCACCTATCAGCGCAAACGGCAGCGTCGCCATGATCAGCAGCGCATCGCTCACGCTGTTGAAGGTGACAAACAGCAGCACGAAGATGATCGCCAGCGTTACCGGCAGCACAATCTTCAACTGGGCGCTGGCGCGTTCCAAATACTCAAACTGCCCGGACCAACTGAGGGAAACCCCGGCAGGCAGCTTCACCTGCTGTGCCACCACCTGTTGCATCTCTTCCACCGCCGATTTCAAATCGCGCCCGCGCAGATCGACATAGATCCAATCCGAAAGCCGGGCGTTCTCGCTTTTCAGCATTGGTGGCCCTTCGGTGATGCGAATATCCGCCAGTTCTGCCAAAGGTACTTGCCCACCCGTCGCCGTCACCACCGGCAATTCACGCAGCTTTTGCAGCGAATCACGGATCTCCCTTGGGTAACGAACGTTGATCGGATAACGCGCGCGCCCTTCAATGGTTTCAGCGATATTTTCTCCCCCCACCAACGTGGCAACCACTGATTGCAGCTCTTTCACCGAAACACCGTAACGCGCTGCACGCTGGCGATCGATATCGATATCCACATAGCGCCCTCCAGCCAGGCGCTCCGCCAGCGCGGAAGTCACACCCGGAACCTGCTTCACCACCTGCTCAATCTGGCTGGCCGCCAGCTCGATATCGGCAATATTGCTGCCGTTGACCTTGATGCCTACCGGACTTTTGATGCCGGTCGCCAGCATATCCAGACGGTTACGGATCGGCGGCACCCAGACGTTGGCAATGCCGGGCACCTTGACCACGCTGTCCAGTTCGGCCACCAGTTTGTCCATCGTCATGCCGGGCCGCCACTGGTTGCGGGGCTTAAAGCGAATGGTGGTTTCCAGCATGGTCAACGGGGCCGGATCGGTTGCCGTCTCCGCCCGCCCGGCCTTGCCAAAGACCGTGTCCACTTCCGGTACGGTTTTGATCAAGCGGTCGGTCAGTTGCAGAAGCCGTGCCGCTTCACGGGCAGAGATCCCTGGCAGCGTCGAAGGCATATACAGCAGATCCCCTTCGTCCAACGGTGGCATAAACTCGCTGCCCAGACGGCTGAGTGGGAATAAGGTCAGCAGCAACAGCAGAGCGGAAATCCCCAGGGTGGTTTTAGGCCGTGCCAGCACCGCTGCCAGCAACGGCTGATACATGTGGATCAACCAGCGATTGATCGGGTTGGCATGTTCGTCCGGAATGCGGCCCCGGATAAAATAGCCCATCAGCACCGGTACCAATGTGATGCCCAACCCCGCGGATACCGCCATCGCATAGGTCTTGGTGAACGCCAGCGGCGCAAACATCCGCCCTTCCTGTGCCTGTAGCGAAAACACCGGGATAAACGACAGGGTGATGATCAACAGACTACAGAACAGCGCAGGGCCAACCTCAACCGCCGCCTGCTCTGAGATGTGCCAGTAATCTTTTGAGGTGGGCTGCTGGCCGGGATGACGTTGTCGCCACTGCTCCAGCACCTTGTGCATGTTCTCGATCATCACAATCGCCGCATCCACCATCGCGCCGATGGCAATGGCTATCCCCCCCAACGACATGATGTTGGCGTTAACGCCTTGATAGTGCATCACCACAAAAGCGCCCAAGATCCCCAGCGGCAGAGTCACCATCGCCACCAGCGCCGAACGGAAGTGGGACAGGAACAAGGCGCACACCACCGCAACCACCAGGAACTCTTCCAACAGCTTAAATGACAGCGTATCGATCGCGTGCTCGATCAGTTGCGATCGGTCATAAACCGGCACGATCTCCACGCCCGGTGGCAGGGTGTGCTGAAGCTGTTGCAGCTTGACCTTCAGCGCATTAATGGTTTCCAGCGCATTCTTACCGTAGCGCATTACCACAATGCCGCCAGCCACTTCACCTTCACCGTTGAGCTCCGCCACGCCACGGCGGATTTCCGGCCCCTCACGTAGCTCTGCCACCTGCGACAGCAGGATCGGCACACCGTCGCGCGCAGTGATCACCACGTTATTAAAGTCGGCGAGTTTTTTCAGGTAGCCGGAGGTACGCACCATATACTCAGCCTCCCCCATTTCCAGCAGCGCACCGCCGCCTTCCTGGTTGGCATCCTGAATGGCGCTCACCACCTGCTGATGGGTAATATTCAGCGCCCGCATACTTTGCGGATTTAATATCACCTGATATTGCCGCACCATGCCACCAACGCTGGCCACCTCCGCGACGTTAGGCACGGTTTTCAGCTCGAACTTGAGCGTCCAGTCCTGCAAGGCGCGCAGATCCGCCAGGCTGTGTTTGCCAGTACGATCGACCAGCGCATACTCATAAACCCAACCAACGCCGGTAGCATCCGGCCCCAGCGCCACTTTGACCGGCGGCGGCAGCGAAGACTGCACCTGACTGAGTGACTCCAACACCCGCGAACGCGCCCAGTAAGGATCGGTACCGTCTTCAAACAGAATGTAGACGTAGGCATCGCCGAACATGGAGAAGCCCCGCACCGTGCTGGCTCCCGGCACCGTCAGCATCGTGGTGGTCAGCGGGTAGGTCACCTGATCTTCGATCACCTGCGGCGCTTTGCCCGGATAGGTCGCACGGACGATCACCTGCACGTCAGAAAGATCGGGCAGCGCATCCAGCGGTGCCTTCTGCAACGCCCACACGCCCCACCCGGCCAGCAATATCGAAGCCAGTAATACCAACAGGCGATTGCGTATCGACCAGCGGATCACAGAGGCGATCATTGGTGGCCTCCTTGCAGCATGATCTGGCTGATGTGCGAGCCGTTTTCATCCACGCTAAAATGGAACATCACCTTGCTGCCGATGCCAATCCCAGTGGGCAAGCCACCCGCTGGCAGTGTGAAATCCATGGTCATCGCGGGCCATTGCAACTCTGCCACCGGATCGTGCGACAGCGTGACGGTAGCGCCATCCACCGCCTCGACCACGCCCAACGTCTGATACTGTTTTACCCCCTCCTGCCCAGCCATCTGTGGCAAGGCGCTGCGCATGCTGGCTTCGGAATCAATCAGGAACTGGCCTGAGGTGACCACCTGTTGTCCGGCTTGCAGACCCTGTTTGATTTCTACCCAGCCGTCCTGTGCCAAGCCGGCGACCACGTCAACAGGAGCAAAGTGGCCGTTCCCTTCCGCCACCAGCACCCGGTTGCGATCGCCACTGCCGATCAGGGCCTCCTGTGGGATAGCCAGCACCGGCTTGGCCCCGGCATTTTGCGCCAGTTGCACCTGCAAATACATGCCCGGCTTCAGGCGTTGTTGAGGATTTTTCAGCACGATACGCGCTTTAAAGGTGCGGGTAAGCGGATCGACGTTAGGCAGCAGCTCGCTGACCTCCCCGGTAAAGCGCTCCCCCGGCCAACTGGCGGAGCTGGCAGCCACAGCATCGCCAACCTGCAACTGCCCGGCCTGCGCCTGCGGGTAATCAATCACCATCCACACCGGATCAAGACTGGCCAACTCAAACAGGCCCTGCGTTGCGGTAACCTGCATCCCTTCCCGTGCGTCCAGCTTGTTGATAAACCCGCTCTCTGGTGCAGTAATGGTAATGCGGGTCTGGGGTTGGCCGCCGCGTTCAACCTGGCGAATGATCGCCTCAGGCATAAACTGCAATGCCAGGCGCTGGCGGGCGGCAGAGGTCAGTGCGCTATCGCCCAGTTTGCGGATCGCCAGGTATTCCTGCTGTGCCGCACTCCAATCCGGGATCCACAGCTGTGCCAGCGCTTGTCCTTTCTTTACCTGCTGCTGGCTGGCACGCACATAGAGTTTGTCTATCAGCCCATTGGCCCGAGCGGCAATCACTTGCACGCCGCGCTCATCGGTGGCAACGCTGCCATAGGCATCAAGCTGCAAATTCAATTCACGCAGTTGTGCAGCCGCTGTACGGACGCCCAGATTCTGCTGCTGGCGGGCACTGATAGTGACACCACCGTCATCCTGCTGCTCATCGGCATAGCGTGGCACCAGTTCCATATCCATAAATGGCGATTTACCCGGCTTATCAAAACGCTGGCCTGGCACCATCGGATCGTACCAATACAGTACCTGCCGTTCAGCATCGCCACTAGTGGGTTGCGTCACGGTTTTTTCCCCGGCCAACCAGTAACCGCCCATAGCACCGCCCAATAAAGCAGCTAACAGCGTCAGGCTAAAACACATTTTCATTACTTGGCCTCCTGCACGGTGAGATAACGGATAGCGGCCCACAGCTGCGCCAATTCACGCGCGGCCTTACCGGCGCTCAGACGGCTGTCGAGCAAGGCCCGACGAGCTTCCAACACTGAGGAGAGATCGCTTTTACCACTGCGGTATTGCGCCAGTTGCAGTGCCACGCGCTGTTGTTGCAACGGGATCGCTTGCTGCTGTTGACGCTGCCATTGCGCCTGCGCGGCCTGATACTGCGCCAGCAACGTATCTAACTGGGCCTGATGGTCGCGGATCAATAACGTCAGTTGGTCGTTGGCTTCCATCGAGCGGGAAACATCAGCGGCATAGTCCTTATCCTGTCGCTGGGAGCGGAACAGGGGCAGATCGACGGTAAACATCACACCCGCCATATCCTCATAGCCATCGGCCCGTTTGCCATACGACACTTCAATGCCCACATCCGGAATGGCGGCCACCTCGGACTGCGCCGATCGCGCCTTGGCCACATCAGCCTCACGGCTCGCCTGCACTACCTCCGGGTGCTGTTTTATCGCTTGTCGCAACAGATTGCTCTCGGCGGGCAGGCGCTCGAAGCGTGGCAACGGGCCACCAATCCCCTCAACCTGCTGCCCGGTCAACTGGGTCAAGCGAGCCTGGGCGATGGTGACGTCACGCTGTGCCTCACTGAGCCGATCCCTCATCGCCAAAAGCATCAAGCGAGCATCGATGACGTTAGCGGCGGGCGAACTGCCGCTGGCCACTCCGGCATGTTGAGCGGCGATCTGGCGTTCACTCTCCTTGAGCAAGGCCGCAGCATCCTTAAGCGTCTGCTGGCTCAGCGCCAGTTCCAACCAGGCTTGTGCCGTCTGCTGCTGCAAACGGGCACGGATTGTCGCACTGCTGGCTTCGGTTTTATTGGCCTCGGCGCGTAGGGTATCCGCCTTACGTTGGCGCTTAGTGCTGCTGACATAATCCTGCATGATGCCAACCCGCTCCATGGTCATCCCGTCACGGGTCAAACGCCGGGCGCTACTGCCCTGTACCGGCACGTTTTCAATGCCAAATTTCAGCTTGGGATCGGGCAACTCCATCGCCGAATCCGCCATGTTTTGCAGCGCATTCACCTGATGCTGATTGGCCGAGAGTTCGGCGGAATAGCGCTCTGCCGCCGCCAGCGATTGCTCCAACGTCAGGCCGGTTGCCTGCGCACTCGCCGTCCAACAGGCGAGCAGCAGCAAGCCCACCCGCAATGGGTGAGAAAGTAGTCTGGACATGGTGCCCCCGTTATTCTTGGCTGGCGCTGATGGCGGTCAGCTGATAGCCGCCGTCAACCTGACGGAAGCTGAACTCCACCGCAGTCCCGGCAGCCAAAACAGGCAATGGCGGCTGGGGCTGAAGGAAATTCATGGTCATCGGCGGCCAGTTCAGGGCAGGAATGGCAAGATGGGCAAGCGACACTTTCTGCTCACCCCAGGCCTTAATGGTCCCTTTAGAGTGATAGACGGCGGCGTCTTGGCTGGCATGTTGGTGATGTTGCATCTCCGCAGCGGAGACGAATGAAGAGAACATCAGAGAGATGAAAACGGCAGTGATCAGATTACGCATAACGATAGCTCCATAAAATAGACTAAAACAACTCAGGTCGCCGTGCTGGACGGCGAAGCGGTTGGTTTGGCTATTCACGGAAGCGGCAGAAGACGATCTCTGCCGGCGGGCCTGCTATCGGAGGGGTTTGCCAATCGAGGCGTGAGAACTGTGCCTGGGGCTGAGGATCGGCAACCAACAGCTCACTGCTGGCGGGTAATACAGCCGCCAAGGCCAGGTTGCCGTGATCTTGCTGTGCCGAATCTGGAACGCAGTGCTTTTCACACAGCGGCCCTTCGGCCTGCATCATCTCATTGGCTAGCGGATCGGCGGCCTGCATATGCATCGTATGCTGCGCGGCTGGCGCTACGGTGCTGAGTTGCAGATTACAGTGATGGCTAGCGATCGCCAGTTGGCTGTTGAGCAGTAGCCAGCAGACGGCCAATAGCCATGCCGTGGCCCGCTTCTTGGCGAAGCGCAACTGATGCATAGATATTGAGATGGACGCCAAAGCTGACATGCAAAAATTCCAGAGTAAGAAACTGCGCTGAGTATATCGGCAGAAAACGGTCACAGGAATGGAATTTACACCCGCTGACAAAGCGGGATCAGAACGATCCTGTTAATGGCAAATTCTTTGATTTCAATCAACTAATTGCGTAAGAGGCAATGAATTTGGGGCAGCACGATGGCCATTACCGGCACATCCGGTTATCGCATTTGGGACGATCGCGTGTATTGAACTTAAGAAGCGTTACGCGAAAAATCGGGCACCTATAGCGGTGCCCTGGCTCGTGAATGGTAGTGATTTGCGTCTTAATTGAGCCCTAAGGTCCACTGGGCTATTTTGAAGTAGATGATCAAACCGGTGCCGTCTATCAGCGTGGTGATAAACGGAGCGGAGACTACGGCGGGATCCACACCTAATCGCTTCAGTGCCATTGGGATCACCGAAGAGACAATCGCGGCCCACAGCGTAATACAAACCAGCGTCAGGCTCACGATGAGCGTAATTTCATAGCCGATGCCCATCATCCAACCACGGAATGCCCCCGCACAGGCCAGGGTTAACGCTATCATGATCGAAGTGGTCATTTCCTTGCGCAGCACACGCCCCACATCGCGCATGCGAACCTCCCCCAAGGCCATGGCCCGCACAATAGTAGAGGTGATTTGCGTGCCGCTGTTGCCTCCGGTACCCACCAGTAACGGGATAAAGAAGGCCAGGGCAATCGCCGCTTCCAATGAGTCTGAGAAGTGCTGAATAACCGTGCTGGTATAAGCCTCGGCAACGAACAGCAACAGCAGCCACACGCTGCGTTTTTTCCACAGATCGAAAGAGGATATTTCAAGATAAGGCTTATCCAGCGGCAGGCTTGCCCCTTGCATATGGGCATCCTCGGTGTTTTCATCCTCGATAATCTGCGCTATTTCGCGCTCGGTTAAGCACCCTACCAGACGGCCATTATCGACCACCGCCACAATATCTAAATGATTCTTGGCCACCAGTTCGGCGATATGTTCACGTTCATCCGTGGGTTTTACATGGAAGAAGGTGGTTTCCATCATATCCCTGATACGTTCACCGTTATGCTCTTCCTGCAATAAACGTTTTACAGAAAGGACACCGACCAGTTTGGTTCCGTCTTCAATAAAAATTTGTGCGGGTATGTCGTCGTTGGAAAGTTGATTAACGAATATTTTCCTGGCTTCGCCAACGTAAAGATCTTGATGCAGAACAAAAACTTTTTTGTTCATATAACGCGCGATGGCGTCGTCTTCAAAGTTGGCGTTTTGGTAAAGGTCTTGCAATACAACATGTGACATTCTAGATACTCCCAATAAAAAAATGGAGTCTCATAGAGGCGACAAGACAGGACAGCAGAAGCCGATCCCCACGTCTTGGGTTTAGCACTATACAACGTATCCCCAGGGGGGAAGTTACCTTAGCAATGCCTTGATTCGGCTAGTGCTTGTTTTACCCTTGGTGGCCTCTCTCGATGCCATTAGGGCGGTAACTTGTGTTCGTATAGGAGCCTCGCCATAACGAGATCGTAAAGCTAAATAAAGCGTGGGCATTATGACTGGTTTGATTATTCGTAGAGGAAAAATGGGTATTTTGTTGAGGTATTATTTATTAAAAATACAAAAAAATCGGGCCCCCGATTACTGAGCCCGATTGATAACGCGATGACGTGCGCTTACTTCTGCAGTTTACGCATTACCAACGTGGCGTTGGTGCCGCCGAAACCGAAGCTGTTGGACATAACGGTAGTCAGGTCACGCTTGGTTGGCTCGGTCACGATGTTCATCCCTGCCGCTTTCTCATCGAGGTTTTCGATGTTGATGCTTGGCGCAATGAAGCCGTGCTCGACCATCAGCAGGCTATAAATCGCTTCCTGCACGCCAGCCGCGCCCAGTGAGTGGCCAGTCATGGCTTTGGTTGAAGAGATAGCCGGGGTGTTATCGCCAAAGACTTCACGAATAGCGCCCAGTTCTTTCACATCACCGACCGGGGTGGAGGTGCCGTGTACGTTCATATAGTCGATTGGCGTATCTACGCCCTGCATTGCCATCTTCATGCAACGCACCGCGCCTTCACCCGATGGGGCCACCATGTCAGCGCCGTCTGAAGTCGCACCGTAACCGATGATTTCCGCATAGATATGTGCGCCGCGAGCCAGAGCGTGCTCCAACTCCTCAACCACGACCATACCGCCGCCGCCTGCGATAACGAAACCGTCACGCGCTGCGTCATAGGTACGGGAAGCTTTTTCTGGCGTGTCGTTGTAGCTGGTAGACAGCGCGCCCATGGCGTCGAATTCGCAGGCCATTTCCCAGCACAGCTCTTCGCCACCGCCGGCAAAGACGACGTCTTGTTTGCCCAGTTGGATCAGCTCAACCGCATGGCCGATACAATGCGCTGAAGTTGCGCAGGCAGAGCTGATGGAGTAGTTCACGCCGCGGATTTTGAATGGAGTGGCCAGGCAAGCAGAAACGCCTGATGCCATCGCCTTGGTCACCATGTATGGACCAACGCCACGCAGGCCTTTGGCGCGCATACCGTCAGAACCCGCAACCTGGTTACGTGGAGAACCACCACCGGAACCGACCACCAGACCGGTGCGATCGTTGGAAACCTGATCGGCTGCCAGGCCAGAGTCTTGAATCGCTTGTTCCATGGAGAGATAGGCGTAAACCGACGCGTCGCTCATAAAGCGCATCACTTTACGGTCAATCAGACCGGTAGTGTCGAGTTTAACATCACCCCATACGTGACTACGCATGCCGGAATCTTTCAGCTCCTGAGAGAAGGTGATCCCAGAGCGGCCTTCCTGCAGACTTGCCAGGACCTCCTGCTGGTTGTTACCAATGCTGGAGACGATTCCCAGGCCAGTAATCACTGCACGTTTCATTCAAGTACCTCTTCCACAATTTACATTCGGGATTTTGCAACGCACTTTAGCGTACAGATGTACGCCGAACAAGTCCGATCAGAATAATTTTGCATTATCTTTACCCAGTTTGCACCTCGGGGCTACCCTCGTTAAAATCGCTCTATCCCTTGAGTTACGAGCAACCTACCGTGAGCAATGCCCCCATCCAAACCGCAGCGTTAAGCTGGAATGAACAAGGTACACCTGTTTCGAAACAGTTTGATGACGTCTATTTTTCCAACCAGGATGGGCTGGAGGAAACCCGCTACGTCTTTCTGGGGGGCAACCGGTTGCCACAACGCTTCAGCGATCACCCACGCTCACTGTTTATTGTGGCAGAAACCGGCTTTGGTACCGGGCTGAATTTTCTGACCCTGTGGCAGGCCTTTGCCCGTTTTCGGCAGGAGACACCCGCAGCAAGTTTGCAGCGCCTACATTTTATCAGCTTTGAGAAATACCCATTGCAGTTGGACGACCTGGCAGCAGCCCATGCCCAATGGCCAGAACTGGCACCCTTTGCCGATGAACTTCGCGCCCAGTGGCCTTTGCCGCTGCCAGGCTGCCACCGCTTGCTACTTGCCGAAGGGCAGATCACGCTCGATTTATGGTTCGGTGACGTCAATACCCTGCTGCCGCACTTTGACGCCAGCATGAACGATCAAATTGACGCCTGGTTCCTGGATGGCTTTGCGCCGTCCAAAAACCCCGATATGTGGAGCGAACCGCTGTTTGCCACCATGGCGCGTTTTGCCCGCCCAGGCGGCAGCTTCGCCACCTTCACTGCTGCAGGATTTGTTCGCCGTGGGTTGCAACAGGCCGGGTTTGAGGTCAGCAAATGCAAAGGCTTTGGCCAGAAACGCGAGATGCTCACAGGTCAGCTACCCGCCAACACCCCGGTAAGCGCCAATCCAAGCCCGTGGTTCCTGCGCCCGTCAGCGGAGAATACCGACGATGTCGCCATTATTGGCGGCGGTGTAGCCAGCGCACTCACCGCGTTGGCCTTATTGCGCCGTGGGGCCAAGGTTACCTTGTATTGCGCCGATGCACAGCCCGCAGAAGGCGCGTCCGGCAATCGCCAGGGTGCGCTGTACCCATTGCTGAATGGCCGAGGCGATGCGTTGGAAAACTTCTTTTCCGCCGCCTTCCCCTTTGCACGCCGCCAGTATGACGCCCTGCTGCAACAACAGGTTGAGTTCGATCACCAGTGGTGTGGCGTCAGCCAATTGGCCTATGACGAGAAAAGCGCGGGGAAGATCGCCAAGATCCTGGCTATTGCCTGGCCGCACACTCTGGCACAACCAGCCGATCGCGCCATGCTTAGCGCCCTGTGTGGGATCGATACGGGGTTTGGTGGCATTCACTATTCGCTCGGGGGATGGCTGTGCCCTGCTGACCTGACACGTGCCGCGATTGCCCTGGCCGAACGGCAGGGATTGGTTTGCCACTACCGGCATACGCTTTCCGATCTGAACCGCAATGATGAAGGTTGGCAGCTGCATTTTACTGAGGGTAAGACTCACCAACATGCGACGGTGATCCTGGCTAACGGGCACCAACTCACTGCTCTGGCACCTGGCGCCGCATTACCGGCATATGCGGTACGTGGCCAGGTTTCACATATTCCCACTACGCCAATCTTAAGTGAGCTAAAGCAGGTGCTGTGTTACGACGGTTATCTGACGCCGGTGAATCCTGGCAATCAGCAGCACTGCATTGGTGCCAGCTACCAGCGCGGTGAATCAAACACTGAATATAACCAGGCAGAGCAAGAAGAGAACCGCGATCGCCTGCTGCGCTGTCTGCCAGAACAGAGCTGGACGCAAAAGGTAGATATCAGCGGCCAGCAGGCCCGCTGTGGCGTGCGCAGCGCTACGCGAGACCACATGCCGATGGTCGGTTCCGTGCCGGATTATCAAGCCACTCTGGCGCTGTATGGCGATTTACAGCAGCAGCGCCAGCGCGGCGAAGCAATTGCCGATGCACCGATGTATCCGGGGTTGTTTATGATAGGAGCCTTAGGCTCACGCGGCCTGTGTTCAGCACCGTTGGCCGCAGAAATCCTGGCAGCGCAACTGTTTGGCGAGCCCTTACCGGGGGATAGTGAGATGTTGGCTGCGTTGAACCCAAACCGCATGTGGGTCAGGAAGCTGCTGAAAGGACGCGGCCCCTCACCCCAACCCTCTCCCACAGGGAGAGGGGGCTGTTAGCCTTTGCTCTTTTGAAAGTAAGGAGGTTATCTCTGCATACGCGACCGCCCTGCATCCAAGGCAGATCACGACTATTTCAAACACACTCGATCGGTTCCCTCTCCCTGTGGGAGAGGGTTAGGATGAGGGCTGAGTTTACTCGGTAGGCAACGCAGTCTGATACAGGTTTTCCCACATGCCCAGCACCAGCACCTGATCCGGCGGGGAGAGTTCCCCGGCCTTGATAGCCTTGTCCAGGCTGCTTTGCACCCGCACCTTGAGCTGCTCGGCGCTGTGTTCAGCATGTTCTTCCGATTCCGCCACCGCCAAAGTCAGATGACCGCGCAGGTAGCCACCGGCAAACAGTTCATCATCGCTGGCGTGCTCTACCATGTCATCAATCAGCGCCAAAATGCGCGCTTCAAATTCTGCGATCATCAAAATTCCTCATTAACAAACAGACTCTGGCCTCAGAGATCTTCCGGGTAGGGAAAATGCTCGGCCGCCAGCGGAGGAGTATTGTAAAACGATTGCAGTGCCTGAATAAAGCGCGCAGGTCGTGTGGGTATTCCCCGCTCCAGCAATTCCAGCACCCGAGTACGAACTTTACGCTGGAAACCTATGCGATCCGGCTCGCAATCCCCACTGAGATTGTCGCAGCTGACGTTGAACGGGAAACCGGCCGCCACACAGAACATCCACTCCAACGCCTGTGGGTTGATTTCAACCACTTCGAATTCACTTTGCGTCTGAGCATCGCGCCCATCCGGGCAATACCAGTAACCGAAGTCCACCAGCTTGCGGCGTTCTGCACCGGCAATGCACCAGTGGGAAATTTCATGCATGCCGCTGGCATAGTAGCCGTGGGCAAAGACGATGCGGTTATAAGGCAGCTCAGCATCGGCTGGCAGATAGATGGGTTCATCGTCGCCTTTAACCAGGCGGGTATTGAACTCATCGCTAAAACACTGATTAAAGATTTCAATCAGTTGCGGGTATTGATGGGTGTCTGACATATAAAGAAAGCTCAAATAACCACAAAATCAAGGCGGCAATTATACCCGATATCTTTCGGCTTGCCGCGCTTTTGAGATGTTAAAAATGCAACGCCAACCACTGCTGGATTTCTGCACCGTGATTGTCATACAGTAATTTGCAGCTCATGATCAAAGACACTATCACGATCATCGGCCGGATCAGCTTCTGGCCCTTGGTCAGCACCATATGCGCTCCAAGACGGGCACCGAACACCTGCCCTACCAACATGACCAGACCAATGCTCCAGATAACTTGTCCACCGATGATAAACAGCACCAAGCTGCCCAGATTGGAGGTGAAGTTCAACACCTTGGCATGAGCGGTCGCCTTGGCCAGGTTAAAACCACACAGCGTCACATAGGCCAAGGCATAGAACGAACCCGCTCCGGGGCCGAAGAAACCATCGTAGAACCCTACGCAACCCCCTGCCACCAGGCCAAAGGGTAAGGCCCCCAGCCGACGCAGGCGATCGCTTTCCCCCAATCTTGGCGTCAGCAAGAAATAGACACCGATGCCGATCACCAATAGCGGCAACATCTGGCGCAGTATATCGGCACGCATATGCTGCACCAGGATCGCCCCTATCACCGAACCGACCAGCGTTAGGAAGATCGTCAACTTCTGGGTATTAAGATCGACGGCCCGGCGGCGTACAAAGTACCAACTGGCAGAAAACGATCCGCCAACCGACTGCAATTTATTGGTCGCCAGCGCCTGCGTGGGGGGAACGCCAACGGCCAGCAGAGCCGGTACGGTCAACAGCCCACCACCACCAGCGATCGAATCGATAAACCCGGCGAACATTGCTACCAAAAACAGAATCCCGAGTAATTCGGGACCTAACACCAGCCCATCCATAAGTCGTCTGCCTGCAAAAGTGGAGCCATACCTGATACCAATTGCTAGCGGATTTGCCTAGGTGGTTGGTACTCACGGATCTATCAGTTTTTCTTTGCCGCACACAGTACGCCTTAAACCAGAAAAAATAAACGTCCTGCCCGTCAGGAACCGACTATGCATTTTACGCATCGACGCTAGGAAATCGGCATTTTTCTTTTAACTTCAGATTGATAGCTTGTAGTCATTAAATCCACAGCCCGAGTTGAAGAGAGCAAAATACGATGGAACACACCATTGGCATATTAGGAGGTATGGGCCCAGCCGCCACCGCCGACATGCTCAGCAAATTTGTCCTTTTCCGCCATGCTCCTCGCGATCAACAACATATTCCGGTGATTGCCTGCTCGATCCCGGATATTCCCGATCGCAGTGCCTGCCTGCTGGCCGGAGGCCCTTCCCCTTATGACTATCTGGAGCGCTACTTGCACCTGCTGGAGCACGCCGGCGCAGAATGTATCGTCATCCCCTGCAATACGGCTCACTACTGGTATGAGCGTCTGCATGCCGCCGCCAGCGCCGAGATGATCAGCATTTTGGATGCCACTTTGAGTGAATTGCCGAGCGGCTGTATGGCAGTTGGCCTGTTGGCAACGGATGCCACTCTGGCGACTGGCCTATATCAGCAAAAGATTGAGCAGCGGGGTTTAACGTTCTTAACACCGAAAGAAGAGCGGCAACAAGCCGTTATGCAAGCAATTTATGCGTTAAAAGGCGGAGATGAAGCAAAGGCGCAGGCACTGTTATTCCCGCAGATTGCTGACTTGATCGCTTCCGGAGCCGATACTTTGATTATGGGATGTACCGAAATCCCTTTGGTTATTGGCCGCCAGACCGCACGGTTTGACTGCCGTTTTATCGATTCCACCGCCGCGCTGGTTCGGGCCGCGATTCGCTGGTATGAAGGCAAGCAAGGCGAGATCACCCCGCCAGCGATTTCCCTGGCCACGTCAACCATTGACTGATGCCGGTTCCCACTCAAAGACCTGGCGCAAATCGCGCCAGAAGCGTTCGGCAGTCTGGCTCATCCGGGTATCCATTCGGTAGGCATAAGCATAAATCGGGATCACCAACTCGTTATCATCCAGGCAGGTCAGTCTCCCTTGTTCCAACTCTTGAGCGATCGCATAGGCCGGGAGCCAAGCCACGCCGGATCCGTCCAGCGCTACCTGCTTAAGCAGTTCACTCATCGAAGAAACAAACACCGTCGAAAAACTCAGGCTGGTCGATTTGGCCAACGTCCGGTTGACCAAACGCCCCATATAGGACGCTTGGCTGTAATTGAGCAACGGAAAATCTGGCTGTTGCAGGGAATAACGCGCCTGCCCCTGCGCATCGCAGGCACACACTGGAAACAGCGAGGATTCGAACAGCCGTATGTGGGCGAAAGGCAACTGCAACAGATTTTCATCATGGTATGACAGGATAAAATCACTCTGCCCCTCGCGCAATTTGTGAACCGCGCTATCGACATCTATCGCCTCAACCGCGTAGGTAAAATGATCCGGCATCTGGCGAACCAGCGCAGGCAGCAATCCCAGAGACAACGAGTGTGCGGCAGCAATCTTGATTTTATGCTGGATAAAATCGCTGCCGCCACGCAGTTCAGTAAGATTACTTTCCAGTTGCTGCAACAGATTTCTGACCTGGGAGTGGAAAACCTTGCCCTGTTCGGTCAGTTGCAACGGCGAGACTGCACGGTTGAACAACTTGACGCCAGCGGCCTGTTCCAACGCGATGATGCGGCGGCTAAAGGCCGGTTGCGAGACATTACGCCGCACAGCCGCCTGCGAAAAGTTACGGCATTCCTCTAACGTCAGAAAGTCATACAGCCATTTGGTTTCTATATTCTGCACAATACGCATGGCGAATCTCATTACCGCATCATCAATAGGGTTATTCTACCTAGGCAGGTAAAATAACCACCATCAAATCTGCGCTAACGATCCGCTATCTCCCAGCCATAAAAGCTATTCGAAAGTACCTTTCACACAGGCCTTGCCGTCAAGCACCATGCTACGCCCACGGGCATAAACGCGTTCGAGCGTCAATTCAGGGGTCAACACCATGAAGTCCGCATCCTTGCCAACGGCAATTTCCCCCTTCTCCTCCAGGCCGAGGAAAACCGCCACGCTGCAGGTAAACGGCTCCAAAGCCTCTGCCAACGAATAGTCATAACTCTGAACCAGCGCAGCCAGGGTTTCCAACAGGCTGGCAAAGCCAGCGACGCCAATGCCACTCAGGTTACCCTTGGCATCAAATACCGGCTGGCTACCGTTACCATCTGAACTGACCGTCAACTGTGACATTGGCACCCCTGCCTTGCGGGCCATATCTATGGCCTGAGCCGGGGCAATAGGCTCCATAATACCGCTGGTAATGTCGATATGGCCACCCTGTCGCGCAAAGGCCAATGCCGCCTCAAATAGCGCTTCACTGCGGTTAACGTGAGTAGGCAGCAGTTTGCCGATCGGCACGTCACCGTTTTCCAGGATCCGGTATAGCGGCTCCAGCAGTTTATTGCTGCTCCCCATATGGAATACACTGACGCCCGCTTTGTCGCCCAGCAATCCGCCCACTCGTGCCTGCGCAGCCATATTGGCCAATATGTCTTCATTCGGGGCCGATGAACGGTGATCGGATACAGCACATTTCACCCCAATCACCCGGTCGATCAAGGCAACATCGCGTTCGACGCTGCCGGTAATAGTGGGCGATGGGAGCCGATACGCACCGGTCAACATATAGGCAGTGATCCCTTCTTCATTCAGGGCTCGCGTTTTGGCCAGCAGGCTTTCCGGGTGCCGTGTAACCGCGTCGGTGCCTAACAACCCAATCGCGGTAGTAATACCCGCTTCCACCAAGCGTGAAAGACCGACCTCTGGTGTGCGCGTCGTTGGCCCGGCTTCGCCACCGCCGCCAATCAGGTGGATATGCTGGTCAATCAAACCAGGACAAAGCAGTTGGCCATGTAGATCGATCACTTCACAATCCGGTACGACATCGCTGGCGATATCAGGCGCAATGGCAATGATCTTGCCTCTGGCAATCAATACATCCTGAACGCCCAGTTCTGCCGGGGCGTAAAGGTGCGCACCGCGCAAAAGCTTAAATTCCGCTGCTGAAAAATTCATTGTCAATTCCTTATCTAACCAACAATTGCATCACCCAGATCGACAGTAACGCGTTGAGGATGCAGACCCCGATGATATGGGGATAGTATTTGGCATTCACTTCCGCCGTGCCCAGGCAACGCCCGACGTTTTGTACCGGATTCCCCATCAGATAAATAGCGGGCAGCAGGACGGTAACATCATGACCACTCAGCGTTCCCGCAGTCGCCAGGCTGGCCGCCACCCCAACCGCGCCCCCCATGCTCATCAACGACGCCAACAGCACCGTGGCGGCAACGCCTGGTAATCCCCAAACGGCCATAACCGGTTCGCAAACCTGCCCCACCAGATCCAACAGGCCAGTGATCTTGAGCGCCTGAATAATCACAAACGCCATAACCACGTTAGGCAGCAGGTTGGTGGTGGCAATGGTGAATCCGCGTCGTGCGCCGTCAATAAACAGATCCATGACATTTTTTCTGACCTGAGTTGCCATGATTAATTATCCTTATTAACAGTGCGACGTTCAGAAACGGAAATAAATACCCGCAGTATATTGGCCCCGACAAACTTGAATAGCAGAATAACCACCAAAGGTAAGATCACCGAAGTTCCAAGAAAGGCGAATACCGCGACGCCAGAAGAGAAATAGTTGGTAATAATAGCGCTACCGCTGGTTTGATAAGCGGCAAATATCACCTTTTCTCCCTCGGTTATTTTCCCTTCCTGGCCCAGTTCTTTGGTCATCCCTGCTGCCGCATCGGTATTTTGCAGGTTGGCAATCAGCGCCAGCGAACAGATGCCAGGGATGCCCAACAGTGGGCGCAGGATCGGCGTCATCAGTTGTTGTGCCGCTCGCAGGCCCCCCAGGCCATCGGTTACCGCGATAATCCCCAATGACAGGATCACCGAAGGGGTCAGTTCCAGCGCAAACAGAAAACCATCTTTGGCCCCGGTACCTCCAGTGCCGCGAAACGTCAGGTTGGCTTGGCCAGCAACGCTATTGACATGGCCAAAAGAGCCGTTTAATACGGTAAAATCAAATACCCGCCACCAGCCTTCGCTTCCGGCAAATACCCCAGAGAAAAACAGAATCGTCAGAAAAAAGGAGAGATAGCCCGTCCAAGTGACCTTGGGTTCGCCCACTGCTTCAGCTAATGCAGTATCCTGCTGCGCCATAGTTATTATCCCGTCTTAAATAAAAGTTTTTATCATGGTGCAGAAAATAGCTTTCTGCCCAGGCGTCGTTTTTATTCGAAGTAAAATACCTGCCCTGTCTGCAAGGTTTTTGACCATAGCACGGCGAGGATTAACGGGAAAAATGCAAGAATGTCATTCGCTATGCGTTTTATGCATAACTGAAGCGATGCTTAAATATGAGGAGTTAAAAATGAAAACGCCCCACTAAGAGGCGTTTATGAAAGAGCGCAGCATGCGGCACCCGTTCAGTCAGTGGCTATCAGCGGTTGGCGAAGTGGCTATCCAGCAGCGCCTGACAGGTTGGCGGCAACGGTGGCGGCTCCTTCTTGACCGGATTGGCATTCGGCTGATGCGGTTGGAACCAACTGGCCAACTCGGCACCACAGCCATCGCCCACCGGAGGGGCGTCTTGATCCAGACACTCCAGGCTACCCGCCGGGCAACGCAAGCGTACGTGCATATGTGCACGATGCCCGAACCAAGGGCGGACCTTATGCAACCAACCACGATCGGCACCGGCATCCTGGCACAGACGCTGTTTGATCGCCGGGTTAACGAAGATCCGCGTCACTTCGCTGTCCTGTGCTGCCATCTTGATCAAGGATCCGATCTGCGGCTGCCACTGGCGCTCCACAACTTGCTTACCGTCGCCAGAGACCAGATCGATCGGCTGCGGTTTCAACAGTTGCTGAGCACTCCAACGCTGGCGCGGCAACTGCAACCAGATGTCCACGTCCAAACCGGATTGGTGGCTGGCATGGCCGCTGCTGAAGCGCCCACCGGCCGGCATTGCCATATCGCCGATCAACACCGTGCCCAGTGCTTTCTGGTTGGCCAGGCTGCTCAGGCGTTGAATAAACGCCAGCAGGTCAGGATGGCCGAAGTAGCGCCGCTGGTCGGTACGCATCACCTGATAATCCGGTGAGTTAAGCGGCAACGGATGCGCCCCGATGATACAACCATTGGCGAAACCGCCAATAGCCTGCGCAGTGCCACTGATCGGGTGGTCAATCTTTTGCCACGGCGTTAACGCCAAGGCAGAGCTGGAAGCGATCAACGCAGCGAAGCCCAGCAGCCATTTTTTCATCGAAATCCCTTACCAGCGTGGTACGTCGGAAATCACATCACCGTTTTGCGCACGCTGGCGCAGCAGATGATCCATCAGCACGATCGCCATCATCGCTTCGGCGATCGGCACCGCACGGATCCCGACGCACGGATCGTGGCGGCCACGGGTGACCATTTCCACCGCTTCACCCTGGCGGTTGATCGTACGGCCCGGCACCATGATGCTGGAGGTCGGCTTCAGCGCCAGATGGGCAATCACTGGCTGACCGCTGCTGATACCACCAAGAATGCCGCCAGCGTGGTTGCTCTGGAAACCTTCAGGGGTGATTTCATCGCGGTTTTCACTGCCACGCTTGGTGACCACGGCAAAACCGTCGCCGATTTCTACACCTTTGACCGCATTGATGCTCATCAGCGCATGCGCCAAGTCGGCATCCAAACGATCGAACACCGGCTCGCCCAGCCCAACCGGGACGTTTTCCGCCACTACGGTCACTTTGGCACCGATGGAGTCGCCCTCTTTTTTCAGCGCGCGCATCAGTTCGTCCAGAGCTTCCAGCTTGTCCGGATCCGGGCAGAAGAACGGGTTCTGCTCTACCTGATCCCAATCTTTCAGCTCACAGCTCACGTCACCAATCTGCGCCAGATAGCCGCGCACCTGTACGCCAAACTTCTGCGCCAGATATTTTTTGGCGATAGCGCCGGCAGCAACGCGCATCGCGGTTTCACGCGCCGAAGAACGGCCACCACCGCGATAATCACGAACGCCATATTTCTGTTCGTAGGTGTAATCTGCATGGCCAGGGCGGAACACATCTTTGATCGCGCCGTAATCTTGCGAGCGCTGATCGGTGTTTTCGATCATCAGGCCGATGCTGGTTCCGGTAGTGACGCCTTCAAAAACCCCGGAGAGGATACGCACCTGATCCGGCTCGCGGCGCTGGGTGGTATAGCGCGAAGTACCGGGGCGGCGGCGATCGAGATCGTGCTGCAAATCGGCTTCTGTCAGCGGAATGCCGGGCGGCACACCGTCTACGATACATCCCAGCGCCACACCGTGAGATTCACCAAATGTGGTGACGCGGAAAAACTGCCCAATACTGTTCCCTGCCATCACGGCTCCTTACCGTTGGTTGTCATCCCGTTCGCGTGCAAACGGGGCATACAGGCCCGCACTATGGCGGGCCCGGGTTGTTGGTTAGCTGCGGTAGAGGCTGAAATGATCTTTGCAGTCAATCAGCTGCTGTTTGGTCAGCATGAATACGCCGTCCCCGCCGTTATCAAACTCCAGCCAGGTGAACGGAATATCCGGATATTGTTCCATCAGATGTACCATGCTGTTGCCCACTTCACAAATCAGCACGCCGTCATCGCTCATGAAGTCTGGCGCACAGGCCAGAATGCGGCGCACCAGCTTCAGACCGTCGCTGCCTGCGGCCAGGCCCAGTTCCGGCTCAAAGCGGAACTCTTGCGGCAGATCGGACATATCTTCCGCATCGACATACGGCGGGTTAGTGACGATCAGATCGTATTGGATCGCGGGGACGTCACGGAACAGATCGGATCGGATCGGGATAACCTGATGTTCCACGCCGTGCGCCTGAATATTACGCTCGGTCACGGCCAGCACGTCGGTGGAGATATCTACCGCATCCACTTCCGCTTCCGGGAAGGCATAGCCGCAGGCGATAGCGATACAGCCACTGCCGGTACACATATCCAGGATATGGCGCGGCGGATGGGGGATCAGCGCGCTGAAGCGATCGTTGATCAGCTCACCAATCGGTGAACGCGGTACCAGCACGCGCTCATCGACATAGAACTCCAGATCGCAGAACCAGGCTTTATTGGTCAGGTAAGCAACCGGGATGCGCTCGTTGACACGGCGGATCACTCGCTCAACGATGCGATGACGCTCGCTGGAGGTCAAACGCGCAGTGCGCATATCTTCAGGAATATCCAACGGCAGGAACAGGCTGGGCAAGACCAATTGCACGGCTTCGTCCCACGGGTTATCGGTTCCGTGGCCATAGTAGATATTGGCGGCGTTGAAACGGCTTACGGCCCAGCGCAGCATATCCTGAATGGTGTGCAGCTCATTCACTGCTTCTTCGACGAAAATTTTGTCCAATTTGCCCTCCGGCAGGCACGATGATTCATGAGTTAGCCCCGTAGTTTGCCATGAAGCCTGCGACAAATCAGCAGCAATAGCAGCGTAGCAGCATTCTGGTTGGCATTCAGTGCCAGTTTTGCGTCGACAGAAACCTTCGAGCAGGTAAACTAGCGCGATAAATGATAGGCGACGAGCGAATAATGAAGAATAAGCCCCCTCTGAGCAAAGATGAATTATTGCTCTTTAGAGAGTCGGTAGCTGGAGCAAAGAAGCTACCGCAGGACACCATCGTCCACCCAAAACCTAAAATGAAAACCAAGCAGATCGCACCGCAGCGCCTGTTGCAAGAACAGGTGGATGCCAGCTTTTACTTTTCCGATGAGTTTCAGCCGCAGTTGGAAGATGAAGGCCCAACGCGCTATGTGCGTCCCGGCTACAGCCACTATGAGTTGAAGAAACTGCGCCGCGGGGATTACGTGCCGGATCTGTTCCTGGATTTGCATGGCTTGACGCAGATGCAAGCCAAGCAGGAGCTAGGGGCGATGATCGCCGCCTGCAAGCGTGAGCACGTACATTGTGCCTGCGTGATGCATGGCCACGGCAAACACATCCTCAAACAGCAAACACCGCTGTGGTTAGCGCAGCACCCGGATGTGCTGGCGTTTCATCAGGCTCCGAAAGAATGGGGTGGCAGCGCGGCGATATTGTTGCTGATAGAATTGGCCGAATAAAAACGACAATGGGCGATGATCAGCATCGCCCATGTGCAGTAAAAGAGTGACTTCAGACCTTGGCCACCAGTTGTGACGGGCCAACCTGCCATTCAAACTTGCCTATGCTGCCATCCTCGGACAGCTCGACATTAGCGATGGCGGAGGTAGCAAACATTGGCGGGCATTCCCCAGGGCACAGCTCGGCCACCAGATAACCCACCAGCGGTAAATGGGAAACCACCAGCACCGCACCGATGCCCTCTTTCGCCAGCGCCTGCAAATAACAGCCCACCAGCCCAGCATCGCCACCTGGAGTCAGCTCCGGCAGCACTTCTTCACCTTCCGGCAGCGTTAACGCTTCGCGTACCGTTTCCAGCGTCTGCTCGGCCCGCAAATAGGGGCTGACCAGCACTCGTTCAATATCCACAGACTTGGTATTCAACCAGGCCGCCATCTGACGTGACTCATCACGGCCACAAACGGTAAGAGGTCTTACCGCATCGCTGGCTGCATCGAGTGCCGCCTCTCCGTGACGCATAATCAAAACTTGCATATTGCACCGCTGTTGTTGACAAAATAACGCTATACAGAAACGCCGAGCGTGCTGTATCGCCGAGTTGCACTCAAGAACACAGGCCTGCTTCAAACGATAACGCGCCGTCTCTCTATGGCGGCCGGGCATTTTGCCTGAAAGTTCGCGTAAAGAAAACGCTGTTTTTTACAACATTTGCACCCTTACACAAATTCATCGCTGACATAACAACCAATTCAACGGGTTAAATTTTAACCTTGTTGCTATGAAATTTTTGGTAGCGCTGAGTGAGCCACCCACCAAAACGCTACGTTACCCCTCCCCAATCTCCCTGTACAGCCTCCGGGATTGCCCTAATTGCAAGGAGTGATGGCGATCACAATGCGGCCCTGATCAAACTGTAGCGCAAACCGGGCCGCTATGCTGGTTAACTGCCTTGCGGATAGAAGCGTTCCCCCTGCTCAGCCATGCGCTGCAGACGTTCACAAGGAGCAAAATATTCACCGTATTGCTGTTGCAGATAGCGCAGGGTTTTTACCACCTTCTCTGCGCCCAGCTCATCCATATAGCGGAACGGGCCACCAAGGAACGGCGGGAAACCAATGCCAAACACCGCACCGATATCACCGTCACGTGCGCTGCGGATCACGCCCTCATCCAGGCAACGCGCCGCCTCGTTGAGCATCATCATTACACAGCGTTGGGCGATCACCGCATGTTGAATATGCGCCTTGGCGGTGATCCCCAGCAGCGGATAGATACTGCTGTCCGCGCTCTTGCGTTTCTGACGTGACCTGCTGCCCTCGGCTGGATACAAATAAAAACCACGGCCATTCTTACGCCCTTTACGGCCGTCTTTCAGCACTGCGTCAAACGCCGCTGGAGCGGCAAAGCGTGGCCCCAGTTCCGCCGTCAGGATCGGGATAATCTTGGTGCCGACGTCGATACCAACTTCATCCAACAGCATGATGGGGCCCACCGGGAAACCAAAATCGACCAAAGCCTTATCCACCGATTCGATCGGCTCACCTTCCAGCAAGCAGCGCGCCGCCTCATTAATATAAGGGGCGAGAATGCGGTTGACGTAAAAACCAGCACGATCGGCGACCACGATCGCCGTTTTCCCCTGCTTGTGGGCCAGAGCAACGGTGGTGGCAATGGTTTGTTCGCTGGTAGTGGCATGCGGGATCACTTCAACCAACGGCATTTTATCCACCGGGCTAAAGTAGTGCAGACCAATAACCTGCTGCGGCCTGGCTGCCTGCGCTGCGATTTGGCCGATCGGTAATGATGAGGTGTTGGAAGCAAATACGGTATGCGGCGCGGCATACTGTTCAATATCGGCCACCATCTGCTGCTTGAGCGCGATATCTTCAAATACCGCCTCCACCACGATGTCGACCCGTTCAAAACCGCTGTAATCGGTGCTGCCGGAAATCAACATCATCTGTTTCTGACGCTCTGCCGGGCGCATGCGTTTGCTACGTACCCGTTTGCCCAGCAGATCCCAGGTGTATTTCAACGCATGGCTGATCCCCTGCTCATTCACGTCTTTAATGCGCACCGGAAGCCCACCGCGAGTCGCCGTGACGCAGGCGATCCCGCCGCCCATCAAACCACCACCAAGTACGCCGACGCGCTGTAATTCATAGGGCTGAGCATCCCCGCCGCGCTCTTTTTTCAGCGCCGTAGAGGCAAAGAACAGGTTGCGTAATGCGGCAGACTGTGGTGACATCGCCAGTTCACCGAAGGCGCGGGCCTCCGCTTCATAGCCGCTGGCACTGCCCTGATCCAGACCGGTGCGCACCACCTGAATAATACGCTCCGCTGCCGGGTAGTTACCGTGGGTTTTCTCCAGGGTCTTCTTGCGCACGATGCTGAACAGCAGGCTTCTGCCTAACGGACCGTTGAGCAGGCGTTCCTGCCACGGTAACGCACGGCGCGACTTCCAGCCCTGTTTCACACGCTCAATGGCGGTTTGCAGCAGAATAGATTGCGGTACGGCCTCGTCCACCAGGCCCATACGCAGCGCCTGACGGGCGCGAACGTGTCTGCCCGTCAGCATCATATCCAACGCTTTGCTGGCACCAATCAGGCGTGGTAAGCGCTGGGTGCCACCAGAGCCAGGCAACAAGCCTAACTGGACTTCCGGCAGACCGAGCGCCGTTTTGTCATCCAGCGAACAGACGCGGCTATGGCAGGCCAAAGCCAACTCCATCCCGCCCCCAAGGCAAGCACCATGAATGGCGGCAACCACCGGCACTGGGAACGCGGCAATCTGTGCTAGCGTGCTCTGCCCCTTCTTCGCCAGCGTTTGTGCCTCTTGGGCCATATGGCACGCGGCGATCATGGTGATATCTGCGCCGGCAATAAAGGTATCGGGCTTGCCGGACAGAATGACCAAGCCTTCCAGGGTAGCAAGCTGCTGTGCCTTGAGCAGCACGTCATTGATCTGTTCAACAAACTCCGCCTTCAGCGTATTGACCTTCTCCCCCGGCACATCGATGGTGATCACGCCAATATTGTCCGGGCGCAAGGTCAGATGAAATGCCGAAGGCTTGGCACGCTGTTCGTGCAGTGCGTTCTCGAAACTCATTTGTCCACCTCCACGATCATCGCCGCGCCTAATCCCCCAGCTGCACAAGCGGTGGCCAGCCCCAGACCGCCACCGCGCCGTTTAAGCTCGTGCAGCGTCTGGGTTATCATACGTGCGCCAGTCGCGGCAAACGGGTGGCCATAGGCTATAGAGCCACCCAACACGTTGAATTTTTCCATATCCACTTCGCCGATTGCCTGCTCACGCCCCAACTTCTGCTGGGCAAACTCGGTGCTGGCGAACATTTTCAGGTTGGCCAGCGTTTGTGCCGCAAAGGCTTCGTGCATATCGATCAGAGTCAGGTCGGCCAGGGTAATACCGGCACGATCCAACGCCAACGGGGTGGCATAGGAAGGGCCGAGCAGCATATCTTCCCACACATCAATGGCGGCAAAGGCGAAGCTGCGCAGGTAGCCCAGAGGCTCCAGGCCGAGTTCTTTCGCACGGGACTCGTTCATCATCAGCACCGCTGCCGCACCATCGGTCAGCGGCGTACTGTTGGCGGCCGTGACGGTACCGTGGCGGCGATCGAATGCCGGTTTCAAACGAGCATAAGACTCCAGGCTGGAATCTTTGCGGACGTTATTATCTTCGGCCAGCGGGGTTTTATAGGGCGGCACATAGGCGGTCATCACTTCATCGCGCAACAGCCCCTGCTCCCAGGCTTTGGCGGCCAGTTGATGTGAGCGGTGTGCCAAAGCATCCTGCTGCTCGCGAGTAATGCCATGGGTTTTCGCCATTTGTTCGGCGGTATCCCCCATGCGCAGACCGGTAGAGTATTCTGCCACGGCGGGCGGCACCGGCATCAGATCGCGGAACTTAAGCTTACTGAACAGCTTCAGGCGCTGTGACAGCGTGCGGGCCTTGTTAACGTCCACCAACGTACGAGCCAGCGCCTTGCTAACGCCAATCGGCAGCACGGAGGAAGAATCCGCCCCACCGGCAATGCCAACACTGATGCTGCCAGCCATGATGCTTTCCGCCACGTTGGCAATCGCCTGGAAGCTGGTAGCACAGGCACGTGAAACGCTATAGGCATCGGTGTGCACGCTCATGCCAGTGCCAAGCACAATTTCCCGCGCAATGTTAGGCGCTTCAGGCATTTGCACCACCTGGCCAAATACCAGTTGCTCGATCAGGGCGGGATCGATGCGGCTACGCGCCAGCAGCTCGCTCACCGCAGTCTTGCCAAGATCGACCGCAGGTATACCGTGATAAGCGGTAGCCTGCTTGGCGAAAGGGGTACGCAGCCCTTGAACGATGGCGATACGGTCGCCGAGACGGGTAACCAGCGGCAATGCCTTACTCATAAACACTCCTGAAGAGAGGCCGTCAACACAACGGACAAAAAGAGGTCTGACCTGATGAGGTCATTGTTAACCAAATGTTTACATTTGGCAAACCGGCAGAAGTGAAAACTGAGAGCGGGAGCAACTTTCTGGTAGGGGGTAAAGCGGTACGGATACCAGCAGGGGCGCATATTACGCCCCTACGGGATCGGGTCGGGATTAACGCAGGCCGAGCTGGAAGATCATGGTTTCTGCCTGGCAAGAGAAGGTGAAATCCACATCCAGTTGCACGCCGCCGTCAACCGGTTTAATGCTACTGCTGATGTCACAAGGATCGGACTCCACGCCGCGCGCCTTTTCAGTCAGTGCTGCCAGGGTTTGCTCTGCATCTTGCTGATTGGCAAACACTCGGCTGTAGGAAGCGGTGCAATCGGTGTTATCCATCACGGTTCCGACATCGACACAGCAGCAGGCCGCAGTTTCCTGAGCGTTACATTTATTGATTGCATCTGACATAGTTGAAATCTCCTCACGGGCCGCGGTTAAGCTCGCCCAAATAGCCATTTATGATCTGGCGCAAATAAACAAAATTCTGTGTTTATTTTACTCCTCGGGCTTGCCAATCACTAGCCTTACTTTTTGTAAGCATTTTAAGTGACGGAAATCACATAACTAAATCGCCACTTGGTAAAAAAACATAAGAGTTTTGTTATGTATCGGTCGTTTTTTGTTATGTGGATCTCTTTTCTGGTATCAATTCTGAAATACTTCAAAAACAAACTTGCAACATCTTAACAGGTCAGACCTATAATTCAGCCACTGGTCTGATTTGTCAGATTGATAACGGACCCTACAATCGCGCGCTCCATGTTACTTTGTGTAACATTGTTTAAATAATAAACACATAAAATGAGGTTTTGGTCATGAGCCAGAAAAACCTATTCACTAAATCAGCTCTCGCAGCTGCAGTGGCAATTATTTCTTCAAACGTATATGCCGCAGGATTCCAGCTGAACGAGTTTTCGGCGGCTGGTTTAGGGCGAGCCTATTCTGGCGAAGGCGCAATGGCGGATACCGCTGCCTCGGCAAGTCGTAACCCGGCAACCATGATGATGTTTGACCGCCCTTCTCTCACTGCAGGCGCCGTTTTTATTGACCCAGACGTTAACATTACCGGCACCTCACCTTCAGGCCGCAGCCTGGATGCGAAGAACATTGCCCCGACCGCCTGGGTACCCAACCTGCACTACATTCAACCGCTGAATGACCAATGGGCAGTCGGCGCTTCCGTGACCAGCAACTATGGCCTGGCCACCGAATACAACGAAGGCTACACCGCTGGCTCCGTCGGCGGTACTACCGACCTGACTACCGCCAATATCAACCTGAGCGCCGCTTACCGTCTGAACCAACACTTCAGCTTCGGTCTGGGCTTTGATGCGGTGTATGCCAAAGCCAAAATCGATCGCTACGCAGGTGATTTACCACTGCTGATCGCAGGTTCAGGACAACTGCCTCCGGCGCTGGCTGGCCAGGTAGCTCAAATCCCTGCTGATACCCAGATTTCTCATCTGGAAGGTAATAAATGGGGCTATGGCTGGAACGCGGGCGTGCTGTATGAAGTGGATGAAAACAACCGCTACGGCTTTACCTACCGTTCTGAAGTGAAAATCGATTTTGACGGTGACTACAGAAGCAGCCTGCCTTCTGCCTTTAATCCTCTGCTCGGCAAACTTGGCCTGCCAATGGGAACCGACGGCAACAACGTCCCAGGTTCTCTGACCCTGAATCTGCCAGAAATGTGGGAAGTTTCCGGGTATAACAAAGTGGCACCACAGTGGGCGATCCACTACAGCATGGCCTACACCAGCTGGAGCCAGTTCCAGGAGCTGAAAGCGACCGACAGCAACGGCAACACGCTATTCCAGAAGCATGAAGGCTTCCGTGACGCTTACCGTATCGCGCTGGGTACTACCTACTTCTACGACGATAACTGGACCTTCCGTGGCGGTATCGCCTTCGACGATAGCCCGGTCCCAGCACAAAACCGCTCTATCTCGATCCCGGATCAGGATCGCGCCTGGATCAGCGCCGGTACCACTTACGCGTTCAATAAAGACGCTTCTGTCGACGTGGGTGTGTCCTACATGCACGGCCAGAAAGTCACCATCAAGGAAGGCCCATATACCTTCGAATCGAAGGGTTCAGCCTGGCTGTACGGTGCTGGCTTCAACTACCGTTTCTAATCTATCTTCCTAAACAGAGACGTAAAAACGGCGGGATTATCCCGCCGTTTGTTTTTTTCTGCTGATGCTCTAAACGGGCGCAGCATGCGGCACACCTACTAATTTAACTATATGCCATCGGTCAGGAAAGGCTTACCGTCGTGATGCTGTGCTCAGTTGACGGTGCGTACGACTCCGTTTTTTGTTCCGCAATTTCTTCCTGTACGACTACAGCGTCAGGCTGCGCCAACGGAGCAACTGGCTGTGCCTGCGGTAAAGCCGCGGTCAACGCCTGCAATGAACCGCCGCTGATACCGATTTCCTGTAGCAGGGAGTCGATAACCGGGGCGTGCGTGCGGTAAGCGAGCGCGGCAGACATCGCCTGCTCGGCCAGGTTGCCGCCACCGACCGAAGCCGCCGTCGCACCTGCGGCACCGCCAGAACGGTTCAACCCTTCAACCTGCAGGATCTTGATGCCGTCGATGGCCTTCATCGGCTCAACGGACTTCTCGATGATCGCTGGCAGTGCCTGCAGCAACGCCAGTTTGAACTTCAGGCTGGTCTGATCGCTGGAAAGCATGTTGACCGCTTCGTTCAACGCGCGCTGGGTTTCCGCCTCTGCCAAGCCTTTCTTACGTGCGGCTTCGGCCAGCTCAATGATGGCGGCGGCCTGCAGTTCAGCCGCCTCTTTCTCCGCACGGGCTTTCAGCGTCAGTTGCATCGCCTCGGTTTCCGCCCCTTGACGGGCTTCGATCAGAGCAACCTGTTTAGCACGATCGGCTTCGGCGGTCTGGCGCGTGGTTTCCACGTTTTGCTCCGCTTTCACCGCCTCGGTCAACGCGGCATTGGCGCGCGCCTGGGCCTGGGACTGTTGCTCAGACTTGGCAGCAATGGCGATGGCCTTATCCTGCTCGGCAATTTCCGTCACTTTTTTCTGCTCGATGGCAGCCATTTCCGTGACTTTATTCTGCTCGATCTCTTTGACGCGGATTTCGCGGTCCGCCTCTACCTTACGGGTCCGTACCGCCTGCTCACGCTCGATTTCCGCCTCCTGGATCTGGCGCTCGGCGGAGATGCGGCTCTGTTCGGCCTCGCGGCGGCGCTCCGCTTCGAAGGTCGCTATCCGGGAGCTTTGCTCGGCGCTGCGGGTTTTGACCTGCTGCTCCTGCTCAAGCGACATGAAGGCTTCCTGCTGCTCGATCTCCAGCTTGCGTGACATGGCATCGCGGTTTTTCTCGCGTACTGCAACCTCCACGTCTTGCTCAACTTCGTTACGCTCGCGGCGACGGCGTTCGGTTTCCTGCGTCAGCTTGGTCAGACCTTCGGCATCGAAGGCGTTGTTAGGATCGAAATACTCTTTCGAGGTCTGGTTAAAGTTGGTCAGCGACACGCTTTCCAGCTCCAGGCCGTTTTTCGCCAGATCTTCAGATACCGTGCTCTGAACGCCCTGCACGAAGTTTTCGCGCGTGTCTTGCAGGTCTTGCATGGTCATCTGCGCTGCGGTGGAGCGTAAGGCATCGACAAACTTGTCTTCCACCAGTTGGCGCAGATCTTCCGGTGACAACGTACGCTGGCCCAAAGTCTGTGCTGCAGTGGAGATCCCTTCAATGGTCGGTTGCACGCGGACGAAAAATGCCACCACCACGTCGACGCGCATTCTGTCCTTGGTGATCAGACTGTCGTGCATGGCACGGCTGACCTCCAGTTTCAGGGTCTTCATGTTGATTTCAACAATCTCGTGAAACACCGGCAGGGAGATAGCACCACCGCTCAGCACGACCTTAAGCCCGCCCAGACCGGTACGTACCAACGACTGTTCCGCCGAAGCCCGGCGATACAGTCGTGAAAAAATCAGTCCGATGATCAGCAGGACAACAAAAACGCCACCCGCAATCGAACCCCAAAACGTAAGACCATCACTAATTATCACCAGAGCTACCTCTCCATAAGTCCTATCAAAATAATTCCGTTAAAACCGTGCTCACAGCAGGTCCGGCCAAGGGTTGGCGCTACCGCTGAAGCGGGATCCGGAGATGCGCGCCGTAACCAGCACCTTGGCTCCACGCACAAAGGCGGCGTCCGCCTCATCCGGCTCGATCAAAATGTAATGGGTACGCCCGTGCTCGTCAGTCAACCTGGCCTCTGCCGGGGAGCCAGCCGTGGCCGTTGCGCTGGTCATAATTGCCATCCGGCCAATAAAGCTGTCTGTGGAAACTGCGCTGCTTTCGTCACGTGGCAAGTAGCGAGCAATGCCACGGCCACACCAGCGCACGCTGAACACGGCGACAATAAAGGCAACGATCACCGCCAGCCACACCGGTAGTTCACCGCCTGCCAACCATTGCAGTATCAGGCCACTCAGTGAAAAACCGCCGAGAAACAGCACGATGATGACCAGCAGCGGCAGGCGCCCGATATGCAGCCAGCTCAGACCATGGGCGAAAACGTTCTCACCCAGGGTAATATCCGGATGGGAGTCTATAGCTGCATCGAAATGGCTGGAAAGGGAAGCACCGAGAAACACCGCCAGCGTTTCCAGCACGCCGATAAACAGCAGCAGGAGCAGAGCGATCAAGAAAGGGGCATTGCCTGAAGAAAGTAGGTCCATATTGGCGTTCTCCGTGCGCATCACAGCGAAAATATCGCGGCAGCAGAAAACCGGCAGGAAAAAGGGTACAAAACGCGGTAAAAGGTGATGCTGTAATCCGCTATAAACGATCCTTGTTCCACACCTGTCGGTTACCAAGCCACGGGCTCTGCCTTCCATGTAACCAGCGGCAGTCGCCTGGCGCAGATTTTAGCATTTACTGCCCCGCCATCCCAGAAAATCCTCAGTAAAAATGATTATCATTTGCATAAAAAAGGATCCCTAGATTTCCGGGATCCTTTTTCAAACTCTATTCACCACAGGATTAAGTTGAAAAAAAACTAATCCTTAGTTGGCAGAGTCGATCTCGTCCAGATCGCCCTGGATCGCCTTGGCATTCGGGTTTTCCTGCGGCTTGAGCACCCCGCCATTCGCCAGGAAATCATGGCGTTGGAAATAGGCGTCACGCACCATCGCATAGGGATCGGAAGAGTTGCGCAGCAACCCATCGGAATCCAGCAGTTGAGCACGGGTTTCAACCCCTTCCACTACCCATTTACCCGCCGACATCCAGAAGGTGAGATAGCTCAGCACCGGATAAACGCTATCCGCCCAGTCGCCACCGTCTTCACGAATGGTGAAGCTGCCGTAGACCGGTAAGTGGACATACGGGCCGTAACCGACGCCGTAGTTCCCCAAGGTGCCACCGAAGCGGCGTGGTTCTTCACGCGCCAGTTTCGGGTTGGCCATACCGGCCACGTCGATCAGCCCGCCCATCCCCAACAGAGTGTTGAGGAAGAAACGGTTGAAGTGCTTCATGCCCTGATAAGGATTACCACGCAGAAATTCGTTCACCATGCTGGCTGGCTCTTCCAGGTTGGAAGTAAAGTTGCTCAAGCCATTACGCGCAGGCGTCGGGACGTAATCGCGCCATACCACAGCGACCGGGCGCAGCACGTAGGGATCCATCACGTTATAGTTGAAGTTAAACATCGCCCGGTTAAACCCTTCAAGAGGGTCGGAACGCCCTTGCGGATCGTCACCAGGCGAGCTGGCACAGCCTACCAATAACACCGTTGCGAAAGCCAGCCCAGTCAGGCGAAAGTTCATATTTATCTCCATGAAAACCCTTGGATTCTTTTTATCAGGGAACTTGTTTATCTATCTGAACGCTGACCTGTTCCTTGCCGCTATAGGCTTGCAGCGTACTATCGCCAAACCAGTCGCCCGCCTGTGGCGTTGCCAGACCATCCTGTGACAGCCTGACGTGCACCTTCACCTTCTGCTGAGCCGAAAGCAGACGCTCAGGCATCATGGCGTTGCTGTCATCCAATGTGAATGATAGCGGGAAACGACTAAGTGGCAATTGCTTAACCGCTACCGGCACTGGGTTGGTTCCATCTGTAACCGAAACGATCAGCGTTCCTTGTTGTGGTAATGCTTTTGCCGCCTCTGGCGACAGCGTGACAGTGACGGAGAGTTTAACAGTTTCTGCGCCCACCTGAACTTTTGCTTGTTCAATGCTGCGCTTTATCACTGCAACACGCTGGTCATCGGCGGGTAACAGTTTCAACATCACCTGCCAGGCACCGATCGCCTGTTGGTAATCGCCCTGCTCAAAGGAGTTGAACGCCAGCAGGCTCAGGACGCGCACGTTAGTATGGTCTTCTGCCACCATGGTACGCAGCATCGCGGTGGCCTGCTTGTTGTCTTCCGGATCGCCAGAGCGCGTCAGCACTTCGGCATAGCCCAGGCGCACTTCCATATTGCTCGGATCCAGGCTGTAAGCATGAGCAAAGGCCTGCGTCGCGGTGGTGGCATTATTCAACGCCATTCCGACACGGCCAAGCATCATCCAGTCGTTCAGATTCCGGTCATCGTCCTGCAACGAGGTGCGTAAGCCCAAGCCAAGACGAGCGATCTCTTCCATGCTCAGCGGTTGGGCTCGTTCATTGGCCACCCGCGCACGCAGTTCCGGCATTTGGGATTCTACCTGATGCCAGGCCATAACCTGAGCCAAACCGCCGGTTTTCAGATAAAAGCCAACCGATACCACCACCAGCACCATCACGCCAGGCACTAGAGCCCAACGATTGATGGGCCGAGCAGGCTGCTCATCCGGTTGCCCAGGGATATCGTTCAGCAAGTTCTGTTGCAGCTCTTTGACCAGTTCAGGGCGTTCCGCTACCACCCCTTGATCTTCATCTTGCGCCAGCTCGTCAAGGCGATCCTGATAGAACGCCTTGTTGAGCGTATCGCGGCTGGCCGCCGTACTTTCTTTGCCTTGGCGCATCGCGGGCACGACCAACAACGCGCTCGCACCAACCAACAGCACTATAATTATCAGCCAAAAAGCCATTAGGGTTTCTTCCTGTCAGTCTCTTTCAACAACGCCGCAAGACGCTGCTGCTCCTGCTCGGAGAATTCCTCGTTGACTACGCCCGCCCGACGTTGACGGGTACGTAGTATCACCACCGCCCCACCAATCAGCACAAACAGCAGCGGCCCGACCCACAAGATCAAGGTTGCTGGCGTCACCGGGGGTTCATAGGTCACAAAATTACCGTAGCGCGCCACCATATAGTCGATGACCTGCTGCTTGTCTTGCCCCTGCATCATCAGCTCATACACCTTGGTGCGCATATCTGCCGCGATGATGGCGTTGGAATCGGCAATACTGTTGTTCTGGCATTTAGGGCAGCGCAGCTGTTCGGTCAACTCACGGTATTGCTGTTCCTGCTCTACCGAATTGAATTTGTAGGTATCGATGGCCGCAGCAGCACTCCAGCTTAGCAATGCCGCCACCAGTAAGGTTATCAGCCTCATGCGTCGCCCCCATATTTACGGTACAGCGGTAACACTTCCTGCTGCCAGACTCGCTCGTTCATGTCCCCGGCGTGACGGTAGCGGATAATACCTTCACCGTCGATCAGGAAGGTCTCAGGTGCGCCATACACGCCGAGATCCAGCCCCAGCATGCCGTCGCCGTCGTACAGGCTCAGCGCATAAGGGTTACCCAACTGATTGAGCCAAACCACCGCCTTCTGGCGATCGTCTTTATAGTTTAGCCCGACTACGCGGATGCCTTTGGCCGCCAGAGTATTAAGATACTCGTGCTCCGCCCGACAGGTGGGGCACCAGGTCGCCCACACGTTCAGCAATATCGGTTTGCCCGTGCGCAGCACCGCCTGATCGAAGGTTTTACCTGGATGTTCCAGGGATTCCAACTTGAAGGTCGGCACCGGTTTACCAATCAGCGCAGACTCCAGCATGGTGGGATCTTCCCCGCCGGCGTTACGCGTCAGCTGCACCAACAAAGCCACCACTAACAGCAGGAACAGGATTAACGGAATAAATAACAGTTTGCGGTTCATGCCGGCCCCCCTTGTTTGGCTTCACGTTTGAGTTTTTTGCTCATGCGATAGCGCGGATCGAGAATACACAACACGCCGCCAATCGCCATAAACACCCCACCGAACCAGATCCAGCGGACAAAAGGTTTGTAGTAAAGCCGCACTGCCCAAGAGCCATCGTCCAACTCTTCACCCAACGCGGCGTACAGATCGCGCGTCAGGCCACCGTCGATGGCGGCTTCCGTCATCATGCTGCGCGCCACGCTGTAATAGCGTTTTTCCGCACGCAAGGTGGCTTCTGCCTTACCGTTGCGGGTAACATCGATAATCCCGACTCCGCCGGTATAGTTTGATCCACGGATATCGTGAACGTCGCGGAAGATGAAGCGATAGTCGTGAATTTCCACGCTATCACCGGCTTTCATGCGGACATCACGCTCAACGCTGTAGTTTTGGCTGAAAGCGATCCCGATCACCGTGACCGCCACGCCCAGATGGCCTAACACCATGCCCCAATGGCTACGGGAAAGATGCCTGAGTCCCTGCCAGAAACCGTGGCGATGGGTGGCTCGCTCGTGCAGCTCCATCAGGGTCAGCAGGATCACCCAGATGGCCATGATCAACCCAACCACCGTCATGCCGACGATACTGTCTTGCAGCAGCCAAGGTAGCAGGATTGACAGCACCAGCGTGATCACCAGCGCCACGCCCAGGCGACGCCAGAGCTTGGTGGGTTCATCACGACGCCAGCGCACCAACGGCCCGATGCCCAACAGCAGCGCCAGCGGTGCCATCAGCCAGGTAAACATGGTGTTGAAGAAAGGTTCGCCGATGGAAATACTGCCCAGCCCCAACTGTTTATGCACCAACGGCAACAAGGTCCCCAACAGCACCACCAGCATGGCGGCGATCAGCAAGACGTTGTTGCCCAGCAGGAAGGTTTCCCGCGAGAAGGTTTCATGCTGCACCCGGCTACGCACCTGCCCACCCTTCACGGCATACAGCAACAGCGAGCCGCCAATCACGATCACCAGATAGGCGAGGATAAACATCCCGCGCGCCGGATCGGAGGCAAAGGAGTGAACGGAAACCAACACGCCAGAACGCACCAGGAAGGTGCCCAACAGACACAGGGAGAAGGCCGTGATCGCCAGCAGCACCGTCCAGGCTTTGAAGGTCCCACGTTTTTCGGTGACCGCCAGCGAGTGCATCAAGGCCGTACCGGCCAGCCAAGGCATAAAGGAGGCATTTTCGACCGGATCCCAGAACCACCAACCGCCCCAGCCCAGCTCATAGTAAGCCCACGCTGACCCCAACACGATGCCCATGGTCAGGAAGACCCAGGCCGCCGTAGTCCACGGACGCGACCAACGAGCCCAGGCCGTATCGAGCCGTCCAGCCATCAGTGAGGCAATAGCGAAGGCAAAGGCCACCGAGAACCCCACGTAGCCCATATAGAGCAACGGCGGGTGGAAGATCAGCCCGATATCCTGCAACAGTGGGTTAAGGTCGCCCCCGTCGATCGGGAAACTCGGCAAGGTACGCGTGAACGGGTTGGAGGTCATAATGATGAACAGCAAGAACCCGGCGGTGATCATCCCCATCACCGACAACACACGCGCCACGGCATCCTGCGGCATTGCACGGCTGTACATGGCAACCGCCAGTGACCAGCAGCTCAGCAGCAACACCCACAGTAGCAGGGAACCTTCGTGCGCTCCCCACGTTGCCGCAATGCGGTAATACACCGGTAGCTTGGTGTTGGAGTTGGCTGCTACATAGGAGACGGTAAAGTCATTGGTAATAAACGCGTACACCAGGCAGGCAAATGCCAGGGTGATAGTGATAAACATGCCATAGGTTAACGGGCGGGCTACCGCCATCATGCGCATATCCTGACGCGCCGCTCCCCATTGCGGATAAATGCTCAGCAGCAACGAAATCGCCAACGCCAGGCACAGCAGAAAACTTCCAAGTTCTGGCATCATGACTTGTTGCCCTCGTCCGGCAAATTGCTATAGGTCGCCGCCGGGCTTTTATGATTCTCTTTCATGGCATCCGCAACTTCTGGTGGCGTATATTTTTCATCGTGTTTGGCCAATACTTCGCGCGCATTGACCACGTTACCTTCCCCCAACACGCCTTGTGCCACTACGCCCTGCCCCTCACGGAACAGATCCGGCAAAATCCCGTTGTAGGTTACTTCGATGGCCCCGCGGGCGTCATATACCTTGAAGCTCACCTGCAGGCTTTGCTGATCGCGTTTGACCGAGCCAGGCATCACCATGCCACCGATACGCAAGCGCTGGCCCACTTCCGGCTTTTCATGCTTTTCACCCTTGCCTTGCAGGATCTCGCTCGGGGTGTAGAACAGGTCGATATTGGAGCGCAAGGCATACAGCATCAGCGTGGCGGTAAGCGCAACGCCAATCAGTACGACAATGACCAGATAGAGGCGGCTTTTACGACGTGGATTCACTGTGATTTCTCCCGCGAGTTAACAGGCTGCGGTGTGGCCGCGGATTGCTTTGACTGTTGTGACTGACGGATCCGCCGTTCACGCGACGCCTGCCGGCTGACTTCGGCCAGTAGCTGCTTACGCTGCCACAGGGTGTGGACCAGTAGCCCCAGCAGGGAAAGCAGGGTTGCGGCAACGGCCAACCAAACGTAAAACGCGTAACCGCCCATGGCGAAGAACGCCTGCCAGGAACTGAATGCAGCATTCATGACTGACGCTCCTTGTTAACCAATTCGGCGACCCAAGGGCGCTGACGTTCCTGGAAAAGGATCAGGTTGCGCAGGCGCATCAAGGTCAGCGTAATAAAGAACAACAGGTAACCGAAGATCGCCCAACGCAGCGGGTAACGCATACTTGGCGCAATGCTCTGCTGCATATTGGTTGAGCCCTGGTGGAGGGTATTCCACCATTCGACCGAGAAGTGAATAATCGGAATGTTGATCACCCCCACCAGCACCAGAATACCGGCGGCTCGCCCGGCCAAGCGGCGATCGTCGAAAGCGTTATACAGAGCAATGATGCCCATATAAAGGAACAGTAATACCAACTCTGAGGTCAGGCGTGCGTCCCACACCCACCAGGTGCCCCACATCGGTTTGCCCCAGGCAGATCCGGTGACCAGTGCAATAAAGGTGAACACCGCGCCAACCGGAGCCATGGCCGCGACCACCGTATCGGACATTTTCATCTGCCAGACCAGGCCGATAAACGCCGCAATCGCCATTGAGCCATATATGCCCATCGACCAGATGGCCGCCGGAACATGAATGTACATGATACGGAAGCTGTCACCCTGTTGATAATCTTTAGGTGCGAAACCAAAGCCCCACACCCAGCCGACCAGCAGACAGATGGCGCCCGCTATCCCCAACCAGGGGACAAAGCGGCCACAGACATGGTACAGCCGTTCCGGCCTGGCAAATTGATGTAACCATTTCCACATTGTCGTCATTGCTCACGGTAAGAAATCATTCGGTAGCCGCTCCCAGATGGCAGAACGGCGAAAGTCTTGCGCGCGGAAAAGCTCTTAGAGGCATTCATCCGCGATTAAATTTCCGGCTAGTGTACGCTTACACGCAACGCAGCTGCGGTGGCAAAAGGCGCCAGCGTGATGCTGCCCGCCAGCATCGCCCCCAGGATGGCCAGATAACCGTCGATCGGCATCCCCATCGAGGCGGCATCTATCGCCGCGGTAGCGAAAATCAGTACCGGAATATACAGCGGCAGCACTAGCAAACTCAGCAGCACACCGCCTTTGCGTAGCCCCACCGTCAACGCCACACCGATAGCGCCAATCAGGCTCAGCGTTGGAGTGCCCAACAGCAGGGTCAACGCCATCGCCATCCAGGTATTTACATCCAGCGACAGCAGCATCGCCACCAGCGGCGACAGGATCAGCAACGGCAACCCGGTCACTACCCAGTGAGCACACACTTTGCCTAGCACCGTCATTGGCAGCTGTGTTGGCAATAACAATAGCTGTTCCAATGAGCCATCCAAGTAGTCATCACGGAACAATCGCTCCAGCGAAAGCAACGAGGCTAACAGCGCCGCTACCCAGATAATCCCCGGCGCAATTCGCGCCAGCAATTGCGGTTCTGGCCCAACGCCCAATGGAAACAGCGTGATCACTATCAGGAAGAACCACAGCGGGTTGACGATCTCGGAACCTTTACGAAAGGCAATTTTCAGTTCCCGCCGCAGTATGATAAAGAACATCAGGCGATCTCCGCGCTGGTCTGTGTCAGACGGATTTTCCTGACCGCCTGCGAGGTACCAGTTAAATCTTGATGCGTCGTGAGCAACACCATTCCGCCCTGTTGAGCATGTTGCCCAAACAGCGCAATGAGTTCCACCACGCCCTGTTTGTCTATGGCCGTCAAAGGTTCATCCAGGATCCACAGCGGGGATTTGCTGAGCCAGAGCCGTGCCAGCGCCACACGCCGCTGCTGCCCGGCGGAAAGCTGCGCCACCGGTACATCCTCGTACCCTACCAAGCCTACCTGCTCCAGCGCCTGCCAGATGGCCTGACGATCGGATGACTGGCTAACGGCCTGGTAAAACTGCAAATTCTCAAACGGGGTCAGCATGGATTTAATACCCGGCTGGTGCCCCAGAAACAGCAGATCCAGATGATATTGCTCACGGCGATGACGCGTATTTTCGCCCTGCCACAGCACTTCACCCGCGTCTGGCTGCGCCAACCCGGCCAAAATGCGCAGCAAGCTGGTTTTGCCAGCCCCATTAGGGCCTTCCACCTGAATAATGTCCCCCGGGCTCACCAAAAAACTCAACCTGTCAAACAGAGTACGTTCATCTCGTACACAACTAAGATTTCTGGCTTCCAGCATGGAGGACTCATATTTTTCTTTGGGATAGCGAATCATAGCATAAGCCACAGTGCGCTCGTAGCCCGCAGCCTGGCTTGGATGTACTCCATTAGGGGTAATATTGCGCATCAGATCAAAATTGCGTAGAAAAAATCATCAGCGTTAAAATTTCGTTACTTTTTAATCATTTTTCCCGCGCACTTTCCTTCGCCCCATCAGCAACTACGCTTTAGTTATCAGCCAATAGGAGAATGACCATTGAGCACAAAACCAGATCGTCCAGCCAACAGCGATGAAAACAGCGTCAAGGTCGAAAGCGAAGAGCACGATCGTGGCAAATCCACCATTGAGGTCGATGAGGAAAAACTACCCTCGCGCGCCGCAGCCGTGCATGAACAAATCCGCATGGAGGGGGAGAAAGAGCTGGAGCGTGACTGGCTGGCACTACTACTGTCGGCCTTGGCGGCCGGCTTGTCGATGGGGGCTTCCCTGGCGGCGAAAGGGATTTTTCACGCACGGCTACCAGACGACCCAAGCCGGTTTTTTATCGAGAACATCGGCTATACCTTCGGCTTTATCATCGTCATCATGGCTCGCCAACAGCTGTTTACCGAAAACACCGTCACTGCGGTGTTACCCATCATGCATAAACCGACGCCGAAGAACTTCGTCATTCTGTTCCGCCTATGGGGGATAGTGCTGTTGGGGAATCTGATCGGCACCGGTCTGGCCGCGCTGGCGTTTATCTACATGCCTATTTTTGATGAGAATACCCGTGCGGCCTTCACCAGCTTGTCAGAGGAAATCATGCATAACACTCCGGGAGAGATGTTTGCCAACGGTATCCTTGCGGGTTGGATCATCGCCACTATGGTGTGGATGTTCCCTTCAGCCAGAGCCGCCAAGATCTGGGTGATCGTACTGATGACCTACCTGGTGGCGATTTGCGATCTTACCCATATCGTGGTCGGTTCCGTCGAGATCCTGTACCTGGTGTTTAGCGGCGCACTCCCCTGGCAGGAGTTCTTCTACCCGTTCGCTATCCCGACGTTGGCGGGCAATATCATCGGCGGCAGCTTTATCTTCGCCCTGATCAGCCATGCGCAGATCCGTAACGATATGAGTGACAAGGCCAAGGCCGAACGGCTAAAGGCTCAGCAGGAGAAAAAACCGAAGGAAGATACGGATCGCCAGTAAGACTTGCCGCCGCCAGCGATTCGCCGTTTGATAAGGTTGGAGCGAAATTGTATTATAAACAACGAATAACATTCTTACCCGACGAAAGGTGTTAGATGTTCGACTTAAAACTTAGAGAAGTCAGCAACGGATTATCGGCGAAAGAACGTGGCGTAGCCGAGTATATTATTGCGAATAAACAGTCGCTAAAAAATATGAGTATCCAGACGCTGGCAAAAGCTAACAACGTCAGCACCACCACCATTCTACGTCTCTGCCATAAGCTGGGGTATCAAGGATTTAGCGATCTTAAAATCGATTTGATCACCGCGTCGGGTTCCAGCAAACAAGAAAATGTGTTGCAGGAAGACATTAATCTGGATGACTCAATAGAAACGGTGAACGGCAAAATTCACCTGATAGAAAAATCCTCTATTGATGAAACCCACGCCATGATGAATAGCGAGCAGTTGGCCAAAGCCAATGAGCTCATCAGAAATAGCAATAAAGTGGTGATCTATGGTGCAGGTAGTAGCGGACTGGTAGGTAAAGAGCTCGAATACCAGTTAATCAAGATAAAGAAAGACGTGAGCTGCCACCTGGACTACAGCATTCAATTTAGCATCGTCAATACCCTGGATAAACACGACCTGCTGATCATTATCTCCCACTCCGGTGAAAATCAGGATGGCGTCAAGTTGCTGACCCTGGCGCAGCAGTTGGGTGTCCCTTCTATCGCCATCACCAAAATGGGCCAAAGCCGCATCTCTGGCTTGGCCGATGTGTTATTGCACACCATTTCCACGGAAAGCGTTTCCCGCCTGATCCCTATCCGCTCCAAAATTTCACAGCTTTCGGTGATTAATATGTTGGTGACTAACCTGTTTATCCAGCAGTACGACGAGCGTTTATTAAAGCAAACCCAAACCCGCGCAGAACGTTTTTACAACCAAAACAACAAGCCTTAACCAGGCCACTGTAGTGGCATACTGAATTTGGCCACCCGATAAGAGGTGATATCATCACCTCAGCACAACAAAGGTGACCTTATGACCGGACGTACCAGAAGAACTTTTAGCCCTGAATACCGTCTTGAAGCAGCA
>Ga0302347_1000469_pt1 | contig 64154 bp, 66 predicted proteins | sample PhyWR1_FD_202178 | JGI IMG/M metagenome (GOLD analysis project Ga0302347, IMG submission 202178) | Leaf surface microbial communities from wheat plants in UC Gill Tract Community Farm, Albany, California, United States - DLSL W.R1 (v2)... | ecosystem: Host-associated > Plants > Phyllosphere >... | reverse complement strand
AATATCCACTCTGATGGGGCATCTGAAAGGGCGTAGTGCAATCAGGCTCTACAACCGTTTTCCACACATCAGGAAAAAATTAGGGGAAACCATTTTTGGTCCCGTGGGTATTTTGTCGATACGGTTGGGGTGAATGAAGAAATTATCAGACGATACGTGCGGCATCAGGAGAAAACGGAACAAACGCATGAACAGCAGATGGAATTGCTAGAGTAGGAACAGAAGGTGATAATCGCCCCCCTTACAGGGGGCATTCTCAAAAGCCACCTTCTAAGAAGGTGGTCTTTTACTCACGCCAGAGGATATGGCACAGCTTGTGATCTTTTTCCCGACACAGCAGGACGCGGGCAAAAATATCATTGATTTCGCCGCCGTCGGTCTCCGCAAGACCAATCACCACCTCGGCAAAAAAGTCCGGGTTGAGGTCGAAATCGACATGCTCAGCCCAGTCTTCAGACGGGTCAAACAGCTCCGCGCCGCCGCGCTCTTCAAACTGCAAATTAAAGAGGATAACGTCTGCGGGATCGAGATTATCCATCGCCAGTTCGAGAAAAATGTCGTAGGCCTGCTCAAGCGTTTCGTCTTCTGTCAGACGATTATTCAGATCCATTTCCATGATGACTACCTGTTAAAACATCGTTGGGCACGTTTTACAGCAACGGGCTAAAGAAGTAAAACAGTCGTTCGGTGATTCGCTGCCACAAAGGCCGCTTGACCCACAAACTGGCGTCCAGCAAGCGCGAGCGGGAGATGTAATCGTCCTGAACCGCAGCCAAATCGCCACCAAAACCCGCATCGTCAATCACCAGCGTAATTTCAAAATTCAGCCACAAACTCCGCATATCCAGATTCACGGTCCCGACCAGGCTGAGTTCTCCATCCACCAGTACGCTTTTGGTATGCAGCAATCCACCCTCAAACTGATAGATTTTCACCCCTGCTGCCAGAAGCTCTGTAAAGAACGCGCGGCTAGCCCATCCCACCAGTACCGAGTCGTTTTTGCGCGGCATAATAATGCTGACATCCACACCGCGCTGTGCGGCGGTACAAATCGCATGCAACAGGTCGTCGCTCGGCACAAAGTAGGGCGTAGTCATGATCAGATATTCACGCGCAGAATAAGCCGCAGTGAGCAACGCCTGATGTATCAAGTCTTCCGGAAAACCCGGGCCGGAGGCAATGGTGTGAATGGTATGACCGCTTTCCTGCTCGAACGGCATGATATTGGCGTCGGGCGGTGGCGGCAAAATACGCTTGCCGGTTTCAATTTCCCAGTCGCAGGAATACACAATACCCATTGCGGTAGCGACGGGACCTTCCATACGCGCCATTAAATCGATCCACTGACCCACGCCGGAATCTTGTTTGAAGAAGCGCGGATCGACCATATTCATGCTGCCGGTGTAGGCAATATAGTTGTCGATCATGATCATTTTACGGTGCTGGCGTAAATCCATGCGCCGCAGGAACACGCGCAGTAAATTCACCTTTAACGCTTCGACGACTTCAATACCCGCGTTGCGCATCATCCCAGCCCAAGGGCTGCGGAAGAAAGCCACACTCCCCGCAGAATCCAGCATCAACCGGCAATGGATACCGCGACGAGATGCCGCCATCAGCGACTCAGCAACTTGATCCGCCATCCCACCCGGCTGCCAGATGTAGAAAACCATTTCGATATTATGGCGAGCGAGTTGGATATCGCGAATCAGCGCCTGCATCACGTCATCAGAGGTCGTCAACAATTGCAGCTGGTTACCTTTAACGCCGGCAATGCCCTGACGCCGCTCGCAGAGTTTGAACAGTGAAGATGCCACGCTGCTATTTTCTTCGGCAAAGATGTGTTTGCAGGATTTCAGGTCGTTTAACCATTTTGCGGTCGACGGCCACATGGCGCGGGCACGCTCGGCGCGACGCTTGCCCAGATGCAATTCACCAAACGAAAGATAGGCAATAATTCCCACCAGCGGCAGGATGTAGATAATCAGTAGCCAGGCCATGGCAGAGGGGACAGCTCGGCGTTTCATCAGGATGCGAAGCGTTACACCTGCGATCAGCAGCCAGTATCCCAGAATGACCAGCCAACTCACCACGGTGTAGAAGGTTGTCATAATTAAAAATCCTTTTGAAAGCGTATTGTTATGAGTGTACGCATCAGAATTGATCTGGCAAATAAAAAGGACGGCTAAAAGCGCTGGTTTGCCGCGACCAAGGGTTTATAATGGCGTTTCTGTTAAGGAAAGAGTTTTAACCATGAAGCGCAGTAGAACTGAAGTAGGGCGCTGGCGCATGTTGCGACAAACGAGCCGCCGCAAGGCTCGCTGGCTGGAAGCTCAATCCCGCCGCAATATGCGTATTCACGCTATCAGAAAATGTGGGCTAAGCCGTCACCGTAATGCACTGGTGTTCGCCGTTCGCGATCTCTGAGTTCCCTGAAGGCACCGTTTTCGGTGCCTGATGTTTTTTTAAGCCATCAACGCCTGAGCGCGTACTATTTTGCTTCCCGCGTGTTAAATCCTTCCACTGCTACGGTATGATGTGCGGCGATGTACGCGATGAATAAGAAAAATGAATCCTTTCCTTTGGGTCTTAATTGCAATTTTTGCCGTAGATGCATTAAGGGAATATTTAGGACTCTCGTCGCTCACGCAGCTAGGGCAATTTATTTACGCGCTTGGCATGCACTGGGCAATGCTTTAAGGATAAACGGTACTGACGCCCGCAAGGGTTTGCGAACGTCAGAATGAGATGATGCATAGCGCGTTCACGGTTTCGGTTCTCTTAACCACGCCGTGACGCGCTGTTTTAAAAAGGAGCGGGTGGTGTTTGCGGAGTTTGGTGTACTGAATTTTTGGACCTACGTTGTTGGCGCGTTTTTTATTGTTCTCGTGCCTGGCCCCAATACTTTATTTGTTCTCAAAACAGGCATAGGTCACGGCGTCAAAAAAGGTTATCTCGCCGCGACGGGCGTATTTATCGGTGATGCCGTACTGATGTTTCTGGCCTGGGCCGGCGTGGCTGCACTGATTCAAACTACACCCGTGCTATTCAATATTGTGCGTTATCTTGGCGCGCTATATTTACTGTGGCTCGGTGGCAAAATGCTCTGGTCGGTCATTATGCGCAAAAACAGCGCGCAGGCAGGAGGGGCAGAGCCGGCAAGTATGATCCTGAAGCGCTCGCTGGTATTGAGTTTGACCAATCCCAAGGCGATTCTGTTTTACGTCTCATTTTTCGTGCAATTCATTGATGTCAGTGCGCCAAACACAGGCACCTCTTTCCTGATCCTCGCGACAACCTTAGAACTGATCAGCTTCATGTACATGAGTTTCTTGATTTTCTCCGGGGCATTTGTGACACGCTACTTGAAGACGAAAAAGAAACTGGCGAAGCTGGGAAATGGGTTGATCGGGCTGCTGTTTGTGGGATTTGCCGCACGACTGGCATCGCTCCACTGAAGGAACGCATACCGTTGCTGAGAGCGGAGATGCGATGAGTGTAATAGTGCTCAAGATTGCGCCTGGATTAGCCGATATCTCTGAGTACCCCTTTTACCCATTCTGGAATCAAGCTGAGCCGTTAAGAGCCTGCGTGTTAATAAGGAAAAATAATGACCGATACCGCTTTCAAATGGACGTGCATTAAATGTGATAAGACCATTCCACAGCACCAGGAATACTGCCCTGAATGTGAGGAAAAACGGTATCGCAAAATTGGCGGTTTGCTGTTCGTGCCATTTCTGAATATGTTCCTCATTGCGTATGGTTACTTCAGTTCACTGGCCGTTACATTAAAGGCCAGCATTGATACGCTAGGTTATCTTCCGCTTCCGCAATCAGCCTATCTGTTTATTTCTGCGGGGGTGAATTTTGTTTTCTTGCTTTACATTATCTATGTTGCCTCACTTTTTTTGCGCAAGAAGAAAGAACTTCCGCTGGCGTACAGTGTGTTGCTCGTCGCTGGTATCGTCGTCATGTTGATTGACCGGTGCATCACACCTTACCTGTTCCCACAGATTGCCCTGGACTTTAACCAGGTGATGCCAATTGTTACCCACACAATTTACGCCTGCATCTGGATCCCTTACTTCCGCTATTCCGTACGCGCTAAGAAGACTTTTATTCGTTAACCCAATCGAGTCTTAAACAGTCTATGGCTGCCATATTCTCGCAGCCATTTTTATTGATGGTGAAACATCTCAGCGTTATACGCTCGTTAGATGACAATCACTCTTACGCTTTCTTTTGAAGAAGAGTCGGCCTATCGTGTCATGAGTCTGAGCTCATTCACAGGATAAGAAAGATGCGTGACATTCCTCCTACCGCCATGCTTCGTGCGTTTGAAGTTGCTACCCGCCATCCCACGTTCACCTCATCCGCATCAGAGCTATTCATCACGCAGAGTGCGGTCAGCCATCAGTTAAAAAATCTTGAAGAATTATGGGGCCTACAGCTTTTTCAGCGCGGTAAGACACTCACACTGACGCCTGCAGGCGCCGCGCTCGCGCCTATCGTGCGCGAGTTTTTCACAAAGCTGGAAACCTCGTTAGCCGATCTTCGCGAACAAAAAAGCCGTGTACGATTACGTTTAAGTACTACCTATTCTTTCGCGTTGAAGTGGCTGCTGCCACGTCTTCCAGAATTAACCCGACTGCATCCTGAGATTCTGGTCACGATTGAAAGCACCGACAGAGCCATTAACTTCACCAATTCTGATTCCGACGTGGCGATCCGCTTTGGTCACGGCAATTATCCGGCGCTGCACACGGAATTTATGTTCCGCGAACAGCTTTTTCCGGTGGCCAGCCCGGCATTATTACAACGTTTTGGAACACCCCATGAACCGGCTGAGCTGTTGCGCTATCCGCTTCTGACGCGCGACGGCGCGGATCTGGTTCCGAAATGGGACTCCTGGTTTGAGCAGGCCGGTATACAGACGGATGCGTTGCATGAGAGCGTACGTTTTGCCGACACCAATATGACCATCGAAGCCGCGCTGCTGGGACAGGGCATTGCGTTAGCGCGCAGCGGACACGTCGAAAAAGAGCTCAGGGAAGGCAGTCTGGTAAGGCTGTTTAATATCCCTTTTCCTTCGCCCGCGGCCTATTACTTTGTCTGTCCAGGCGGCATCGAAACGCAGCCGCACATTATGAAGTTCTGCTCCTGGCTCATGGCTGAATCCTATCAGGCACAGCTCAGCTATTCCTGAGGTATGCGCTTTCACTCATGATCGGATGACGACACTTCACTTTTAAAACAGGCATAGGTTGCTTAGCATCAGCCTATGCCAAGCCATATTATTTTCCTGACGCTATTCGCCGCTCTGCTGCATGCCAGCTGGAATACTCTGTTACGTGGGGCAACTGACCGGTTATGGGCGATGACCATTATGTGCGTGGCGATTGCCTTGACCAGCGGACTAATCGCACTGTTTGTGCCAGTGCCATCCACGGTCAGCTGGAAGTACGTGTTGTTTTCGGCGCTGCTGCATGTGGGCTATAACCTGTGTCTGATACGTAGCTATCAGAGCGGGGATCTCGGGCAATCCTATCCGATTGCGCGCGGCTGCTCTCCGCTACTGGTGACATGCGCGGCGGCACTCTTCGCCGGTGAAAAAATTGAACTGAATACGCTTGGCGGTATTACGCTGGTTTCCTGCGGTATTCTGATGCTCGCCATGAAGGGCTACAAACTGGCGATGCCGAATCTGAAATATGCGCTGGCAACCGGTGCTTTCATTGCCGCGTATAGCGTAGTGGATGGGATAGGTGTGCGATTGTCCGGCAATGCGCTCTCATACACCGTGTGGATGAGCGCCTTATGGGGAGGGCTGATGCCCGCACTCTATATCGCTTTGCGCGACAGAAGAAGTTTATTGCGCTGGCGGCCGGGCTTACCTCGTGCAGCAGTAGGGGGCCTTGTTTCGCTACTGGCGTACGGGATCATTATCTACGCCATGTTGGGTGCCCCGATGGGCACCGTTTCAGCACTTCGCGAAACCAGCGTTCTCTTTGCCGCCATATTAGGTTACGTGTTCCTGGGCGAATCGCTAACGCTAAGAAAAATGCTTGCGTGCGTGGTTATCGCCACCGGCACGCTCATTATCGGTTAACGACATTGGGAGAATGCGACATGTCTGACAGTCCAACTATTGCCCTCATTGGTCCAGGCGCTATCGGTACGACTATTGCCGCGCTACTGCATGAGGTTGGCCGCAAGCCGTTACTGTGCGGACGTACAGCCCATCCGAAACTAGTGCTGCGCTTCGATGAAGATGAAATTACCGTGCCGGGGCCAGTATTGAGCAACGCGGCGAAGATCACTCAGCCGAGCGATCTGGTGTTCGTTGCGGTGAAAGCGACCCAGACGGCATCGAGCGCAGGCTGGCTGGATAAACTGTGTGATGAAAACACAGTGGTCTGCGCGCTGCAAAACGGAGTAGAGCAGAAAAGCCAGCTGGAGCCTTATGTTAACGGCGCCACGGTCGTGCCTTCGGTGGTCTGGTTTCCTGCACAGCGTGAACCGGACGCTTCTGTCTGGCTGCGTGCAAAACCTCGCCTGACGCTGCCGGATACGCCGCAGGCAAAACGGATAGCTGATGCGCTTACTGATACACGTTGCACCGTCGAGCTTTCGGAGGATTTCACGTCCATCGCCTGGCGCAAACTGTTGCAGAATGCGGCGGCAGGTTTGATGGTACTTGCCAATCGCCGCGCTGGCATGTTCTCGCGGGAAGATATTACAGAACTGGCACTGGCTTACCTGCGCGAGTGTCTGGCGGTGGCGCGTGCTGAAAAGGCGATACTGAACAATGACGTTACGCGTGAAATCGTGGACGGTTTTCGTCGTGCGCCTGCAGACTTAGGCACTTCTATTCTGGCGGATCGTCAGTCTAACCGCCCGATGGAATGGGAGGTCCGTAACGCTGTGATCCAGCGGCTAGGCAAATTACATGGAATTCCTACGCCCATCAGTGAGGTGTTGGTACCTCTGCTAGCGGCAGGAAGCGAAGGGCCGGGGTGAGGTTCCGCGCTTTGGACTTAGCAAGCAATCTCATCGCATTTGTCACGGGCTCAATGAACGCCGACCTTGTAGGCCCAGTTAAAAATAAAGCCCCGTCTACGCGGGGCTTCTTGTATCAATGTGATTAATGCGTGGGGCAGGCGTGAAATAAATTCCTTTATTTCCACTGGTTGATGTTTTTTAAAAAGCGCGTGAGGACGCTTTATTCACAACCTTAAAACACTTTCTTAAACGGGCGAACGGTGACTTTTGCGTAAACGCCTGCGGCGACGTACGGGTCGGCTTCGGCCCAAAACTGTGCTGCTTCCAGGGATTCGAATTCGGCAATCACCGTAGAGCCACTAAAGCCGGCCGCGCCGGGATCGTTGCTGTCAACGGCAGGCATTGGCCCTGCGGTGAGCAGTTTGCCTTCGTCGTGCAAAAGTTGCAGTCGCGCCAGATGCGCAGGGCGGACGGAAAGACGTTTTTCAAGAGAATCAGCAACATCCTCAGCGTAGATAACGTAAAGCACGGCGGAGCTCCTTAACCATAAAAAGTGGCATTTACGTTATGTGAAAGCAGCGATGACTGCAATGTAAAGATAACGACCTTGTTAAAACTGTAACAAACAGAGGCCAGGATACGCCGCTTGCGCACTTAAATTGCGAGAAGATGGAGTGTCTTATTGAATATGATTGCTATTTGCATTTAAAATCGGGGTCTGGTTTTTTAACTGTAACGATTATGACTTCGATGACCCTGAATTTACCTCGCCGCTTTCCCTGGCCGACGCTGCTTTCCGTTGTGATTCACGGTGCTGTTGTCGCGGGTCTGCTCTACACATCGGTACATCAGGTTATTGAAATGCCAGCGCCCGCGCAGCCGATTTCGGTGACCATGGTGACGCCCGCAGAGCTAGAGCCGCAGGTCGTCCCGCCACCACCAGAGCCTGTTGTTGAGCCGGAACCTGAACCGGAGCCGATCCCTGAGCCGCCGAAAGAAGCGCCAGTGGTGATCCATAAGCCGGAGCCAAAGCCGAAACCGAAGCCAAAACCAAAGCCGGTTAAAAAGGTGGAAGAGCGTCCAAAACGAGAAGAGCGTCCCGTTGAGCCGCGTACGACGCAGACCGTGCAAAACACGGCGCCGGCGAAACCCGTGATGAATAACTCGCCGGCCACGGCCAAACCGGTCGTCTCGGCACCTTCTGGCCCGCGCGCGCTAAGCCGCAATCAGCCGCAATATCCTGCGCGTGCGCAAGCCTTGCGCATTGAGGGGCGTCTGCGCGTGAAATTCGACGTCACGGCTGATGGACGCGTGGATAACGTGGAGATTCTTTCTGCCCAGCCCGCCAATATGTTTGAGCGCGAAGTGAAAGCGGCGATGCGCAAATGGCGATATGAAGCCGGGAAACCAGGAAGTGGATTGATTGTGAATATCGTGTTCCGCCTTAACGGCGGGGCGCAGATGGAATAGCAAAAAGCCTCCGCGATGGAGGCTTTTTTTTAAACCTGCGGAAGCTGGCGGGGTTTCCCGTCATTATCCACCGCTACATAGATGAACAGCGCTTCAGTCGCCTTGTAGCGCTGGCCAATTGGCTCTGAGGCCACCTTTTTGACCCACACTTCAATATTAATGGAAACTGAGGTGTTACCGCGCTTGACGCAGCGGGCGTAGCAGCAGACCACATCACCCACCGCAACCGGACGCAAAAACGTCATCCCATCGACCCTGACCGTCACCACGCGGCCATGCGCGATCTCTTTTGCAAGGATCGCGCCACCCATATCCATTTGCGACATTAACCAACCGCCAAAGATGTCACCGTTCGCATTGGTGTCGGCGGGCATTGCAAGTGTGCGTAAAACCAGTTCGCCCTGAGGGGCGTCATTCGTTGTTGTCATTGTAATTTATGCTCGTGACGGAAGACGACAGGCGGGATGCTACTATGATTTATACGCGGTGGGAAATACGAAAAGCAGACGGATATCAAATGGCCAGACGGCGTACCGTCTGGCATACAGGGATTAGTGTTTATCGTCCTGAGGCATGTGTTTGTAAATGTACACACCGCTGAGCAGGGTGAAAATCAGCGTCAGTGCCGTCAGACCAAACACCTTGAAGTTAACCCAGATATTTTGCGGCATCCAGAACGCAATATAGATATTCGCCAGTCCGCAAAGAATAAAGAATACGGCCCAGGCAATGTTCAGTCGCGACCATACTGCCTGCGGCAGGGTAATTTCTTTGCCCAGCATGCGTTGAATCAACGGTTTGTTCATGACCCACTGGCTGAAGAGCAGGGCACCGGCAAACAGGCCATAAATCACCGTCACCTTCCATTTGATAAATTCATCGTTATGGAAGAACACCGTCAAGCCACCAAACACGGCAACTAAGACAAACGTGATCAACGCCATTTTTTCGACTTTGCGATAGCGAATCCAGGTGTAGATCAGCACGACAGCAGTAGCGACGATTAAGGCGGTTGTCGCGGCGTAAATGTCGTACAGCTTATAGAATGCGAAAAACACGACAAGCGGTAAAAAATCAAGAAACTGCTTCATTCTTAGATTCCATTTTCTGCGTGAGGCAGAGCGCACGCTGGCACTCTGCCATCAGGATATTATTGGCGAATCAACGTATACAGGCGGAACAAGTAAACCAGTAATACGGCGGAGATCAAGTTACTGATGGTATTCGCGACCACCGCGCCAATGTTTGGCGTCAGCACAGCAAAATTCGGCGCAAACAGCAGCAATAACGTTTTTGCAAGCAGCCAGCCGATCACTGCAGGTGCAACCAGACGCATATTAGACCACGCCAGTTTTATGCTGCTGCGCATGGCGGTAAAAATCCCCATTTTATCCTGCACCAGCATTACAGGCGCAAAGGAGAGGATAATCGCCAACAGCACACCCGGCACCACAACCAGCATGATCCCTATTTGTACCAGTAAGGTGGTCAAAAAGATCAGGATGAACAGTTTAGGTAACACCGGCGCGCTGGCGCCAATGGCGCGCAGCGCGCTGACGCGTTGCCCCGCGGAAACCAACTGAACCATGAGCAATACTCCGCCCGCCATAATTGCGTTACCGATCAACCCGGAAAAGGTTGATGCCGCAGAGGCGCGCAGCAAAATCTGCTGCTGTTCAGGCGTCATGTTCTGCACCAGATCAAATAACCCTACGCTGCCAGCGAGATGGTCGCCCTGGCTGAGGCTGGCAATTTGCTCATCACTCGGTGAAAACGCATGGCCAAGCACGACGGTGATCAACGCGCAAAGCAAAGCGATCAGTAAAAAAGTAATGAACTGATTGCGGAAAAAATTCCCGGTGTCACGGTAGACGGACTTCGCCGTGATAGACATGCACTCTCCTTGAGTATTGCAGGTGTTAATAAGCGGGCAATTGTACCCTGGATAACTCTGTCGTGGCAGCACCATGACTTGTATGGAAAAGCATATCTTTGTAAAGCAAGGCGTATTGAGCAAATTTGACCTGATTGGCGCACTCGAGTTTCTCCATTTTTGTTAAAAATTAATCCAGATCAATAAATGTTAAATTGCTGAACCGAATGTGATCTGTGTTTGATCACTTCCTACTCATTTATAGTTATATTCTCCGCGCCAATAAAACCACAACGATGGAGCGGATATGAAAAAATTAGCAGTGGCAGCCCTGATCTTAAGCAGTCTCTCTGGTGGCGCTTATGCGCATGAAGCAGGCGAGTTCTTTATTCGCGCGGGTTCGGCAACGGTTCGCCCGACGGAAGGATCAGATAACGTATTAGGAAGTCTCGGGGGCTTTAACGTCAGCAATAACACGCAGTTAGGTCTAACGTTTACCTATATGGCAACGGAAAACATCGGTGTTGAGTTGCTGGCGGCGACGCCTTTCCGCCACAAGGTAGGAACCGGGCCGACAGGTAATATTGCAACCGTCCATCAGCTCCCGCCAACGCTCATGGCGCAATGGTATTTTGGTGATGCCAATAGCAAGGCGCGCCCGTATATTGGCGCAGGCGTCAACTACACCACGTTCTTTGACGAGAAATTTAACGATAACGGTAAAGAAAATGGTCTGTCCGATCTCAGTCTGAAAGATTCCTGGGGTGCTGCGGGGCAGGTGGGGCTGGACTATTTAGTCAATCGTGACTGGCTGCTGAACATGTCGGTCTGGTACATGGATATCGACACCGACGTGCGCTTCAAAGCGGGTGGCGAACAGCAAAGTGTCCATACACGGCTGGACCCGTGGGTGTTTATGTTCTCGGCGGGTTATCGTTTTTAAATCTCATCTGCAAAACTGGTCGTTATACGGCCAGTTTTTTGCTTCTCTTGTCCACAGGTGTCGTGGTACATATTTGGCATTGATTGACCGGAATGACCACACAGTTATTGTGCGTTAATTCCCTGCTCACGGAAAAGGCGCTCGGACAAAGAGCGTTGCTCATGGAAGCTCGGCGCTATTCCTTTGCCTTCTCGGCATAATCACCGTCATCCCTCGCTTTGCTGAATGCAACCGTCAAAGAGCTTGGCTTGACCATGCCGTTATCACGAATTCACTGTCATGCATCACGCACCAGGCTCAATTTGCCTTGTGGTCACTATGATGATCAATTGCACGATCGGCGCATCGAGGCGCTGGGTTCTGGATAATATTCGCCATAGGCAAAGCAACCCGTCCCAGCACGGGCTTCTTGTTTTGAAAGTAAATTTAATGAGATTGCCGTGAAAAGTGTGATCTGTATCAAAATGTGAATCGTCCAACTTAATGAATATTAAGGAACTGTAAATATTCATTTAAGTGGTGGAATTATGGCGATAAAAGACTTTTTTGTGCAGACCGAACCTCGCAGACGGCGTTACGGTGTTGCATTGTTTATAGGGCTTATTTCAGGGGTGGTTTCGGCATTTGTGAAATGGGGCGCTGAAGTTCCCCTTCCACCGCGTAGTCCTGTTGATATGTTTACCAGTGCGTGTGGACCTGAATCATTAATTCGAGCTGCTGGTCAAATCGACTGCTCCAGAAACTTCCTTAATCCTCCCTACATTTTTCTGCGCGACTGGCTTGGATTGGTTGACCCTAATGCTGCTGTCTATACCTTTGCCGGGCATGCTTTTAACTGGGTTGGTGTAACGCACATTATATTCTCTATCGTGTTCGCCGTTGGGTACTGTGTCGTTGCAGAAGTGTTCCCTAAAATTAAGTTATGGCAGGGGCTGCTGGCCGGTGCGCTGGCCCAGTTATTTGTCCATATGATTTCATTCCCACTTATGGGCTTGACCCCACCGCTTTTCGACCTTCCGTGGTATGAAAACGTTTCTGAGATAGTTGGCCACTTAATATGGTTCTGGTCTATCGAGATCATTCGTCGTGACCTCCGAAACAGAATTACGCACGAACCTGACGCTGAAGTTTCTCTGGATTCGTCGTTCAGATAAACAAAGCAACAAACATCAAGAGCCCGCCAGAAGCGCGGGTTTATGTAAGGGCTGCCTACGGGCGGCCTTTTTATTTCCTGTACTTCAAGCAGAACGGCAAAGTCCAGGGCGTGGACAGCACACCAACAGCCAGTGGGCGCGAGGGTCTGAGGGGGGGATTATTGAATGCGTTTGGAGCTCATTGCGAAGTTTATCGGGCGTTGTGATGCGGCATGCGCATCGTTTCAAGCCAAATTCGTCGGTTTACCCGAAAGCCGGCTCACACCACAGACAGTACAGCGGCTTTGCATCGCTTGAGATTTTTCGATTGCGGACGAGCGCCGTTTGATTTAGAGTTTTCTAAATTTAGACAATTCTAAAGTTGAAAATGAAAAATACTCAGCTGCACCAATTGCAGGAAAGCGCTTCGCTGGCAACAACACTGCTTAAGTCGATGAGTAACAGCAAGCGACTATTAATCCTCTGCATTCTCATTGACAGGCCTGGCACCTCGTCAGGGGAGTTGGGGCAATTGACTGGCTTAACGCCCTCAGCAACCTCACAGCATCTGGCAAAAATGAAAGATGATGGTTTGATTGAGTCGGAGAGGGTGGCGCAACGCGTGAACTATTTCATCAAAGACCTGGCTGTTAAAAAAGTCATCTCTACCTTAAAAGACATTTTCTGTCCGGAGGACCTCAAATGATGCCTGAATCTGTATCACCGCTGGAAGCGAAAAAGCTTATTGAACAAGGGGCCTTGCTCATTGATATTCGAGACCGTGCTGAATACCTGCGTGAGCACATACCGAACGCGCGCTCGGTGCCTCTTTCCGACATCGAGGAAGGTAAAAGAGTGGATGGTGCAGAGCGACAACCCGTAATTTTTCATTGTCAGTCAGGGATGCGCACGGCCCAGAACGCCACTACGCTCATCAACGCAGTAAATCCCGCGCCGGTTTTACTGATGACGGGTGGGATCAACGCGTGGAAGAGTGCCCAACTCCCCACGACTGAAGACAAAAGGCAGCCGTTGCCGATAATGAGACAAGTTCAGATCGTCGCGGGCACTCTCATTCTTACGGGCGTTGTATTAGGATACACCGTGAATAGCGGGCTGTTTTTACTGTCAGGCTTTGTCGGCGCGGGTTTACTGTTTGCCGGGGTGAGTGGCTGGTGTGGTATGGCAAGTTTACTGTTAAAAATGCCCTGGAACAGACCGGCGAAATAGCCATTGCCCACATTCCTTTTGATAAAGCTTGTTCAGCGTCTGTGATGGCCGTTTCAGGCACAGAGCTGTTATTAACAAGAACGATGCGCCGCATGTGGCTTCTCATCACTCTTCGTAATCAGCGGGGAGAGCGGTTAGATTAACCATACTGCGTGATTAAGCTCTCATTGGCTTTCGCTGAGTCACTGTGTCAATGCTCTATTTTTTGTAAAGGAGAGCGAAAATGTCTGCGGATAATATCGTGAGTCTGCGATCAGCGGCGCAACATCGGCATATTGTCGAAAACCTTTTTCATTATTACGTTTACGATCTTGCTGAATATGGCAAATGGCCGTGCGGGAGTGACGGGCAATATAGCTATAATGCGTCGCTGTTGGACCCACACTGGGAGCGTAAAGACCACTGGCCGTTTCTGATTTATCACGCTGAGGAACTGGCGGGTTTCTGTTTGTTGCGACGCTATCCGCATAATCTTGAACGTTATGATATTGACCAGTTTTTCATCTTGCGCAAATTCAAAGGGATGGGCGTGGGCAAAGAAGCTTTTCGCCTTGCAGTGCAACATCGCCCCGGGCTTTGGCAAACCCGGGTGATGTTCGAAAACACCGCTGCACTGCAATTCTGGCGATCTGCTATTGGCTCAGTGAGTAAGGGTCATTTCGATGAAAACATTTTACTGGATGATGATTTAGAGATGCATTTCATTCTGTATGAGGTTCACTAACAGAGAAAACGGGTCTCACGGCGGCCTGTTTTCTCTGCAGTTTGCCACTCTGTTACTGCGTCAGTTCCGGCATATTTTCAAGCGCAAACGCCAGCACTTTCTCACCATCCAGCGACGCAAACGGATAGCTTTCGATCACCGTCATGGGCAGTCCTTCAGCAATTTCTTTCCTTAACTCCTCCAGTTTGTACTGAATATGGGGCGCGACTAAATAGGCGTCAAACGCCGGGGCGACGCTTGCGAAATTATCCAGACCGACGGCGCTGACCAGAATCTTAATGCCTTGTTCATCGGCAGAATGCTGCATTTTTTTAGCCAGAGACTGAGCGGTATTGCCGAACAGACAACAGACCAGTAATTTTTTCATTAGAATATCCTCATGGAAACTCAGGATACAGTATTCCCGCTCATCAAAAGAAAATGAGAGCTAACGCAATGTGTTGGTTGTTTTTTAGCCGTAACGGTGAGAGAAAACAACGCCCGGAGAGAGGGCGTTGTTTTGAGCGCTATTTCTGAATCAAATAACGAATAGTTGGGCCGTCCTGCTGAATGTCGAGGACGGTATATCCGTGGTTTTTCGCATCTAGCGGAATATTATTGATGGATTGGGGGCAATCGCTGACCACTTCCAGAATTTCCCCTTTCTTGAGCTGCGGCAACGCTTCGAGCGTGGCGACGGCAGGGTAAGGGCAGGGTTCACCCACCATGTCGAGGCGATAGTCGGGAACGATCTCTTTCATGCAGCATTCTCCTGTCTTTCAGATTGACGCGCTGCGCGGCGGAAAAAGCGTTTCTCCTGCGCGATAACCAATAAAAACGCGATCAGGAGCAGGGCGTATGTCACCAGCAATCCGCCCAGGGGACCAAAGGTACTCAGCAGATTTACTTTATCCCAGCTCGTGGCTAATGCGGGGGACAGATCGTCCCAGTAGTACGCCAGAATCGTTGACCCGATGACGTTGCCGAGCCCCACCCACCAGTAATGCACCTGACCTTCAACTGCACGGTACATCCAGCCGGTTTCGCAACCGCCCGCCAGCACAATGCCAAAGCCAAACAGCAGGCCGCCAATGACCGCATTTGGGCCAGCCCACATGATTTTGGGCTCAACGCCGAGCTGTACATAGCTAAAAATACCGATCGCACTTACGGCCATCCCGGCAATAATGGCTTTCGCCATCATCGTGCGGCCCGTGATCCACATATCCCGAAACGCGGAAGTAAAACAAATTTGCGCACGTTCGATCAATAACCCAAAGCCCACACCGAACAGCATGGCCAGCCCGAGTTTTGGTTGATTCATCGCCGTGCACAGCGCCCAGGCAACCATGGCGAAAAATACCAGCATACCCAGACGGAAGCGGCGTCGCGCCTGATCGGGTTTTTGCGTCAGCGGTGAGGCTGCGCTGACTTTGGTCATTTTGACCGGAATGCGGAATATCGGCAGAAGCGTGAAGCGTGCGCCAAAGTACGAGCCGATGGCGGTCGCAACAGCAAAGAACCAGGCATGAAGCGAAAACTGGGGAATGCCCGTGAAGAAGGCGGCCAGGTTACAGCCCATTGCCAGACGTGCGCCGAAGCCTGCGATAATCCCGCCCACAATCGCCTGTGCGATACGGATGCGGCTCTTGGGCATCCGCAGTTTGACGTTATTGGCCCATAGCGCGGCAGCAAAACAGCCGCCGAACATACCGATAATCATCATGCCGTCGATGCGTGTGAGCGGCGTGCCGTCCAGATGGATCAGCTTAAAGTAACCCCACTCTTCGGCGTGGATCCCGCCAAGCTGTAAAAGCTGTCCACCCCAGCGGGTAAACTCGCCCGTGACCGCCCAAAAGGTGCCGGTGATACCAAAATAGTAGGTAGAGAGGATCCCCGCAGCGATAACTGCAGGTACAGGGGACCAGAACTTAATCAGGTATGCCTGTTTGAAGTGTTGCCATGACATGTGTAAACCTCTGAACTCAGAAGGGGTTTGCGCGGCTGAGTGCCGGAAAGAAAACGGAATAATACGCTGCGGGGAATATTTGAAAAGCGGGGGCGTTCGAAAAGCTCGAACAGATCAATTCTGGTCTACCCCTTTTGCCGCGTGCGCGGTACGAAAGCGGTAGTCAAGTTCGCCGCCCGGATGACGCCGGGCGGCGAGAGACTTAGGCGTGGCGTGTCGCGGCTTTCATTACGGTGACAAAGTCGCGAAGCTCCGTCAGCATCTGCTCGGGCTTATCGACGTTTTTCTCGATAATTTTCACAATGGCTGAACCCGAAATTGCACCCGCAGCATTAGCTTCAATGGCGGCTGTCACTTGCTCCGGCGAAGAAATACCGAAACCCTGCAACGGCGGCGCGGCATGGTATTCAGCCAGTTTTTCGACCAGGTGATGCAGCGGAACGGCCGCTTTATTTTCAGCGCCGGTCACGCCCGCGCGGGAAAGCAAATAGGTATAGCCGCGACCGTGAGAGGCAATCTGGCGCAGCAGTTCGTCATCGGCATTCGGTGGGCAGATGAAAATCGGCGCGATGTTGTGACGCATCGCCGCCTGTCGAAACGGCGCAGACTCTTCAATCGGTACGTCAGCGATCAGCACGGAATCCACACCGACGCGTGCGCACTCGGCGTAAAACTCATCAATCCCGCGGTTGAACACCAGGTTGGCGTACATCAGCAGGCCAATAGGAATGGTTGGGTATTTCTGACGAATAGTCGCCAGCATTTCAAAACACTGCGTTGGCGTCACACCGGATGCAAACGCACGCAGAGTTGCGCTTTGAATGGTTGGGCCATCTGCCAGCGGATCGGAGAAGGGGATCCCCAGCTCAAGCGCATCGGCACCGGCGGCAATAAGGGTGTCGATAATTTTGAGCGACTGCTCAGGCCCTGGATCGCCAAGCGTGACGAAGGGAACAAAGGCGCCTTCCTTGCGGGCTTTCAGTTCAGCGAATGCGTTATCGTAGCGTTCCATCAGATTTCCCCTCGTGCTTTCAAAATATCGTGAACGGTGAAGATGTCTTTGTCACCGCGACCGGAAAGGTTAACCACCAGTAACTGCTCTTTTTCCGGGTCCTCTTTAATCATTTTCAGTGCGTAAGCAAGGGCATGAGAAGACTCGAGCGCCGGGATAATCCCTTCGTTGCGGCACAGGGTTTTGAAGGCCTCCAGCGCCTCGTCATCGGTAATCGACACATAATCTGCACGACCGATGCTGTTCAGATGCGCATGCTGTGGCCCGACGGACGGGAAGTCGAGACCTGCCGAGATGGAATACGATTCTTCGATCTGCCCTTCGTCGGTCTGCATCATCGGCGATTTCATACCGAAATAAATCCCCACGCGACCGTGCTTCAGCGGCGCGCCGTGCTCGCCGCTTTCAATGCCGTGACCGGCAGGTTCAACGCCAATCAATCCGACGCTGGTGTCATCAATAAAGTCAGCGAACATGCCGATGGCATTCGAGCCGCCACCCACACACGCGATAACCGCATCCGGCAGACGGCCCTCTTTTTCGAGGATCTGCGCTTTGGTTTCTTCGCCGATCATGCGCTGGAATTCACGCACAATGGTCGGGAAGGGGTGCGGGCCTGCTGCCGTACCCAGCATGTAGTGCGCGGTATCATAGCTGCCAGACCAGTCGCGCAGCGCTTCGTTACAGGCATCTTTCAACGTTGCGGAGCCGCTGTGCACAGGAATCACTTCTGCACCCATCAAACGCATACGGAACACGTTCGGTGACTGACGCTCAACGTCTTTGGCACCCATATAGATGCGGCATTTCAGACCGAGCAGGGCGCTGGCCAGCGCCGACGCTACGCCGTGCTGCCCGGCACCCGTCTCGGCGATAATTTCAGTTTTGCCCATGCGTTTGGCGAGCAACGCCTGGCCGAGTACCTGGTTGGTTTTGTGCGCGCCGCCGTGCAGTAAATCTTCACGCTTGAGGTACAGCGTGGTTTTGGTGCCTTCGGTCAGGTTACGACATTTGGTCAGCGCTGTCGGGCGACCCGCATAGTTTTTCAGCAGGTCGGTAAATTCGGCCTGGAAAGCCGGATCTTTCTGGGCGCTCACAAACGCTTCTTCGAGCTGGCGCAGGGCAGGCATCAGAATTTGCGGAACGTACATACCACCGAACTCGCCGAAATACGGATTTAATAGTGTTGTCATTTTCTCTTCCTTAATATGCACGCAGCGTCTTGAATACCGAGGCCAGTTTGCTGGCATCTTTGATTCCCGGTTGGGACTCTACGCCTGAATTGAAATCGAGACCTGCGCAGCCCGCTTTCGCGGCCTCTACGCAATTGTCGGGGCTTAAGCCGCCCGCCAGCAGGGCGTTATCCAGCTTCTCACCGTTCAGCAGCGACCAGTCGAAACGCTGGCCCGTGCCGCCCTGGCCGTTATCGAGCACGTACTTATCAACGTGATTCAAATCGCGAGGCGGCAAAGTGTTGCTTACGCTCTGCGCTTTCCAGATCTGGATCTGCGCAGGCAATGCCTGGCGCAGCACGTCGATATAATGCTGGTCTTCGCTGCCGTGCAGTTGAACGGCAGCGAGGGAGAGATTTTCGGCTTTTGCTACGACGTCCTCAACGGGCGCATCGCGGAACACGCCCACGTAGCTGAGCGGCGCGGCGGCCATCACGTCTCGCGCCTGGCTTTCTGAAACAGTGCGCGGTGAGCCGTCAACGAAAATCAAACCGCCATAGATTGCGCCCGCTTCGAGCGCTGCCGCAGCATCCTGACCGCGAGTCAGACCGCAGACTTTGTTTTCACCCAGCAGCACGCGACGCACGGCGACGTTTAAATCATCGTAGGACATCATGGCTGAACCAATCAGGAAGCCGTTTGCGAAATGACTCAACTCGCGCACCTGAGCGTAAGTATTGATGCCCGATTCGCTAATGACCGTGACACCCGCACCCAGACGCGGAGCAAGCTGACGCGTACGGTTCAGATCAATGGACAGATCGCGCAGGTCGCGGTTATTGATGCCAACGACGTTGGCCTCGAGCGCAATCGCGCGCTCCAGCTCCTCTTCGTTACTCACTTCGGTCAGCACGCCCATATTCAGACTGTGCGCCACGGCTGCGAGCTGGCGATACTGTTCGTCATCGAGAACGGACAACATCAGCAGGCAGGCGTCAGCCTGATAAAAACGTGCCAGCCAGATTTGGTACGCGTCAATGATGAAGTCTTTGCACAAAATCGGCTGCGGCGCGATTTGGCTGACAATCGGCAGAAAATCAAAACTGCCCTGGAAATATTTTTCATCCGTCAGCACCGAAATGGCCGATGCGTGATGTTTGTAGACCTCAGCGATACGCGCAGGGTCAAAATCGTCGCGGATCACGCCTTTAGACGGCGAGGCTTTTTTGCACTCCAGAATAAAAGCGGTGCGAGCACCCTTCAGGGCGTCATAAAAACGGCGGCTGCTTGGCACAACATCATTCTGAAAACTGGCCAGCGGCTGTTGTTCTTTGCGGGCTTCAACCCAGATGGCCTTATCGGCAACGATTTTCGCTAAAACGGTCTGCATTATTTACCCTCTTGCCGCAAGTGCGGTAACGCGGTCGTAAGCTGCGCCAGAACGCAATACGGCCATCACTTTCTGCGCGTTAACCTGGAGATCTTCTTCACCGTGTAAGCGCATCAACATCGCGACATTCGCGGCGACAGCGGCCTCGTGGGCGGCCTCACCTTTACCTTGTAGCAAGCGTGTCAGAATGTCACGGTTTTCTTCCGGTGTGCCGCCAGCGAGCTGTTCCTGGCGGTACGGCGTCAAACCAAAGTCTGACGCTTCTAACTGGTAGCTTTGGATTTCACCGTCGCGCAGTTCGGCAACCAGCGTTGAAGCATGAAGCGACACTTCATCCATTCCGCCGCTGTGAACCACGGCGGCACGTTGATAACCCAGAACACGCAGGGTTTCAGCAATCGGTAAAACCAGTTCAGGACTGTAGACGCCAATCAGCGCCAGCGGCGGATGCGCCGGGTTGATCAATGGCCCAAGCACGTTAAACAGCGTGCGGGTCTTCAACTGCTGGCGAACCGGCATCGCGTGGCGGAAACCGGTGTGATATTTCGGTGCAAACAGGAAGCAGACGCCCAAATCGTCCAGCGCTTCACGCGAACGTTCGGCGTTCATCTCCAGGTTGATGCCAAAAGCGGCCAACAGGTCAGACGAACCCGAGCGGCTGGAGACGCTGCGGTTACCGTGTTTCGCAACTTTCATGCCGCAGGCCGCAGCCACAAACGCGCTGGCCGTGGAGATGTTGATACTGTTGCTGCCGTCACCGCCGGTCCCGACGATATCAGCAAACTGATAATCCGGGCGCGGGAAGGGGGCGGCATTTTCCAGCAGAGCGGTAGCGGCACCGGCAATTTCCTGCGGCTGCTCACCGCGCACTTTCATGCTCACCAGTGCGGCTGCCAGCTGTTCTGGCTTCAGCTCACCGCGCACGACGGCGGAGAAAAGCTGGTGGCTCTCCTGCTGGGTGAGCGTTTGCGCCTGATACAGTTTTTCAAGAATCGGCTGCAGCGTATTGGTTTGCTCCAGTTTCAGTAGCGCCCAGTTCAGGGTTTGTTCCAGCAGGCGCGCGCCGTTGGAGGTCAGAATGGATTCCGGATGGAATTGCAGACCACATACGCGATCCGCATCGTGACGCACGGCCATCACCATGCCTTCGAAAGAGGCGTTGATCGTCAGACCCGCCGGAATGTTGCTGCCCACCAGCGAGTGATAACGCGCCACCGGGAGCGGGTTTGGCAGCCCGGCAAACATCGCCTGACCGTCGTGTTCAATGCTGGAGGCTTTACCGTGCAGGATTTCCCCCGCCTGACCGACATAGCCGCCATAGGCTTCAACAATCGCCTGATGGCCCAGGCAAATCCCGATAATCGGCAGTTTGCCGCGCATACGGGTCAACAGCTCAGGCATACAGCCTGCTTCGCTTGGCGCACCGGGGCCTGGAGAAAGCATCAGCACCGGATTTTGCATAGTTTCCAGACGTTCAATCAGCGTTTGCGCCGGGACATGATTGCGGTAAATCACCACGTTGTGGCCGTTTGCACGCAGCTGATCTGCCAGGTTGTAAGTAAAGGAGTCGATATTATCGAGCAGCAGAATGTCAGCCATCAGAAAATCTCCTGTGCGTGATGTGCGGTTGCGATAGCGCGCAAGACCGCGCGTGCTTTACTGCGAGTTTCGTCAGCTTCAGACTGTGGAACAGAATCAAGAACGATGCCAGCGCCCGCCTGGACGGTGGCAATGCCGTCTTCGACATAGGCCGAGCGGATCACGATGCAGGTATCCAGATCGCCATGGGCGGTGAAGTAACCGACCGCGCCGCCGTAACTGCCGCGACGACGACCTTCGGCACCCGCGATGAGCTGCATCGCACGCACTTTTGGCGCGCCGCTCAGGGTGCCCATATTCATGCAGGCGCGGTAGGCGTGCAGCGCATCGAGATCGTGGCGCAGCTCGCCCACCACGCGGGAAACGAGGTGCATCACGAAGGAGTAGCGGTCAACTTTGGTTAAATCCGCGACGTAACGGGTGCCCGGTGTACAGATGCGCGCCAGATCGTTACGCGCCAGGTCAACCAGCATCAGGTGCTCAGAAAGCTCTTTGTGATCGGTACGCATTTCTAACTCGATGCGGCTGTCGAGATCGCGGTCCAGTGAACCATCCGCGCGGCGACCGCGTGGACGCGTCCCGGCGATCGGGTAAATCTCAATCTGACGACTGGTCGCATCGAATTTCAGCGAGCTTTCCGGTGATGCGCCAAATAGTGTGAAATCGTTGTCCTGCATAAAGAACATATACGGACTCGGATTGCTTTTCTTCAGCACGTCGTAAGCGGCCAGTGGCGAAGGGCAAGGGAGCGAGAAGCGACGTGACGGCACCACCTGGAAAATCTCGCCTGCACGAATTTCTTTTTGCATCTGGCGGACAACCGCGCCGTACTGATCGTCCGTCTGGCTGACTTCACACTGCATGTGCTCGATACTTTGCACCGGTAACGCAGTGGGTTCTTCCGTCATCTGCTGTTGCAGCTGTTCGATACGTTGCTCAAGGCGCTGTTTTTCGGCAGCGGAAGGCGTGAAGAGACTGGCCTGAATGCGGGTGTATTTCTTCTGATGGTCAATCACCATCAGGGTTTCTGCCAGGTAGAAGCAGTAATCCGGGCAGCGGTTGCCTTGCTCGGTTTCGGGTAAATCTTCAAATCCGGCAACCAGGTCATAGGCAAACAGCCCGCCAAAGAACATCGCTTCGCGCTCGTTCTCAGGAACCTCAACCAGATTTTGCAGTAAGCGGAACGCATCAAAAACGGAGAGCGAACACAGACGCGCATCTTCATCCAGCAATTGGCTTACCGCAGGGAAGTGCAATGTACGGGATTCTGGACGTTTTTCATTTTCGATACCCGCAGGCAGAGCGACATCGAGCAGCGGCAGCAACGACGCGCCGTTCTCGGATAAAGCCTGAATGGTGACGGTGTCACCTAAAGCCGTAATCCGCAATGCGCTGTCTACCAGCAGCAGGCTTTTGAGATCGTCTTTGCTGTCGATATCGGCGGATTCAAGCAGCAGCGTGGCAGGGCGTGCGCCGCAGACTTGCTGAAACAAGGCGGTAGGGTTGTGGCGATAAATTGCTTCGCAGGTCAGCAACTCAAGTTGTGTTTTGGCTGTTTGCATATTGTTGTTCTCATATTCTGTTCATAAAAAAGCCCGCATAGTCGCGGGCCAGGTATCTGTTTTCGTAACGCACACGAATGACACTGCCCGATATTCAGGAAGTGCGCCACCAACCGTGCTGGGAGAAATGTGCTTTCATTTTCAGATACCTTCTTGAGTGAACTTTCGTACTAGTTAACTAGTTCGATGGGGCGTTGTCAACCCCTGATTTCAGAATTTCCGCGCAAGCCGTTATCATAGCCTCCTAAAATACGATAAACCTGTGATGGAAACCGCTTTGAGCGAGACAAAATACGCCGTGATTTATGATTTACACAGCCATACGCAAGCCTCTGATGGACTGCTCACGCCTGAAGCGCTGGTCCACCGTGCCGTCGAAATGCGCGTGGGGACGCTGGCTATTACCGATCACGACACCACAGATGCTATTCCGGCAGCGCGAGCAGAAATCGCGCGCAGCGGACTGGCGTTGAACCTCATCTCTGGCGTAGAAATTTCCACCGTCTGGGAAAATCACGAAATTCACATTGTGGGCTTGAACATTGATATTGCGCATCCGGCGCTGTGTGCCTTTCTGGAAGAGCAGAAAGAACGTCGTAACCAGCGTGCTGTATTGATCGGGGAACGACTTGAAAAAGCGTTGATCCCCGGTGCGCTGGAAGGCGCCCAACGTCTCGCCAACGGCGGGGCCGTAACGCGGGGCCACTTCGCGCGCTTCCTGGTTGAGGCCGGTAAAGCCAGTAACTTTGCCGATGTATTTAAAAAATATCTCGCGCGCGGTAAAACCGGTTACGTTCCTCCACAGTGGTGTACAATAAAACAAGCTATTGATGTCATTCATCATTCTGGCGGAAAGGCGGTATTGGCCCATCCGGGGCGGTACAACCTGTCAGCTAAGTGGCTGAAAAGGCTGCTGGCTCACTTTGCCGAACTCGGCGGTGAAGCGATGGAAGTCGCCCAATGCCAGCAGGCTCCCAATGAGCGCACGCAGCATGCGGCCTACGCCCGCCAGTTTGGTTTACTGGCTTCGCAAGGCTCTGATTTCCATCAGCCTTGCGCGTGGATTGAACTGGGGCGCAAGCTCTGGTTGCCCGCAGGCGTAGAGCCCGTCTGGCAGCTCTGGGAACAGCCACAGCAACACATTGAAGAGAGGGAAGTATGAGTCAGTTTTTCTATATTCATCCGGATAACCCGCAGGCGCGCTTGATCAATCAGGCCGTTGAAATCGTTCGTAAGGGCGGCGTGATCGTCTATCCAACGGATTCCGGCTATGCGCTGGGCTGTAAAATCGAAGACAAAGGGGCGATGGAACGTATCTGCCGCATTCGTCATTTGCCGGATGGGCATAACTTTACCCTGATGTGCCGCGATCTCTCCGAAATCTCGACCTACGCCTACGTGGATAACGTCGCGTTTCGCTTAATTAAAAACAACACGCCGGGCAACTATACTTTCATTCTGAAAGGAACCAAGGAAGTGCCGCGCCGTTTGTTACAGGAAAAACGCAAAACGATCGGCATGCGCGTGCCCTCCAACCCGATTGCCCAGATGTTGCTCGAAACGCTTGGCGAGCCGATGCTTTCTACGTCGCTGATGCTGCCAGGCAGTGATTTTACGGAGTCCGATCCGGAAGAAATCAAAGACCGTCTGGAAAAGCAGGTTGACCTGATTATCCACGGCGGGTATCTCGGCCAGCAGCCGACAACGGTTGTTGATCTGACGGAAGAGGCGCCTGAAGTGATTCGTGAAGGCGTGGGCGACGTTAAGCCTTTCTTGTAAAGGTATAAGCAGATATACTACGCGGCCATCAAAATAGCGGGAAATCGCTTTTTTGACCCTAATTCGACGCCTGTGAAGGCGACACCTGAAGGATGCTCAATGAGCGAGAAATTACAGAAAGTGCTGGCGCGTGCTGGCCACGGTTCACGCCGTGAAATCGAAACTATTATCGAAGCCGGTCGCGTCAGTGTTGATGGCAAAATTGCCAAGCTGGGCGATCGTGTGGAAGTCGTCGCGGGAATGAAAATTCGTCTCGACGGCCACGTTATCTCGGTGAAAGAATCCGCAGAACAGATTTGTCGCGTGCTGGCTTACTATAAGCCGGAAGGCGAATTGTGTACCCGTAACGATCCGGAAGGACGTCCAACCGTATTTGACCGTCTGCCAAAACTGCGCGGGGCGCGCTGGATTGCTGTCGGTCGTCTGGATGTTAACACCTGCGGTCTGATGTTATTCACCACCGATGGTGAACTGGCTAACCGCCTGATGCACCCGAGCCGCGAAGTAGAACGCGAATATGCGGTGCGTGTCTTCGGCGAAGTTGACGAACATAAACTGCGTGATTTATCGCGCGGCGTTCAGCTTGAAGATGGCCCAGCGGCATTTAAAACGATCAAATTCACCGGCGGTGAAGGTATCAACCAGTGGTATAACGTCACGCTGACTGAAGGTCGTAACCGTGAGGTGCGTCGTCTTTGGGAAGCGGTGGGTGTGCAGGTTAGCCGACTGATTCGTGTGCGTTATGGTGACATTCTGCTGCCGAAAGGCCTGCCGCGCGGCGGGTATACGGAGCTGGATTTAACCCAGACCAACTATTTGCGTGAACTGGTCGAACTCAAACCAGAAACCACGTCGAAAGTGGCGGTTGAGAAAGATCGTCGTCGCGTGAAAGCGAATCAGATTCGCCGCGCGGTCAAGCGCCATAGCCAGGTGAGCCCGACTCGCCGTTCTGGCAGCCGTAACAATAACGGCTAAAAAAATAAACCCGGCATCGCCGGGTTTTTTCTTATTTAGTAGTCGATCCCAATCTGCGCTTTTATGCCCGCGTCAAACGCGTGTTTAACAGGGCGAAGCTCACTGACCGTATCCGCATAGTCCAGAATTTCCCGGTGACATCCGCGTCCCGTGACGATCGCCGTCTGGTGCGAAGGGCGGTTTTTCAGCGCAGTCAATACCGCTTCCAGTGAAAGATAATCGTAGGCCACCATGTAGGTGATCTCATCGAGTAACACCATATCGAGCTGCGGATCGGCAAGCATCCGTTTTGCGTGCTCCCACACGGCAAGACAGGCTGCAGTATCGCTTTCGCGGTTTTGCGTATCCCAAGTAAAACCGGTCGCCATGACCTGAAATTCTACGCCGTGAGGCTCAAGCAGATTGCGCTCGCCGTTGGGCCATTCCCCTTTGATAAACTGCACCACACCCACTTTCTGACCGTGCCCAACGGCGCGGGTGGCGGTCCCAAAAGCCGCCGTCGTTTTCCCTTTTCCATTTCCGGTAAACACAATGACGATACCGCGCTCGTCCTGGGCTGCAGCGACGCGGGCGTCAACCTGTTCTTTCAATCGTTGCTGGCGTTGTTGGTGGCGATCTTCACTCATTGAGAAATTCCTGGCTTACGGCCCGGCTGGGCATCAAAGGTCATTCCGGTTTTACGACGACTATCATCGCCCATCAACCACAGATAAAGCGGCATAATATCTGCCGGTGTTTTGAGCTTTTGCGGGTCTTCCGAAGGGAAGGCGCTGGCCCGCATTTTAGTGCGCGTACCACCTGGATTAATGCAGTTGACCCGCAAATGACGGCTTTGATATTCCTCAGCCAGTACCTGCATCATACCTTCGGTGGCAAACTTCGATACGGCATACGCGCCCCAATTTGCCCGGCCCTGACGACCCACACTTGATGACGTAAAGACCAGCGACCCGGAATCAGACTTGAGCAATAAAGGAAGAAGGGCCTGAGTCAGGAAAAAGGTACCGTTGATATTGACCTGCATAACCTGTTGCCAGATTTCGGCGTTTTGCTCATCCATGGGACAGACTTCACCGAGTAAACCGGCATTGTGCAACACCCCGTCAAGGCGCGGATAATCACGGGCAATGTGCTGGGCTAATTCGCGGCATGATTCTTGTGTGCAGGACAACAAATCCAGGCTGTACCACCGAGCCGGCGCGCCGCTGATTGCGGCGATTTCGTCAGCCACACTGCGTAATTTATCTTGATTGCGGCCCAGCAGCACGACGGTGGCGCCGTATCGGGCATAGGTCAGTGCGGCTTCGCGACCAATACCGTCGCTGGCACCGGTGACAAGGATAATACGATTTTGCAGTAAATCTTTTTTCGGTTGATAGTGCACGGTGACTCCTGCGGCGCGGAACACATCGGCTGCGCCTGCTTTTTGTTCGCTTTTCGGTTTTATGCCCGAAACGGCGCATGATTTCAATCAGTCTACAGGAGAGAACGCTTCGAAATTAACAATTTGCAACTATTTCTACCATAATCACCTGGTCCTGAAAGCCGCTCGCACGGGCACTGTTGCGAACGAGACGCCTGACGAAGGCTGTTGTACACTGGTCGGGAAAGATTCGTGGTTAAATCAAGGTGGAACACGTGGAATTACTTTCTGAATATGGTTTGTTTTTGGCCAAAATCGCGACGGTAGCGATCGCTATTATCGCCATTGCGGTTCTGCTCGTGAATCTGACGCAGCGCAAGCGTCAGCGCGGCGAGTTACGTATCACCCGCTTAAGCGAGCAGTATAAGGAGATGCAGGAAGACATGTCGGTTGCGTTGCTGGATGAGCATCAGCAAAAGATGTGGCATAAAGCGCAAAAGAAAAAGCACAAGCTGGAAGCTAAAGCGGCAAAAGCGAACGCTAAACAGGCGCAACAGGAAGTCACCAAACCACGCGTGTATGTTCTGGATTTTAAAGGCAGTATGGATGCGCATGAAGTGTCATCGCTGCGCGAAGAGGTGACGGCGGTGTTGGCCGTGGCCAAGCCGCAGGATCAGGTCGTTCTGCGGTTAGAAAGCCCTGGTGGTGTTGTTCACGGTTACGGTCTGGCGGCCTCGCAGTTGCAGCGTTTGCGTGATAAGCAGATTTCGTTAACGGTAGCGGTAGACAAAGTGGCGGCGAGCGGGGGCTATATGATGGCCTGCGTAGCCGACAAAATCGTGGCGGCACCTTTTGCGATCCTGGGGTCAATAGGCGTTGTCGCGCAAATCCCTAACTTCAATCGCTTCTTAAAAAATAAAGAGATCGACATTGAGCTGCACACTGCCGGGCAGTACAAACGGACGCTGACGCTGCTGGGTGAAAATACCGAAGAGGGCCGTCAGAAATTTCGTGAAGACCTGAATGAAACGCACCATCTTTTCAAGGAGTTCGTGCATCGCATGCGTCCTTCGCTGGATATTGATCAGGTGGCGACAGGTGAACACTGGTACGGCATCCAGGCGCAGGAGAAAGGGCTGGTGGACGAGGTCGGCACGAGCGACGATTTGCTCCTGAGTCTGATGGACGGTCGTGAACTGGTCGGTGTGCGGTTTACCCAGCGTAAACGACTGTTAGATCGCTTTACGAACAGTGCCGCCGATAGCGCGGATCGTCTTTTATTGCGCTGGTTGCAGCGCGGGCAAAAGCCGCTGCTGTAAACGACGTCAAAAAGAAACGCGAGGCATTTGCCTCGCGTTTTACGTTTAATCGATCAGGTGATATTTCTCTGAGAGCGCGTGAGCCAGGTATTTGAACATGTTAAATACTGCCGTGCTCTTGGGGGTGGGTAGACCTTGCTCATCAAGAAAATATTCACCGCTGAACACCAGTACACCGTTACGTTGCTCAACGCCGGTGGCTTCAATTCCTGCCAGGGTATCTTCGTGGTCACGAATCAGTTTGTTCGCTTCAACAAGCAACGTTTCACGATCGATGGGTTGGCTATTTTGCTGCATATTCCACTCCTTAAAAAGTGGCTTTAGTCTACGCCGGACACACTCCATGGGCAAATTTTCCCTGTAAATCGAGGGGCTACAGCGCAGGGGCAAAGTTGGCGTGATTTGTTTTTGCATGCTAATAAAGTTGCGTAACAGATTTTATCAGGTACAGTGTGCGCTTTCGTCAATCTGGCAACAGAATTGCTTGACATTCGACCGAAAGCTCGTCGCATAGTCATTTTGATGTAAGTAAAAATGCCCGATATCTCAATCACCTGGATGTTCAAATTTCGGCGTCTGGTAAGAAATAGGGTTGATATCCCCTGGTAACGATGCAATATAAAAAGCACGTCGCCAGTGGAAGGGGAATCAACGTGCGGCGTATTCCTGGAAGAATTAAATTAGGTAAAGGTGAATATGGGTAAAGCTCTCGTCATCGTTGAGTCCCCGGCAAAAGCCAAAACGATCAATAAGTATCTGGGCAATGACTACGTGGTTAAGTCCAGCGTTGGTCATGTCCGCGATTTGCCGACCAGTGGCTCAGCCAGTAAAAAGAGCGCAGACTCTACCTCCACCAAAGGGGCTAAAAAGCCTAAAAAGGATGAACGTACTGCGCTCGTCAACCGTATGGGTGTCGATCCATGGCACGAGTGGGAAGCACAATACGAAGTGCTTCCAGGCAAAGAAAAAGTTGTCAATGAGCTGAAGCAGCTCGCAGAAAAAGCTGACCACATTTATCTCGCAACCGACCTTGACCGCGAAGGGGAAGCCATTGCGTGGCACCTGCGGGAAATCATTGGTGGTGACGAAACACGCTACAGCCGTGTGGTATTTAACGAGATAACTAAGAATGCGATTCGTCAGGCGTTTGAGAAGCCGGGCGAACTGAATATTGACCGTGTAAATGCCCAGCAGGCGCGTCGTTTTATGGACCGCGTTGTGGGTTATATGGTCTCGCCACTGCTGTGGAAAAAAATTGCCCGTGGACTTTCCGCAGGGCGCGTTCAGTCCGTTGCGGTGCGTTTAGTTGTCGAACGTGAGCGCGAAATTAAAGCGTTTGTCCCGGAAGAGTTCTGGGAAATTGATGCAAACGTCACCACGCCTGCAGGTGACGCGCTGCCGCTGCAAGTCACTCACGAAAATGACAAACCTTTCCGCCCTGTTAACCGTGACCATACCATGGCTGCAGTTGCGCAGCTTGAAAAGGCGCGTTATCAGGTCGTTGAGCGTGAAGATAAACCGACCAGCAGCAAACCTGGCGCACCTTTCATCACCTCCACCCTGCAACAGGCGGCAAGTACTCGTCTGGGCTTTGGTGTGAAGAAAACCATGATGATGGCGCAGCGTTTGTATGAAGCGGGTTACATCACCTACATGCGTACTGACTCGACGAATCTGAGCCAGGACGCCGTCAGCATGGTGCGTGACTATATCGGTGAAAACTTCGGTAAGAAATATCTGCCGGAAAGTGCGAACCAGTACGCAAGCAAAGAAAATTCTCAGGAAGCGCACGAAGCGATTCGTCCTTCTGATGTGTCCGTTGTTTCCGAATCCCTGAAGGATATGGAAACCGATGCACAAAAGCTTTATCAGCTAATCTGGCGCCAGTTTGTTGCGTGTCAGATGAATCCTGCAAAATATGATTCCACCACGCTGACAGTCGGTGCAGGTGATTTCCGTCTTAAAGCCCGCGGCCGTATCTTGCGCTTCGACGGCTGGACGAAAGTGATGCCTGCGCTGCGTAAAGGCGATGAAGATCGTATTTTGCCGCCGGTAAATAAAGGCGATGAGCTGTCATTGACTGAACTCATTCCTGCTCAGCACTTTACTAAGCCGCCTGCACGTTTTAGTGAAGCTTCTTTGGTTAAAGAGCTTGAAAAACGCGGTATTGGTCGCCCGTCGACGTATGCGTCGATCATTTCGACCATTCAGGATCGTGGTTACGTCCGCGCTGAAAACCGTCGTTTCTACGCTGAAAAAATGGGTGAGATCGTCACCGATCGTCTGGAAGATAACTTCCGCGAGCTGATGAACTACGATTTCACCGCGCAGATGGAAGATCGTCTGGATCAGGTGGCGAACCATCAGGCTGAATGGAAAAATGTACTGGATAGTTTCTTCAGTGATTTTACCGAGCAGTTGGCAAAAGCCGAGAAAGATCCGGAAGAAGGCGGCATGCAGCCTAACCAGATGGTGCTGACCAGCATCGACTGCCCAACCTGCAGCCGTCAGATGGGTATTCGTACCGCGACGACGGGCGTGTTCCTCGGTTGTTCCGGTTATGCGTTACCGCCGAAAGAGCGTTGCAAAACCACCATTAACCTGGTGCCTGAGAATGAAGTTCTCAACGTTCTGGAAGGTGATGACGCCGAAACCAATGCGCTGCGCGCAAAGCGTCGTTGCCAGAAATGCGGCACGGCGATGGACAGCTATCTGATCGATCCGAAACGTAAATTGCATGTCTGCGGTAATAACCCAACGTGTGATGGCTACGAGATCGAAGAGGGCGAGTTCCGCATCAAAGGCTATGACGGCCCCATCGTGGAGTGCGAAAAGTGTGGTTCTGAAATGCACCTGAGAATGGGGCGTTTTGGTAAGTACATGGCTTGTACCAACGAAGAATGTAAAAACACGCGTAAGATCCTGCGTAATGGTGAAGTGGCTCCGCCGAAGGAAGATCCGGTCCCGCTGCCTGAATTGCCGTGTGAAAAGTCTGATGCCTATTTTGTTCTGCGTGACGGTGCTGCAGGGGTCTTCCTTGCTGCGAACACTTTCCCTAAATCACGTGAAACGCGTGCGCCGCTGGTGGAAGAGTTATATCGTTTCCGCGATCGTTTACCGGAAAAGCTGCGTTATCTAGCTGATGCGCCACAGCAGGATCCGGAAGGGAATAAAACCGTTGTCCGCTTTAGCCGTAAAACGAAGCAGCAATATGTGTCTGCTGAGAAAGAGGGTAAAGCGACCGGATGGTCAGCATTCTTTATTGACGGGAAGTGGGTTGAAGGTAAGAAATAATCTTTCATAACCTTAACTTACCTTTAAAGGGCCGGGATTCCGGCCCTTTTTTATTGCCCGCTTATTATTTTTTGTTCCGTACTATACAGTCAGGCTATAAATGATATAGTGGTTATAGTTAACTCCTTTCTTATTATTAAATCGTATTAAGCGATTGCCCGTGTACGCTAAATCGGATGGTCTGGCATGAAACTACAACAGCTTCGTTATATCGTTGAGGTGGTCAATCACAACCTCAACGTTTCTTCGACTGCAGAAGGTCTTTATACCTCTCAACCCGGCATCAGTAAGCAGGTCCGCATGTTGGAAGATGAGTTGGGCATTCAGATTTTTGCCCGCAGCGGTAAGCATTTGACGCAGGTGACGCCCGCGGGTCAGGAAATCATTCGTATCGCCCGGGAAGTACTGTCAAAAGTTGATGCGATTAAATCGGTCGCTGGCGAACATACATGGCCTGATAAAGGCTCTCTCTATATCGCCACGACGCACACCCAGGCACGTTATGCATTGCCGGGTGTGATTAAAGGCTTTATCGAGCGCTATCCGCGCGTCTCACTCCATATGCATCAGGGCTCACCCACTCAAATTGCTGAAGCGGTCTCAAAGGGCAATGCTGATTTTGCTATCGCCACTGAGGCGCTTCACCTCTATGACGATCTGGTAATGCTGCCGTGCTACCACTGGAATCGTTCGATAGTGGTAACACCGGATCATCCGCTGGCAGGGAAGGGATCGGTTACGATTGAAGAGCTGGCGCAGTATCCGTTGGTCACCTACACCTTTGGTTTCACCGGGCGCTCAGAGCTTGATACGGCCTTTAATCGTGCGGGCTTAACGCCGCGTATTGTTTTCACCGCCACGGATGCTGACGTGATTAAAACGTATGTGCGTCTCGGCCTCGGTGTGGGGGTGATTGCCAGTATGGCAGTAGACCCGGTCTCAGACCCCGATTTGGTTCGTCTGGATGCGCACGATGTCTTTAGCCATAGCACGACTAAAATTGGCTTCCGTCGCAGTACATTCCTGAGAAGTTATATGTACGATTTCATTCAACGCTTTGCGCCGCATTTAACGCGCGATGTGGTCGATACCGCCGTTGCGTTGCGGTCAAATGAAGATATTGAAGCCATGTTCCAGGATATTAAGCTCCCGGAAAAATAATGACATCCGGTATCTTCCCGCCCGGGAAGATACCGAAATAATGCCCTAAAGCTAAATTAGAATTATCATCATCTTCATTTGATTGACTATATAACCGGATAAACATTACCGGTTTATTGTAAAAACTGTCGCGAAATTGCGACAAAAGTAGAAAGTAAATTCCCACTTCGCAAATTCCTCGTTTCAATTATTTATTTCTGGTCAAAAGATTAACTAATTCCCTGGAAAACGTTCGTAAATTCACTAGCTTTTCGACTAAAGTTTCTTTAGGATTTATCTCAACTCATGATTAGTTGTACCGATTGTTTGGTATCAAAATGATAAGCGAAATCGATTGTATGAGGTTAGCAATGCCGTCAGGAAGTGAAGAACCGCAGAGGGATTCCGCGTTTAAGCGTAAAGCCTGGCTGGCGGTGTTTCTTGGCTCCACCCTGTTCTGGGTGGTGGTGGCTTTACTGGTCTGGAAATATTGGGGATGATTATGGCGACTCAAATGCGTATCGAACCGGTGAAAAAATTGTGTCAACCTTGTGACAGTAAACTTGCCGCGCGTAAAGAGCCTACAACAAGCGTCCCAGACTCCTGGAAGCTTTCCGCTCAGCAGCAAGCGTTTATTGATACGTTCGCAGAAGACGAACCGAAGAAACAATAATTGATGCCTTGTCCTCCGGGTACTTTCAGGCAATGAACCGTGCACTTTTGTACTATTTAATAAATACACATCAGTAATAAATAATCGGGTAATACCCGACCGAGCAAATAAATATAAAGTCTGGTGTCAGATGATGAATACTCTACAAAACGTTAAATACTGGTCGTGGATGGGCGCGTTTACCGTCTCCACTCTGTTCTGGTGTCAGCTTATCTGGCTGGCCCTAAACTAAATCTAAAACCTCGCTGCGGCGAGGTTTTTTGTTTTATCTCAAGGCTAACCCACAACCTGATTTGTCAATTTGGGTTGTTATCAAAACGTTACGACATCTTTGTGTTATCTTTAATTACGGCCCCGATGATTGTCGGGGTATCCCTGTAATTAAGGAGGAGCTTATGTCGTTCACCCTACGCGAAGCCTGTAAGGACACGTTGCAAGCCGAGAACAAGACCTATCACTACTACAGCTTGCCGCTGGCTGCCAAAACACTTGGTGACATTTCGCGATTACCTAAATCACTGAAAGTCTTACTGGAAAACCTTTTACGCTGGCAGGATGAAGAGTCGGTTACCGCCGATGACATTCAGGCGCTGGCGGGCTGGCTGAAAGCCGCTCATGCCGATCGTGAAATCGCCTACCGCCCGGCCAGGGTACTGATGCAAGACTTCACCGGCGTTCCGGCTGTCGTTGATTTGGCCGCCATGCGCGAAGCCGTAAAACGGCTGGGGGGAGACACCGCCAAAGTTAACCCACTTTCTCCGGTCGATCTCGTTATCGACCACTCGGTGACGGTCGATCATTTTGGTGATGATGACGCTTTTGAAGAAAACGTCCGTCTGGAGATGGAACGTAACCACGAGCGCTATGTCTTTCTGAAATGGGGCCAGCAGGCTTTTAGCCGCTTTAGCGTGGTGCCGCCGGGTACCGGCATTTGTCATCAGGTCAATCTGGAATATCTTGGCAAGGCGGTCTGGAGTGAGCTCCAGGATAAAGAGTGGATAGCCTATCCGGACACGCTGGTGGGGACAGACTCCCACACCACAATGATTAATGGACTGGGTGTGTTGGGATGGGGCGTTGGCGGTATCGAAGCTGAAGCGGCGATGCTGGGCCAGCCGGTTTCGATGCTTATCCCGGATGTGGTGGGATTTAAACTGTTGGGCAAGCTGCGTGAAGGTATCACCGCTACCGATCTGGTACTGACCGTCACGCAAATGCTGCGTAAGCACGGTGTTGTGGGCAAATTTGTTGAATTCTACGGCGATGGGCTTGATTCATTACCTCTCGCCGATCGCGCGACAATCGCAAACATGGCACCGGAATATGGTGCAACCTGCGGCTTTTTCCCGATCGATGGTGTGACCCTGGAATACATGCGTTTGAGTGGGCGCAGCGATGAACAGGTCGCGCTGGTCGAAGCGTATGCCAAAGCCCAGGGAATGTGGCGCAATCCGGGTGATGAACCTGTATTTACCAGCACGCTGGAACTGGACATGGATGAAGTCGAAGCCAGTCTTGCAGGACCAAAACGCCCGCAGGATCGTGTTTCGCTGAATGATGTGCCAAAAGCCTTTGCAGCCAGTGCCGAGCTGGAGCTCAACACGGCGCAAAAAGATCGCAATCCCGTCAACTATGTTATGAACGGCCATCAGTATCAGCTTCCTGACGGTGCCGTGGTCATTGCGGCCATCACCTCCTGTACCAACACGTCGAACCCCAGTGTGTTGATGGCGGCGGGGCTACTGGCGAAAAAAGCGGTGACGCTGGGTTTGAAGCGCCAGCCGTGGGTAAAAGCCTCGTTAGCGCCAGGATCAAAAGTGGTTTCAGATTATCTGGCTCAGGCCAGACTCACGCCCTATCTGGATGAACTGGGATTTAACCTGGTGGGCTACGGCTGTACAACCTGTATCGGCAACTCGGGCCCACTTCCCGATCCGATTGAGCAGGCCATTAAGCAGGGCGATCTGACTGTGGGGGCTGTACTTTCAGGAAACCGAAACTTTGAAGGGCGTATCCATCCGCTGGTGAAAACCAACTGGCTTGCGTCACCACCGCTGGTCGTAGCCTACGCCCTGGCGGGGAATATGAATATCAATCTGGCGACCGATCCTCTTGGACACGATCGCAAAGGCGATCCGGTCTATCTGAAAGATATCTGGCCCTCAGCGCAGGAAATTGCGCGCGCGGTTGAGCAGGTCTCGACGGATATGTTCCGCAAAGAGTACGCGGAGGTGTTTGAGGGCACGCCTGAATGGAAAACCATCGAAGTGGAGCGGTCTGACACTTACGGCTGGCAGAACGATTCGACGTACATCCGCTTATCACCGTTCTTTGACGATATGGAAGCCGAACCAAAACCGCTGGTCGATATTCACGGTGCGCGGATCCTCGCCATGCTGGGAGATTCCGTGACGACCGACCATATTTCTCCGGCGGGGAGCATTAAGGCTGACAGTCCGGCCGGACGCTATCTCCAGGGGCGTGGCGTTGAGCGTCGCGATTTTAACTCCTATGGCTCTCGTCGCGGCAATCATGAAATCATGATGCGCGGGACCTTTGCCAACATTCGTATTCGCAACGAAATGGTCCCCGGTATTGAAGGCGGAATGACCCGCCATTTGCCGGGTAACGATGTCGTCGCTATCTATGATGCCGCGATGAAATACCAGCAGGAAGGCACGCCTTTAGCCGTTATTGCGGGTAAAGAGTACGGGTCTGGATCAAGTCGCGACTGGGCGGCGAAGGGGCCACGTTTGCTGGGTGTGCGTGTCGTCATCGCCCAATCGTTCGAGCGAATTCACCGTTCAAATCTGATTGGGATGGGGATTTTGCCGCTTGAGTTCCCACAGGGCGTCACGCGTAAAACGCTGGGATTAACCGGGGAAGAGAGAATTGATATCAGCGATCTGCAGGATGTGAAGCCGGGGGCTAACGTCCAGGTGCAACTTACGCGCGCTGATGGTCAAGCGGAAATGCTGGAATGCCGTTGCCGTATCGATACTGCGACGGAGCTAACCTATTACCAGAATGACGGAATATTGCATTATGTGATTCGTAATATGCTGAATTAATCGCATCGTAGCCCGGCAGTTTTCGCGCTGCCGGGCAACTCGAATCATTCGCTAAGCAAATGGCCCATCTTTGCGGCTTTCGTATCCAGATAGTGTTCGTTTTTAGGATTACGTCCGACAATCAGCGACACGCGCTCAACAATATTGATCCCAGCTTCACCCAGAATTTCCACTTTACGCGGGTTGTTCGTCAGCAGACGAACCTCATCGACGCCCAGAAGTTTGAACATATCCGCGCAAAGCGTAAAGTCACGTTCATCAGCGGCAAAACCAAGCTGATGGTTAGCCTCAACGGTATCGTAACCCTGATCCTGTAGCGCGTAGGCACGAATCTTATTCAGCAGGCCAATGTTACGACCTTCCTGGCGATGATAAAGCAGTATGCCGCGACCTTCTTCTGCAATATGAGAAAGTGCCGCTTCAAGCTGGAAGCCGCAATCACAGCGCAGGCTGAACAGGGCGTCGCCCGTCAGGCATTCTGAATGGACACGAGCTAGTACGGGAGTTTGTCCTGAAATATCGCCAAAGACTAACGCGACGTGATCCTGCCCGGTTGCGACTTCTTCAAAACCCACCATCAGGAAATCGCCCCATGGGGTCGGCAGATTGGCTTCTGCCACGCGTTTAAGCTGCATGTGATTCTCCAGAGAATGCTGACACGTTTCGTGTCTTTCGCCCTTCGGCTTTCGTATCCTGCTATTTTGCCACAAGCTGTCAGTGTTCACCTAGTTGAGGCCACACTGTCCGCGCGTTAAACGCACAATCCGACATTTTCCCGCGAGAGATTTATTTCAGTTATGATTGTTGAGCTTAGCGAAAAAGGAGACATCATGCTTTCAATTGCTCGCCGCACGGCTGCTGGCGCCGCTATCTTACTTATTATGCCCGTTGCCGTCTGGGTATCAGGCTGGAGCTGGACCCCTGGACATCATGAGAGTTGGCTTAAAGCACTCTACTGGATAACCGAAACGGTCACCCAGCCCTGGGGAATCATTACCCACGGTGTGCTTTGCGCCTGGTTCCTGTGGTGTCTGCGCTTTCGTTTGCGTCCGGCCATAATGCTTTTTGTGATTCTCGGTGTGGCCATTGTCGCCGGACAGGGCATCAAGTCATGGGTGAAAGACCGGGTGCAGGAGCCGCGTCCTTTTGTCGTCTGGCTTGAAAAAACGCATCATATTCCGGTAGATACCTTCTACAATTTAAAGCGTAAAGAGCGGGGACATCTGGTTAAAGATCAGCTTGCCGAGGAGCGGGATATTCCGAAATTCTTACGTCACCATTGGCAAAAAGAGACCGGGTTTGCGTTTCCGTCGGGTCATACGATGTTTGCAGCCAGTTGGGCTTTACTGGCGGTCGGATTATTGTGGCCGCGTCGTCGTACTGTGACGATTGCGATTTTGCTTGTATGGGCCACAGCCGTCATGGGCAGTCGCCTGCTGTTGGGGATGCATTGGCCACGCGATCTGGTAGTGGCGACGCTGATATCCTGGCTGTTGGTGACATTGGCCACCTGGATTGCCCAGCGGCTTTGCGGGCCACTTATGCCGCCTCCGGAAGAGAACAAAGAGATCGCAGAACGTCAGCAGGATGACCCTCAGGGTTGAAAATCGACGTTTTGCCCATAAATCCAGACAGGACGTACAATTTTTCCCATTCCACGCTCGCGGCTAAAATGGTAATTTATAGGGCTGATTGCGGTGAATTGAACATTCTTTATTCGCTTAAACCACATAACGGGAAGTAATGTGAAATATTTACTCATTTTCTTACTGGTATTGGCGATTTTTGTCATTTCGGTCACATTGGGCGCGCAAAACGATCAGCTGGTTTCATTTAATTATCTGCTGGCACAGGGCGAGTATCGCGTATCGAGCTTACTTGCTGTCTTATTCGCCGCTGGGTTTGCTATCGGCTGGTTAGTTTGTGGTCTCTTCTGGCTTAAAATTCGTGTTTCTCTTGCGCGCGCTGAACGCAAAATTAAACGTCTTGAAAATCAAATTGCACCTGCAACCGACGTTCCAGTGAATCCTGGTATGCCAGTCGCGAAGGAATAATCGAATATGCTGGAGTTGTTGTTTCTGCTTTTGCCTGTCGCCGCAGCCTATGGCTGGTATATGGGCCGCAGAAGTGCGCAACAAACAAAGCAGGATGAGGCTAACCGACTGTCCCGTGACTATGTTGCGGGGGTAAACTTCCTTCTGAGTAATCAACAGGATAAAGCGGTAGACCTGTTCCTCGACATGCTTAAAGAGGACACCGGAACCGTTGAGGCTCATCTCACCCTCGGAAACCTGTTCCGCTCGCGTGGCGAAGTTGACCGGGCTATTCGCATTCACCAGACGCTCATGGAAAGCGCTTCTCTGACATACGATCAGCGACTGTTAGCGGTTCAGCAGTTAGGCCGCGACTATATGGCTGCAGGTCTTTATGACCGTGCTGAAGATATGTTTAGCCAGCTGGTCGATGAAACGGAATTCCGCGTCAGCGCTCTGCAGCAACTCCTGCAAATCTATCAATTGACCAGTGACTGGCAAAAAGCCATCGACACCGCCGAACGCCTCGTCAAACTGGGCAAAGATAAGCAGCGTGTCGAAATCGCGCATTTCTACTGTGAGCTTGCCTTGCAGCAGATGGCCGGCGATGACATGGACAAAGCCATGGCATTGCTTAAAAAGGGCGCTTCGGCCGATCGTAACAGCGCGCGAATCTCCATCATGATGGGGCGCGTGTTTATGGCGAAGGGCGAGTTTGCCAGGGCGGTAGAATGCCTTTTGCGTGTCATCGATCAGGACAAAGAACTGGTCAGCGAAACGCTTGAAATGCTGCAAACGTGCTATCAGCAACTCGACAAACCCGATGAATGGGTTGCCTTCTTGCGTCGCTGCGTCGAAGAAAACACCGGCGCAATGGCAGAGTTAATGCTGGCAGACGTTGTCGAGCAACACGAAGGCAACGATACCGCGCAGGTCTACATTACGCGTCAGTTACAGCGCCACCCAACCATGCGTGTCTTCCACAAACTGATGGATTACCATCTGAATGATGCGGAAGAAGGGCGCGCGAAAGAGAGTCTGATGGTACTGCGCGACATGGTCGGTGAGCAGGTACGCAGTAAGCCTCGCTATCGCTGCCAGAAGTGCGGTTTTACTGCGTATACGCTTTACTGGCATTGCCCTTCATGTCGCGCGTGGTCAACCATCAAGCCAATCCGCGGCCTGGATGGGCAGTGATTTTTTAAAACACCATACTTTAGTTACAACATACTATTAATGACGATTTCATTCTTGCGGCACCGTGCGGTAGGCTGTCTGGCAGGAAAATAAAACGATTCTGTTCATTTGCGGTGCAGGCAGGTAGAATGCTCGCCGTTTATCTATCCCGCGCCAACTGCGGCGCCCATAGACGAAAAGGGCTGGTCATGACGTCTGTTGCATCCTCTTCTTCCCGCGTAGTTACCGAATCTCCCGTTGTTGTCGCTCTCGACTATAACAATCGCGATAGCGCACTTGCCTTTGTCGACCTGATTGACCCGCGAGACTGCCGTCTGAAAGTGGGCAAAGAGATGTTCACGCTGTTTGGACCGCAAATTGTTCGCGATCTCCAGCAGCGCGGTTTCGATATCTTTCTTGACCTCAAATTCCATGATATTCCGAATACCACTGCGCATGCGGTTGCCGCCGCGGCAGATCTGGGCGTGTGGATGGTCAACGTGCATGCGTCGGGTGGGGCGAGAATGATGACGGCTGCCCGCGAGGCACTCGTTCCTTTTGGAAAAGATGCGCCATTGCTCATCGCTGTGACGGTTTTGACGAGCATGGAAGCGAGCGATCTGCTTGATTTAGGCGTGACGTTGTCACCTGCGGATCAGGCTGAGCGTCTTGCGCGCCTTACGCAAAATTGCGGCCTTGATGGGGTGGTGTGTTCTGCGCAGGAAGCCGTACGATTTAAATCTACTCTGGGCAACAACTTTAAGCTGGTAACGCCAGGCATTCGGCCGCTGGGCAGTGAGGCGGGCGATCAACGCCGCATAATGACGCCTGAAGAGGCGCTCGCGGCCGGCGTTGATTATATGGTTATTGGCCGGCCGATCACGCAATCTGCCGACCCTGCCCTAACCTTAAAAGCGATCAATACTTCACTGGGCAAGGTGACAGGATGAGTGACTCTAACAGTCGTTTGGTTTATTCGACCGATAGCGGTCGAATTGACGAACCCAAAACCGTTGCTCCACGACCAAAAGGCGATGGCATCGTTCGCATTCAACGTCAAACCAGTGGCCGTAAAGGCAAAGGCGTTTGTTTGATAACAGGCATCGACGCGGATGACGCTACGCTTGCTAAGCTTTCAGCCGAGCTCAAGAAAAAATGTGGTTGCGGCGGGGTAGTTAAAGACGGCGTGATTGAAATACAGGGGGACAATCGCGATTTAATTAAGTCGCTGCTTGAAGCTAAAGGGATGAAAGTGAAACTCGCAGGCGGATAAATAATAAGCCACGGCAGAAGCCGTGGCTTTTTGTATGAGCGTCAGTCAAACAACATCACGCTAAGATAATCCAATATTGTCGCGGGAATATATCCGGATTATTTACCGACCTGGTGTCCAATAATACCACCTACGGCTGCACCACCTAATGTTCCGAGTGTGCTACCGTCCGTCAACACAGCACCGCCGAGTGCACCAGCACCAGCACCGATCGCCGTGTTTCGGTCGCGTTTAGACCAGTTAGAACATGCGCTCAGGGACATTGCGAGTGTGACTGCCAAAACTGTTGCTGTTAATTTTTTGCTTGTTAAGATCATAATACTTTCTCCTGAATAATCGATTCACGGAAATAAGTCTGTTAAGTATAGACAATATGAATACTTATGAATCTTTTTTCCGTGAAACCATGTCGCGCAGGTGGTTACAAAATCACGCAGGTGATAGTCACTTCCTGTTATATCGCTAATAATAATTGTAAGTTTTTGACCTATAAACAACAGGTAAATAGTCTTAAAGAATTGCTCGGAATTGTCTCAGAAGAAGAGGGCGCCCGGTTATACGGGCGTCTTACAGGGTTCAGGCCGTTTGATTAACAATATCGACAATCAGACCCTCGCTGACTAATTGTTCGCGGTGAGCCTCACTCAGGCGTTCATCCGTAATCACACGGTTAAAGCGTGATACGGGGCCCATGGTGTAAGGGTGTACCGCACCAAATTTAGAGCTATCGGTCAACACAATGGCCTCACAGCCTTTTTCGAGCACGGCGTTGACCACGTCAGAACGCATCATATCGCGTCCGGTAAATCCCGTTTCAGCCTGCCAACCATCGATGCCAATAAATGCTTTGCTGAAGTGAACTTGCTGAACATACTGGCGGGTCAATGGCCCAACCATGCTTTCACTTTTCTTTTGGTAAATACCGCCCAGCAAAATCACCTCGCAGGTGGTCTCTTTCAAAAGATGGGCGATATAGCTGCTCACCGTAATTATGGTGACGTCTTTTTGTTCTGCCAAAGTTCGCGCCAAAAGGGCGTTGCTGCTGCCATTCTCAATGAACACGGTCTCGCCATTACTGACCAGCGACGCCGCAAACTCAGCCAACTGACGCTTGAGTGCGTAGTTGTTCATCATACGCGTTTCGACATCTTCACTGTCGAGCGGAACAGCATAACCGTGGGCACGGCGCAGATAGCTCTGCTTTTCCAGCAAGTTGAGATCCTGGCGGATAGTCACTTCAGAAACACCCGTCGTTTTAGCGAGCTCGACGACACTCATGCGTCCTTTGTCGATCACCATCTGCAGAATAAGTTGTTGTCGGGAATTCATAGCATCCATATTAAGACGGCCTGCGCCGCTGGTTAAAAATAAATCATTATTTAAATGAGGGGAATTTACACTTCCCACGGCGCCTTTGGCTGAGCTGAATCAGGAGTATTTTCCGCGCTGATGTGATCCAGTAATTCGGATTTTAAAATCTCAAGATTACGAATGGCAGAGTGATAGTCGCCACCCACAAGGATATCCAGCACCGTATCAATGCGTTGCGCCACTTTCTGTGCGTCAATTTCAGACATGAAGTTCCCCATCAAGCGAAAAGTGAATAATTTCAATGATGCAGAAATTGGTCACAAAAGAGAAGGGAAAAAATGCGCTAACTAAATTACATAAATGAAAGTGATTAATTTGTCCTGCAGCGTACAGAGGCGATCGGGAGTGGATTAGTCTAAAACTGCGCGCAACGCGCTTTTTTATATGAGGAATTAGACTATGACAGTCATCGATCAAGCAACCTGTAAACTGTTCACCGACCCTGAACGTTTCACCCAACTCGCGGGATATTACGAGGAGGAAAGACGCACACTATGGATGATGCTCCGTGCCCAGCCACGTCCATGCTTTAACCATGCGTTAATTGAAGAGATCATGAATATATCGTGGCTGGTCAGGCAATCGGGCTATGCCGTGGATTTTTGGGTGACCGGTTCGCTTGTTCCCGATATGTACAATACCGGAGGCGATCTCCGTTTCTTCGTTGAATGTATCCAGAATGGCCGACGTGAAGCGTTACGCGCATACGCCCGCGCCTGTGTCGACTGCGTGCACGCGGCTTCTCGAGGCTTTGATACGGGCGCGATTACGTTAGCAATGGTTGAGGGCAGTGCACTCGGTGGAGGGTTCGAAGCGGCTCTGGCGCACCATTTTGTGCTGGCGCAGCGTGATGCCCGGCTAGGTTTTCCGGAAATCGCGTTTAATCTGTTCCCGGGCATGGGAGGATACTCGCTGGTTGCGCGCCGCGCAGGCATGAAGCTGGCCGAGGAACTTATCTATAAAGGCGAATCACACACTGCGGAATGGCATGAGCAATATGGGCTTGTGGATGTGCTTTTCGAACCGGGTCACGGCTACCTGTCGACACGCACGTTCATCGATACGTTACAGCCAAAACTCAATGGCGTCAGGGCGATGCTGCGTGCGCGGCAGCGCGTGATGCAACTGCCTCGCAGCGAACTGATGGATATTACCGAAGACTGGGTCGATGCGGCATTTTGCCTGGAGCCAAAAGATATCGCCTACATGGAACGCCTGGTCATGCTGCAAAATCGCCACAATGCCGTCGGGATACGTAAAGCCAGCTAGCGCATTTTTTTTGCCTGATAGCGCTTAAACCACCGCTCGAATGCGGCAGCGGGCATCGGCTTAGCAAACAGAAAACCTTGCCGTTCGTTGACGCCGTTCTTGGTCAGAAAGGCGTCTTCTTTTGTGCTCTCGACGCCTTCCGCAATGACCTGCAAATTCAAGGCCTGAGCCACGGCCACAATGGCGCGCACCAGCGACTGGGAAATAGATTGTTTGTGAATATCACGCACAAACACCTGATCAAGTTTAATCGCGTCAATGGGGAAGCGAGCCAGTTGCGATAGAGAGGAATACCCTGTGCCGAAATCATCAAGATGGATCTGTGCCCCAAGCGTACTGAATTGTTGAATAACAGACAGCGCCAGCTCTTCGTTTTCAATCAAACAGCTTTCTGTTAATTCCACATCGATCGGGCAATATTCAAAATTGAGATCTTTCAACGCCTGTTTTAAATCGCTGAAAATAGTCTGATCGGCGAGTTGACGTGCTGAAACGTTAACGGCGACGCGCAGGTTGATACCTTTGTCACGCCACTTTGCGACCTGGCGCACCACGTCAAGCATGACCCAGCGGCCAAGGGGCACAATCAATCCGGACTCTTCAGCGTAGGAAATAAACTCAAGAGGGGGGATCAGGCCGCGTTCCGGCGACTGCCAGCGAACCAGCGCTTCCAGGCTTCGGACTTCGCCGCGCCATGTGATTTTGGGCTGATAGTGAATGAGGAGTTGATCCTTATCCAGGGCTTTACGCAGGTTGGTGTCCAGCCACAGATATTCGAAAACACGCTGGTTCATTTCCGGCGAGAATACCGTGAATTTACCGCGGCCACTTTCTTTTGCCGTATACATCGCGGTATCTGCGTTACGCATAATACTTTCACGATCCGTACCATGCTGCGGAGCAAGGGAGATGCCCAGGGAACAACCGGTATAAATCTCGATGAGACCGATACGGAAAGGCTGGCGTAACCGCGTCAAAATCCGCGATGCCATCGCCTCTAGCGTGCTCTGTGAGGTGTCGGTAGCCAGAACGATAAATTCATCGCCCCCCAGGCGTGCCAGCACCTGGCCTTCATCCAGACAGCTTAAAATGGCTAACGCGACAGCCTGCAGTAACTGGTCACCAAACATATGCCCGTAGGCATCGTTTACCTTCTTAAAATTATCGAGATCGAGATAAACCACCCCGACCTGAGAATCGCCGCGTTGTGAAATAGCGTCGCTGATTAATTCGTGGATCGCATTACGGTTTGGCAGGCCTGTAATGGTATCCGTATTCGCCAGAACCCGAAGTCGCTCCTGCGCCCGGCGTTCTTCCGTGATATCGGTGCCCGAGCAGATCAGGAAAATTTCATTTTTACCGCTGCCGCTGTGCACAAATTTATTTCTGAACAGAAACAACCGCTGGCCTTTTCGCGTTTTGATCCAGCGCTCCACTTCATAGGAGCTGCCGTTACGGAAAAACCCTGAGATATTGCGCTTAGAGGCGGCCGCTTCGCTGCGGCTCATAAACAGTTTAAAGACGTTTTGTCCGATAACCTCCTGTTCTTTTAGGCCCGTATATTCTTCGCTTAGGCGATTGAAGCGCTGAATATTGCCGTGCTGATCCAGGATAACAATGACGGAGTTCGCTTCAGAAACCACCTGTTCGGCGAAGGACAGGCTCTGCACCAGATCGCGCGCCACAGAAGGGGTGTCATTCCACGCTGACGCGGTGCCTGCCCACTCTTTTTTATTGATTTTGCGGCCGACGAGATGCACCGGGACGTCAGTACCATACAAAGAGAGGGTCATGGTGACGCTGGAGGTAATTACCGTCAGCTGACGAACAATGTCGGCCTGCTCGTCACTGAGAGGAATCACTTGCGTGACATCCGCATTTTCGCTTGCGGCCATATGCAGAGCATTGCTGTCTACTGCCAACCGCCACCAGGGACTGTGGGTGCCCATGTAACGAAACAGCAAATTTTGCTCCATATCGTCAATCATGCTTTCTCCAGTACCTGCTTAATAGCGCAAAATTATGCATTTGCATTCGACTTTTCCGTAGTAATGCAGCGGCACAACCGAAGTGAACTTATTGTTTTTTCCCTGAATTCTTATAGTAAAACGAGAAAGGCTAAAAAGGATACATCTGGATAAAAATTCCGGTCACCAAAGATGATGGTTTTCTTTTACTGTAGATAATTGTGATAGTTTTTGCGGGGTTCAGGAGGAAAATATTAAGAAATAGTGATGAGTGCGTAATTTAGGGGGGAAATAAAAATATCGGCGATCCCAAAAGGGGAACCGCCGACATTTCAAAGGTTATCAGACGACAGGGCGTGCGATAATGCTGCGGGTTTCCATACGGACTTCCGCAATGTTCACATCAATCACATCGGTGACCTTATAAACCGTTTCACCTTTAATCTGCACAGAACCGTTTTCCTGGCTACACACCAGTTCATCACGGACAGCATGCAGGAAAGGCGCAGGGATAAAGGCAACGGCACCATTATCCACCAGCCGTACGCGCATACCGCCACGGCTGACGTCGATGATTTCAGCCGCAAAACGGGTATCCGTGCCGGCTTTGTCACTCAGGAAGCGCGCATACAGCCAGTCACCGACATCACGTTCAGCCATGCGATTCAGGCGACGGCGCTCAGCCATCTGTACAGTGACTTCATCCTGCGGACGCGCAATAGTTTCGCCTTTCACGATCGCTTTCAGCAGACGATGGTTAACCATGTCGCCATATTTACGGATCGGAGAAGTCCAAGTCGCGTATGCTTCAAGGCCTAAACCAAAGTGCGGGCCCGGCTCGGTGCTGATTTCAGCATACGACTGGAAGCGACGAATGCGGCTATCGAGGAAACCTGACGGTTGCGCGTCAAGTTCGCGACGAAGTTTGCAGAATCCTTCCAGGGTCAGCACTTCCTGCGGATCAACGTGCACATCGTGAGTTTTGAGCAAGGCAGCCAACGCTTCGGTGTTGGCGGGGTCAAAACCGGTATGCACGTTATAAATGCCGAAGCCTAATTTGTCGCGCAGAACGCGGGCGGCACAAATATTGGCAGCAATCATCGATTCTTCAACAATGCGATTGGCGATGCGGCGAGGTTCGGCAACGATGTCCAGCACTTCACCTTTTTCGCCAAGCACGAAGCGATAATCAGGGCGATCCTTGAAGACCAGCGCATGGGTTTTACGCCATTCGCCACGACTCAGACAGACGCGTTGCAGCAGCGTGATCTGTTGTGCAATGGCTTCGCTCTCTGGTTTCCAGTTGCCTGCGCCTTCCAGCCAGTCAGAAACGTCGTCGTAAGCCAGTTTGGCCTTTGACTCGATAGTCGCGGCGAAAAATTCAATGTCATCTTCAATCGTGCCATCGGCTGCGATAGTCATACGACAGGCGAGGACCGGGCGAACCTGATTTGCACGGAGCGAACAGAGATCGTCGGACAGCTCGCGGGGCAACATTGGGATATTAAAGCCCGGCAGATAGTTCGTAAACGCGCGGACTTTGGCCGAATCGTCCAGTTTGCTGCCTTCTGCAATCCACGCGGTCGGATCGGCAATCGCCACGGTCAAATGCAGTTTGCCGTTATCGCCTTCCTCAACGTACAGCGCATCATCCATATCCTGGGTGCTGGCGCTGTCGATGGTGACAAAGTGCAGGGCCGTCAGATCGCGACGTTCCAGACCTTCATCCAGCATTTCGGTCGCCACGCCGTTCGGCGCTTCTTTTTCCAGGTTATGACGCGCAAGCGTCACCCACCACGGGACGAAATGGTCGTCGCCGTAGGTAATAAAATGGGTCAGATCGGCATAGAAACCGCGATCGCCTTTCAGGGGATGGCGACGCATCTGGGCAACGGCCCAGTCACCTTCTTTGAAATCGTGCTCGCAGTTACGATCCGCACGGCAAGGGATCGCATCTTTCAGCAGCGGATGGTCTGGAACAATAGAAAGACGGTCATCTTTTTTGTGCACCTTCCCGACAAAACGGGTCAGGAAAGGCTCGATAAGTTCTTCTGGCTCGGCAGTTTCACGATCCTTTTGGGTGTGAATCACCGCCGTCACACGATCGCCGTGCATCACTTTCTTCATCTGCGGAGGCGGGATGAAGTAGCTTTTCTGCGCGTCGACTTCCAGGAAGCCAAAGCCTTTTTCCGTGGCTTTTACGACCCCTTCTGCACGCGGCGTCTGGGAATGCAGTTGCTGTTTAAGCTGCGCTAGCAGCGGGTTGTCCTGAAGCATAGTGTTCTATTTTCGTGGCCATTGAGCGGCTGACAGTTTTACGCGATTCTGCCTGGTACAGCAAGCGCTCTTTAGGTAATCAGTAAGGTTATTCGCCCGCGCGCAACGCGATTTTCAGGCGGTTAAGCCACCCGCAAAAAGCGGACCAGGTCAGCAAATTAATGGCATCAGCAGCCGGAATCCCATCGTCAATGAGAGGTGTCAGTTGCGCGGCGCTGAAGCGGTCGGGCGAGCGTGTAAGTAAATCCACAGCAGCCGGAAGTGACGGGTGGTTTGCGTGGTACGCCGGTAAATTGTGAATGCCGCTTGTCAAAATCTCACCCAGGCAATCCAGTAATGCGGGCTCATGGCATAGTACCGGCGTGAGATCGCCGAGACAGGTTTCTGATTGCCAGCGAGCAAGCGATTCCAGCTGCTGCGCGCTCGCGTAGCGTAACTCTACGCCTGGGATAATCGATGTCCATTCGCTCATGTTGATGTCGTCGATCGGAGCATGAGGGGGAATGTGATGACCTGGCAACCAACGCACCGGGTGCCCTAGCAACGCCTGAAACGTAGCTACCACGCGAGCCTGAAAGCCGATAAAACCGATAATTTGATTGATCAGAATAACGTCGTAGGTCGTCAGACCCACTTCATCTAGCTGCTGCTGTGCCTTTGCATCGATAACGTCAGGTGAACAGGCAAGCTGGCGAGCATACTGAGTAATTTGGGCGAGACGTTGATTGCTTTCACGCGAAGAATCCGGACCCGGAAGCGGAGCCAGCAGGGCGGCATAATGATTACATAAGCGCTGGACGCCGCACGCCTGAGCGACCGTCAGCGCGGTACTTAAGCGGTCATAAACGCTGAGCGTATGAAGACGACTCAGCGGAGCCTGCCGTGGAAAAAGCCGCTCGCGTAATACCCGCGAAGGCGCTAACCAGCGTTCACAGTGCGTCACAATTTCATTCGGTAACGCTAAATCGAGCAAAAAACGGTCGGCGACATTAGCGGCCTCGGGAACCAACGGGAGAACGTCATCCGGACAGTGATTCGTCTGGGTTTCGTGATACCAGTGGCCTTTGCCGGAAAAACGGCGTTGTTCCATGTGCGTTCCTTGATCTCAAATGGCGATCAATATCCTGGCGCATGGCTTACGAGCGGAAAAATATTGTTAGGTGATAACAAATAGCAGAACGGAATAACGAAAGGGAAAACCGAGAATTGACAGGCGCAAAGCAGGGGGAAAACTCTCTTCCCGTGAGGGAAGAGAGTAAAAGCTTATTTAATTTCCAGCTCGTTCATCGCAGCGATATTGAAACCGCCGTCAACGTGAACCACTTCGCCGGAGATGCCAGCAGAGAGGTCAGAGCACAGGAATGCTGCGGAGTTACCCACGTCTTCGATGGTGACGGTACGACGAATCGGCGTAACCGCTTCGCAATGCGCCAGCATTTTACGGAAATCTTTGATACCGGAAGCTGCCAGAGTACGGATTGGACCGGCAGAAATACCGTTAACACGCACGCCTTCTGGACCCATTGCGTTCGCCATGTAGCGCACGTTAGCTTCCAGTGACGCTTTAGCCAGACCCATAACGTTGTAGTTAGGGATAGCACGCTCGGCGCCCAGGTAGGACAGGGTCAGCAAAGCAGAGCCTGGGTTCAGCATGGTACGGCAGGCTTTTGCCATGGCCACGAAGCTGTAAGAGCTGATGTCGTGAGCGATTTTGAAGCCTTCACGGGTTACCGCATTCACATAGTCGCCGTCCAGCTGATCGCCCGGTGCGAAACCGATTGAGTGAACGAAACCGTCGAATTTTGGCCATACTTTTGCCAGTTCAGCGAACATACCGTCAATGCTTTCGTCTTGAGCAACGTCGCATTCCAGAATGATGCTTGAACCTAGCTGCGCGGCGAACTCTTCAACGCGGCCTTTCAGCTTGTCGTTCTGGTAGGTGAACGCCAGTTCAGCGCCTTCGCGGTGCATAGCCTGTGCGATGCCGTAGGCGATGGACAGTTTGCTGGCGACGCCAGTTACCAGAATGCGCTTACCGGAAAGAAAACCCATAGCTTTGATCCTTATAGTCATTGCTTACTTTGGCTTTGTATTCATATAGTTAGAAATCACATCGCCAGAATAAATAAATAGCAGGGCAGAATTATAGCCCACTATGCATATGAAATGTCACCTGAATTTCAAAAGAGCCGTCAGGTTTCAGCTTTTAAGATAACGACATAACACGCCAGGATGATACCAGTAGAAAGGATCTGAACTGATCCAACCTCCCGCGCCGCGGTCAGTATTTTGCGGGCAAATGCTTAATCTCGCATAACCGGCCGTCCTTAATGACGATATATCCGCCCGTTTTTAACTCAGACAAGATTTTCATTATGCTGCTTCGGGAGAGATGTGTTTTATCGCGGATGTAGCGTTCAATCGTGACGTTTTCACGAAGGTGTGCGGGTTCGTGACTCAGTTCACGTAGCTGGTTACGAATCACTTCATACGCAGTGGGCGCACTCATTTGTTTGCTGTAGGAATAAAGCTTATTCGTGACAACAATCATATGCTGGGCCGCTATCTCCCAAAGACCATTATCAGAAATGTGCTGCTGCATCTCTGCTACGGTCAGCGTGGAGACTTTGCACGTTTCAGCCGTCACAAGAAAGGCGTCATGTACACCCAGACCAATGATTCCGGGTGCGGGCAGCGTGACAACGAGTAGGCCATCTGAAGAACGATGTACTTCAATTGATCCTGAATGAATCAAACGACATACCGGTACATCGTTCTCAATGAGCCCCAGGCGGATCCCTTTGCGATAGGATTTTATTGGCGCAAAAGGCGTTAAGGATTCGACCAATTGTTTGGCCCACGGAAATGGCTGGTTTAATGCAGGGGTTTCCAAAGGTTTTCCATCCTTAATATTAAACCTAATAAACATGTAATGATAAGAGTAGATAAATAGTTTGGAATTTACAACGTTTAAAAATAGGAAGAGTAGTTGATTTAACTCATGTTTTTTCAGGCAGATAATTGATTTTTGCGAGCTTACCATTCTCTAGCTCAATGTGTCCGCCAGCACGAAGTGAAGAAAGTATCGACATAATTCCGCTGCGGGAAAGTAAGCACCTGTTTTGAATGTAATTGTAGGTTGATTCAGCATGACGGATTTTGGGTGACTCATTAATGAGCTCAATTAAAAGCGAGCGAACCGTTTCATACATTCCTGATTGTGACAGTCTTGTACAGTGCCTAAACAGACGTGCTGAGATGAAAATAAGCAACTGAGTCAACGGTTCCCAGAGTGACTCTTTTTCAACAAAATGCATGGCACTTTCGAGCGAAAGCCTGCGAAGCACAGCGTCGGGTGACGGCCGGATACACAAGCGTGGATGCAGATTGCTGTTTAAGGTAAATCCAAAGACGAAAGGGGCTGATTCGGTGTTGAGGGTAATGCCATCATCTCTGCGATTGATGATCACATGACCCTCTTCCAGCAAATAGCACTGTTTAGTATTGGTTCTGACAAAATCGAGCGTGGAGAGTTTGTCGCCGGGAACAACCTTAGCGTGCGGGGACAACGTCTTGATTAAACGTAAAATATGATCCTGTGGTTTTTCCAAAGAAGATGAAAATAATGTGGGGTGGAGTCGAGATGAATTCATTTTTGTTCGCAATTAATAAAGTTAGGCAACTTATTAATTATCTCTAAAAATATTCATGTAGCATCATTATTATGAATCCGAAAATACACAGCGAACCTGTTGAATGCGTTAATTGTGCTGTTACGGAGGTGCAACATAAACATCCCCAGAGGAGCGGGAGGGGATTAAATTCACTCTTCTTGTTATTTTGTTATCACCAGCCATCATCTTCATGATGGCACCTGGAGATAACAAAAAGGCGTTGTAATCCGCCTTTTATTATTTATCTTTCCGCCACGCGTCTGCCGTTAATGCTTCGCCAAAATGTCCGGCAATCAATCGTTTCGTCAGATCGTGAAGCGGGGAGGCCAACACATCCGCAGTACTTCCACGCTCAACCACTTCGCCGTGGTGCATCACCAGAACCTGATCGCTGATATGTTTCATCATTCCTAAATGCTGTGTCACATAGATATAGGAGATACCCTGTTTTTCCTGTAACTCCAGCATCAGGTTGATCAGTTGCGAACGCATCGACATATCCAGCGAGGCCAGCGCTTCATCGGCGATAATCACCTTCGGACGCAGGATAAGCGCACGCGCCAGCCCGAGACGCTGCTTCTGCCCTGGAGCCAGCATGTGTGGATAATAACTAACATGATCGGGCAGCAAACCCACCATTCGCAGCGTTTCAATGATTCGCTTGCGGCGTGCCTCGGGTTCCAGATCCGTATTCAGGCGCAACGGGAAATCGAGAATTTGCGAAATGCGCTGCCGCGGATTCAGTGATGTCGACGGATCCTGGAAAATCATACGAATGCGCTGACTGCGGAATGAATAGTCACCAAACGACAAAAAATGATCGTCAATGAGCACATCGCCTGCACTCGGTTCCACCATTCCGGCAAGCATTTTCGCCAGCGTCGATTTACCGGAACCGTTCTCGCCGATAATCGCCAGCGTCTGCTTTTCGCGCAGGGTAAAGCTGAGCGGTTTTACCGCCTCGACCGTCTGGCGATGAAACAGGCCAGTGCGATAGCGAAAGGTCTTACTGAGATTGCGTACTTCAAGCAATGTTTCGACCATTTCACTCTCTCTCCATGTTCAGCGGGAAATGACAGGCAAAAAGATGCGTTTTAGCGCCCGTCAACCGAGGCGTCTCAATGCATTTGCGCTGCGCATAAGGGCAGCGAGGACCCAGTCGACAGCCAATCGGCAGCGACTCCAGCAACGGAATCGCCCCCGGTAAAGTATTCAGACGGCTTTTATGCGGCATCGCGCTGCCAAAATCAGGAATAGCGCGGATCAGGGCCTGGGTATACGGATGATGCGGCGCAGACACCAGATCTTCGCTGACGGCGGTCTCCACCGTCTGTCCGCAATACATCACGTCAATTTTATCCGCCCATTTACTCAGCATCTGCAGGTCGTGGCTGATCAGCAAAATGGTGGTGTTATTGTTCTGATTAAGGCGCGTCAGCAGGCGGAAAATTTGCGCCTGGGTGGTCGGCTCCATGGCGTTTGTCGGTTCATCGGCAATCAACATGCGTGGCTGATTGGCCAGCGCAATGGCGATCATCACCTTCTGACATTCGCCGTCGGTCAATTCATACGGGAAGCTGCGCATCGCGTCTTTATGATCTTTAATCCCGACGCGGTGCAACAGCTCAATAGCGCGGCGTTTACGCCAGCCCACGCGCTGCCACCAGCGGCCTTTATAGGTCCAGCCGGGAATATTCTGCATCAACTGTTTGCCGACACGTTCTGAAGGATCGAGGCAGGATTGTGGCTCCTGGAAGATCATCGACACGTTATGCCCCACCAGCTTGCGGCGCTCGTGTGGTGACAACCGTAGCAAATCGATATCGTCAAACCGCATGCGGTCGGCTGTCACGCGCCAGTTGTCCTTCGCGACGCCGCAAATGGCTTTGGCTATAAGACTTTTACCCGAGCCAGATTCGCCCACCAGCCCGCGGATTTCGCCTTCAGCCAGCGTAATACTCACGCGGTCTACGGCTTTCACCCAGCCCTCGGAGGTTTTGAATTCGATAGTGAGATTGCGGATATCCAGTAACGGCATTATTGCACCCCCGCATTAATTGCGTGGCGTATACCATCGCCCAGCAGGTTAATCAGCAGAACACTCACCATAATTGCAGCACCTGGCAGCATCACCGTCCACGGCGCAACATAAATTAATTCCAGCGCGTCGCCAAGCATCGCGCCCCATTCCGGGGAGGGGAGTTGTGCCCCAAGATCGAGAAAACCGAGTGCGGCGATATCCAGAATCGCCATTGAGAGCGCGCGCGTAATTTCCGTCACCAGGCCAGATGCAATGTTCGGCATCACCGCAAACCACAAAATATTCATGGTCGTTGCCCCGTCGAGGCGTGCCGCGACCACGTACTCTTTCTCCAGCTCATCATGAACCAGACTGTAAACTGAGCGAACCATGCGCGGGAGCAGCGCCAGCCAGACGGCAAACATCGCGTGAGAAAGATGCGGCCCAGCGAAGGCGACCACAATAATGGCCAACAGCAGCGACGGGATCGACAGTAGCGTATCCAGAATATGATTCAGAACAGCCGACCGCAGGCCGTGCGTCGCACCGGCAAAAATCCCGAGCGCCAGACCAAAAATGGTGGCGGCAAACGTCACAACAAATGCGCCGCCGACCGTCGGGGCCGCGCCGCTTAACAGGCGACTCAACACATCGCGGCCTAAATCGTCGGTGCCGAGAAAGAAGGAAACTTCGCCATAGCGCGACCATGAAGGCGGCAGCAGCTGATAGCCAAGGAACTGCTGATCGAGTCCGTAAGGCGCAAACCACGAACCAAAAATGCACAGCAATGCCAGACCACCGCAGCCGTAAAGGCCGATCATCGCCGTGGTGTCGCCATAGAATTTGCGCCACACGGTGCGCAGAACACCGGGAGCGCGTTTTTCCCTGTATACGCTATCGTAAGGCATACCATTCCTTATGTTTCAGCGGGTTAGCCATAGCGCCCAGAATGTCGGAAATCACGTTGACGATGATCACCAGCGAACCGATGATCATCACCCCGGCAGAAATTGCCGCGTAGTCCTGCTGGCGGATCGCATTAATCATCCAGCGCCCCAGACCAGGCCAGCTAAAGACCATCTCGGTAATCATCGCCAGCGTCAGCATGGTAGAAAATTGCAGCCCCAGTTTTGGAATCACCGGCGGGAGTGCATTATGGAGAACGTGGCGACGCAAAATAGTGAGTCGTGATAAACCGCGCGTGGCGGCCGCTTTTACATAGTTCTGATCGAAGACGTCTATTGTGCTGGTACGCATCAGGCGGATGACTTCCGTGGTCGGCGCAACGGCCAGCGTCAACACCGGTAATACCATGTGTCGCAGCGTGCTGATGATCATTTCATGACGCCAGATGGAGTCCGAAAGCCAGGCATCAATAATGGCGAAGCCCGTGATGGTTTTCACGTTATAAAGCAGATCAAAGCGTCCGGAAACCGGCAGCCAGCCGAGCGTGAGCGAGAAGAACAGAGTGAGAAGAAGCGCCAGCCAAAATACAGGAATCGAAAAGCCGAGCAGGGCGATTGCGCTGATCAATTTATCCTGCCATTTATTGCGCGTGATCCCCGCGAGCATGCCGACCGGTATCCCCACCATCAGGGCAAAACCAAATGCCAGAATGCACAGCTCCATCGTCGCCGGGAAAACTTCTTTGAGCTGATCAGAGATAAGCTGACCGTTAATGCTGGAGACGCCAAAGTCCCAGTGCAACACGCCGTTAAACCAGAACAGCCAACCATCCCACAGCGACGAACCCTGAAGCGGCGCATGTGGCGTAAAATAGCTCAGACTGAAACCGACAAACGTCAGAAGGAACAGTGTAATCGCCAGAAGCAACAAACGACGTAAGGTAAAAATAATCATGGTTTTTTCACCTCTTCCTTTTTCTCACGCGATACGCCCGCAAACGAAGCGTTGCCGAAGGGGCTAAGCACCAGGCCTTTAATATCGTAGCGATAGGCCTGCAGGCGCAGCGAAGAGGCTAACGGCAGCACCGGTAACTCTTTGGCCAGGATATTCTGTGCTTCATCGTAAGCTTCTATTCGCGATGCCAGTTGCTGAGACGACAGCGCTTTTTGCAGAACCGCGTCAAACTCCCGGTTACACCAGTGCGCAAAGTTGGTTTGTGACCGAATTGCCGCGCAGCTCAAAAGTGGGCGGAAGAAACTGTCGGGATCGTTACTGTCCGTAGACCAGCCGGATAACGTCAGGTCATGATTCATGTCCATTAACCGCGCTTCCTGGAAACGACCTTCGACGGGAACGATCACCACTTTAACGCCCACTTGTGCCATATCCGCCTGAATCAGTTCTGCGGTTTTTAAGGGGCTAGGGTTCCATGCCTGCGAACTGGTCGGGACCCAAAGCTGCAGCGTAAGATTCTCGGCACCCAGCGCTTTGAGCTGTTCGCGTGCTTTTGCGGGATCGTACTCAGTCACTTTTGCGTCACTATCATAGGCCCAGGAGGCGCGTGGCAAAATAGACGCCGCAGTCTCCGCTGTGCCGTAATAGATCGACTGCATCAGACGCTGATTATTGATAGCGAGCGCAAGAGCGTGACGAACCGCGGGATTATTCATCGGCGGTTTATCGGTATTAAATGCCAGATAGGCGATATTCATCCCCGGTCGCAAGGTTAAACGCAGACGCGGATCGTCGCGCAGGCTGGTCAACTGGCTAGCGGCTGGCCAGGCGAGGACATCACATTCGCCGGTAAGCAGTTTAGACAGTCGACCCGTCCCACCAGACCCCAGATCAACCACCACTTGCGGCATCAACGGCGTACCGCGCCAGAAATGTTCATGGCGCTGCAGGCGGATGTATTGACCGGCACGATATTCTGCCAACTGGAAGGGACCTGTACCGACCGGCTGGCGGTCCAGTAATTCCTGATGATCCTGCTTCGTCAATTGCGCCGCATATTCAGCCGACATCACAGACGCGTAGTGCGTAGCCAGATGCCACAAAAAAGAGGCGTCAGGGCGCGTGAGGTTAAATTCAACCGTGTGATTATCCAGTTTGCGCACGCTTTTGACCGTGTCAGCAAACTGCAAACTGTCAAAGTAGGGGAAGCTTCCGCCGTTAACGTTATGCCACGGATGATTGCGATTAAAAATGCGCTGGAAGGTAAACACCACGTCATCGGCGTTCAATTTACGCGTGGGTTTAAACCAGGGTGTTGATTGAAATGCGACGTCATTGCGCAGATGGAAACGGTAAGTCGCGCCGTTATCCAGCACCTCCCAGCTGTCGGCCAGCTCTGAAACCAGACGATACGTATAGGGATCGACATCAAGCAGACGATCGTAAAGTTGTGCGGCAAGCGTATCGACGATCAGGCCGCTACCGGCTTTTTGCGGGTTGAACGTGTCGACTTGCCCGTTGACACAATAGACAAAACCACTGTCGCGAATATCAGGAGGCGTAGTCGGTTCAGGCGCAGCAAAGACCAGGCGGCTAAACAGACCGAGTGCAATCAGGGACGATGAAACCAGACGCATAATTTTCAAGATTTTTAGATTTGATCTGCAAAGTGTATCGCACTTACCCTAGCTACGTAAAAATGTCTGCGGGTAAGTGCTGATAATGTCAGCGCATTTGATGCTTTTTGAGCAATGCCCTTAATTGATGGTAGGTCAGGCCCAGCAGTTCAGCTGCCTGTTTCTGGTTATATTTTGCCGTTTTCAGGCTGTGTTCCAGCAACTGCTGTTCCTGAACATGCTGGAACTGGCGCAAATCGAGCGGCAAAGCAGGTACATCCGTATTATGCGCAGGTTTAGGAGTTACGGGAGCGTTGCGATGGAAGGGGTCGATAATAATAGTGTCCAGCTCAGTTTCGCTGCTGGCATGGCGATAAACAGAGCGTTCAACCACGTTTTTCAGTTCACGAATATTCCCAGGCCAGGCGTAACTGAGCAGCGTTTCACGCGCGTAGTCGCTAAAACCGGCGAAAAGCGGCAGGCCTAATTCGCGGCACATCTGAATCGCAAACTGCTCTGCCAGGAGCATGATATCGCCGCTTCGCTCGCGTAGCGGCGGTAGCTGAACAACATCAAAGGCCAGCCTGTCCAGCAGGTCAGCGCGAAATTTCTCCTCCGCCACCATTTCCGGCAGGTTGGCGTTTGTCGCACAGACCAGGCGGACGTTCACCTGCAGAGGCTGGCTTCCGCCCACACGCTCCAGCTCACCGTACTCAATCACTCGCAGCAATTTTTCCTGCACCAGCATGGGGGCCGTGGCCAGTTCATCGAGGAACAGCGTCCCGCCATCCGCCCGCTCAAAACGCCCCGGATGGCGCTTTTGCGCGCCTGTAAAAGCCCCCGCTTCATGGCCGAACAGTTCGGAATCCAGCAAATTCTCGTTGAGCGCGGCGCAGTTGAGCGAAATAAATGGACCATCCCACCGCCCAGACAGGAAGTGCAGGCGATTGGCGATCAGCTCTTTTCCGGTCCCACGCTCACCAATGATCAACACTGGCTTATTGAGCGGGGCGAGCCGGGACACCTGTTCCAGCATCTCCAGAAAACTGTTGGCCTCACCAAGCAAATTATCTTTGTATTCAGTCATGATGAAATTAACCACTCGTTAGCGATATTCACCAGGTGAGAGTAGGTTCTCGTTGCATTAAAATCAACCACAATCTTATAAATCAATAAGATATAAAGTTGGCATGGCATTTGTATTATCTGTTCAGCAGGGCATCGCCGATAACAGAAATATGAAATGTGAGGATTCGAATTATGGGTATTTTTTCTCGTTTTGCCGACATCGTGAACGCCAACATCAACTCACTGCTTGAAAAAGCAGAAGACCCGCAAAAGCTGGTGCGTTTGATGATTCAGGAAATGGAAGACACGCTGGTTGAAGTGCGCTCTACATCAGCCCGTGCGCTGGCCGAAAAGAAACAGCTGTCACGCCGTATAGAGCAGGCCACCGCGCAGCAAAGCGAATGGCAAGAAAAGGCCGAGCTGGCACTGCGTAAAGAGAAAGACGATCTGGCGCGTTCGGCCCTGATCGAAAAGCAAAAGCTCACCGATATTGTTGCTACGCTTGAGCAAGAAATCACGCTGGTGGATGAAACATTGACCCGCATGAAGAAAGAGATCGCGGAGCTGGAAAACAAACTCAGCGAAACGCGCGCTCGTCAGCAGGCGCTCACGCTGCGTCATCAGGCGGCTAGCTCGTCTCGTGATGTTCGTCGTCAACTTGATAGCGGCAAAATTGATGAAGCGATGGCGCGTTTTGAATCCTTCGAACGCCGTATCGATCACATGGAAGCGGAAGCCGAAAGCCACAGCTTTGGCAAACAGAAAACGCTGGATCAGGAGTTTGCAGAACTGAAAGCGGATGACGCCATTGGCGAACAACTGGCTGCGCTCAAAGCAAAAATGAAGCAAGACAACCAATAATAATTGAAGCGGCACCCTGGCGTGCCGCAACGCATCGTAAGACAAGGAGTACATATGAGTGCGCTATTTCTGGCTATTCCCCTGACCATTTTCGTGCTTTTCGTCCTGCCGATCTGGTTATGGCTGCATTACAGCAACCGTTCAGCCCGGGGCGATCTGTCACAAAGTGAACAGCAACGCCTGATGCAGCTCACCGACGAGGCGAAAAAAATGCGTGAACGTATCCAGACGCTGGAAGACATTCTCGACGCAGAGCATCCTAACTGGAGGAATAATTAATGGCCGGACTTAATCTGAACAAAAAATTATGGCGTATTCCCCAGCAGGGGATGGTTCGCGGTGTTTGCGCAGGTCTGGCGCATTATCTGGATGTCCCGGTAAAGCTGGTTCGCGTCGTGACAGTGCTGTCGATTTTCTTTGGGCTGGCCTTCATTACCTTAGTGGCTTATATCATTTTGTCCTTTGTTCTGGATCCGATCCCGGACGGCGCGCTTTATTCAGATGAAGCGCCCACAAGCAGCGATCTGCTGGACACCGTGGATGCTGAACTGGCTGCCGGGGAGAAACGCCTGCGCGAAATGGAGCGTTATGTCACCTCTGATACCTTTACGCTCAGAAGCCGTTTTCGTCAGCTCTAACTGAGAGAAATAACATGAAATCAAACTGGCAACAGGCCGGTCAGAAAATGAAGCCCGGCCTGAAATTCGCAGGCAAATTCGTTTTACTGACAGCATTACGTTATGGCCCGGCAGGCGTAGCGGGCTGGGCGGTGAAAACGGTCGCCCGTAAACCCGTCAGAATGCTGCTGGCCGTTGCGCTGGAGCCATTGTTGAAGAAAGTCGCTAATCGTTTTTCACGTCGCTATTTTTCCTGATCCCACATTTTAATTGCTGCTTTCTTTTGCGAGAGAGCAGCAATTTCGTTATGTACGCCACAACATGAGTTTCATCCTTTTTTTGCAACAGCTCACATTATTCGTTGATGCTCTATTTTTGATCTCTTTTAACCCCTTCGATTGCATTGACATAAAAATTCCATAAGCGTAAATTGCCTCTCGTGGGACCGCTACCATGGAAGATTCAATGGACGACAAAATAGAGCAACTTATTAGACTAATTTATGGTGAGTCATTTTATTTAGGACACTATGGAATCCTTTTTGAAAATATTAAGAACGCAAAAAACCTTATTACTGGAACCCGTAAATCGACATGGGATGAGCAGGACGTCATATTAATAACATATGCCGATCAGTTTCAAAAAAATGATCAAAATGCATTGCCGATATTGACGCGATTCTATAATCGCTGGCTGTCATCTTACTTTTCGCATGTCCATTTATTGCCGTTTTACCCCTGGTCTTCAGATGATGGTTTTTCTGTTGTGGATTATCACCGTGTCGCGCCAAAAACAGGTGAGTGGGGCGATGTAGCCAAACTCAAAAAATCAACCCATCTCATGTTTGATTTTGTCTGCAATCATATGTCGGCAAAAAGTCAGTGGTTTGAAAACTATTTAAATCAAAAGCCGGGATTTGAGGACTTTTTTATTGCTGTCGATCCCGATACTGATTTATCTGCCGTCACGCGCCCTCGAGCCTTGCCGCTTTTAACGCCGTTTACGCTGGCGGATGGCTCAATCCGCCATTTATGGACGACGTTCAGTGATGACCAGATAGATTTGAACTTTGCCAGTCCGCAGGTCCTCATCGCGATGGTTGATGTCCTGCTGCACTATCTCATTGAAGGGGCAGATTACATCCGGCTTGATGCGGTGGGATTTATGTGGAAAGTGCCGGGCACGACCTGTCTTCATCTGGAAAACACACACCGACTCATCCAGTTATTCCGTGCCATTACTGACATAGTCGCGCCAGGTACGGTCATCATCACGGAAACGAACGTTCCGCATAAAGACAACATTTCCTATTTTGGTGATGGGTCAAATGAAGCGCAAATGGTGTATCAGTTCTCATTGCCGCCACTCGTGCTCCACAGTATTCACAGTGAAAATGTGCAGGCACTTTGCCAGTGGGCACAAACGCTTGAGTTGCCTTCGACTGAGACGACCTGGTTTAACTTTCTCGCTTCCCACGACGGTATTGGGTTAAACCCATTACGCGGTATTCTACCGGAAAAAGACATTCTGACGCTGGTCGAAAAGCTGCAAAATGAAGGTGCGAAAGTCAACTGGAAAAATAATCCGGATGGCACTCGCAGCCCCTATGAAATTAACGTCACTTATTTGGATGCGTTAAGCCCTCAACGTATTAGTGATGATGAACGTATTGCCCGGTTCATGCTCGCTCATGCGCTGTTATTAAGTTTTCCCGGCGTACCGGCTATTTATGTTCATAGTGTTTTGGGCTCACGCAATGATTATGATGGCGTTGAAAGGTTAGGTTACAACCGCGCGATAAATCGACGCAAGTTTCAGGAGGGCGAAATTGATGCAGAGCTGGAAGATGCATCTCAATTGCGCACTAAGATCTATAACGCGTTGACCAGGATGATTGCTATTCGACGCCAGCAAGGTGTATTTCATCCAGACAGCAACGCTATTTTCTCGATGCCAAATGAACACGTTCTTAAATTAGTGCGAACCTCCTCAATGGGTGAGAAAATAACAGCATTTTTTAATTTTCAGAATAGGGTGCAAACTCTTTTTGACGATATACCTTCTGGAGTGGAACTCTTAACAGATTCCAATATTACTAACAGCGTATTGACGCTCAATCCATGGCAGGTGATGTGGATTAAACACCGTTAAAGGAATAATGAAAACATGAAAGTCCCTAATATTGTGCTGATCTCGGCGCTGGTTTCGTGCGGCTTGTTATCCGGCTGCCGGGATGACAATAACACCGTTGTGACCATCGAATTTATGCACTCTTCTGTTGAGCAGGAGAGGCAAGCCGTTATTTCACAATTAATAGAACGATTCGAGAAAGAGAACCCTTTAATCAGGATCAAACAGGTTCCCGTTGAAGAGGATGCGTATAACACCAAAGTCATTACGCTTGCCCGTACGGGCGCGCTGCCCGAAGTCATTGAGGTGAGTCATGACTATGCCAAAGTCATGGATAAAGAGCAGCTTCTCGATCGCGATGCTATTGCTGAAACGGTCAAAACGGTCAAAGAAAATACCTTCTACGACGGCATTCTGCGGGTGGTTCGCACTGAGGATGGTAAAGCATGGACGGGAGTCCCTGTCAGCGCCTGGTTATCGGGTGTCTGGTATCACAAAGATGCGTTGGCTGCGGCGGGCATCCAGGAACCCCATACATGGGCAGAATTGCTGAAGGCGAGCCAGACGCTGACTGACCCGGCAAAAAAACATTATGGAATCGCGCTCCCGACGGCAGAAAGTGTGATGACCGAGCAGGCATTTTCTCAGTTCGCACTCTCGGGTGGGGCAAACGTCTTTGACGCGAGCGGCGCGGTCGTTCTTGATACGCCGGAAATGACAAAGGCGCTGACGTTTTATCGTGCGCTGGCAGCGACAACTATGCCTGGCTCAAACGATGTTATGGAGATCAAAGACGCCTTTATGAACGGCTCTGCGCCGATGGCGATCTACTCCACCTACATTCTTCCTGCGGTATACAAAGAAGGCACACCCGCCAATCTGGGGTTTGTCGTGCCGACCGAGAAATCATCGGCGGTGTACGGCATGGTGACATCGCTCACGATTACCAATGGTCAAACCGAAGATGAAACCAAAGCGGCGGAGACCTTCGTCGCCTGGATGGAACAGGCTCAAAACGCGGCAGATTGGGTCATGATGTCACCCGGTGCAGCCTTACCTGTTAATAGGCTCGTGGTGGAAACAGCGACCTGGAAGAATAATGAAGTAATAAAGGCCTTCGGTCAGTTGCCTTATGAATTGATCGCCCAGTTCCCGAATGTTCAGGTATTTGGGGCGGTAGGGGATAAAAACTTCACCCGCATGGGGGATGTGACGGGGTCAGGGATCATCAGCTCGATGGTGCATGACGTGACGGTCGGTAATAAAGATCTCACGTCAACATTGAGTGGTAGCCAGCAGCGCCTGGCCGATCTTATCTCGCAACGTTAGGCACATCGCGAAGGAAATGATGAAAATGACGTTATCTGGCCGTTCAGATATGCCTTTCGCCATGCTGCTGTTGGCCCCCAGCCTGATTTTGCTGGGGGGCCTGGTAGCCTGGCCGATGATCTCTAATATCGAAATCAGCTTTTTGCGATTACCGCTTAATCCGCGTGTCAGCGCAACGTTTGTGGGTATCAATAACTATATTCGCATACTGGGCGATCCTGCATTCTGGCATTCATTGTGGATGACCGTCTGGTATACGGCGTGGGTGGTCATAGGGAGTACGGGACTTGGACTTGGCGTTGCGATTTTCTTTAACCGCGAGTTTCGGCTACGTAAAACCGCGCGTTCGCTGGTGCTTCTTTCATACGTGACGCCGTCGATATCGCTGGTTTTTGCGTGGAAGTACATGTTCAACAATGGCTACGGCATCGTGAATTATCTCGGCGTTGACCTGTTGCATCTTTACGACCATGCCCCGTTATGGTTTGACAATTCGGGCAGCAGTTTTGTGTTGGTGGTGCTGTTCGCAATTTGGCGTTATTTCCCGTACGCATTTATCTCTTTCCTCGCGATTTTGCAGACCATCGATAAGTCACTTTATGAAGCGGCAGAAATGGATGGTGCGAGCGCATGGCAGCGATTTCGGATTGTTACGCTGCCCGCCATTATGCCCGTACTGGCAACGGTGATAACGCTACGCACTATCTGGATGTTCTACATGTTTGCGGATGTCTATCTCCTGACAACCCGCGTCGATATTTTGGGTGTATATCTCTACAAAACGGCTTTTGCCTTCAACGACCTTGGAAAAGCCGCTGCGATTTCGGTGGTGCTGTTTGTGATTATCTTCGCCGTCATTCTGTTGACCAGAAAAAGGGTAAATCTCCATGGCAACAAATAAACGCTTATTAAACCGTGCCGGGTTTTATATCGGGCTGT
>Ga0302347_1000468_pt1 | contig 64353 bp, 54 predicted proteins | sample PhyWR1_FD_202178 | JGI IMG/M metagenome (GOLD analysis project Ga0302347, IMG submission 202178) | Leaf surface microbial communities from wheat plants in UC Gill Tract Community Farm, Albany, California, United States - DLSL W.R1 (v2)... | ecosystem: Host-associated > Plants > Phyllosphere >... | reverse complement strand
CAAGCAAGCGGTCTTCGCCCAGCAGGTTGCCCATCAGCCAGCCGCCATTGCGCCCTGATGCACCAAAACCGGCCGTTTGCGCTTCAACAATGGCAATGCTCAGTTCAGGCGCATGGCGCTTGAGGTAATAGGCCGTCCAGAGCCCTGTGTAACCGGCGCCGATAATGGCCACATCGACATCCAGATCATGCTCAAGGGACGGGCGAGGCGTCAGGTCCTCCCCGAGCTGGTCCATCCATAAACTGATTGAACGCCATGCTGGCATTTGCGACTCCACACCGATCCAGGAATGGCTCGATCCTAGTCGCTGGCATCAGGGCGCGTCTTGCGTGCGTGCCCGCAAAGAAATTTGTTTGGCGTAAGCCTTGGGCGATTGCCCGGTATGCTGGCGAAAACAGCTGTAAAACGCCGAAATCGAATTGAAGCCTGCCGCAAAGGCCATTTCATCCACCTTGGCCGGAGTTGCAGCTGCGTCCATCGCCGCCAGCACATGACGCAGGCGCGCCTGATTCACATAGCGGTAAAAGCTTTGCCCGAGCACCTGATTAAGCAGGTACGACATCTGGTTGCGCGTGTAACCGCAGGCCCTGGCGACTTGCTGCAGGTCAAGTTCGGGGTCAAGGAAGGGTTGCTGGCGTTCAAAGTAGGTTTGCAGGTCTTGCGCCATAAAGCTCAGTTGCCGTGCCGACAGCCCCAAGCGGCTCACCGCCGGGCGCAACGAGCCCTGCCGGGCCGGGCTGGCCGCCGTTTCGTGAACCAGCGAGGCGTACTCATTGACCTGCCAGATCAGCCCGTCGCGCACGGTAATCGCCTCACTGGCGCGAAATGACACCAGGCCCTGGCTGCCACGCAAAGTCATGCGGTATTGAATAAACGCGGTGTTGCCATCCAGCCGGATACGGTCGCTATGCTCAAGGGCCTCGTCCGGCGCCCTGGGCATGGACGACTGCACATATTCGCGCAGTTCATCGAGCAGCATGACCCGATTCTGGAAGAAGTCGTTGTAGGTCACATCGGGGTGATACAGCGCCATGACCCCGTCCAGATCCCGATGCTTCCAGCACAGGTGGTAACGCAGCACGGTTTCGCCAGTGGCGCGGGTATTTTCGGGGCCGTCGTCTGGGGCTGGCATGGCAGGCTCAAGGGCAAAAAAACACAGAGTGCCGAGTTTGCGCGTGGCCTTCAATGGGGACAGGCAGCGGATAAATCACCTAAGTGCATGATTCACATCAAAGTACGGGTAAACAACCAGGTTGCAGGGTAAAAAAGGCTTAGCAGCAATGCTTTTGGGTGCTAGGTTTGAACTCGAAATACTCGATATACAGATGCGGTCAGAAACAACCGCCCGATACCTTGAGCTAAAGGAATTGCTCTATGTACCCGATGGACAACATCAACAAGGTCACCTTCCCCAATGCCTGCCAACTGATGCGCTGGCATTTCCACCCGATGGGCTTCGAGGCGACCATGGACGCGCCCAGCAGCATGGTGGCCAGGCTGTTTGACCGCGCCAGTGGCGAAACCGTGATTGCCGTCGCCGGCATCCCCTGCTCGGCAGTCATGACGCCCGGCCAGGTGGGGCGCATCATCCAGTGCGTTGAAGACGAGCTAGAAAGCTTTGTGCCGCCAATGGCGTGGCAGGCACAAGCCTGAGTTTGCTGTAGCCGCTGAGGAGCGAAGCGATGCTGCGATGGCGTGGTACTCCGACGTCGCCTCGTTCCTTCGGCAACTGCTACAGACATCAATCCCCCAATGCAGTGCCTTCACGGCGCGGATCGGCACCGCCCACCCAACCGTCCTTGCTGCGCATGATAATTTGCGTGCCACTGGTCATTTCAATCAGCGCAACCTTGTGCCCACGGGCCTGCAGCTGCTGCACCAGGGCCGGGCTGAAGCGGCCTGTCTCCAGTTCGGTGTCGACATTGCGGCTGCCGAAATTGGGCAGGCTGATGGCGTCCTGAGGGTTCAGTTTCCAGTCCAGCAGGCCAACCACCGACTTGTTGACGTACTCGATGATCTGCGAACCGCCCGGCGAACCAATGGTTGCGACCAGTGCGCCACTGTTGCGGTCGAACACCAGGGTCGGGGCCATTGAAGAGCGCGGGCGTTTGCCGGGCTCGATACGGTTGGCCACCGGCTTGCCGTTTTCTTCGGGAACAAACGAGAAGTCGGTGAGCTGGTTGTTCAAAAGAAAGCCATTGGTCATCACATGCGAACCAAACGCGGCTTCAACCGAGGTGGTCATGGATATGGCCCCGCCCTGATCGTCGACAGCGGCAATTTGTGAGGTAGAAATGCGCAGTGGCGATCGATCCGGGGCCAGGGCCAGGTGAATACCCGCCGGTACCCCCGCCTCGGCGCGGCCCATGCTCCTGTCACCCATCAACGCCGCCCGAGTCTTGAAATAACCCTGGTCTGTCAGACCTTTCACATTGACCGGTACATAGTCGCTGTCCGCCAGGTACTGTGCCCTGTCAGCGTAAACCAGGCGCTCGGCTTCGGCGATCAGGTGTACGGCTGCAGATGAAGGCTCAAGGCCTGCTCCGGTGCTGCTCGGTACAGGTGGCATTGTGGCCAGGTCAAAGGCCGGGGATTGCTGTTGCAGGGCCTCAAGTATGCCCAGGGTCTGGATCACGGCCACACCGCCCGAGGACGGCGGGGGCATGCCACAGATTTGCCACTGCTTGTAGTCACCACATACCGGCGTGCGCTCCCGGGCCTGGTAACCGTTGATGTCAGCCAGGGACAGAGTGCCGGCTCGCGGGTGGGAGCGCACCTTGTCCACCATCGCCCGGGCCACTGGCCCTTGGTAAAACCCGTCGGCGCCGCGCTCTGCAATGGTTTGCAGGGTGTGTGCAAGTTCCGGGTTTTTCAGCAAGGTGCCCACCGGCAAGGCTTGCCCTTGCGGTGTGAGTAAATACCGGGCCATTTCCGGGGAACCGGCGATAAACGGGTCGGCGGCGATTTGCGTATGCAAGCGTTTGGACACAGGAAAGCCGTCGCTGGCCAGTTTGATTGCCGGTTGGAACAGCTCACTCCAGGGCAGTTTGCCATGTTGCTGATGGGCCATCTCCAGCGCCCTGAGCACCCCGGGCACACCGACGGAACGCCCGCCTATCTGGGCCTGCGCGAAAGGTATCGGCTGGCCATCAGCCCCCATGAACATGCCCGGGGTGGCACCTGCCGGGGCGGTTTCGCGACCGTCGAAGGCCTGCACCCGCTTGCCGTCCCAATACATAATGAAAGCACCGCCGCCGATGCCGCTGGACTGCGGTTCGACCAGTGCGAGTACCGCCTGCATGGCGATCGCTGCATCTATTGCCGAGCCGCCCTTGCGCAGCATTTGCTGGCCAGCCTGCGTGGCCAGCGGGTTGGCGGCGGCGGCCATGTGCCGGGTAGCCTGTACCGTAGCCATATCGGTGCGCAAACCCGAGGCTATTTCGGGTGCTGGAGGCAACTCGCTGGGCGGTTGCAACCCCGGCTGCACGGTACTGCATCCCCCCGTCCACAGGGCCAGGGCTGAAAGTGCAAATACACGGGCACGGTTGTTTTTGGCAAACAGGGCATCCATCAAAAGGCAATCCTTTAATTATTGTGGGTGAGGCGCAAATCCTCGAAAAACGCCTTGCCCTGGGGCACGCGGTCCGAGGCTCTGGGGTTATTCGGCCCTTGGCCATCCTGGCTTTCCACATACCAGTAGCAATGCTTCACGGCCCGGGTGATGCCGACATAGGCCAGGCGCAGGATTTCGTCTTTCTGGGCATTGTCGTACGGCTCGGGGTCACCCTCCTTGCCCAGGCCTGCCATGCGGTACACCTGGTTTTTGTAAGGCGAGGTTGTCAGATGCTGACAATCCCCCAGCAGGAAAACAGCATCGGCCTGCAGGCCCTTGGAACTGTGATAGGTCAGTTGCTTGAGCCTGCGCTGCTCCGGCGCCAACCTAGAATCCACATTAACTACTGACTGTATATCCTTTTCAATCAATAACTTGTCGCTGCTTTTTCGAAACAACATCAAGATACTGTCGCCGGCGTTGTAATGTTCGATCAACTGCGCGGCCAGGGCCTGATCATCGCGATTGAGCACATTCACCGGGACCGCCAGCTTGGGCTCACCGCTGGCTTTGGCCCGCTTGCCGGCAATCGACGGCGCGGCACGGACGATATGCTCGGCAGCATCGATGATGTGCTGATGACTGCGAAAGTTGTCGCTGAGCATCACCCGGGTAGTGGCGGGCGACAGGAATTGCTTGTCGAACTCCATAAAGTACTTGGGTGAACTGCCCCGCCAGCCGTAGATCGATTGCCAGTCATCGCCCACGCACAATAGCGAAGAACGCTGGGCCCCACGGCCAACATGCATGGCCGGACCACGGCTGCGGATCTCGCGCAGGCTGGCGCGCAGCCAGGACACAATCTGCGGCGAGACATCCTGGAACTCATCGATCATCAAGTGCGACAGCGGGCGCAGCTGCTCGTGGCTGAGCAGCTTGAAGTTCTGCGGAGTGTTTTCGCCAAACAGGGAGAACATGCGGTTGTACGTCATCACCGGCGGGGTCTGTGCCAGCAAATGGTCTTCCAGCGCTCGCCAGAACAGGCTCAAGGCCTCAAAAAAGAACCGGTCCGGGTCATCCTTGGCAAAGCGCATGTCGCCCACGGCAGCGGCCACGTCCAGCCCCAGGTTTTCGATAAAGCTGGCGGCCGCGACAAAACTGTCGAGCAAGGGCGCTGAACCCAGCTCGCCCTTGAGCTTGTAATCAAACCCCGGGCCTGCGCTGGCATCCCCTGCCAGGGCACTGACCACACGTTTGGCTGCGTCATAATTTTCAAGCCATATCAATGACTTACTGCAAAAAGCTTGAAACAGCGTGCGCTTGACTGCCCATTCGGCGCGCACGCTGAGCTTGGCCCCGGGGCGGCAGATCTGCGGGTTCTCACGCGGGTCGAAACCCAACACCACCCAGGCATCCAGCTCGGCAATATAACCGTGGCAATGGAACTGCGAGCCATTGATCTCAACCGTTTCGCGATTGGGCTCGATGCCCTTGATCGGCCACGCGCCGGCGGCAAACCAGAGGTCTTCGAGGGTATCACACAGTTCTTCGTCACGCCTGGCGGCCAGCTCGGTCACCGCCATGCGTTTTTGCACATCCGGGTGGTCGCGCTCCAGTTCCTTGAGCTGCAAGGCATGCAGGCGCAGCGGTGCTAGGGTCTGGCGGAAACGCTCATCACGGTTATACAGCGCGTGGTAGCAGGCATTGAGCTGTTGGCGTTGGGCGTCGTTGATGCGCAGGTCAAAGGGATTGCTGTCGGTATCGTCGTCGTTGATCAGGTTGCGGTTATTCAGGGTCTCGAAGGCCTGTAACTGGCTGTAGCCGGGCAAGCTGCGCACCATAGGCAAAATCCGCGAGTGAAAGGTGCGTACTACATCACGGGCTTCCTTGAGCGACAGATCGCGCCCCCACAAGGCGAAGATTTCCTGCAGCTTCTTGATAAAGTCCTTGCGTGACTCGCGGGTGAAGGTCACCACAGTCATCGAATCGAGCTCAAAGCCCAGGTAATGGGTCAGCAACAGAATGCGCAACACCAGCGAAGTCGACTTGCCAGCACCGGCGCCTGCAACCACCGAGGTTGACGGGGTATCGCTGAAGATCATCTTCCACTGTGCCGCACTGGGCTGGGCGTGCCCGGGCAGATTGGCGGCCACGTCAGCCTTGATCAGTTTCTTCAGTTCCGGGCCCAGCGGCAGACGCCAGTCATCGAACAGGTTGTCGTCGATCCCGGGGGCACGCAGTTCCTGCGGGCGCATGTCGCTGATAAACAGCACCTGGCGGCCCTCTTCCAGCCCTTCGGCATGGCCCTCCTTGAAGCCGTAATCCACCCCGGCACTGTGCCCGCTACGAAAGCCGTCCGCCTGCCCCTGCAACCAGGACGGCGCATGCTGTGCGTGCAAACGGCTCAGGCCCCTGCCAAACAATCGCGCCGCCAGGCGCTTGAGCAAAGGCAATTGAGCAATGGGGGCAAGTTGTTCAGGCAGTTCGGGATTGTGTTGCGGCACGCTGACTCCAGGTGTGAGGCTGTCCGGGCGGAAGGGCTATGGTCGCCCCATTGCCCGCCAATTTCTAGCTAATTGCTTGGGCATCAGCCGTTTAGAGCTTGTTTTGAAGGTTAATAGCGATTTAATGGCTCAGAAACACATCAATCAAATAGATGGGTTTAACGCATTTTTTCAGCTTTTTATCGATAGGTTTCGGGTGGAGAATCATCCCATCGCCAACCGGGCAACCCTTGGCAGCCTACTCAGGAGAAGCATCATGCTTGAACTCAGACCTTTCAACACACTGGGCGCAGCTAACCACGGCTGGCTGGACGCCCATCACCACTTTTCGTTCGCCGAATACCACGACCCGCAGCGAATGAACTGGGGCAACCTGCGGGTATGGAACGACGACGTGATCGCCCCGGGCACCGGTTTCCCGAAGCATCCGCACCGCGATATGGAAATCATCACCTACGTTCGTGAAGGGGCTATCAGCCACGAAGACAACCTGGGTAACAAGGGCCGTACCGAAGCAGGCGACGTACAGGTCATGAGCGCCGGTACCGGGATTGCCCACAGCGAATACAATCTGGAGCCGACGCCGACCAGGATTTTCCAGATCTGGATCATCCCCAACCAGCAAGGGGATGCTCCGTCCTGGGGGGCCAAGCCTTTCCCCAAAGGCCAGCGCGAGGGTTTTGTGACCCTGGCCAGCGGCAAGGATGGCGATCAGCAAAGCCTGCGCATTCGTGCCGATGCGCGACTGGTAGCGGCCAACCTCAAGGCCGGTGAGACTGCCGAGTATCGCCTGGACAGTGGCCGCCGCGCCTATCTGGTGCCTGCCACCGGGGTGATCGAGGTTAATGGTTTACGGGCCAGCGCACGGGACGGTGTGGCCGTTGTCGATGAGACCGTGCTACGGGTCACGGCAATTGAAGACAGTGAGATTGTGCTGGTGGATGTGGCTTGACGAAGTGTGCGCTGCGCAACTTCTGTAGTCGCTGTCGAGGCACGAAGGCTGCGTACGGCTGGCCAACAACACGCGCCTGATTGGCTACAGGCGCGTTGTTTTGACTCGTTGGTGTCGGGAAAAACTGACCCACCGTGTACATATCCGGCATTTGCGTTTAACCGGAAGATGGGTTTCGCTCTTACAGCGAGTCACTTTGCAAAAGCGGCAAAGTAACCAAAGCGCTTTCGCCCCATCGTACGGCCTTCGCTTCGCTCAGGTTCCCTCGCTACAGTCCTGCTCCGTGGGCACGCCGCCACGGGCCATCCATGGCCCATCGCGGCTCTCCCGGCATCCATGCCGGTCGACCCACTCCACAGAACTTCCTCTCGGCCTCCCGGGAGGGCTGGCAGATCAAAAGCACTGCACACGAGGCGGCCGACCGGCCGGCCTGTTGGCCTGTTGGCCTGTTGGCCTGTTGGCATGGGGGGCCTACCCTCACTCTTTTGTGGCTCGCGCCTGATGGGTGACAGGTGCGTCACGGGAAGTTTCTTGAGTCAAGACGCCGCCAACACCTCGGCATTCACCTTGCGCCGCTGAATCAAATACCCCAGCACCGCCAGTGGCGCCGTCGCCAGCATCACTTCAACCGTGATTTGCAGCGGCTGGCTGATAAAACTCGACACCAGCAAGCTGCCCAAAAAGCACAACCCAAGCTGCAAGGTGTTCTGCAAACCTGCGGCCTTGCCGGAGTTTTGCGAAAACGGCTTCAATGCACTCGCTACAACAATCGGATAGCTCGCACCATTGACCAGCGCCATTAGACAAAAGGGTATCAGCAAGGTAGTCAGCGTCGGCACGGTCTGGGTCGCAACTACATACAACCCGACCATGCTCGCGCAGTACGCCACCAGCAACCAGGGCAACAGCGCCCGTCCGCTGATCCGCTGCAGCGCGCTGCGACAGCTGTAGCCACCCACCATAAACGCAACAGTAGGCAACGCGTAGCTCAAGCCGATATCGCTTGGGCTGTAGCCCATGTCACCCAAAATAAAGGGTGAGGCCGTCAACCAGGCAAAAAAACTGGCCGAGCACGCGGCGAAGATCATCACGTTGCCACTAAAAGTTGCAGTGCTCAGCAGTTGCCAGTAACTCACCCTGGCCTTGACGGCCCTGGACGCTACGCGAGGGGGCTCCTTGAGCAGCAGCGTCGGAACGATTAACAGCAGCGCCAAACCCAGCAACACCGCAAAAATCGCCTGCCAGCCCAGATGCCCCAGCACCACGGCCCCCAGTAACGGTGCCAACGCAGGTGACAGGCCCATCAGCGGCATGATCCCGGCAAACACGCGGTTGGCCTTGTCAGCCGGGTAGCGGTCAATGACCAGCGCCTGCCAGGTCACCGCCGCCGCGCAAATGCCGATGGCCTGAATAAACCGCAGGCTCAGCAGCAGCACACTGTCCTGAACCCAGAACATGCCCGCGCACCCCAGGGCAAACAGCGACAGCCCCGCCAGCAACACCGGCTTGCGCCCCCAGCGATCCGACAATGGCCCCCACAGCAACTGGCCCAGGGCAAAACCGGCCAGAAAGATGCTCAGGCTGGCGCCCACCGCCCCCGCAGACAGCCCCAGCTCACTGCGCAACGTGCCGAATGCCGGCAAGTACATATCCATTGCCAGATAACCCAGCATGCTGAGCCCGGCGAGGTAACAGGTAAATCCAAAAGAGTTCTTCATGTGCACCCAAAACTTGCCATCAAACAATTTGTTGACTGACGCGCATTATCCAGTTGAGCATTTGCTTGTGAAGCGATAATAATTGCCAACTGACATCGAATTTTTTGAAGGTAAAGCCGTGTGGTCTGAATACTCCCTGGATGTGATTGACGCTGTCGCCCGCCACGGCAGTTTCAGTGGCGCAGCCCAAGAGCTGCACCGCGTACCCTCCGCCGTGAGTTACACCGTGCGCCAACTGGAGCAGTGGCTGGCAGTGCCATTGTTTGTGCGTCGCCACCGCGACGTGGAGCTGACGCCCGCCGGGCAGATGTTTGTCAAAGAAGCCCGCGACGTGATGAAAAAAATGCTCGGCACCCGCCGTCTCTGCCAGCAGGTTGCCAATGGCTGGAGCGGCCAGTTGCGGGTGGCCGTGGACTCAATCATCAAAAAGCCGCGCTGCCAGCAAATGATCATCGACTTCTATCGGCACTTTCCTGATGTGGAGCTCATCGTTCAGTACGAGGTGTACAACGGTGTGTGGGATGCCCTGGTGGATGGCCGCACAGACCTGGTGATCGGCGCCACCCGTGCCGTGCCGGTTGCAGGCAGTTTCGCCTTTCGCGATATGGGCTTTCTGCACTGGTTGTGCGTTGCCAGCCCGCAGCATCCGCTGGCGGCCATTCCCGGTTTGCTCGGTGATGAGGACCTGCGACCCTTCCCTGCGCTATGCATGGATGACACCTCGCGCAGCTTGCCCAAACGCGACACCTGGACCCTGGATAACCAGCGCCGGATGATGGTGCCCGATTGGGCTTCGGGGCTGGCCTGCTTGAGTGACGGCCTGTGTGTGGGCATGGTCCCGGCCCATCTGGCCCAGCCCCTGATCGACCAGGGGCAACTGCTTGCGCTGAATCTGCAGCGGCCCTTCCCCGCCAGCCCTTCGTGCATTGCCTGGGCACAGAAAAATCACTCCCCGGCCATGAGCTGGCTATTGGAGTACCTGGGAGACACCGCTACCCTGAGCCAGGAATGGCTCAATGAACATCAAACAGAATCGGATACAGCGACACCACCAGCAGCATCGCCATCGTCAGGTTGAATGCCAGCAGCCACCTGGGCCTGGTCAGCACGCTGCGCAACGCACTGCCGCAGCCTGCCCACACGCACACGCTGGGCAAGTTGATGATGGCGAACACCAGGGCAATGATAAACACGTTGGCGATGTAACCCTGGGACGGCGTGTAGGTGGTAATTGCACCAATGGCCATGACCCAGGCCTTGGGGTTGACCCATTGAAAGGCCGCCGCGCCCCAAAAGCCCAACGGCCTGCCGTGGGCCGCCTCCGATGGCGAAACTGGCCCCGAAGTGGCGACCTTCCACGCCAGATACAACAAATACGCCGCCCCCAGATAACGCAGCACGGTGTAGGCCACGGGGATGGCCTTGAATACCCCGCCCAACCCCAGGCCGACCGCAAGCACCAGGAACATAAAGCCGAAACTGATCCCCAGGGCATGGGGGATGGTGCGCCTGAAACCAAAGTTGACCCCTGATGCCAGGAGCATGGTGTTATTCGGGCCAGGGGTGATGGAGGAAACGAAGGCAAAGAGCGCGAAGGCAGAGATCAGTTCAAGGGAGAACGGCATAAGGTTATCCGACAGTCAGGGAGCAGTAGCTCCACCCTATCGGATTACCGTGCTGGCATTGCGCTACAGATGGGCACTATTTTCACCACACACCTTGGCAGTGGCTTGCGTCATTACAGCAAGGCTTTCACATCAATTTCACATCATTGCGCCTAGATTGGATCCACTCCTTTAGTGAATCCCATTTAGGCCCGCTCCCCCAGCGGGCCTTTTTTTGCCTGGCATTCAGTCATCCAGTGCCTGCACCGCTTTGCCCGGCTTAACCGACTTGCCCGCCGCGCGGCCTTTGGCGGGCGGCTCCACGGCAACCGGAGCCTGGGTCTCCTTCTCGGCCACGGGCAAGGCATCAATGGTTTTGAACAGCTCGGCGAGGTCAACATCACCCACTGTCTCGACTTTCTTTTCGCCATCCTTGCCGATCAGGATCACTTTGGCCTGGTCGATGATCATCCCCGGCTTGAGCCCGCGAATCAGCGACATGGTGCTCTGGGGTTCAAGGTCCTTGCCATCGCGTTTGCCGGTAATGCCCACAATCGTATAGAGCACCATATTGCGCTGGTCAAAAGCCTGCTTGTTGGCCGGGTCCTCAAGGGCTTTCTTGAGGTTGACCAGGGTTGGGTCGGCCTCGGCACGCGCAACGATAACCAGCGGGCGAAACTTACCGCGGTCCTGTTCGAGCGGGCTTGGAACTTCAACGGCCTGCGCCGTGCCAGTGACCAGCACAGAGGCAAGGATCAATAAACGGATAAACATCCAGATCTCCTTTTACTATCGGACCGGCTTCGCGAGCGTGTTACCAATGCCTTGAAACCCTTGGCATTGAGCCTGTAGTTCAAAGCGTAGGCCAAGGGATCAGTCACGCAACCGGGTTCCCGGACTTTGCCTTTCATGTTTATTTTTTGCAACTGCATCCCGGGCGGGTATTGCCCATCCCCAGCGCACGCGACCCTCCCGACACACGCCAGAACATCAACGCCACCCCCTTGATCAGCCTGCCCCTTGCTCCCGCCAGGCTGACGGCAGCAGCGGGCACCTGGAGACCGTCGAGCGAGCCCGAAAACATTAGAGATCGTGGCGCTCACAAGATGGCAACAACGACAGTTGGCGCAGGAAAATTCCTCTATGAGCGCGAGTAAAATCCAATTTACCGAAGGGCATTTGGTGTTTTTTGACAGGACAAAAAACCCGGTTCAAAGACACAAATGGTAAACAAGTAGGCCGTGGATCAACTCGATTTGACGGCCTTGGTTTTCGCCCTGTAGTGACGGGCCACGGCCACCACCACCATCAATGCCACGACGCCCAGGGCGATCGGCAAGCGATAGGGTTTGAGGTCGCCCAGCATGCCTTCGAGAAACTCCCCGGCCCAATATCCGCCACTGGCAAACAGCGTTGCCCAAGCAGCAGCGCCCAGGGCATTGACACAGAGAAACTTCAACGGCGACACCTTGCTGGCACCGATCACCATAGGCCCGATCAAGCGCATGCCGTACAAAAACCGCACCGAGAAAATCGACACCGTCGGATACCGGTTAATAAGCTGCGTCACGCGATCGATGGCGGCCTGCTGCTTGTGCAGGCGCGGCAACAGGCGAGCACCGAAATAACGCCCGGCCCAAAACAACAACTGATCCCCCAGCATCCCCGCCAGGCTGGCATAACCAATCACCGGCAACAGCTTGAGTACATGCTGGTGCGCCGCCATCCCCCCCAGAATCAGAATGGTTTCACCTTCGAGCAGACAGCCGATAAAAATGGCCAGGTAGCCATAGGTTGCCAGCAGGTAATTAAAATCGATGTGTTCAAACATGCGCAGTCCATAGCTCCATTAAATCAGGGTGCAAAATGCAGCGACTCAGTGCCGGTGGCGATGATGGATATCCGGGAAGTGCGGGTGGTTGTGGCTGATTACAGCATGCTGATGCGTGTGGCTGTGGGCCTTGCCGGCCGGCACATCCTCGGCATGTGTGTGCTGGTGGTGTTCATCGTGGGTATGGCGATGGGAGTGCTCCAGCGGCTGATGTTCATGCTCATGCTCATGGCTTTCGGTCAGGTGTAGCCAGACCCCGACCACCATGCAGGCTGCAGCCAGCCAGAACAGCAGCGACACCGACTCGCCCAGCAGCACAATGGCAATTGCTGCGCCCAGAAAAGGCGCCGTCGAAAAATACGCCCCGGTGCGCGCCGCCCCCAGGCCGCGCAAGGCCAGGACAAAAAGCACCAGGCTCACACCATAGCCTAAAAAACCGATCAGCAGGGTCGGGCTCAGCACCCCGGGCGCCGGGATCTTCGCCCCCAGAATCAAAGCAATCGCACAGTTCACCAGCCCCGCGAACAGGCCTTTGGCGCCCGCGATGTAGAGCGCATCTGAAGCAGACACCTTGCGCGTCAGATTGTTATCGACCGCCCAACAGAAACAGGCCAATGCCACGGCCAACGGCCCAAGCCAGGACCGCGACACAACCGCGCCGCCCCCCGCCGGCCAGGACAACACCACGCCGCCGACAATGATTGCCAGCATGCCCAGCACAATCCGCCGGTCGGCGTTTTCCTTGAAGACCACCCAGGCCAGCAGCGCAGTCAGCACCGGCTCCAGATTGAGCATCAGCGAAGCCGTCGCACCGCTGGTGAGGGTCAAACCGAACATCAAGGCGACAGGCCCCAGGATCCCGCCAAACACGATGGCCCCCAGCAGCCAGGGCCATTCACCGGCCCCCAGGCCCGAGCGCTTCCAGCCCCGATCGCGCACACAGCGCACCAACAACAACCCCAGGCCACTGCCCAGGTACAACAGCCCGGCCAGCATCACCGGCGAGACTTCAGTACCCAGCACCTTGGCCAGTGGCGTACTGGCCCCGAACAGCGCAGCGGCTGCCAATGCATAAATTACACTCGTATTCATCACGCCCACTCATGTCCCGGCTGTGCAAGCAGCCTAGCCTACTCGGGAATACGCGTCGCAGCAGCGCTGCAAATGCCTGCGCCAGCACGGGTGCAAACCCGGGCCGATACTTATATCTATGATTTTTCGACGGTTTTAGCCGGCCAACGGAAAAAAAAATGTCGCCAAATACGCGCTATCGAACTTGCCTCATGGGCGCAGGCTCTATATATTCGTCCACCTGTTGCGCGGGCCTGGAGTACTTTGTTCGTTAAAGCACCGACCTTCGTGACCCGCTTTACAGCGCTACCGCCCGAATGGCGAAATTGGTAGACGCATGGGACTTAAAATCCCCCGTTCGTAAGGACGTGCCGGTTCGATTCCGGCTTCGGGCACCAAACAAATCAAGGGCTTGCATGAGATTCTTCGTGCAGGCCCTTTGTTTTTTGCACCGCAAAATTCAGACTGCTGCGCAATTCTGGCCCCCTCCTCAGGCCATCTCCTCGACAGCAACGGCCCGGCGCTTGCCCCGCCGCCGCTCAAACCACAGGTACACCACCGGCGTGGTGTAGAGCGTGAGGATCTGCGACACCAGCAAACCGCCCACTATCGCAATCCCCAACGGCTGGCGCAGTTCTGCGCCAGCACCATGACCGAACGCCAGCGGTACGGCGCCGAGCAAGGCGGCCAGCGAGGTCATCAGGATCGGCCGCAGGCGCAGCAGACAGGCTTCGCGCACCGCATCCCGGGGCGACAGGCCCCGCTGCTGCGCCTGCAAGGTGAAGTCGACGATCATGATTGCGTTTTTCTTGACGATGCCAATCAGCAGGATGATGCCGATCATGCCCAGTACCGACAGGTCCTGCCCGCTCAGCATCAGCGCCAGCAGCGCGCCAAAACCCGCGGACGGTAAGGTCGAGATGATGGTCAGCGGGTGGATGGCATTCTCGTACAGCACGCCCAGCACGATGTAGACCGTGAGGATGGCCGCCAGGATCAGCCAGGGTTGCGATTTGAGCGAGTCCTGGAAGGCCTGGGCGCTGCCCTGGAAGCTGCCGACCACGCTGTCGGGCATGGCCACGGCCAGTGAGGCCTGGTTGATGGCGCTCACCGCTTCGCTCAAGGCATGCCCGGGCGCCAGGTCGAACGACAAGGTAATAGCCGGGAATACCCCCTGGTGGTTGATGATGATCGGCACTTGCTCGCTCTTGACGCTGGCCAGCAGGCTCAACGGCACCAGCGCCCCGCTGTCGGCGCGGACAAATAAATGTTCCAGGGTCGCCGTGGACGTTTGCCAGGCTGGGTCGAGTTCCAGGATCACATGGTTCTGGTCCAGTTGGGTGAACAGGGTTGCGATCTGCCGCTGGCCAAAGGCGTCATAGAGCACGTCGTCGATGGCCTGCACCGTGACACCCAGGCGCGCGGCCGTGGGGCGGTCGATCACCAGGGTCGACTGGGCAATGGCCTGTTGCTGGTCCGAGGTGACGTTTTGCAGCGGTGCCAGGGTCTTGAGCCGAGCCAGGAGCACGCCGCTCCAGTGATCCAGTTCGGCGCTGTCCGGGTCCTGCAGGGTGTACTGGTACTGGGTCTTGCTGGCCCGGCCACCGATCTGGATGTCCTGGTTGGCCTGCATGAACACCTTGACCCCGTCCAGCCGGTCCAGCGCCGGCTGCAGGCGACTGATGACCTGCCCCGCGCTGGCACTGCGCTCGCTGAACGGCTTGAGGTTGATCATTATCTTGCCCTGGCTCACGGTCGGGTTAGGCCCGATCCAGAAGTACACCCGGGCCACATCCGGGTCCTGGCCGATGATCTCGGCAGCACGGTTGACCTGTGCCTGCATGGCGGTTGGCGAGATGTCTGCAGCGGCCTCGGCAACGCCCTGGATCAGGCCGTTGTCCTGTTGCGGGAAGAAGCCCTTGGGGATGGCTGCATACAGCGCCGCGGTGACGACCAGGGTAGCCACGGCCACTGCCAGGGTGATGCGCTGGTGGTCGAGCACCCAGTCCAGGCTGCGCCGGTAGCGGTTCTGCACGCCATCGAACAGGCGTTCGCAGGCTTTGGCAAAGCGCCCCTCCTCGCTTTCGGCATGGGGTTTGAGCAGCCAGGCGCAGAGCATCGGGGTGATGGTCAGGGACACGATCCCGGACATGATGATCGCCACGCTCACCGTCACCGCGAACTCGCGCATCAGCCGCCCGACAATCCCCGACATCAGCAGGATGGGCAGGAACACGGCAATCAGCGACACGGTCATCGAGACGATGGTGAACGCCACTTCGCGCAGGCCGTCGACCGCCGCCTGCAGCCGTGACTTACCCATCTCAAGATGGCGCACGATGTTCTCCATCACCACGATCGCATCGTCCACCACAAAGCCCACGGCAATTGCCAGCCCCATGATCGACAGGTTGTCCAGGCTGTAGCCCAGCAGGTACATGACCCCGAACGTGGCCGTCAGCGACAGCGGGATGGTCAGGCTGGGGATCAGCGTGGCCGTTGCCTTGCGCAGGAACACGAAGATCACCACGACCACCAGGGCAATGGACAGCAGCAAGGTGAACTGCATGTCATTGACCGAGGCTTCGATGGTCTGAGTACGGTCACCCACCACCTGCACCTGCACGTCCCGGGGCAACGAGGCGGTCAGCTCCGGCAGGCGGGCCTTGATCGTGGTGATGGTCGACAGCAGGTTGAAACCCGGCTGTTTATGAATGTCGACAATCACCGTGGGCTCGGCGCCCAACTGCGCCGCCTGCTGGGTGTCTTCGGCCCCGGCGATCACCCGCCCGAGGTCGCCGAGCTTGATGGGCATGCCGTTTTTATAGGCCACCACCTGCTCGCGATAGTGTTGCGGGTCGAGCAATTGATCGGTAGCCCCCAGGCTGATGGAACGGGTCGGGCCGTCGAGGGTGCCCTTGGGCTGGTCGAGGGTGCTGACGCCAATGATGCTGCGCACATCCTCCAGGGTCAGGCCACGGGCCGCCAGGGCATCGGGATCTATCTGCACCCGCACCGCCGGTTTCTGTTCACCATGAAAATCCACCATGCCGACCCCGGGGATTTGCGACAGGCGCTGGGCAATGTAGTTGTCGGCGTAGCGGTCCAGTTCAGGCAAGGTACGGGTGGGCGAGGTCACGGCCAGGGACATGACCGTGCCTTCGGCCGGGTTGACCTTGTTGAAGGTCGGCGCGCTGGTCATGGTCCGCGGTAGGTTGGGCGTGGCGGTGTTGATCGCCGTTTGCACGTCCTGGGCGGCGCCGTCGATGTCCCGCGACAGGTCGAACTGCAACACCACCTGGGTTTTGCCCGCCGCGCTGGACGAGGTCATCGAGGTCACTTGCGGCACTGTGGCAAACGCACGCTCCAGGGGCGTGGCCACCGAGGACGCCATGGTTTCGGCACTGGCGCCGGACAACTTGGCGGTGACTTGTATCGTCGGGAAATCCACGCTCGGCAATGGCGCGACCGGCAGTTGAAAATAGGCAAACACTCCCAGCAGCATGACTCCCAGGGCCAACAGGCTCAGGCCCACACGGCGCTGGATCAATCCGGCAAGCCCCTTCATGGCGCCACCTGCGCCAGCTCGGCCGTGCTGTCAGTGTTGACCGGCGTGACCTTGAGCCCCGGGGCGATGCGGGACTGGCCCTGCACCACAACGGTTTCACCCGCCGCCAGGCCCTGGCGGATCCACTGTTTGCCATCGACCACCGTGGCGGCGTCGACCCGGCGTGGCTGCACCCGCTGCGCGGCATCCACCACATAGACAAAATGGCCGTCGCGGCCCAACTGCACGGCATCGCTCGGCACCACGGCCACATCATGGTGGGTCTGCACCAGCAACCGCGCACTGACCAGCTCGCCGGGCCACAGTTTGGCGGCGCTGTTGTCGAACTGCGCCTTGAGCTGCACCTGACCGCTGGCCGGGGCCACCTGGCTGTCGATAAAACTCAAGTGGCCACGGGCGATTTCCTGCTGGCCGTCACGGCTCATGGCGACCACCTGCAGCGCGCCCTTGGCATTTTCTTCAAGAATGTTCGCCAGCGCGTCCTGGGACACGGCGAACGCCACCGAGATCGGGTTCATCTGGGTAATGGTCACCAGCCCGGTGGCCTCGGCGCCGTGGGCGATGGCGCCGACATCCAGCTGCCGCTGGCCGGTACGCCCAGTGAACGGCGCCTTGACCCGGGTGAACTCCAGTTGCAGGCGCGCCGTGTCCAGCGTCGCCTGATCGGCCTGCACCGTGGCGTGCTGGGCCGCCAGTTGCGCGCGATAGGTGTCGACATCCTGGGTCGGCCCGGCCTGGGCGGCGGCCAGTTTGCTGGCGCGGTCGAGGCTGACCTTGAGGTTGGCCAACTGCGCCTGGTCCTTGGCCACCAGGGCTTGCGCCTGGGCCACCTGGGCCTGATACAGGCGCGGATCGACCACCGCCAGCAGGCTGCCCGCAGTGACGGTCTGCCCCTCATCGAAGAGCACTTGTTGCAACTCGCCGTCCACCCGCACCCGCACATTGACGCTGTTGAGCGGCTGCACATTGCCAATGGCGCTGATCCATACGGGCAGGTCCTGACGGCTGACCCGGGCCATCTGCACCGGCACGGCGTCCTCCCCGGTCTTGACCGGCGCGGCCTGGGCCTGCCGCAGCCAGTAGGCGCAGGCAAAAGCCACGGCGAGGCCCAGCACCGCCAGCCCCCAGAAAGTGACGCGAGGATGTGATTTCAAGGCATTCATGGCTGTGCCACCTGAGCTGGAGAATGGGAAGCGAGGGTCTGGGGCGCGAAGTCGCCGCCCAGGGCGCGGAACAGCCCGACAGCGGCCTGCAAGTGCTGCAGGCGCACCTGCAACAGGGTGTCTTCGGCCTGGTACTGGGTGCGTTCGACGATCAGCAGGGTCTGGAAGTCGGTCGAGCCGAGCCGGTAGCGAACCTGCGCCAGGCGTGCCGCCTCCCGTGCCGAATCGACCGCAGCCCGGTTCAGGTCGTAGCTTTTTTCCAGTTCGCGGGCGGCGCTGAGCTGGGTTTGCACATCCTGCAGGGCTTCGATGATGGATTCGCGGTAGCTCGCGGTCAGTTCCTGCACATGGGCCTGATCGAAATGCAATTGCCCCTTGAGCTGACCACCGGCAAACAGCGGCTGACCAAGGGTGCCGATGGCGCTCCAGATCTGCCCGCCACCCAGGGTGTCGAGGCCGCCGAGCAAGTCCAGCGACAGGTTGGGCAGGAACGCCGCGCGTGCGACGCCGACATCGAAGTTGGCCGATTGCAGCCGCGCTTCGGCGGCCTGGATATCCGGGCGCTGGCGCAGCAGGCCGATTGGCAGCCCGGCAGCAGGCTGCGGCACTTGCAGATTGTCCAGCCCGCCCGCTTGCAGATGAAAGCCCGCAGGCTGCTCACCCACCAGCACGGCCAGTTGATACAGGGCCAGATCCCGTTGCTGACGCAGGGGCGGCATCGCGGCCTCGAAGGTTTGCATGGCGTTGCGTTGCTGGGCGACTTCCAGGTTCGACACCGCGCCCTGGCTGGCCTGCACTTGCACCAGCGCCAGTACCCGCCGCGCATCGTCGGCAATGGCCTGGGCCAGGCGCAAACGCTCTTCGAGGGACAGCACCTGGAAGTAACTGTCGGCAATGCTGGCACCCAGGCTCATGCGCAGGGTCTGGGCATCGAACAGCGTGGCACTGGCCAGGGCATCGGCAGAGTCGGCCGCAGCCCGTTGCTTGCCCCAAAAGTCGATCTCATACGTGGCCTGGGCAAACACGCTGCGTTTTGCCGTGGTGCCGTAGTTGTTCTGGCGCTGGAAACTGCCGCCCAGGTTCAGCGCCGGATACTGCCCCGCACCCGCCACCTGCGCCGAAGCACGGGCCTCATCGATGCGGCTGGCGGCAGCCTTGAGGGTGTAGTTGCCGGCCAGGCCGCGGGCGATCAACTGGTCCAGTTCAGCACTGTGGAACTCACTCCACCATTGCCCGCCACGGGCCGCAGGGCCAGCTGTCGCGCCCTCCCACTGCGGGGCCAGGGGCAGTTGCGGCGAGTGGTAGGCGGGCACCATCGAGCAGCCGGCGAGCAGCAACCCGCCGAGCACGGCCAGGGAAAAAGGGAAAACACGCACGCGGCGCCATCTGCGCGCCGCCAGGGTTGGAACCGACATGGGCAAGCCATCTCCCGCTTGAGCCTGTGTGGAACACTCCACGAATGCGGCCAAGATAGCGGGGGGCGCCTGCCAGAGCGTTCGTCGGCAGGTAAACTTTTATTTAGCCGGGCGCCGCCGGTGCCTCGAAGCTGTAGCCGGCACCGGGCACGGTCCTGATCAACGAATAATCGAAGCCTTCATCGAGTTTGCGGCGCAGACGATGGATATGCTTGTCGATCACATTGTCGTTGGGGTCGAAGGCGTAATCCCAGGCACTGTCGAGCAACATGTCGCGGGTCACCACCTGGCCGCTGTGGCGCATGAGTTTTTCCAGCAACAGTGCCTCGCGATGCTGCAACGCAATCACCCTGCCCTGGCGCACGGCGGTGCGGGTGGCGCAATCCAGTTGCAGTTCGCCCACTTGCAGCTGGCGTGTCGGGCCGCTGCCTTGCTCACGGGTGCGCAACAGGGCGTCAAGGCGCGCCAGCACTTCGGCAAAGGCATAGGGTTTGGCCAGGTAATCGTCGCAGCCGGCCCGCAGGCCTTCGACCTTGTCGGTGGTTGACGCCTGGGCGCTGAGCATCAGTACCGGCACCCGCAGCTGCTGGGCACGAAGGGCCTTGACCAGGGCGATTCCATCGAGGCCGGGCAAGCGGCGATCGACCACCAGCACGTCATGAATGCCCTCCAGGGCCATGCCCAGCCCCGTATTGCCGTCGCTGGCGATATCCACCACATGACCGCTTTCGCTCAGCCCGCGCAGCAGGTAGGCCGCCGTGCGAGCGTCATCTTCAACCACGAGAATGCGCAAGGTAGTGTCTCCGCCCGTCAAAACTAAACTTTTATTTAGCCGACGACGACGTGGCGCCGCCGCAGGCTCTGCCACACTATGCCATCTCTGCCTGATGATGCGAGCGGTGCAACTGCCATGCCCCATGTACTGGTCGTCGAAGACGACGTGCCGACCTGCCGTGAAATCGAAGCGGCCCTGTGTGACCACGGCTTCACCGTGAGTTGCGCGCACACCGGCCGCGACGGCCTGCTCAAGGCCCTGAGCGAGCCTTTCGACCTGATCGTGCTGGACCGCATGTTGCCCGGCGGCCTCGACGGGCTTGGCCTGCTCACCGCCTTGCGCGCCGCGGGCGTGAGCACCCCGGTGCTGATCCTCAGTGCCCTCAGCGCCCTCGATGAACGGGTGCGTGGCCTGCGCGCCGGCGGTGATGATTACCTGACCAAGCCCTTCGAATTTATCGAACTGACGGCACGCCTGGACGCCCTTAACCGCCGGCGCGCCGAGCCGGCTGCCGAGGCACGGCAAACCCGCCTGCGCGTAGCCAGCCTGGAAATCGACCTGCTGAGCCGCACCGTGCGCCGGGGTGACCGCGTGATCGAACTGGTGCCCCGGGAATACGCCCTGCTCGAATACCTGATGCGCAACGCCGGCCAGGTGGTCACGCGCACCATGCTGTTTGAAGCCGTGTGGAATTACCGCTTTGACGAACGCACCAACGTCATTGAAGTGCATATGGGCCGCTTGCGGCGCAAGGTCGACGGCGAAGGTGAAGCGCCGATGATCCATACCATTCGTGGAGCCGGCTATGTCCTTCGTTCGCCTGAGTGAAATCCCGCGCACCATCAGTTTTCGCACCGGCCTGGTGTTTCTCGGCCTGTTTGGCTGCTCGTTCCTGGCCCTGTTCGGCTATGTGTACTGGCAGACGGCGGTGTACCTGAAAACCGAGGCCGACACCCTGCTCTATCGTCAGGTCGAAAACCGCAGCGCGCAGGACCCGCAGCTGCAACTCAGGGAAATCCGCAACCACGCCGCGCAGGACGCTGACGGGCGCATGCCCCACAGTCTGTTCGACCAGCAGGGCCAGTTCCTCGCCGGGGCCATCGAGCAACTGCCACCGTTTACGGCCTACGACAAACCCCAGGAATTCCGCTGGAAAAAAGCCAACGGGCACCATCGCCCCGTGCGCTTTATCGTCCATCGCCTGGCCGACGGCAAGACCCTGCTGGTGGCCCAGGATATCCACGACATCCGCGAATTCGACGAACTGCTGATTCGCGCGCTGGTGTCCGGTGGTGTGCTGTTGCTGGTGGTGGGCCTGTTCGGCGCCGTGGTGCTGGGGTATTCGGCGCACCGGCGGCTGGACAAGGTCAGCCGCTCGATCAAGGGCATTATCGAAGGCGACCTCACCGGGCGCCTGCCGGTGCGGGGCAACAACGACGACATCGACCGCCTGGCCACCGTGGTCAACGGCATGCTCGATGAACTGGAGCGCTTGATGAGCGAGGTCAAGGGCGTGTGCGACGACATCGCCCACGACCTGCGCACCCCGCTGACCCGCCTGATCGCCGGCCTGGAGCGCACCCAGCGCCGTGGCCTGGATGAAGCGCAATACGCCGCCAGCATCGACGCGGCGTTGAACGAAGCCAAATCCCTGCTGCTGACCTTCAAGGCCCTGCTGCGCATCTCCGAAATCGAAGACAGCGCACGGCGCAGCCACTTCGCCCCGCTGGACCTGAACCTGATCAGTGCCGACGCCGTGGAGCTGTATGAACCCCTGGCACAGGAGCGCGACATCAACCTGACCCTGGAGCCCGCCCGGTTCCCGGCGGTGATGCCCGGCGATGCGCAGCTGCTGTTCGATGCCATCTGCAACCTGCTGGACAACGCCATCAAGTTCTGCCCGGACCACAGCGCAGTGCGGTTGACCGTGATCAGTGAACCGAACCGGGTCGGGCTGTGCGTGACGGACAACGGCCCGGGTATCGCCCAGGCCGAGCAGGAAGCGGTGCTGCGCAGGCTCTACCGTGCAGAAGCCAGCCGCCATACCCCGGGCAATGGCCTGGGGCTGAGCATGGTTTCGGCGGTTGCGCGCCTGCATGACATGAAACTGAGCATCAGCGACGCGGCGCCGGGCTGCCGTATCGAATTGACCACCCGGCGCACGGCCTGAGCTCAATTGGAGCGGGCGGTTTCGCTGCTGGACGCGGCCTGAGTGCTGGCCGTGGCGGTCTTTGTTGCCGACGGCTGCGCGCTGGCCTGGGCGGACGCCGTGGCTGCGTCCATCCGCGCCATGACCCGATCGGCACCGCCTTCGGCCATCGCAGCCACAGAGGCGGTCATCAGGGTTACAAGCAACAGGCTTTTGAGGGTATTCATGGGGCAAACTCCAGTGATAAATGGCGCCAACCCACAATTGGCTGGCTTGAACCTATCCTGAGGCCCCGGGCCTTACGGCCTGTTCTGCGCAACATGAATTTTTTGACAGGTACAGGTGGGAGCGGGCTTGCTCGCGATGGCAGCACCTCGGTCATCCTGCTGCCACGATGTGCCTGCATCGCGGGCAAGCCCGGCTCCCACAAGGAAAACATGTCAGTCGCAAACCCTGCATCCAGACAGCACCTGCGTTCGGTCGGCTGCGCAACTACAACGTCTGAACGGACGATGAGGCAACCCCCGCCCAGGTCGAGCATCAGCCTGGCCGGAACACTGCTGGCACACCGATAATCAAGGGGGCAAGATGGACATCGAACACCTGCTGCTTGAGCACCAGCTCAATCAAGTGCTGGCCCGCTATGCACGGGCCTGTGACCAGCGCGACTGGGCCGCGCTGGATGAGGTTTTTGTGCAGGAGGCAACCGCCGACTATGGCGGCTCCCTTCACCTGCAAGGACGCGGGCCGATTGTGGCGATGATCCGCGCCCATCTCGGCGGTTGCGGCCCCTCCCAACACTTGCTCGGCAACCTGCTGGTCGAGGCCCGCGACGGGGCTGTGGCAAGCCGCGTGTATGTGCGCGCAGCCCATCGCGGCACCGGCAACCTGCACAGCATGACTTATGAATGCCTGGCCGAATACCAGGACCGCTGGGTGTCGACGCCCAACGGCTGGCGCATCGCCCATCGGCGCATGGATATCAGCCATGAGCTGGGATCGCGCGACGTCCTGCGTCCGTCGCAGGCCTGACAGATCAGTGGGCAAAGTCCCGTTGCGACTGGGTCTGGGCAGCCGCCTGCAGGGTGCCCAGACCCAGCCATACGATCAGCACCATCACCACCCCTGCGGCGATGGGCACGGCAAAACCGGCGCGGGCGCCATAGGCATCGATCACCAGCCCGGCCACCACCCCGCCCAACGCCACGCCGATGCTGATGCCGGTGGACATCCAGGTCAGGCCCTCGGTGACCCGCTCCGGCGGCAGTATCAAGGTGCCAAGGTTCATCACAATCACCATCGTCGGCGCAAATGACACCCCGGAGATAAACAGCATCAACGCCAGGAAATACACCCCCGGGGAAAAAATCGGCAATACCGCGGTGATCGCCGTGACCAGGATGCCGATGAAAAATTGTTGAGCCATAGGCATGGCGACCCTGAAGGCGCCAAAGGCCAGGCCGGCGATCAATGAGCCCAGGGCATAGGCGGCAAGGATAAAACTGGCGGATGCCGGCCAGCCATGGGCGTTGGCAAAAGCGACCACGGCCACGTCGACGGCGCCGCCAATCACGCCCATGCCCAGCAGGGCCAGCACAATGGTGCGCAGGCCCGGCAAGCGCCAGGTCGAACCTGCTTCAGTGTTATCGACCTTGATCACCTGCGGCTCGGTCTGGCGCTGCAGCACAAACGCCGTGACGCCAACTGCCAGTAGCACCGCCACCGCCAGCGGCCCGGCTTCGGCAAACAGCCCGGTACTCAGGCCAATCGCCAGGGGCGGACCGAGGATAAAGGCCATCTCCGTCAGCACGGTGTCCAGGGAAAAGGCCGTATGCAGCAGCGGCTTGCCGCGAAACAGTTGCGTCCAGCGCGCCCGGGTCATGGCCGGCATGCTGGGCATGGTGCCTGCCAGGGCCGCCAGCACAAACAACAACGGCGCATCGGCACGCAGATGTGAAGCGGCGATCAACCCCAGCAGCATCACGATGCTGAACGCAGTAAACACCGGCAACACCCGGCGCTGGCCCAGGCGGTCGACCCGTTTGGAAATCTGCGGTCCTGCCACGGCATTGGCCAGGGTAAAGGTGCCGGCCACTGCCCCGGCCAGCCAGTAAAGCCCGGTTTGCTGGACCAGCATGGTGATGATGCCGATACCGATCATTGCCTGCGGCAAGCGGGCGATGGAGCTGGCGATCACCAGCCCCATGACGCCGGGTATGGCCACAAGGTCGCGGTAAGGATTGGCCATGAACACTTCCGTTTCAAGAGGCTTCAGATAAGCAATCAAGCATCGTATCCTGCATGCATTAAGTCAAAGCCTGCGGCCTTGATACCCCCTGCCCATTTGCGGAGCCCCAATGCCTGATCACATTGCAGCCGTCCCACTGGACAAAGCCTACCGACTGCTCAACCACGGCCCCACCGTTCTGGTCTCGGCCCGCCACGGCGGCGAACAGAATGTCATGGCGGCGGCCTGGGCCTGTGCGCTGGACTTTGCCCCGCCCAAACTGACCGTGGTGCTGGATAAAAGCGTGAAGACCCGCGAGCTGGTGGAAAACAGCGGCACCTTTGTCATCCAGGTACCTACGGTAGCCCAAATCCACCTGACCAGCCGGGTCGGCAGCGTCAGCCTGTTCGATGACCCGGGCAAGCTTGGGCATTGTGGAGTGCAATTGTTCGAGCGGGAGGGCCATGACCTGCCCTTTGTCGAGGGGTGCTCAGCCTGGCTGGCGTGCAAGCTGATCCCGGAGCCGCACAACCAGACTACCTACGACCTGTTTATCGGTGAAGTGGTCGCAGCCTGGGCTGATACCCGTGTGTTCAGCGAGGGCCACTGGCATTTTGAAACTGCCGACCCCGCCTTGCGCAGCCTGCATTACATCGCCGGTGGGCATTACTACGCCATCGGCGAAGCGCTGGATGTGGATGAGCACAATATTTAGCTGCGGGTGATAGCACGGTGAGAACTGGCATCTGGCAGGCACACCGTAGCGCTACCATCGCGGGCAAGCCCGCTCCCACAAGGGATTCTGGCAAGGCACAGATTCTGTTGGCGATGAATAACCTGTGGGAGCTGGCTTGCCTGCGATGCGGACGGCGCGGTCTGGCAGTTACACCGCAGCGCTGCCATCGCGAGCAAGCCCGCTCCCACACACCGGTCATCAAAGCCTGGCCATTTCCTGCAACAGGCGATCATCCTCGCCAATCGCGCCAATCACCTGCAGCCCTACCGGCAGGCCCCTCACCTGCCCGGCAGGCAGGCTGATCGCCGGCAGGCCGGTAAGGTTCCAGGCACTGGTGTGGCTGAGCACCGCAGCACGCACGTCGATGTCCTGCTCGCCCACCCGCACTTCCCGCGCATCAACCGCCGTGGCAGTAATCGGCACGCTGGGCGATACCAGATAGTCATAGCGCTCGAACAAGCGCGCCATCTCGGTCTTGAACAACGCCTGGGCAGCCTGGGCGCGGATGTATTGCCAGCCCCTGACTTCCTGCGACAACACCAGCCGCTCGCGCACTTCCGGGTCGAACAATTGCGGTGCCTCGTGCATACGCTCGGCATGCACGTCATAGGCCTCAGCGCGCTGCAAGGTCAGCAGGGTGTCTTTCATGGCCGCCGCCAGCGGTGCCAGTTCGACAACCTCTTGCAACCCGTCACCGAACCACTGCCGCGCCACCTGCCGCACTTGCCGATCCACTTCGGCGTCAACCGGGCCGAAGGTGCCCGTGCTGATCCAGCCCACCCGTAGCGGTCGAACACGGTGCGCAGCCACAACCGCGCGCCCGGCGATCACGCCATACAGCAAACGCGCATCCGCGACGTTGCTGGCGATCGGCCCCACATGGTCAAGGCTCGACGACAGCGGGAACACCCCTTCCAGCGGCACGCCGCCAAACGACGGCTTGAAACCGACCGCGCCGCACAAGGCAGCCGGAATCCGGATCGAGCCGCCGGTGTCGGTGCCCAGCGCCAGCGGCACCATGCCGCTGGCGACCGCTGCGGCACTGCCGGCGCTGGAGCCACCGGTGATGCAGCGCTCATCCCAAGGGTTGCGTGCCGCTCCGTGCAACGAGCGGTCCCCAGTGGGGCCATAGGCGAATTCGTGGGTCAGGGTCTTGCCCACGATCACCGCCCCCGCCTCGCGCAGACGCTGCACGCACAGCGCATCCCGGCCCGGCCGGTGCCCTTGAAAATGCGCCGAGCCATAGGTGGTGATGTAATCAATGGTATCGATATTGTCCTTCACCGCCACGGGTATGCCTTGCAGCGGCCCCAGGTCCTGCCCCTGGGCAAACAGCGCATCGGCCTTGCGCGCCTGGGCCAGGGCGACGGGGGCATCGACCTCGACAAAGGCGTTAAGCGTTGGGTTCAGCCGCGCGATGGTGTCCAGGGCGGCTTGGGTCAGCTCGACGCTTGTCAGGCCGCCCGCGCGCAGGCGTTCGGCCAGCGCCGTGACCGATTGGCCACAAAAATATCCAGCGTGAACAGGCTTCACCAGGCTCATGCAAACAACTCCATCAAACAACGGCGGGAATAGGGGAACTGACAGCCTGACGACCGCCCGGGCGCACCATCAGCATGGCGCTCATGCCCAGGGCCGTGGCCACTGCAGCGGCCACGAACATCGACGAATAGCCGTATCGCACGGTCAGGTAACCGGTGAGCATGGGCGCGATAAACGAAGCGGTGTTGGCAATAAAGTGGGTCATACCGCTGTAGGCGCCTACGCGGTTGGATGGCGCGGTGTCGATCACCACGGCCCAGTAGACCGAGTTGGGCAGCGCGTTCAAGGCATTGGCCAGGGTCATCAGGGCAATCACGCCCCATACGGTCTGGGCTTGTGACACCAGAATGAAACACAGCGTGGTCAGCAACAGGCAGGTCGCGGCCAGCCAGCTGCGTGCCACTTTCAGGTTGCCGGTGCGGCGCAGCAGCCAGTCGGAAATCTTGCCGCCCAGCAGCACGGTGAAGCAGGCGCCGGTCCACGGGATCATGCCCATGTACCACAGCGAAGAGAGGTTGTAGTGGAACTCGTCCTGGAGGTACTTGGGCGTCCAGGTCAGCAGCAGGAAGGTCACGTAGACAAACGCGAAGTAACCGACGGCGTTGAGCAGCAAGTCCTTGTTCTTGAAGAAGTGCCACACCGGCGCCACGGTGGTGGTCGGGGTTGAAGCATTGACGGCTTCGGCACGCTCCTTGCGCAGGAACTCCAGCTCGGCTTTGGACACCCGCGGGTTTTCATCGGGGGTGTTGGTAAAGCGGGTCATGAAGAAAATCAGCAGCGCCAGGCTGACCACACCCAGTACGACAAACATGCTGCGCCAGTCGCCCGTCAGGGTTTGCAGGCCGACAGCCACCGGCGCGGTGAGCAGCGCGCCCAGCGGGGTGCTGAGCAAGCCCACCGACACGACAAAACCGCGCTCCTTCGGGGTCGCCCAGTTAGCCACGCTCTTGTTGATCACCGAGTACGCCGGGCCTTCGGCAAAACCGAACATGACGCGAATCGTGGCAAAGCCGGCCATGGCCGAGCCACCGAGAAACGCCAGGCCAAAATCACCGGCAAATGCGGTGGCAATTTCAAAGATCGACCAGGTGCCCCCGGCAATCAGCCACACACGTTTGGCACCGAAACGGTCGGCCAGAATGCCGCCCACCAGCGCGCCGAGGATATAACCGTAACCGAAGTAACCCAGGACATTGCCCCAGTCGGCCTTGTCGAAACCGTACTCGGGAAGGATGCTCGCCGAGGCATAGGCAATCGCGCCACGGTCGATGTAGTTGAGCAGCGCCATCAGCATGATCAGGAAGAAAATCTGGTAGCGAAAAGACGGGATCACTGGGGTGTTCATAGGAATCTGACTCTTGAAGTGATGGCAGAAGTCAAAAAGTCGGCCGTAATCGGCGTATTTTTATTGGTTACCCAAACGTTTGGGTTGACGGAATGTAGAGCGCCAAAAAACTTTAGTCAAACGTTTGGGTAAAAATTTAATTCCGGGGCTAGGGCCTCTGTTCGGGTAGAATTCGCGCGTTGAATAACGGACTGCCGGAAGCCTTGCCACCATGTCGAATCAATCTCGCCCCGCCACTTTGAAATCCATGGCGACCGCTCTGGGTATTCATGTGTCCACGGTGTCGCGAGTGCTCAATGGCGACCCCGCCGCGGTCGAACGGGCTGCGTCTGCCGAAGTGGTGGAGCGGATTCGCGCACTGGCAAAAGAGCTCGATTATCGGCCGAATACCCAGGCATCCAACCTGAAACTGCGCAAAAGTCAGGAGATCTGCGTGCTGATGCCGCGCCTGACCGATCTGGTGATGGCGACCATCTACGACAGCATCGACAGCAACGCCGAACAGGCTGGCTACCTGACCTTTGTGTCCAATACCGACGACCAGCAACCCCGGCAAATGGCCCGCGCCGAACACGCCCTGCGCCGCTCGGTGGCCGGGCTGATCGTGGGCGACTCCCATGTGGGTGACACCCAGCCCCTGCTTGACCTGCTGACGCGCAAACACATCCCCTATGTGTTGGTCAGCCGGCAGATTGCCGGGCACCTTACGGCGGGCAGTGACGATGAACTGGGCGGCTGGCTGGCGGCAGAGCACCTGTTCCGCCAGGGTTTTACCGATGTGGCCATACTGGCGGGCGAGCGGCATGCATCCACGGGGGCAGACCGCACCCGCGGCTTTACCCGTTACTACCGCGAGCAAGGCATCACCCTGCGCCCGGAGTGGACCCTCAACGGCCCGTTTGACAGCTTGACCGGGCACCAGCAAGGCGAATACCTGCTGGGGCTCGAGCCGCGGCCGCAGGCGTTTTTCGCGGTCAACGACTTTCTCGCCATCGGCCTGATGGGCGCGGCGCGGGACAAAGGCCTGGTGCCGGGCAAGGACATTGCCGTGGTCGGTTTCAATGACATCCCGCTGGCCAATGAATTGAGCGTCCCCCTGACCAGCGTGCGTCTGCCGCTGGCCGAGATGGGTCAACGCGCCGTTGAGTTATTGCTCAAACGCATCAAGGGTGAAGCCTGCGAGTCGATTATCCTCCCGCCGCAGTTGCAGGTGCGGTCGAGTTCATCGGTAGTGCGCCGCACTGACTGAGAAAAACGCCAGTTCCTTGTTAAGGCATACGATGCCAGGCTCACTCCCACCGTCTTGATTGTGGAATTCAGCGCCACAATGTTTGGAATTCATAGCTGATTATCCATCCGTGGCTTCGCAGTATAGTGACTCTGATCGGCGCCACACCGCGCCCCACTTCAGAGGTCACAGCCCTATGAGCATGCTTTTTTCCCCCTTCAACCTGTCGGGAATCGCGCTGAAGAACCGTGTCGTGATGGCGCCGATGACCCGCGCCCGTGCCCTCAACGATATCCCTGACGCCCTGACCACGCTTTACTACCGCCAGCGGGCCAGCGCCGGCCTGATTATCAGCGAAGGTGTGCCGGTGTCCATCCAGGGGCGCGGCTACCTGTTCAACCCCGGCCTGTACAACCAGGAGCAAGTGCAGGGCTGGAAGCAGGTTACCGACGCCGTCCACGAAGAAGGCGGCAAGATATTTGCCCAGCTCTGGCATGTGGGACGGGTCTCGCACACCACCTTGCAGCCTGGGGGCGGCGCGCCGGTGTCATCGAGCGACAGGCTGGCGGCCAACTCCATGACCTATGCCTGGGATGAAAACCGCCAGCCGGGCCCGATCCAGGCCAGCACGCCGCGGGCGCTTTCAACCCTTGAGGTCGAAGGGCTGGTCCAGGACTTCGTACTGGCCGCCCGCCGGGCGATGGAAGCCGGTTTTGACGGTGTGGAGATTCATGGCGCGAACGGCTACCTGTTCGAGCAATTTATCAACCCGGGCGTCAACGACCGTACCGACCGTTACGGTGGCTCGATCGACAACCGCATTCGCCTGCTGCTGGAAACCATCGACGCCGTGGCCGAAGAAATTGGCGGCAGCAAGGTTGGGGTGCGCATCTCGCCCTTTGGCCGTCTCTTCGACATGGCCCCCTTTGCTGACGAAGCGCAGACCTGGGTTACCGTTGCCCGGCAATTGCAGGAGCGGCACATCGCCTACGTTCACTTGAGCGACCAGTTGACCATTGGCGCCGAGCGCATGCCCGAAGGCTTTGCCCAGGCGTTTCGCGACTCGTACCAGGGCACCCTGATTGCGGCCGGCGGTTTTGACCGGGACTCGGCACAGGCGACGCTGGAAGCCGGCGAGCTGGACCTGGTTGCGTTTGGCAGACCCTTTATCGCCAACCCCGACCTGGTGGCGCGCATGCAAAACGGCTGGCCGATCGCCCTGCCCGACCGTGCCACGTTCTACGGCAACAGCGGCGAAAAAGGTTATGTCGACTATCCCTGCCATGCATCTGCGCGATAGGTTTACCTGAACCCTTTGTGGGGGCGGGCTTGCCCGCGATGGCAGCGCTGCGGTGCATCAGCCAGACCGCGTCGCCTGGATCGCAGGCAAGCCAGCTCCCACAGGTGATGCATCGCCACCAGAATCCGCGCCTTGCCAGGCCCCTTTGTGGGAGCGGGCTTGCCCGCGATGGCATCCCTGCGGTGCATCAGCCACACCGCAGCGCTGCCATCGCAGGCAAGCCAGCTCCCACAGGTGATCCATCGCCAACAGAATCCGCGCCTTGCCAGGCCCCCTTGTGAGAGCGGGCTTGCCCGCGATGGCATCCCTGCGGTGCATCAGCCGCACCGCGTAGCCTGGATCGCAAGCAAGCCAGCTCCCACAGGTGATGCATCGCCAACAGAATCCGCGCCTTGCCAGGCCCCCTTGTGGGAGCGGGCTTGCCCGCGATGGCAGCGCTGCGGTGCATCAGCCAGACCGCGCCACCGGCATCGCAGGCAAGCCAGCTCCCACAGGTGATGCATCGCCAACAGAATCCACGCCTTGCCAGGCCCCCTTGTGGGAGCGGGCTTGCCCGCGATCAGCGCAAAACCAGACCCCCACTGCAATCCCGCCAACCGATATTTTCATATCAGTCCACCCTCGCCCCCTGTAAAATCACCGCCCTACGCCCCACACACCGAGCAGTAACCCATGAATCGTCGCAAAAAAATCAACCAGATATTGAAGGCCAATGCCAAGAAGGCCAACGCCAAGCTGGCCCCGAAGAACAAGAACCCGTACATCAGCAAGGCTGACCGCCTCAAGCTGGCCGAGCAAGCTGAACAGGACGCAACCCAGTCCGTCGAGAGCTGAGCCATGCCCCTGTTCAGACAGGCAACACCCCAGGACGCCGAAACCTGCTATCAGATCGAAATCAGCGCTTATGAAGGTGACGAAGCCGCCACGCTGCAGAAGATTCGCACGCGCATCGCCCAGTACCCCCAGGGCTTTCTCATCCTTGAGCAGGCCGGCGAAGTGGTCGGGTTTATCAACAGCGGCTGTGCCCATTCTGTCGTGATGTCGGATGAGGATTTCAAGGAACTGGTCGGTCATGATCCCGTGGCACCCAATGTGGTGATCATGTCCGTGGTGGTGGCCCCGGCCCACCAGGGCAAGGGTTTTGCCAGGCTGCTGATGGACCAGTTTGTCGGGCAGATGCGCAGCAAGGGCAAGGCAACCATCCACCTGATGTGCAAAGAGCAACATGTCCAGCTTTACGCAAAAATGGGCTATGAATATGCTCAGCCTTCGCCCTCCGAACATGGCGGCATGGCCTGGCATGAAATGCTTATGACCCTCTGACTGCCTTGACGAGCGCCCGCGGCGCTCGTTGCACGACCCAAAACACCCCCACTTATGAAAACCACGCCACGCGCAGAAAAGGCGTTGTATTGTCTCGAAAACAAATGTTATGTTCGTAACACAAGGCACGCAAATGACATGCCTATAACAATTAAACAGTCGGCGCGCTTATGTCCCTGGAAAAGAACAGTTTTCTTCAGTTGCTGGAACACGAGTTCTCCAACCTGACCCCCACCGGCAAGCGCATCGCCAGTTACCTGCTGGGCAATCCGCAGCAGTTGCCGTTCGAATCCGCCGACAGCATTGCGCAGCAGGCCAGCACCACGGGTATTTCCGTGGGGCGGTTTTTGCGCTCGCTGGGTTACCAGAACCTCGATGAGGTCAAGCAAAGCCTGCGCGGTGAGGCGCCCTCTTCCTGGCTGATCACCGACCGCATCGGCGCCTTCCGCGCAGAAAACACCCACGACGATGCCCTCGAGCGCTCCATGCACCGTGAAGTCGAGGCCATTCAGCAGGTGTACGGCCTGGCCCGCAGCGACGCCTTTGCCAGCATCGTGCAACGCATTCACGACGCCGATGCGGTGTTTATCCTCGGCATCCAGTCCACTCGTGGCATTCTCACCGCCTTTCACAGCCACCTCGAATACATCCGCCCCAAGGTGTATTACGTCGACGGCCTGTCCGGCATTTATGCCGAAACCCTGAATTCCGGCTTCGCCAACCCCTACGCGATCATTGCCGACTTCCGTGCCTATTCCAGCGTGACCCAGACCTTCTGTGACGCCGCCATCGAGCACGACTTGCCCCTGGCCCTGATCACCGATCTGCAATGCCCCTGGGCCCGGGATTACCCGCTGGACCTGCTGCAGATCAAGACCGATGTCGGCCAGTTCTGGGATTCCCCGGCGCCCCTGGCGTGCCTGCTGAACCTGATGGTTTCAGCCGTCGCAGAAAAATACGGCGAGCACCTGGATGCGCGCCTGGCGAAAAACCGTCAACTGCAAAAAGCCTTTGGCCAGTTCGAAGGCTGAGCCTGTCGCCCGAAACCAATCACCACTGGAGTGTTTGTGTGAATCAAAGCGTTGCCTACCCAAGCCCACTCGTTGATATCGATGCCGAGCAGTATCAGGTGCAGATCGAGATGATCTATGCCACGGCCGACAACCTGGCCGGCAAAATCATCTACCCCACCGACCGCTGCATGCTGCACAACGATGCCGCTGTCTGTTTGCTCAAGGCCAGCCAGTTGGCCAGCCTGGCGGGCTACAGCCTGCGGATCTACGACGCCTATCGCCCGCCCTACGCGCAGTTCCTGTTATGGGAAGCCTTGCCCAACGGCGACTATGTGCGCGACCCGCATCTGGGCTCGCACCACAGTCGCGGGGTTGCCGTGGACCTGACCCTGGTGGACGGCAACGACCAACCGCTGGACATGGGCACCGCGTTCGACGCGATGCATGACAAGTCCCATCAGTTCTACCCCGACCTGCCGGTAAAGGTGCAACGCAATCGCCTGCTGTTGCTGGGGATCATGCTCAGCGCAGGGTTTCAGGCCATTCCCACGGAATGGTGGCATTTCGAGTTGCCCGATGCTGACGACTACCCCTTGATCAACGCGTAAGCCGGCCCACGAAACCACAGAGTTTCGAGGCCACCGAGACGGTTTGAACACAATAACAAAAAGGCTGCACAGCTTTACCTGCTACTGCCCGGTTATAGATTCCAAAAATAAACCTACTTCCAGACATCCAATGTTGAAGGAAACCGGCATGACCCTCTTACACACCGTGACCCGCACCACCGCTTCGCGCACCCGTACACTGTTGCCGAGCCTGCTCTGCGCTGCCCTCAGCCTTGGCGCCTGGCAAGCCGCAAGCGCTGCCACCGCCCAGGACACGCTGATCATCGGCAAGCCCGCCGACCCGCAGACCCTCGACCCGGCCGTGACGTTCGACAACAACGACTGGACCATCACTTACCCGTCGTACCAGCGCCTGGTGGGCTACAAAACCGACGGCGAAAAAAGCAGCACCGAAGTCCAGGGCGACCTGGCCGAAAGCTGGACGGTGTCCCCGGACAATCTGGTCTGGGAATTCAAGCTCAAGCCCGGCAACAAGTTCGATGACGGCACCTCGGTGGACGCCAATGCCGTCAAGTTTTCCTTCGACCGCTTGATGACCCTCAAGCAAGGGCCGTCCGGTGCATTCCCCGAAGACATGCTGGTCGAGGTGGTCAACCCGCAGACCATCCGCTTTACCCTCAAGACGCCGTTCGCGCCCTTCCTGTTCACCCTGGCCCACAACGGCGCGTCCATCGTTAACCCGCTGGTGGCCAACAAGGGCGCTGACGCCAACGCCTGGCTCTCCAGCCATACCGCAGGCTCGGGCCCCTACCGCCTGGCCAGCTGGCAGAAAGGCCAGTCCCTGACCATGGAGCCCAACCCCCACTACGCCGGGGCCAAGCCTGAACTGAAAACTGTGGTCCTGAAGATCATCGCCGAACCTTCGGTACGCCGCCTGCAACTGGAGCGCGGTGATCTGGACATCATCGAAGACATGCCCGAAGACCAATTGGGTTCACTCGCCAGCAAACCGGGCGTAGTGGTCAAAGAGTACCCGTCGCTGCGGGTCACCTACCTGTACCTGAACAACAAGCAAGGCCCGCTGACCAACGTCGATGCGCGTCGGGCCATCACCGAGGCCGTGGACTACAACGGTATCGTCAAGGGCATTCTCAAGGGCAAGGCCGAACTGCTCAACGGGCCGATCCCGGACGGCATGTGGGCCTACGACAGCTCGCTGCCAGCCATGAAACAGGATATGCAGGCCGCCGCCGACAGCCTGGCCAAGGTGCCGAAAAAGATCACCCATCTGAGCTACATGTACTCGGACAAGGACGCCAACTGGGAACCGATCGGCCTGACCCTGCAAGCGGCACTGATGCCCCTGGGCATCAACCTCAAGCTGGAAAAAACCGCCAACGCCACCCTGCGCGAACGTGTCGGCCAGGCCGACTACGACATCGCCGTCGGCACCTGGAGCCCGGACTTCGCCGACCCCTACATGTTTATGAACTTCTGGTTCGACTCAAAAATGCAGGGCCTGCAGGGCAACCGCTCGTTCTACAGCAACCCCCAGGTCGACACCCTGATCCGTGAGGCCGCAACCACCAGCGACACCGCCAAGCGTACCGAGCTGTACCAGCAGGCGCAGAAAACCGTGCTTAACGACAGTGCCTACGTGTACCTCTATCAGAAGAGCTACACCCTGCCGATGCGTGACTCGGTCAAGGGCTATGTGTTCAACCCAATGCTCGAACAGGTGTTCAACCTGGGCAGCATGAGCAAGTAAACCTGCTGCTGCGTGCGCGCCAGCAATGGCGCGCATGGCGTTGGATTTCTGTCGTTAGAGTGACTGAGGTGCCCTATGGCCTTCCTGACGTTGTTGCGCAAGCGCCTGCTTGGCCTGTTACTGGTCGTGTTCGGTGTCTCGCTGATTACCTTTACCATTTCCCACCTGATTCCCGGCGACCCGGCCCGGTTGATCGCCGGTGACCGGGCCAGCGATGCGCTGGTGGCCGGCATCCGCCATCAACTGGGGCTGGATTTGCCGCTGTACCAGCAATACGGCCGTTACGTGCTCGACCTGGTGCAGGGCGACCTGGGCACCTCGATCCGCACCAATCGCCCGGTGCTGGAAGACTTGCAGGCGTTTTTCCCGGCCACTTTGGAGCTGGCCCTGGTGGCGCTGTTTCTCGCCATTGTGGTCGGCGTGCCGCTGGGTGTGCTGTCGGCGGTGTACCACAACCGCGCCATTGACCAGATTGCCCGCACCCTGGCCGTGACCGGCATCTCCACCCCGGCGTTCTGGCTGGGCCTGGGTGCCATTGTGCTGTTCTACGGCCATCTGGGCTGGCTGCCCGGTGGCGGGCGCCTGTCCGAAGGGCTGACACCTCCGTCGACCATTACCGGCTTCTACCTGATTGACTCGCTGCTGGCGGGCAACTTCAGCCTGTTTGTCGATGCGCTCAAGCACTTGATCCTGCCCGCGGCGACCCTGGGGTTCGTGACCCTCGGGGTGATTTCGCGGCAGATCCGCTCGGCCATGCTCGACCAGCTGGGCGAGGACTATATCCGCACCGCCCGCGCCTATGGCCTGTCGAAATGGACCGTGATCCTGCGCCACGCCCTGCCCAATGCGCTGATTCCTTCTGTGACCGTGCTGGGCCTGACCCTGGGCGACCTGCTTTACGGCGCGGTGCTGACCGAGACCGTATTCGCCTGGCCGGGCATGGGTGCCTATGTGGTCAAGTCGATCCAGTCCCTGGATTTCCCGGCGGTGATGGGCTTCGCCATCCTGGTGTCGTTTATCTATGTACTGCTGAACATGGCCATCGATCTGCTGTACCGGGTGATCGACCCGCGTATCGGCGAGGTGAATTGAAATGTCGGTACCCTTGAGCGCAACACACAGCCCGCAATGGCGTGAAAAACTCACCTACCTGGCTTACCAGATCCGCCGCAGCCCGCTGACCATGGCCGGCCTGTTGATCACCCTGATGGTGGTGATGTGCATGATCTTCGCTCCGTGGCTGGCCAGCCACGACCCCAATGCCCTGAACCTTGCCGAGCGCCTGGCGCCGCCTTCCGCCGAACACTGGTTCGGCACCGACGAAGTGGGCCGTGACCTGTTCAGCCGGGTGCTGTACGGCAGCCAGCAATCGGTGGGTGTCGGCCTGTTCGTGGCCTTTGCCTCGTGCTTTATCGGCGGCCTGCTGGGCTGTTTTTCCGGGGTGATTGGCGGGCGCTTCGACGCCCTGACCATGCGCCTGATGGACATCATGCTGTCGGTGCCGTCGCTGGTGCTGATCATGGCCCTGGCTGCCGCACTGGGCGCCAGCCTGTTCAACGCCATGCTGGCCATTACCCTGGTGCGCATCCCGTCCTATGTGCGCCTGGCCCGCGGCCAGGCCCTGAGCATCCGCCAGATGGGCTACGTCAAGGCCGCCGAAACCTTCGGCGCCCGGCGCTGGCACATGGTCCACTGGCATGTGGCGCGCAACGCCATGCCGCCCTTGCTGGTGCAACTGAGCCTGGATATCGGCAGCGCCATCCTCATGGCCTCGGCCCTGGGCTTTATCGGCCTGGGCGCGCAACAACCCACGGCGGAATGGGGCGCGATGGTCGCCACGGGGCGCAACTACATCCTCGACAACTGGTGGTACTCGACCTTTCCGGGGCTGGCGATCCTGATCACCGCCACCGGCTTCAATTTGCTGGGCGATGGCGTGCGCGATCTGCTCGACCCACGGCAACAGGGGAAATGACCATGACTCATTCGCAACCCGTACTGGCCATCGACAACCTGAGCCTGGAGTTCCCAGCCTACAAGAGCAGCGTCAAGGCACTCAACGGCGTGTCGCTGCACGTCAACCCCGGCGAGATTGTCGGCGTGGTCGGCGAGTCCGGCTCGGGCAAGTCGGTGACCGCCATGCTGAGCATGCGCCTGCTGCCCGAACGCAGCTATCGCATCACCTCCGGCAGCCTGAGCATGCTCGGTCGCGACATGCTCAAGGCGCCGGAAAAGGACCTGCTGAACATCCGTGGCCGTGATGCGGCGATGATCTTCCAGGAGCCCATGACCGCGCTCAACCCGACCCGGCGCATTGGCCGGCAGATGCTCGACGTGATCATCCACCACCAGAAAATCAGTACCAGCGCAGCCCACGCCAAGGCGGTTGCCCTGCTGCGCGACATGCATATCGCCAGCCCCGAGCAGGTGCTGGAAAGCTACCCGTTCGAACTGTCAGGGGGCATGCGCCAGCGGGTAATGATTGCCCTGGCCTTCTCCTGCGAACCGCAACTGCTGATTGCCGACGAACCCACCACCGCGCTGGACGTGACCGTACAACGCCAGGTGCTGTTGCTGCTGCGCGAAAAGGCCCGGCAAAAAGGCACTGCCATCCTGTTGATCACCCACGACATGGCGCTGGTGTCGCAGTTCTGCGACCGGGTGTATGTGATGTACACCGGCGCGGTGGTGGAACAGGGCCTTACCGCCGATGTGATGAGCAACCCGCAACACCCTTACACCCGGGGTCTGCTCAGCGGCCTGCCGGAGATGGTCGAGCCGGGGCAGCCTCTGCTGACCATTCCCGGGCAAGTCCCCAACCTGTCGCGCCTGCCCGCTGGCTGCACCTTCGCCGAACGTTGTGTACATGCCATGCAAGTATGCGGTGAGCGCCCGGTGCTGACCGCCATCAACCGTGACGAACAACGCAAGCGTGCGTGCTGGTTGCCGCAACAGGAGCTTTCATAATGAACAGTGCGCTGATCTACCCCGTCAACCAGAGCGGCCCCGAGATTCTGAAACTGGCCGACGTGCGCGTGCGCTTCCCCGTCAGCAACGACTGGCTGGGCAGACCCCGTGGTTACGCCCACGCGCTCAATGGCATCGACCTGCAGGTGCGGGCCGGGGAAACCCTGGGCATCGTCGGCGAGTCGGGCTGCGGCAAAAGCACCCTGGCACAACTGCTGATGGGCCTGCTCAAGCCCAGCAGCGGCGAACTGAGCTGGGCCAACGGCAGCAAAGGCGAAGGCAGCAGCAATGTGCAGATCGTATTCCAGGACCCGCAGTCGTCGCTCAACCCGCGCCTGCCGATCTGGCGCATCATCACCGAGCCGCTGTACGCCCGGGGCATGCGCTCGAACGAACAGATGCGCAGCATTGCCGCCAAAGTAGCAGCCCAAGTAGGTATCCGCCCCGAGTACCTGGACCGATTTGCCCACCAGTTTTCCGGTGGCCAACGCCAACGCATCGCAATTGCGCGGGCACTGTCATCGGACCCGGACATCATCGTCCTTGACGAACCGACCTCGGCGCTGGATATCTCGGTGCAGGCACAGATCCTCAACCTGCTGGCCGAATTGCAGCAGGCGCGTAACCTCACCTATATCCTGATCTCCCACAACGTCTCGGTGGTGCGCCATATGGCCGACCGCGTGGCGGTGATGTACCTGGGGCAGATTGTCGAACTGGGCAGCGCCGCCCAGGTGCTCGACCAGCCACGCCACCCTTACACGCGGCTGCTGTTCGAAGCCGTGCCGCGCCTGGGTGTGCCCTTGCGCGCCGAGCAGGTCGCGGCCCCCACCGAACTGCCGGGCAACCGCAAGCTGCCTGAAGGGTGTTTCTTTCTGGAGCGTTGCAGCTCAAGCCGCGAGGGCTGCGGCCAGCCCCAGGAGATGCGAGGGGGCGAGCACCAGCGGGTAAGGTGCCACGTTATGGGCTGAAACGGCTGTATGGGGGGTGGTCGTCTGTGAGGGGGCAGCACCGCAAAACCTGTGGGAGCTGGCTTGCCTGCGATGCTGGCGACGCGGTCTGGCAGGTACACCGCAGGGATGCCATCGCGAGCAAGCCCGCTCCCACAAAAGATCCTGCCAAACCGCAGTTTCTGCTGGCAATGCATCACTTGTGGGAGCTGGCTTGCCTGCGATGCTGGCGACGCGGTCTGACCGGTACACCGCAGGGATGCCATCGCGAGCAAGCCCGCTCCCACAAAAGATCCTGCCAAACCGCAGGTTCTGCTGGCAATGCATCACATGTGGGAGCTGGCTTGCCTGCGATGCGGGCTACGCGGTCTGGCCGGCACACCGCAGGGATGCCATCGCGAGCAAGCCCGCTCCCACAAAAGATCCTGTCAAACCGCAGGTTCTGCTGGCAATGCAAAACCTGTGGGAGCTGGCTTGCCTGCGATGCTGGCGACGCGGTCTGGCAGGTACACCGCAGCGATGCCATCGCGAGCAAGCCCGCTCCCACAAAAGATCCTGCCAAACCGCAGGTTCTGCTGACAATGCAAAATCTGTGAGAGCTGGCTTGCCTGCGATGCTGGCGACGCGGTCTGACCGGTACACCGCAGCGATGCCATCGCGAGCAAGCCCGCTCCCACAAAAGATCCTGCCAAACCGCAGGTTCTGCTGGTAATGCATCACTTGTGGGAGCTGGCTTGCCTGCGATGCTGGCGACGCGGTCTGGCAGGTACACCGCAGCGATGCCATCGCGAGCAAGCCCGCTCCCACAAAAGATCCTGCCAAGCCGCAGGTTCTGCTGGTAATGCAAAACCTGTGGGAGCTGGCTTGCCTGCGATACTGGCGACGCGGTCTGGCCAGGACACCGCAGTGCTGCCATCGCGGGCAAGCCCGCTCCCACAAAGGCTCCTGGCAAGGCACAGATTCTGTTGGCGATGAATAACCTGTGGGAGCTGGCTTGCCTGCGATGCGGACGACGCGGTCTGGCCGGCACACCGTAGGGATGCCATCGCGGGCAAGCCCGCTCCCACAGAATCGATCTCGTTGTAAAGGCCGGCTTTTACGATCGCAATGCAACGGGGCTCTGCATCAACCGCAAGCCGCTGGCCAACGCACCCGCCAGGGCAAAAACGCAACCCAGCCACAACGCTAACTGCGGGCCACTGCCCGTGGACAGATGAAAACACAGCGCCACCAGCGACGCCCCCAGTGTCTGCCCCATCAACCGCGAGGTAGCGACAATGCCACTGGCGCCGCCACTGCGGGCCAGCGGCGCACTGGTCATGATCGCCTTGAGGTTGGGCGATTGGAAAAACCCGAACCCGGCCCCGCACAACGCCATGCGCCAGCCGATATCGAAGGCCGAAGCCCCTTCGCTCAGCAGCGCCAGCGCCGCCATGCCTGCGCTCAACAGCAACAAGCCGATCCCGCACAGCAGCGCCAGCGACACCCGATCTGCCAGGCGCCCGGCAATCAGTGCCATCACCGCCACCACCGCCGGCCACGGCGTCATCAAAAACCCGGTAGCCACCTGGCTATGGCCCAATGCCGTCTGCAACAAGAAGGGCAACGACACGAAGGCCAGCCCTTGGGCACAAAACGCACAAATCGCCGTCAGTGACGACAACGCAAACAGTGGCCGCTTGAACAGATCGATTGCCAGCATCGGCGCCGGATGATCGGCCTGACGACGCATCAGCCACACCCCGCACACCAGCGCTACTGCGACCAGGCCCAGGCTCAGGTCACCTTCGGCGCCATGTACCGCCGAACCCAGCCCCAATACCAGCAAGGCAAACAACCCGGCACACAAGATCGCCGCCAAGCGGTCGAAGGCGTGCCCGCTTCTGGGAATTTCCGGCAACGAGCGCAAGCCCAGCACAACCGCCAGCAACCCCAGCGGCACATTGATCAGATACAGCCAATGCCAGGTGGTCACCGCCAGAATGGCCGACGCCGCCGTCGGCCCCAGGGTAAAGGCCAACCCCACCACCAGCGAGTTGTAACCCAGGCCCCGACCAAGGATTTTCGCCGGATAAATGTGGCGCAACAACGCGATATTCACGCTCATGATCGCTGCAGCGCCCAACCCCTGCACCACCCGCGCTGCGGTCAGCGTGGGCAGCGACCAGGCCAACCCGCAGAACAGCGAGGCGACGATAAACACCAGCAAACCGCCGAGAAACACCCGTCGATGGCCCAGCACATCGCTGAGCGAGGCAAACGGCAGCACCGCGGCGATGGTTGCCAGCTGGTAGGCATTGACCACCCAGATCACCGAGGCGGAATCAGTGCCAATACCTTCGGCCAGGGTTGGCAAGGCCGTGTTGACGATGGCGGTATCCAGGGTCGCCATGCCGATCCCCGGGAGATCGCGATCACGGCGGGCAGGCGTTTGTTGCTGGGCAAGCCATCGGCAATTGAAGACATGAATCATCCGCACACAGACAAAGAGCTCAAGATTAAGGGCTGCAACGGTTTTTTTCAGCGGCGGATTGCTCACTCGGACGAAATTTCATGTTCGTCGTTGCCCTCGCCACAGCAGCGGATTATTGCTGCTTTACCAACAATGTTTCTCAAACCTGCGGATTTATCGAAAAAACCATCCGCATAGACTGCTCCTGATTAATGAATACCGATATGTGTGTATCAACCATGGAGCATTTAACAACATGACGGACAGTAAACAGCCCCCGGCTGGTAATAGTGCGCGGGTGCTATTTTCCCTGCTGGTATTGGTCGTATCACTGGCCCTGATATATGGCGGGGTCAAGCTGGTGGCTCTGGGAGGATCCAGTTACTACCTGATCGCGGGCCTGGCTTATCTGCTGCTGGCGGTGCTGTTTTTTTTGCGCAAGCGCATCGGCATCAGTCTTTCAGTGGCCATTTTCCTGGCAACGTGCGTCTGGGCATTTTATGAAGTGGGTCAGTTCGGCTATTGGCAACTGCTGCCACGCCTGGTCGTCCCGGCCATTATCCTGACCCTCAGTCTGTGGGTCGGCGCGACCTTGCCAGGCCTTCCCCTGAACACCCGGCGTGCGGCTAACCGCAGCGGTGTTGCAGTGTTCGTGGCGTTGATCGCCACCTTGATCGCTGCGTTTTACCCCCACGGCGCTATCTCCAACCCGGTCGCCGCGTCTGACCCGGCGCCGGCCGCTGAGCCATCACCGGCTGCGCAAAACTGGGAGTTCTTTGGCCGCAATGCATCGGGTACCCGCTTTGCGCCTTACACTCAAATCACCCCGGACAATGTCAATGACCTGCAAGTGGCCTGGGTCTACCGTACGGGCCGCCGCACCAGCGGCCCGGGCGCGGGTGTCGACGAAAATACCCCGTTGCAGATCGGCAATGTGCTGTACTCCTGCACCCCGGAAAACCTGATCACCGCCCTTGACGCCGATACCGGCAAGCCGCTGTGGAAGTTCGATCCTCACGCCAAAAGCGAAGAGCATGTTACTTGCCGGGGCGTGGGCTATTACGACATCGACAAGGACGACAGCCTGAGTGCTGAAGTCAAAGCGTCCTACAACGATCAACAGCAATGCCGTCAGCGCATTCTGGTGTCCTCTGTGGATGCCCGTTTGTTTGCCCTGGATGCCCAGAGCGGCGCCCTGTGCCCGAGCTTTGGCGACAACGGCTATGTTGACCTGAAAAAAGGCATGGGCCCCACCGAACACAGCAAGCGCTACCACCCCACTTCCCTGCCGGTGGTCATGGGCCATCTCACGGTGGTGGGTGGCTGGGTGCGGGATATTGTGGCCGGAGAACCTTCAGGTGCCGTGCGCGCATTTGATGTGCTGACCGGTAAGCTGGCCTGGGCTTGGGATGTGGGTGCGCCGCAAAACAGCGACGTCACAGAGGCCGATCATCAGTTCGCCCTGGAAACCCCCAATGTATGGACCATTCCGACTTACGACAAAGAGCTGAACCTGGTCTACCTGCCCACCGGCAACGGCCCGCCCGACTATTGGGGCGGCGACCGCAACCAGGCCAAGGAGAAATACGGCTCGGCCGTGGTCGCTGTGGATGCTTCGACCGGCAAGGCCAAGTGGGTGTACCAGACCGTTCATCACGATGTCTGGGACTATGACCTGCCTTCACAGCCTGTGCTGTACGACATCAAGAATGCCCAGGGCGTGAAAACCCCAGTGCTGATCCAGACCACCAAGACGGGCAATATCTTTGTCCTGGACCGGCGCACGGGCCTGCCGGTGACCGCCGTTGAAGAACGCGCCGTACCAACCTCCCCTGCAGCCGTAGGCGAACACCTGTCGCCGACCCAACCGTTCTCGACAGGCATGCCGATGATTGGCGCCGAGCCGCTGACCGAAAAATCCATGTGGGGCGTGAGCACATTCGACCAGCTCTATTGCCGGATCCTGTTCAAGGATTCGGTCTATATGGGCCCGTTCACCCCTCCGGGCGAAAAGCCCTATATTGAATGGCCGGGCTTGCTGGGCGGGATGAACTGGGGCGGGATTGCCATTGACGAAAACACCGGCATGATGTTCGTCAATGACATGCGCATGCCCCTGCGCATGGCACTGGTCACCAAGGAAGACACGAACAAGTTCAAGGTGTCGACCGACGAAGTGCCAGGCTTCATGGGTACCATTCGCCCGCAAGTGGCCGGTATTTATGGCGGTGTAAAAATCGACATTCTCCAGTCGCCCCTGGGCGTGCCGTGCAACACCCCGCCGTTCGGCAGCATGAGTGCGATTGACCTCAATACGCAGAAACTGGTCTGGCAGGTCCCGCTGGGCACTGTCCAGGATACCGGGCCGCTGGGGATCAAGACCCACATGCCGGTGCCGCTGGGCATGCCGACCCTGGGCGGCCCCACCGCCACCGCTTCCGGGCTGGTGTTCTTTGCCGGTACCCAGGATTACTACCTGCGCGCCCTGGATTCGAAAACAGGCAAACAAGTGTGGAAGGCCCGCTTGCCGGTGGGTGCGGTAGCGGCACCGCTGATCTACAAATCACCCGCCACAGGCAAGCAATATGTGGTGATCTCGGCGGGGGGGATGAGCCATTCGCCTGACGTGGGCGACTACATCATTGCCTATGCGCTGCCGGATGCTGTTGGCAAAGAGTAAGGCTCTGGCCTTGTAGACACTTTGATGTGGGAGAGGGAGCTGGCCGCAAGCGGCCTCAATATCTCCACTGATCAGCCCCCTCTCCCTCCGGGAGAGGGTTGGGGCGAGGGGCTCAGCGCAATGCTTGCCCTGCATCCCGCCTGGTCATGCCGGCTGTAAACGCTCGACAGTGAACGTCACAAAAGCATTGAGCTTGGGCAGTGCTTTTTTGCTGCGTGGATAGACCATCTGTACCGGTTTGGGTGCCGGTGCACAGGCATCCATGATGGTTACCAGCTCACCTCTGGCCAGGGCCTCGGCGACCAGAAAGTCGGGTTGCATCAAGATGCCGTTGCCGGCGATCGCCGCTTGCAGGAGGACCTGACCGTCGTTGCTTCTGAGCACCGCATGATCGGGCCAGGGCATGGTTTTATTGCCATGTTGCAGGGGCCAGGCGAAACGGTTGCTCCACGAGGTGTGGGTGAGGATTCGGTGCTGGTACAGCTGCTCCGGCGTCTGTGGCTCCTGGTGCGTTTGCAGGTACCCGGGTGCTGCGCAAATAACCATTCGGTACGGTGGCAGCGGCCTTGATTCGAGGTTGACCTCAATCAGCTCGGATATCCTGAAGCCCAGATCAAATGAGCTTTCGTGCAAATCCACCACGTCGTTGCTGAGGATCAGCTCCACTTGCACGTCCGGGTACAGCTGCATGAACTCGTTCACCAGCGGCCCCACCAGCGTGACGCCCAGGGTCATGGGCGCAGTCATGCGCAGCAGCCCGCCCGGTTTGCCAGTGGAGGATTCGACCCGGCTCCAGGCGTACTTGATCTGTTCAAGGGCCTTTTTCGACTCTTCATAAAACAGCCGCCCCTCTCCTGTCACCGACTGGCGGCGGGTAGTTCGTTGAATCAACTTGCTGTTGAGTGCTGTTTCAAGGCTCTGAATATGGCGCCCCACCATCACCGCCGACATCCCCACCCTGACTGCCGCGTCGGCAAAACTGCCGGCCTCGACCACAGCCACAAAAACTTCCATCTGCCTGAGCTTGCTCATAAAACCGCCTTATGGCCACGCTGGAAAAATAAACGGCTCATCGGCACGCCCATGCTTTTCATCTGAGTTTAAGCGCTTGTCAGGCATAAATTAAACGGGCTTTTTATCTATAAAACCCGGGCCATCCATTACAAACTTTCAGTTCCACCAGTCCTAACTCTTACTGCATTTATTGCCGCCCATTTAACCCCTACAGTTAGGCCCCATTCAATTGAACACTCAGGTATCAACCCATGCAAACCGTACTGGACAAGGCGCTGAGCGCGTTCCCCCGCGCCGACCTGTTACAGGGCCCTACCCCGATTCAACGGGCCTGCCGCCTTGAACAACAACTGGGTTTGCATGAGCAGCAAGTGCAGCTGTATATCAAGCGCGATGACCATATGCTGATCGGTGGTGGCGGCAACAAGTTGCGCAAACTTGAGTTTCACCTGGGCGCAGCCCTCCAGGACGGTATTGATACGATCATCACCGTGGGCGGCATCCAGTCCAATCATGCCCGGCTGACGGCGGCGGTCTGTGCTCGCCAGGGCATCGACTGTGAATTGATCCTCAGCCGTGCCGTGCCCAGGCACGACGCCGATTACGAACTCAACGGCAACAGGCTCCTCGACCATCTGTTTGGCGCCCGGGTGCAGGTACTGGCTCGGGGTGAAGACCCGTTGGCACAGGCCGACATCAGAGCAGAGCAATTGCGTGCGGCGGGGCGCAAGCCGCTGGTGATCCCCACCGGCGGCTCCACCCCGGCAGGTTGTCTGGGTTACGCCCGCTGCGCGGCGGAGATCCTGGCGCAGGAAACACAGCTGGGGGTGCGGTTCAGCCAGGTCATGGTGCCCAACGGCAGTGCCGGCACCCATGCCGGACTTGCCGCCGGTTTTGAACTGCTTGGGCGCGGCGCGGCAACGGTCCGGTCCTGGTCGGTGCTGGCGGATCGCGACACGGCGGCGGCCAGAACCCTGCAACTGACCCGCCAGACCCTGGCCCTGCTGGGCAGCTCGGCGGCCCTGCGCACAGACGCGATCGACATCGATGGCAGCCAGTTGGGCGAAGGTTACGGCTTGCCGACCCCGGCCATGCTCGAAGCGGTACGCCTGCTGGCCCGTTGCGAAGGTTTACTGGTGGACCCGGTGTACTCGGGCAAGGCCCTGGCCGGCCTGCTGAGCGACTTGCGCCAGGGCCGTTACCAGGCTGGCGATAAGCTGCTGTTTGTGATGACCGGTGGCACACCGGGGTTGTATGCCTACAGGGACATTTTTAGCGGCCATTGACCGCGTCAGCAGGACTCGCGCTCAACCAGCGGGCAGGCAACCTTGTGCACGGCGCAGTCGTCCAGACCTTCAATCAGGTGCAGCACCGCACGCCGGCCCATGTCGTAATACGGCAGCTGCACGGTGCTCAAGGGCGGGTAAAACAGCTCGGCAACCCCCACCATATTGTCAAAACCCAGCACCGCCACATCCTGCGGGATACGCAAGCCGCGGCTGAGCAGATACTGATACGCGACCAGGGCAATCCGGTCGTTGCCGCAGATCAGCAGATCAAAGGGCGCCTGCCCTTCACCCTCACGCAACTTTTGTTCCAGTACAACCAGCGTTTCCTGATAGCCATCATCGTTGGACAGGTCATATTGCGGCACTTGCGCAGCATCAATCCCGGCCTCGCCCAGGGCACGGGCCAAGCCGCTCTGGCGCAGCCCCCAGGCCATGCTGCTTTGCGGCAGGTTTATGCATAGCGGACGGCGATAACCTTGTCGCAGCGCCTGGCGGACCGCCTGATACTGCCCGTCTTCATCGTCTGATATATAGCAGGCGATGCCGGGGTCGGTGCTGACGCAATTGCCCAGTACCAGCGGCACGCTGCGCAGTACCCGGGGAATGTCCACCCGCCGCAGCTGCATGGCGCTGAAGATGATGCCGTCCGGTTGATGGGAGAGCATCAACTCGATGGCCTGCTGGTCTGGCGGGGTTTCAAACACGTTGAGGATAAACACGTTCCAGCCATGTTCGCGGGCCGTGCGCTCCATCGACAACAGCATGTCAACGGCAAAAGGCGTGGTGGCCGTGTCCAGGGCAAAGATACCGATGGTCTTGCCACTGGAATGCCCGCCACGGGTCTTGCGCGCCGAGAGGCTGGGTACATAGCCAAGTGTTTCGACGGCCTGCAGCACTTTGGCCAGGGTCTCCTGGTTCAACTTTCCCGGGGTATTGAGGGCCCTGGAAACGGTCATCAGGGAAACCCCCGCCAGCCGTGCAACATCTTTTACTGAGGCCATCGGTGCGCGCCATTACCTGTCTGGCCGGGCATGATGTCATGCCTGCCAGCGGCAGAACAGCGCCAACCCGGGCGCCGCCGCCCCTGTGCAAAAACCTTGGCCTCAAAGCTGCAGATCAGCCAGCCCCCATACCAGGGCTTCGCCAAAGTGCCCTGTGCCATTGACGGCATACGCCCGCAGCGCAAGGCTGTTGGCGTGCGGGTAAATCCGGCTGCTCAGGCTCCAGGCGCCATCATCGACAAACACTTCAATGGACGAGCGATCGAGAAAAATCCGCAGGGCAATGTGTGTCTGGTCCGCCGCAACAGGTACGCTGCGAACACCGCTCACCCCGGCACCCGAGTGCTGCCGGTCGAGCACCAGGCGGCGGGCCATGGCATCGTAGTACAGCAGGGTTTGCTCCTGCTGGTCATCGCTGCAGCGCAATGCCAGGCCGAAATGCTCGGCGCTGCTGCGGGCAATATCCAGCTCAATCTCAAGTTCCAGCAGCGCGCCGCGGGCCTCGAGCAACTGGCTCGCGGACTTGACCTGACCTATCTGCAGCACCTGCCCGGACTGCCTCAACGCCACCAGCTCGCGGGCCGGACGCATCCGCAGCCGGTCACCGTCGCGACTCAACTCGCGGGGTAATGTCAGCGCGCCGCACCAGTGTTCGGCCTGGCTGGGCATCGGGCTTTCCCACATGTCCATCCAGGCCCAAAGCAGACGACGACCGTCGGGCGCCAGCAGGGTCTGGGCGGCATAGAAATCGTGGCCATGATCGAGTTCATGCAGCGGGCCGCAGGGCTTGAACACGCCCTTATCGTCCAGTTGGCCCACCCGGTAGCTGTTCTGGTACAGGTTCCAGTTGTCGTATCCAACGGGGTTCAGGCCCTGGGGCGAATACAGCAGCACATCGCGGCCATCCAGTGCAAAGATGTCCGGACACTCCCACATATAGCCATCCGGCTCGCGCTGGCCTTGCAGGGCACAGCCCAGAAAGTCCCAGTGCAACAGGTCAGCAGATCGATAAAGCAGCAACTGCGGGTCATCGCCCAGCCGCGCGCCCAGTGCCATCCACCATGCACCGTTGCGCGGCCACACCTTGGGGTCGCGAATATGCATGATGGCGGGGTCCGGCGGTGTCTCGATGACCGGCCCGAGCTTGGTGAAGGTAATACCATCGGTGCTGCTGGCCAGGCACTGGACCTGGCGGATGTGCTGGTCATCACCCGGCTCTTGCAACCAGATGTGGCCGGTATAAATCAGGTAGAGGGTGTCATCGAGCACCACTGCCGAGCCAGAAAAGCAGCCATCGCGGTCGTAGTCGTCACCGGGCGCCAGGGCAATCGGCAAATGCTGCCAATGCACCAGATCGTCGCTACAGGCGTGCCCCCAGTGCATGGGGCCCCATTGCGCCGAAAAGGGATGGTGCTGATAAAACACATGGTATTGGCCGCGAAAGAACACCAGCCCGTTCGGGTCGTTCATCCAGCCGGCCGCAGGGGCCAGGTGATAAGCGAGGCGATAGTCGTTGCCGCGTTCGGGGAGTGTTTGCGCGATGGCGCGATGGGCCTTGTCCAGCCGTACAGCGTGCATGGGGTGGTCCTTGTCAGGGTTCATAACGGGTAACCGATTGAGTGATAGCGGGCATTGCCAGCGCCTCTGCCACACTGGCCTTGCGCGGCGGCGGCCGGGGGTCGTTGCGCAGCAGGCTCCAGGACAACAACAGGCAGGCACCTGCCAGTGCGGACATCACCAGGTACACGTCGGCAAATCCGTACTGGTCATAACCGTAGCCCACCAGCGGCGAGAGGAGCATGGCGGTGAGCTGTTGGGCAAAATGAAAGCCCACCAGATAGATCGAGGCCGACAGGCGCGGGTCGAAATTAAACGCGATATATTTGAATACCGAGACCAGCAGGATCGGCACCTCTACCGCATGCAGCATCTTGAACACGGCGATGGCCCAGGTTTCTGTGGCCAGGCCGGAACCGAGAATGCGAAAAAACATGATGCTACCCGCCAGGATCAGCCCGTATTTCGCACCTGTACGGCCGACCACCCAGGGCGCTACCAGAAGCAGGCCCGCTTCCAGCAGGACCTGGGATGAATTCAGGTAACCATAGGCCTGAATGCCTTGTTCCGGGGTCGCAAAAAATGACGAGAAATACACCGGAAACTGCTGCTCGTAGATCATGTAGATCCCGCAAACCCCGGTCAGGTAAACACTGAAGGCCCAAAACCGCGGCAGCTTGAGCAATGCCCACAGGTCGCTGACGGTTACCGGCACAGCGCCGCTTTCGCCGCCGCAGGCGCCGGGTTGCTTAAAGCGGCTCAAGTCCAGCCGAAACAGGATCAGTAAAAACACCGCGCCGGCAGCACTGCTCATATAGAAGGCAATATTGGGATCAATATTGAACACCACGCCCACCATGCAGGTGGCCGCAGCCCAGCCCAGGGAACCCCACATCCTGCTGGTACCGAACTCGAACCCCACATGCCGGGACAGGCGTTCGGTATAGCTCTCTATCACGCCCACCCCCGCCAGCATGGCAAAGGCCAGAAAAATCGCCCCCACCACAGCGCCCAGCACCACGTTTTGAGCCAGCAAGTGGCTGTAGACATAAATTGCGAACGGCGCGGCAGCGCACAGCAACACGCCAATCCACACCAGCAGTTTTCTCGACAACCCGAGCTTGTCCTGCAAGGCCCCGTAGAACGGCTGGATCAGCAACGCCGCGATCGCGTTGGCGGCGAACACATAACCGGTCTGGGTACCATTGAGGCCGATGACCTGATGCAGCCAGATGGAAAACAGCGAGTAGCTGGAAGACCAGGAAAAGAAGAAGAAAAACAGTAAACCGCTGATAAGCCAGTAATCACGCTTGACCGTCCGCTGCATGGGTTGCCCCTCTTGTTATTATTTAAGTTAACGTTAACATTTTTGGCTATTACGGCTGCCAATAGCTTCGCTGTCAAGCACCGGGCGCTTAAGAGCGCCTGGCAAAGCCAGCCAAAAACCTCCGTGCAGGCTGACGAGCAAGGGTTCAAACCGGGCTATCGACCACTACCTGCAGGGTCTGCTGCGAACACCGTTCAACCCGTGCCCTGACCCCATATACCTCGGCAAACAGCTGCGCAGTCAGTACCTGCTCTGCCGCGCCAAAAGCGACCACCGCCCCTTCGCGCAACACAGCAATATGATCGGCAAAACGGGCCGCCAGGCTGATATCGTGCAGCACGATCACCGCAATCAGCTGGTGCTGGCCAACCATCTGGCGCACGCAGTCCATTACCCGCAATTGATAGCTTAAATCCAGCGCACTGGTCGGCTCATCCAGCAGCATGACCCGGGGCTTGCGGGCAATCAGCTGCGCCAGGCTGACCAGTTGCCGCTGACCACCGGACAGTGCGTTGAGCATGTGATCGGCCAGCGCTGCAATGCCAATGTGTTGCAAAGCCCCGTAGGCTTGCTCCAGGCAATCACCGCTATTGCCCGCCACCCGCAGTGCCGCCATCACGCTCTCGATCACACTCAAGCCCAGCCCTGGCGGCAGGTGCTGGGGCATATAGGTGACCTGCCGCGCACGCTGCGCCACGCTCATCGGCGCCAGGGGCTGACCGTGCAGGGTGACTGCGCCGGTCATCGGCTCAAGGCCCGCCAGCCCGCGCAACAGGGTGGACTTGCCCGCACCGTTGGGACCGATCAGGGCGGTCAATGTACCCGGGCGCAGGGCCGGCAGCGAAGCGTCGGCAATCACCACCTTGCGCCCGTATTTGACTTGGGCGTGCTCGATCAACAACCCTTGTTCACTCATAACTGCCTGCCCCGCTTGAATACCAGTACGACAAAAATCGGCACGCCCACCAGCGCGGTCACAATACCCACCGGCACAATCACCCCCGGCATGATGACCTTGCTTACCACCGAGGACAGCGACAGCAACAGCGCCCCCACCAGGGCACTGGCCGGGAACAGAAAGCGCTGGTCTTCACCGATCAGAATCCGCGCAATATGCGGCCCCACCAGGCCGATAAAACCGATGGTGCCGACAAACGCCACCGCCGTGGCGGACAGCAGGCTGATGCGCAGCAAGGCGAAAAAACGCAGCCGCCGCACGTCCACACCAAAGCTCTGCGCCCGCTCCTCGCCCATGCGCAGCAAGGTCATGCGCGAAGCTGCATGCAGGGAAAACGGCGCGGTCAACCCCAGCACCAGGGCAAGAATGCCCAGCTTGTCCCAATTGGCCCGTGCGACGCTGCCCAGGCTCCAGAACACCAGTTGCTGCAGCACATCTTCGGTGGCCAGTAACTGCAACAGCGCCACCAGGGCGTTGCAACTGAACACCAGGGCAATACCGAACAGCACCAGGGTCTCGACCCCGGCCCCGCGCAGCCGCGACATGCCGTGCAGCAGGAACATCGAGGCGCAGGCAAATACAAAGGCTGCCAGCGCCACCAGCGAGTCGCGGCTCAACAAGGCGCTGCTCAGCGGAAATACGATCACCAGCGAAGCCCCCAACGCCGCCGCCGAAGACACACCCAGGGTAAACGGGCTGGCCAGCGGGTTATTGAGGATGGCCTGCATTTCTGCCCCGGCCAGCGACAGCGCCGCGCCCACCAGTACCGCCATCAGCGCATAGGGCAAGCGCACATTCCAGATGATCACCCGGTCCGTGACATCCAGGGTCTGCGGATGCAACAGGCCCTGGAGCAGTTGCCCCAGCCCCATGCCGGACGAGCCGGTGGACAGGTCCAGCAGCACGCTGCCCAGCAGCGCACAGCCGATCACCAGCAACAGGCACACGCGCCGCGCCAGCAGGCGCCGATAACCGTGACTGGCAGCAAGCACTGCCGGGTTGGCGATAGCGCTCATTGTTGTTCACTGATCCAGTACTGACCTGCCAGCGGCGTGTCGAGAAACTCTTGGTTGAGCTCATTGAGGGTCAACTGCGGATCAAGGTCGGTGAACTTTTGCGGGTGAACCCACTTGGCCAGGGCCTCAATGGCGAGGATGTTGTACGGCGAGTTGTAGAAGTCGTGCCACAGGGCGTGCACAGTGCCCTCGCGTACCGCGCGCAAATCGGCGAACTGCGGCCGTTTCAACACCTGCATCAGCGAGGTACGGGCCGTTTGTGCATCGATGCCCGCACCCAGCATCACACCGGGCTGCTGGTTGCCCGAGAGGATGTACACATCAGGGTCGGCCTTGAGCGCATATTCCACACTGATATCCCCCAGTGCACCGGGCACCACGCCCGCGGCGATATTGCGCCCGCCCACAAGGCGGATCAGCTCGCCCATGCCGCCTTTACCCGTAGTGTGTCCGGGTTGGCCCAGACCCCGGCCAGCAGTTCGAGAAACACGCTGGGCCGCTGGCTGTCATCGAGCGTACCCAGGGTGCGGGTAATACGTTCGACATGCCGGTTGTAGAAATCGACAAAGGCACTGGCCTGTGCTTCGCGGCCCAGAGCCTGGCCCAGCGCGGTCATGCTGTCACGGGTGCCTTGCAGCGGGTTGACCCGAAAATCCACGAACAACACCGCGATACCGGCCTTTTCCAGCACATCGGCCACCGGGCTGTGTTCGGTGGGGCCATGCCCGGAGATGCTGAATACCGCCAGATCCGGCTTGAGCGCCAGGATCTGCTCGGCGCTGACGCTCTGCTCCGACGCCTGACCGATCAAGGGGATGTCCTTGACCTGGGGGAACTTCGCCACATAGGCGGCATAGGTGTTGGGGTCGAGCTTGCGCAGGTCGTTCTGCCAGCCCACGATGCGCTGGAACGGCCGGTCGCGGTCAAGCAGGGCAAAGGCCGAAATCAGCCGCCCCTCCCCCAGCACCACCCGCTGTACGGTGTCCGGCACCTTGACCACCCGGCCCAGGGCATCGGTGACGTCCCTGGCCCAGGCCGTCGATACCGCCATACCCAGAAGGACGATAAGGGCGCCCAGGCGCACACAGGCTTGACGCAAAAACAGCTTGGACACGGTAAATCTCCCGCTCAATAAAAGGCTCATACGTCGCTCCAGCGGCGCAAGAGGTTGTGGTACACGCCGCTCAGTTGCAGCAGCGACTCGTCATCCGCCTGCTGGGTGGTGAGGCGTTGAATGGCCACGTCCATGTCCAGCAACAGGCTGCGCTGACTGTCTTCGCGCACCAGGCTTTCGATCCAGAAAAACGCCGCCAGCCGCTCGCCCCGCGTCACCGGGTTGACCCGGTGCACGCTGCTGCCCGGGTACAACACCAGATGCCCTGCGGGCAGCTTGACGCTGCGTTCGCCGAAGGTGTCGCGGATCACCAGTTCACCGCCGTCATAGCTGTGCGGATCGCTCAGGAACAGGGTCGCGGACAGGTCGGTGCGCACCCGCTCACGCACCCCCTTGATGCCGCGAATGGCATTGTCGATATGAAAGCCGAACCCCTCGCCGCCGCTGTAGCGATTGAACAGCGGCGGGTAGATACGCTTGGGCAACGCGCCGGACATAAACAGCCCGTGCTCGGACAGCCGCGCCAGAATGCGTTGGCCCAGGTTGACGCCGACGGCATCGTCCTCGGCCAACTGACGGTTGCATTTCACCCGCGCCGAGCCCACGCCAGCCGTCTGCTTGCCATCCACCCACGGCCGGGCGAGCAACAGGTCGCGCATCTCGTCCACCTCATGGGCGCTGAACACCTCGGCGATTTCGATCAGCATGGCGTTCTCCGCAACCGATCGCGGTCAGAAGTCATAGTCGATGCTCGCCGTCAGCGTGCGCCCGGCCCCCGGTACGCCATACAGCTGGAAGCCATCGAGGGAGGCGCCGACGCGGCTGAAGTAGAAGGTGTTGAGCAAGTTGTCGACGTTGAGGTGGACGGTGGTCTGAGGATTGACCTGGTACTGCGCGGCCAGGTAATGCACCCAGTAACCGGGGGCTTTTTCCTTGTCTTGCGTGTAGATCGCCAGCACCCCGGACGGGCCGTCGGCGTAGCTGCTGTTGTTGTTCAGGCCACCGACATACTTGTTGTCGGTATAGCGCCGGCGCCCGACATAGTTGGCGCCGTAGCTCAGGCTCAAGTCGTCGGTAAAAGCGTAGGTGGTCCACAGGTTGGCCGTCAGGTCGGGGACGTTCTTGGCTTCTGCACCTTTGTTGACGCCTTTGGTCTGCTCGCTTTTAAGCGCCGAAAAACCGCTGTAGGCCGTCCATCGACTGGTCAGGTTGCCCTGCAGGCCCAGTTCCACGCCATCGACGCGCTTGGCAGGCAAGGCACGCACCGGCGACGCTTCGCCCTCGGTGTACTCCCAGGAATTGACCAGTTCGGTGCGAAACACCGCCGCCGTGACGCTGATGCCCTTGTCCAGCAAGTCCCACTTGGTGCCCAGTTCGTAGGTCTTGGACTTGGCCGGGGTGTAGCGGCTGGTGCTGGCAGCGCCGTAGATCTGGTTGTTGGTTGAGGCACCGATGGCCGAAGGCTGGGTCGACTCACTGTACGAGGCGTAGATCGTGCCGTTGGGTTGTGGCTTGAACACGATACCGGCACGGCCGCTCCAGGCGCCCGAGGTGTCCTTGACATCGTCCTGGCCGCGCTGGGTGGTCTCGGCGCTCCAGTGGTCGTAGCGCAACGAACCCATGACCTGCCACCACGGGTTGAGGGTCAGGGTGTCACCAAAATACAGCCCGGCGTTGTCGATGCTTGAGCGCGGCTCGCCCACGCCCTTGGTGGTGTACTCCACGGCAAAGTCATGTTGCGGGTTGGCCATGTCGAAGAACATATTGGCCGCCGGCACCTTGGCGTTGCGCTCCAAGCCACCATAGGTTTCGTGGTACACATCCAGCCCCGCCACGGCCTTGTGGCTGATGGAGCCGGTATCGAAGGCAAAGCTCAGGTCAGTCTGGTTATCGAGGATGGTGTAGCGCTTGGACAGGCCGAAATCGCTGCCGCGCAGGATGCCATAGGCGGTACTGCCGGTGTTGCTGTAGTCGGTATAGACCTTGACCCCGTTGACCGTCGACGCCGGGCCGATGCCCACATAGCCCAAGGTGGCGCAGCGGCTGCCGGTGCAGGTTTTCGCGCCGTCGGCACTGGCGGCATTGAAGCGCGCCGGCGACAGCACCGAGAAGTTGTCGGTGCGCTGCCAGCGCAGCTGGTTGGTCAGCAGCGCGCCGTTGTCAAAGTCGTGCTCCAGGCGTCCGGTCAACGAGGTGGTTTCGGTCTGCTGGGTGTACAGGCTGGAATCGCCGTACCAATTGCTGCGTTTGACGCCAGGCATGCGCTTGCCGTCGGTGCCGCGCAAGATCGGCAGGCCGCCGTCCGGGGTGTTGTCATCCTTCTGATAGAAAAAATCGACAAAGGCCCGGGTCGGCGTCGACAGTCCCAGGGCCAGGGAGGTGGCAATGCCCCAGCGGTCGTAATCCACCTCATCACGCTCGGCCACCTGACTCTGATGCTTCATCAGGTTGATACGCAGGGCGCTGGTGTCATTCAGCTCGTGGTTGATATCGGCCGTCAGGCGTTTGTAACCGTCAGTGCCGACCCCGGCAGAGACCCGGTTGGCATCCCCCAGATGGGCCTCCTTGCTCACCAGGTTGACGCTGCCACCCACCGCCGAAATGCCCGATTCGATGGCGCCGGTGCCCTTGAACACTTCGGCTTGTTGCAGGTTGAACATGTCGTTGCGGCTGGACATGCCCGCGTCTCGCACGCCATCGACTGTCAGGCTCTGCTCGGAGGAAAAACCGCGAATGGAAAACAGGTCGCCCCAGCCCAGGTTGCCCTCCCCCGACATAAAGGTGATACCCGGCACATTGCGCAGAATGTCCTGCAGGCTCTGGGCGTTCTGCTCCTTGAGTACCTGCTGCGGCACGATGGTGATGCTTTGCGGGGCATCGAGCAGCGGGGTCATGACCTTGCGCGATGACACTTCGTCGACCTTGAACGGCGAGTCATAAGTCCCCTCGACGTTCGACGCAGGCAGGGTCAGCACGTCGTTTGCCGGCTGCGCCGCCTCGCTGGCCGGGCTGAAAACCCCAAGGGCCAGCAGACTGATAACCGGAGCCAGGGTACCGTTCAATGCACAAGGGGTATTGCGAACTACTGCCGCATCGGGTGACGATGACATCGGGCCTTCCTTAATTACAATGACTCGCATTTAGATTCGCCATTCTAAAGAGCGTCATTGCCACGGATGGCCCGACTTTGTATCGGCGCTGCACGAAAACAGCGCCCACAACATTCCATTACATTTCGTTTGGCTCCACCGCGTGAAATCCGCTATTGCTGCGAGCCCCAAGGCGTACCCGAAGCCCATGTCCAGGCAAGACCATATATTGATCGTCGATGACGACCCCGAAATCCGCCAGTTGCTGGCCGACTACCTGCGCGACGCCGGTTACCAAACCTGCACGGCCTGCGACGGCAAGGAAATGCGCCGGCGCCTGGAGCTGAACGTGATCGACCTGATCGTGCTCGACCTGATGCTGCCCGGCGAAGACGGCCTGAGCCTGTGCCGAACTCTGCGTGCCAGCTCCAATATCCCGGTGATCATGCTCACGGCACGCGCCAGCCTGATCGACCGCATCGTCGGCCTGGAAATCGGCGCCGATGACTACCTGCCCAAGCCATTCGATCCGCGTGAATTGCTGGTGCGCATCAAGGTGGTGTTGCGCCGGGCGCAGAGTTTTCCTGAGCGCGCTCGTGTCGATGAGGCGCCCTTTGTCCGCTTCGACCAGTGGCGCCTCGACACCCGCGCTCGCCAGGTGCTGTCCGCCGAAGGCCTGGTGATCAGCCTGGGCAACTCCGACTATCGGGTGCTGCGCCTGCTGTTGCAGCACCCCAACCGGCCGCTGAGCCGGGACTTTTTGCTCAACCACGTGTTCGACAAGGACAGCACGCCCTTCGACCGCTCCATTGATGTGTGCGTCAGCCGCCTGCGTCAGCAACTGGCCCCCGGCCTGATCAAGACCGTGCGCAATGAAGGCTATATGCTCACTTCGGCCTGTGTGACGAGCGAATCATGACGCTGTTGCCGCGCACCCTCTACGGTCGGCTGGTGGTGATCCTGGTCACGGGCATGCTCGCCGCCCAGGTGCTGACCAGCAGCATCTGGTATGACGTGCGCCACAGTCAGGTGCTGGAAATCCCCACGCGCCTGATTGCCAGCCGCCTGGCCGATATCGTGCGGGTTGCCCGCAGCGATCCGCAGCACATCGAGCTTTTTTTGCACAACCTCAGCACCCCGACCTTCAACCTCGAACTGCGCAACGCCGCCGATATGCAGCGCAACCCTCTGCCCCTTCAGGACCAGGCCACCGAATCGCTGCTGCGCAGCCTGGTTGATGAAAAAACCGCGTCGCGCACGGCCCTGAACCTGCTTAACCTCACCCTGCTCGACAGCCAGGGGCACAAGGCCGGGGTGGATACCCTGTTCGGTTCCAGCCCCGCTGCCGGGCAATTTACCCTTGAGCTGCGCCTGGCCGACGGCCGTTGGCTGCACGTGAAAGCCACCGAGGATCAGGGCTGGACCAGCATGGCGCCGGCCGATGTGCTGCTCGATTACTTTTTGCGCATCTATCTGGTGCGCATCATCGTGGTGGCAATCATCGTGTTGCTCGCGGTACGCCTGGCCGTTCGCCCGCTCAATCAACTGGCGCAGGCTGCGCAGGCACTCGGGCAGGATATCCGCCGCCAGCCACTGTCTATTAAAGGGCCCGTGGAAGTGCAGCGTGCGGCCCAGGCCTTCAACCTGATGCAGCAGCGCCTGCTGGCCAGCATGGCCGAGCGCACGCGCTTTCTGGCGGCGGTGTCCCACGATCTGCGCTCACCCATCACCCGCCTGCGTCTGCGCACCGAAATGCTCGACGACGAAGCACTCAAGCAGCGTTTTCGCAATGACCTGACGGACATGGAGGGGCTCGTCTCTACCACCCTGGAATTTGTCAGCAGCGGTGAAATCAACGAGCCGCGCCAGAACATCGACCTCAACGCCTTGCTGCAAAGCCTGCAGGCCGACCTGCAGGACATGGGAGCAACCATCACCCTTAACGGACGCGCCAGCCGCCCGGTGTCGGGTTATGCCCGCAGCCTGAAACGCTGTATACAGAACCTGCTGGAAAACGCCGTGCGTTATGCGTGCAATGTGCAGGTGCTGGTCGACGAACACCGCGATGGCCTGAGCATCACGGTCAGGGACAGCGGCCCGGGGATAGCCGCGCAGCAACTGACCCAGGTGCTGGAGCCGTTCTACCGGCTGGAGTCTTCGCGCAACAGCCGCAGCGGCGGCTATGGCCTGGGCTTGAGTATCGCCCACACCGTGGCAGTCGCCCACGGCGGCACATTGACGTTGCACAATCGCCCCGAGGGCGGCCTGGATGCGCTGCTTACCCTGAAAAGCCAGGCGCCCGCGATCACAGGGCAATGACCCCAGCGTGGATAGGGTATTACCCCGTCCATTTACGTTTCGTATACCATATCTTTTTTACCAGCGAACGATGACCACCGTGGCCCACCCAAAACTCAATGCTCCCGACCTGGGTAACTCACCTTCCACGTCGGAAATCATCACCCTGCATCTGCGCGACGCCATTGTCGCCGGGCATTTCGCTGAAGACGAACCGATTCGCCAGGATGATATCGCCCGCCAGTTCAATGTCAGCAAGATCCCCGTGCGCGAAGCCCTCAAGCGGCTTGAAGCGGAAGGGCTGGTGATGTTCCAGCGTAACCGCGGCGCGATGGTCACGCGGATTTCCGAGGCGGAACTGGCGCAAATGTTCGAAGTGCGCATGCTCCTTGAAGACAAGTTGCTGCGCCTGGCCATCCCCAACATGACCGCAGACACCTTTGCCCGTGCCGAACGCATCTGCCAGGAGTTTGTCGGCGAAGATGACGTGGGGCGCTGGGCCGAGCTCAACTGGGAACTGCACGCCTGTTTGTACGAGCCTGCGCAGCGGCCGTTCATGATCAGCCTGATCCGCTCGGTCAATGACAAGCTGGAGCGTTACCTGCGCATGCAGATGAGTTTGTCGGCGGGCAAGCACCGTGCCGACCACGAACACCGTGAAATCCTCGATGCCTGCCGCGCCGGCAATGTGGAGCTGGCGGTCAAGTTGCTGGACGAGCATATCGCCGGTGTGTGCAAAACCCTGTTTGAGCATTTGCCGCAAAGCCATTGATTGGCCTGCAGACGCTGCGGGCTGCCAGCCAAACCGCGTTGATGCCATCGCGGGCAAGCCCGCTCCCACCGGAATGTGCCGAATGGTGCGAGCGCAGCATGCCCTGTAGGAGCTGGCTTGCCTGCGATACTGACGCTGCGGTCTTTCAGCCAAACCGCGTTGATGCCATCGCGGGCAAGCCCGCTCCCACCGGTATGTGCCGAATGGTGCGAGCGCCGCATACCCTGTAGGAGCTGGCTTGCCTGCGATACTGACGCTGCGGTCTTTCAGCCAAACCGCGTTGATGCCATCGCGGGCAAGCCCGCTCCCACAGGAGTGGGCCTAATTGTCAGGAACAGCCCCCCAAGTGTTCCCTTGTGGGGCATTTCCTACGTCACTGCTCCCTTCTGTAACACCGCCTTCCCCAACACCCCAACGCGCAAACCCGTGACAAACCCTCTCCCGCGCTGATTACAGCTTTGCAGGAACAATCGGCACACGATTTGCTAAACAAATATCGTATACGAAATCCAAAGAACGATTTTCAACAGCACTTCAACGACTCCGAGGCTTCCATGAAAAACCCCGTACTTGCCGTAGCTCTCAGCGCTGTTCTCAGTACTTCCTTTATCGCCACGGCCCAGGCCGACAAGCTCGACGACATTATCGGTTCGGGCAAGTTGCGCTGCGCCGTGACCCTGGACTTCCCGCCGATGGGCTCGCGTGACGAAGCCAACAAGCCGGTGGGCTTCGATGTGGACTACTGCAACGACCTGGCAAAAGTGCTCGGCGTGGATGCCGAAATCGTTGAAACCCCGTTCCCCGACCGCATCCCGGCACTGGTCTCCGGGCGGGCCGATGTGATCGTGGCGTCCACTTCCGACACCCTGGAACGTGCCAAGACCGTCGGCCTGAGCATCCCTTACTTCGCCTTCCAGATGGTCGTGCTGACCCGCGACAACACCGGCATCAACAGCTTCGACGACCTCAAGGGCAAGGCATTGGGCAACACCAGCGGCACCTATGAGGCCATCGCCCTGGAGAAAGACGTGAAAAACTGGGGCAGCGGTTCGTTCCGTGCCTATCAGTCGCAGAACGACACCCTGCTGGCCGTCGCCCAGGGCCATATCGAAGCCACCGTGGTGACCAATACCGTGGCCGCAGCTACCCTTAAATCAGGCAAGTACAAAAACCTCAAGGTCGCCGGTAACGCGCCCTATGTGGTCGATTACGTGTCCCTGGGCGCCAAGCGCAACGAGTACGGCCTACTCAACTACCTCAACCTGTTCGTCAACCAGCAAGTACGCACCGGACGCTACAAGGAGCTGTGGACCAAATGGGTCGGGACCGAGATTCCACCGGCTGATCTGACCGTACCTCACGTCTACTACTGAGGTATCCAGCATGTCCGGGACTCGTTCTCTTGCAGGTCGCAGCCTGGTCGATGGCGCTGCCGTCGCCCCGTTGCTGTACGCCGATGTCGGCCTGAGTTTCTGGGGCGGCGTCGACCCGTTCAGCGGCGAGGTGATCGACCGTCATCACCCGCTCAGCGGGCAATGCCTGGCGGGTCGCGTACTGGCGATTCCCAGCGGGCGTGGCTCCTGCACCGGTAGCAGTGTGCTGATGGAACTGATCAGCAATGGCCATGCCCCCGCTGCGCTGGTGCTGGCTGAAGCCGACGAGATTCTGACCCTTGGCGTGCTGGTCGCCCAGACCCTGTTCCAGCGTTCCCTGCCGGTGCTGTGCATCGGCAGGGAAGCCTTTGGCCAATTGCACGGCAAGGCGTTCGCCAGGGTCGATGGCCCACAGCTGAGCCTCTACGATTCAGCCCCTGACGATACGCCCCTACCACGCCAGGACACGCCAGCCGCAGATGCACACGCCTCGATCGAACTGACCGAGCACGACCGCGCACTGCTCGCCGGCAGTTACGGCAAAGCCGCCCAGGTTGCGATGCAGATCGTGTTGCGCATGGCCCATCTGCAAGGTGCTACGCAGCTGGTTGACATCACCCAGGCCCATATCGACGGCTGCATCTATACCGGGCCGGCGAGTCTGCGCTTTGCGCAGCAACTGGTGGCATGGGGCGCCAAGGTGCGGGTGCCCACCACCCTCAATTCAATTTCCGTGGACCAGCGCCGCTGGCGCGAACTGGGGATCGACCCGGCACTCGGGGTCCCTGCCAGTGACCTGGGCGATGCTTATATGGCCATGGGGGCGCAACTGAGTTTCACCTGTGCCCCTTATCTGCTCGACAGTGCGCCCAAGGCGGGCGAGCAAATTGTCTGGGCCGAATCCAACGCGGTGGTTTACGCCAACAGCGTGCTCGGCGCACGCACACTCAAGTACCCCGACTATCTGGATATCTGCATTGCCCTCACGGGTCGTGCACCGCTGATCGGTTGCCATCTGGAGGACCAGCGCAAGGCCCGCCTGCAAATCGAGCTGCCAACCCTGGGCAACCTTGATGACGCGTTTTACCCCTTGCTGGGCTATCACATCGGCGCTTTGGCCGGCAGCCGGATCCCGTTGGTTCTGGGGCTCAAGCAGCAACATCCGGACCTGGACGATCTCAAGGCATTCGGCGCGGCCTTTGCCACCAGCAGCGCCGCGCCACTGTTTCATATCGCCGGCGTCACCCCCGAAGCCCTCGACCCGGCTCAGGTGCTCGATGGCCCACTGCCGGTGCTCAAGGTCAGCCTTGAAGACTTGCTGCTCAGCTGGCACGAACTCAACAGCGCCCGCGACCCGAAAGTCGATGTGGTGTCATTGGGCAACCCGCACTTTTCCCTCAGCGAGTTCGCCCATTTGGCGCGCCTGTGCCAGGGCCGCAAGCGTCACCCTGATGTGGTGCTGGCGATTACCTGTGGCCGTGCCGTGCTGGAGCAGGCCCGTGCCGCCGGGCATCTCGGGGTGATCGAAGCCTTCGGCGCCGTGATCGTCAGCGACACCTGCTGGTGCATGCTCGGTGAGCCGGTGATTCCTCCGGCGGCCAGAAACCTGATGACCAACTCGGGCAAATACGCCCATTACGCCCCCGGCCTGGTGGGCCGCAAAGTTCACTTCGCCAGCCTCGCCGAGTGTGTGGATGCGGCGTGCAGCGCCACGGCCAGCGGGCGCTTGCCACAGTGGCTGCAACCCGCTGCCTCACTGGAGAACGCAACCCATGTTTGACTATACCTTCCAATGGCGCTCTGCCCTGCGCGCCTTGCCGGACATGCTCGCCGGTGCCCTGGTCACTTTTGAGACCGCTGCACTGTCGATGATCTTCGGCGTGGTGATCGCCCTGGCGCTGACCGTGATGCGCGAAACCAGGAACCCTTGGTTGCGCGGCATCGGCAATACCTGGGTGTCCATTGCCCGCAACACGCCTTCGCTGTTCCAGATCTATGTCCTGTACTTCGGCCTGGGGTCCCTTGGCCTGCATGTCAGTTCATGGGTGGCCCTGCTGGCCGGGATCACGTTCAACAACGCCGGCTACCTGGCCGAAAACTTCCGTGGCGGCCTCAAAGCCGTGCCCGAAACCCAGGTCCGTGCTGCTCGCTCCCTGGGCATGAGTGCATTCCAGACCTACCGCATGATCGTCGTGCCGCAACTGTTGCGCATTGTGTTCTACCCGCTGACCAACCAGATGGTCTGGGCGGTGCTGATGACTTCGCTGGGGGTGATCGTGGGGCTCAACAACGACCTGACCGGCGTCACCCAGGACTACAACGTCAAAACGTTCCGCACCTTTGAATACTTCGCCATGGCCGCGGTGCTGTATTACCTGATTGCCAAGGCGATCGTTGCAGTAGCCCGGCTGTTGGCCTGGCGACTGTTTCGTTACTGAGGACTGACCCATGTTTTCAACCAGTTTTACCTGGAACGACTTTTTGTTTTTGCTGGACGGGGCCTGGGTCACCCTGCAACTGACCACCTGGGCGATTTTGCTGGGCACTGTTGCAGGACTGCTGTTCGGCCTGATGCGCGCTTTGCTGCCACGGGCCAGTCTGCCGCTGGCCTGGGTGCTGGATGTGTTTCGCAGCGTACCCTTGCTGATCCAGTTTGTGCTGTTCAACTCGCTCAAGAGCATTGTCGGCCTGAACATCAGCGCCTTCAGCGTCGGCTGCATCGTGCTGGGGGTCTACGCTGCCGCGTACTTCACCGAGATCGTGCGCAGCGGCGTGCTCGCCGTGCCATTTACCACACGCCGTGCCAGTCGCTCCCTGGGCCTGAGCTACCTGCAGGACCTGCGCTACATCGTGCTGCCCATCGCCATGCGGGTGGCCTTCCCCGGCTGGCTCAATCTGGTGCTCAGCGTGATGAAAGACACCGCGCTGGTGATGTGGATCGGCATTGTTGAACTGTTGCGCGCCTCGCAAACCATCGTCACCCGCATCCAGGAACCAATGCTGGTGCTGTGCATTGCGGGCCTTATCTATTACGTCATGAGCCTGGTGGTTGCGCGCCTTGGTGCTCGCCTGGAAAAAAGGTGGCAAGAAAATGATTGAGATCGACAACGTCTACAAATCCTTCGGCGACCTCGAAGTGGTC